>Ga0315339_1003002_pt1 | contig 12232 bp, 8 predicted proteins | sample ASW17metaG_FD_204514 | JGI IMG/M metagenome (GOLD analysis project Ga0315339, IMG submission 204514) | Ammonia-oxidizing marine archaeal communities from Pacific Ocean, United States - ASW #17 | ecosystem: Environmental > Aquatic > Marine > Oceanic | place: USA: California | collected 2016-12-05
GGATACGCTCACTAATGTTACGCACAACCTTAATGTTATCGCCCGTTGAAACGGGCTCCTACCCATCAAAACGCCACATAACGTGGTAGGCGTTCGCCCCTGAGAGCGATAAAAAAATGACCGGATCTACTTCGTAACAATAATGATTTCAATCAAGATTATATACCCATATAGCCAGGCTGTCATTCATTTTGTCATAAGGAGCACCGTATCCGCCGTTGAAAGTAATCTCCCGAAACCCCGGCGTGTGCTCAAAGGATATGATTACGCAGGTCACGGAATTCGTGCGAAAAACCAATATTTATCTAAAATATCTCCTGCGAGATAACGGACCTATTTTCTATACACCCTCTACGTATTTCTTGTATTTTTTCTCCAGATGATACGACCGTCCTACAGGCCGAAGACCTGGGCTCGATCAGACAAAGGATTCGTAAGACCTTCGACGAAGAAAACGGTTTTCTGCCCTACCTGATCGACCTGTGTATTCTGTAATTCTATGCCAGCCGGCCGGTGGATCAGACGGTCAGTGTACGCAACAGCAATCTGGATCTGATCGCCCATCGCGTTGAGCTGAGGTATACACTGTTGCGCTATCTGGTGTGGGTCATTCCGACATTCGGTTTCATCGGGACGTACCATCCGGAAGCGATCGCTACATCAATCGCCTTTTCCCCGAACGGCCGCTCTGCCGTGTCGGGCAGCAGGTAGGGGCCGGCGCAATTATGGAATACAGCTACTCAATTTCTGGATTCGATTTTCGAGATCAGAACGCTGGTGTATCTTCTCCCGGTGGACGTAGGTGGACTCAATCTTATTGACATCATCTCGACAACTACAAAACCGATTCGAACCTTTGATATCGAATCCTCCACCGTCGTCGCCTTCGCGCCGGATGGGCAATCGTTTGCGTCCGGCGGGACGGACGGCATTGTGAGCATATGGGATGTCTCTTCCGGGGAAACAACTGATCAATTCACAGATCACGACAACGCCATTACCGCCTTAGCGTATGGACCTGATGGCGAGGTGGTGGCTTCCGGTGATACTTTCGGTTACATCAAGGTATGGCGACTGGATACAGGTGAAGAGCAGAATACAATACAACCTGAGAGCGATATCTGGTTCTCACCGGTTATCTCGTTGACCTTCCTCGACGATAGCCTGATATCCAGCAACGGTGAAACCATGCGGGTCCTGTCAGCGACCTCCGGAGAAGAGCTTAATAGCTTTCGGGTCGTTATGCCGGAAAAATTGTTTTGAACCTACTGATGAAGTCCTCCGCCCACTTGGATCAACGGCCTAAGGGGAGCTTCCCCTTACGACGCTAATCCCACCGACACCTTCCGGGCTTCAGTATCCACCGCCAGAATCCGTACAGCTAGCGTCTCTCGTGATACAAACACACAGGTCGTATACCGTATTCTGATAACGACGAACCAATAAATCCAGTGCATCTCGGTCGCCACATCGGCCTCGCCGTATAAGATCGTGATCGTTGATAAGCCTCCTCCTGGTTTTCTCTATCATAAGACAAGACAGGGATAAAACCCATTTAGTTTCTTCATCCGTTTATTTTTCTGGAGAAATATCCAAAAAGAGATGTATATTATCAGACATAGCACACGATAAACCTGCTGAATCCCACTCTGTACTCTGCACTTGTATTTTACTCGGGAGCCTCCATGCCCTATACCTTTTCCGATTCTCATATCGAAACATACCACACCCTCGGATACACGGTCTTCCGGCAGATCCTGCCGCCGTCGCTGATTAATGACTTACGCCGGGTGTGCGACAAGGCGCTAGAGATCGCTCGTGGAAAAAGCGGCAGCCAGGTACAAAGACTACAGCCGGTGGCTAAATATGATCTCGATCAGCAGCCGTTTATCGATTATGCCGACCTGCCGGAGTTGGTCGATGTCATCGCCCGGTTGCTGACGCCGAGACATCGCCACGGCGACCGGGAGACCTTCGGCGTGTTGCTGGAACCGAAAGGCCACCCCTGGTGTACGCACTGGCATCGTGGGCGTGACAATATATCCGGTCTACCGATTGCGAGGTGGGAAGATCGGTTGACAGATATTAACCTCTTCAATCAAATCAACTGCGCCCTGTACGAAGACCATTGCACCTGGGTCGTGCCGGGCAGCCATTTCCGGCGAGATCTGCCCCGTGAAGCCGAACGCTTTCCGGAACGACCCATTACGGGGCCGGATCTCGAAGGCAAATCGAATCCGGAGCGGGAACAATTATGTCTGGCCTATTGCGAGAGCATGCCCGGCGCCGTGTAACTGCACCTTAACACCGGCGATTTCGCCCTCTATCGAAATACCTTCTGGCATATCGGCAATTATGAGCCATACAGTAAACGCGCGACCATACACGACGGTGCCATGACACCCGAGTTCCGGGCGTGGATTCCGGAAACATTGGAGATATCACGCAAGCGCCGGGAAGAAGGCCTGTTGTGGGAGAATCCGAATGGATGAATGGTTCACGTATTGCCATTGGACAGACAGAGTCCGAGCGGTATTTATGTGCCTGATCCAGGTCCAGATAATCTCAAACGACACAGGGGAGAAAAATGAAAATTAAGAAAATTATATCAATTATAGCGCTCTCGTTTATATTGTTTTTAGTATTTTTATCGGCATTATCCGCAATAGCGTTTATGACAAAATCACTTGATGGCGATTATAATCTCGTCGATACCTGGAAAGGTGTCACTCCGACTTCGGAGCAATTTACATATCCAACGGGCATGAAGATATTCAATGATGAGGTTTATGTCGTCGATACTAACGAACATATGATCAAAGTTTTTGATCTCGACGGTAATTTTATCCGGCAGTTTGGTAAAGAAGGAACTGCTGAAGGTGAATTTAACCGCCCCTGGAATATATTCTTCTCTGAAGATGAACTTTATGTTGCTGGCTATGAAAATAACCGGATAGAAGTGTTTGATCCAGATGGAACGTTTAAGCGGTCATTTGGTAAATATGGCACTGGTGATGGAGAATTGGATGGGCCTACTGCGATCACGCAAGATGCCAACGGTAATCTCATTGTTACAGATTTTTTTAATCACAGAGTGACGCGTCACAAAACGGATGGAACATTCATATCTGCTTGGAATGAAGCTGATTACGCTGGTAGTAGAGTTGGACAGTTTAAATATCCATTAGATATTACATCGAGCCCAGATGGGGAGCTTATCTATGTACTTGATTCAGCAAATGAGCGTGTAAAAGTGTTTGGCGCCGACGGTGAGTATAAATTTAGATGGGGCGGACCATTTGCTTATAATAGCCTTATCGTCTGGTTCCATTGGTTCCCTTTTGATGGCTGGTTCTCAGACCCCAAAGCCATTGTCACTGATGACGAAGGAAACGTTTACGTCGGCGATTCGGGCAATAAACGAGTTCAGGTGTTCGATAGAATTGGGAATCATATTTCTTCCTTTGGTGGCGTAGGTGCAGACGAGTTCGTCTATATTTCTGGGATGGATTTCTCGAGTGACGGCTCTTTATACATTGTGGACGAGTCAAAAAGAATGGTCCAAAAATGGCAATATCAACCGAGCCAATAGATCACAAAAAAACCGAGTGGATAATATGGATACGGAAAATATACCCATTACCGGGGATCACTTGGCAGTTTTCCCGATAAAGTGGACATCTAAACTGTATAATAGCGGCACCGTTCGGAAGCTAAAGAAATAAAGAGACGGGTATGAGCATGTTTACACCATCTGGTCGAATACGCGACAATCTGAACAAAGGGCTCAAAACGTTTGGCCTAAAATTGGCCAGCCATATCGATGATATTAATGTAGAGACTCTGTTGATTTTAATAACAGATGGTGATCGTAGGGCCCATCGACAGGGTGCGCGAGGCAAAAAACACAGAAGGCGGGCGCGAGCTGGAGGCCTTTGTACGTATGATATCCGTTGCTGAAACACTATCAACAGAATAGGCGAGATTTGCTGACAGAAGACACCAAACTCGAACGCGGTGTGAGAAAAAATATAGATTATAGAACCGTCATCCCCGCAAGCTTTAAGCGGGGATTCATAGCAAGTTTGAGTCGAAAGGATGGCCGATTAAGGACTTCGGACATGACGTGTATTTATTACTTTATAAAAGGTGTATTGTCCAAATTCAAGTATGCTATAGCCCTCACCAATATTTTTCATAAGGAGTGTTTCATGATCAGGCTATTGTTAATTTTAATCATTTTCGCCATGACCTTTCCGATCGGCCGGGTCGCTGCCCAGAACGGCGACCCGGTCACAACGGCCAACTACCGCCTTGCCGGCCGTTTCGCACCGTACAAAATGCAACAGCTCATTTTCAGCACGTCGGTGCAACCACGCTGGATCGAGGGCAGTGAACGGTTCTGGTACGAGTGGGATACATCAGAGGGCAAATCTTTCTATCTTGTAGATCCCGTTCAGGGCACCAAACGGTCCATTTTCGACAATGACCGGATCGCTGCCGAACTCACCCGCATCACCATGGATCCCTGGGACGGGCAGCACCTGCCCATTAGGTCCATAAAATTTATTGATGGGAACACCCTGCAGTTCGAGGTCGAATCTTCGCAGGATGAAGAGAAAAAAATAGATGCGGAACAGGAGCAGGAAGAGGAAGAACAGGAGCAGGAAGAAGAGGAAAGTGAAAAGAAGGAGAAGGTAAAGAAGAAAGTTTTTCATTTCGAGTATAATGTGGGCACACAGACCCTCCGTGAACTCGAGGACTGGGAGGCTCCCGACAACCACCCCTCGTGGGCCAGCGTCTCACCCGACAGTCAGACCATTATCTTCGCCCGCCGTCATAACCTGTATATGATGAGCGGGGTGGACTATCAGCAGATTCTTGACGCCCGCCGCGGCAAAGATGGAGACGAAGCCGACGAAGACGATGAAGAGATCGAGATCGACGAAACGCAGCTCTCCACCGATGGCGAGGAGCAGTATAGCTACGCGGCCGGGGAGCGCGGCGATACCGACGACGAGCGGGAGGAGAACAAAGATAAACGGAAGAAAGTCAACATATCCTGGTCCAAAGATTCGCGGCGGTTTTCGCTGGTCCGGTCGGATCGGCGCAAGTCAGGTGACCTGTGGGTGATTCACTCGGTTGGCAATAAACGTCCTCAGCTTGAGACTTACAAGTACGACTTGCCGGGTGAAAAGGACGTGAGCCAGCAGGAAATACAGATTTATGATCTACAGACGCGTTCCATGGTTACGGTCGATTCCGTGGGTTTCAAAGACCAGCGGCTCTTTACCCTGTCTGACCGGCAGTTTATTTATCCCGATAGCGATGACCCGGTCCGCACGCTCTGGCTGTCCGACAACTCGGATGAACTGTACTTCCGTCGTCGAAGTCGTGATCAGCACAAGGTCGACGTGTGTGTGGCGGATGCGGCCACCGGCACGGTACGGGTGCTGCTTGAGGAGCGACTGAATACGTATGTGGAGACGCGGAATATCGAACGCCTTGCATCGGGTGACTTTCTCTGGTGGTCGGAACGCGATGGGTGGGCGCATCTTTACCGTTACGGGGCCGACGGCACGCTCAAAAACCGGCTTACCGAGGGACCGTGGTCGGTGCGGCAAGTGGTGGGTGTCGATGAAACCCGGGGGGTCGTCTATTTCAGGGCCAATGGCCGCGAGCAGAATGAAGACCCCTATTATCAACATCTGTACCGAGTGAATCTGGACGGGAGCAGACTCCGGCTCGTTGATCCCGGAGACTTCGACCACCGCGTGAGCATGGGCGAATCCAACCGTTTCTTCGTCGATAACTACGCCCGGACGAATACAGCCCCTGCCTCAGCCCTCTACAATGCTGCGGGCACAAAAATAATGGATCTGGAGGAGGCCGATTTTTCCAGGTTGATGAACGCCGGCTACCAGTTCCCGGAACCGTATACCGTGAAGGCCGCCGATCGCGTGACCGACCTGTACGGCGTCATCTATAAACCTTTCGACTTTGATCCGGAGAAAACATATCCCATCATCGCTTATGTCTATCCCGGGCCGCAGACGGAGGCGGTATCGAAGTTTTTCTCGACCAGCCGGTACGAGACGGCCTTATCGCAGTTCGGCTTCATTGTCATCACTGTGGGCAACCGGGGTGGCCACCCGGCGCGGTCCAAGTGGTATCATAATTACGGCTACGGCAACCTGCGTGACTATGGCCTCGCCGATAAGAAGGCCGCGATTGAGCAGTTGTCAGACCGTCATGATTTTATCGACATCGACCGCGTGGGCATCTACGGCCATTCGGGTGGCGGCTTCATGTCAACGGCCGCGATGCTCGTCTACCCGGATTTCTTCAAGGTGGCGGTGTCGTCCTCAGGAAATCATAACAACGACGTATACAATGCGAACTGGTCGGAGAAGCACCACGGCGTCAAAGAGGTCGTCAGTGACTCAGGCGAAGTCACCTTCGAGTATGATATAGAAAAGAACTCGGATCTGGCGAAGAACCTGAAGGGGCACCTGCTGCTGACCACCGGGGACATCGACAACAACGTACACCCCGCCGGTACCCTGCGGATGGCCGAGGCGCTGATCCGTGCGAACAAACGTTTTGATTTCTTCATCTTCCCTGGGCAGAGGCATGGTTACGGGGATATGTCGAACTACTGGTTCTGGCTCCGTGCAGAATACTTCGTCAGGCATTTGCTGGGTGATCAGCACTGGAATCCGAATATCATAGAACTTAATCTTGAAAAGGAGCAGACCAGCGGCAGGTAGCCGTCATAGGGATATCGAGTAAGGAAAGGCGTCAATGACGAGCGAGGGACATCATACATGCGTACCATCGGTATCGAATACCCGGCGCCCAACCGGATGCACTTCTGTGAGCTGGGTGATCCCGGCGAACTTTCTCCATCCCAGATCCTGATCCGTACTGAATTCTCGGGTATCACCAACGGCACGGAACGCCACGCCATGCTGGGCGAATTCACCTGGAAACATTTTCCCGGGCGGCATGGGTATCAGCACGTGGGGATTATCGAGGCGACCGGCAATGAAGTGGAAGGGTTTAATACCGGAGAGCGGGTTTTCTACGGGGCTTATGTCGGACACAGGGCCTGGCATATAGTAGATACCGAAAACGGCCCTCCCCTGCTTATCACCCTGCCGGACGACATGGATCATCCATACTGCGCCCTGTTCGGCGTTGCGGGCGTCGGCCTTCGGTGCGTCCGCCGTGTCCGTGTCCGTCCGGCGCAGAAGGTCTGGGTCGTCGGACAGGGGCTCATCGGCGGTTTTGCAGCCCAGGCGGCACGGGCGTACGGGGCGCATGTGACGGTCACCGATATCGACGAAAACCGGCTGTCCCTCGCCCGGTCGTGTGGCACGCATCGGGTACTCGATGCCTGTGACGAGCGTGTGTTCGAGCAACTCAAAGAAGGCGGCCCTTATGATATGGTCATTGACGGATCAGGATACAAAGACCTGTTTTTCGATATTCAGGAACACGCGCTACTTGCCCGTCGCGGCGTCATCGGCGCCCTGGCGGTCCGTGGAGAAACCACGTTCGACTGGTCCATGCTCCACCAACGCGAGTTGTCCGTCGAAGTGTCATGCCATTTTTCGGTGGAGGATCTGACCATCTTGCGACATTTCGTTCGGGAACATATCATACATATCAAGCCGGTGGTGTCTCATAGGGTTTCGATTGATGAAGCGCCCGATATCTATACTATTCTCCGGGACCGTCCCGCGGAACTACTGGGGGTTATTTTCGACTGGTACGATTGAAGCATGGTGCCTGATCAGCTTTCTTCAATACAGGAGACGTACGATGGATTACACGCGAAGAGAATTTATAGGGATGGTATCGGCGGCGGCGGCATTGACGGGTGTGGCGTGTGGCGCTGAGGAGTCGGGTGGCAGCGCCGATGCGCTGGCCGGCGATGATCCGCTTGGCATACGGCCGGACTTCCCGGTGGTTTCTGAGGGGATTTATCTCAACTCACCGTATATCACGCCGTCACCCCGGCAGGCCATCGAGGCGGCACAGGCGTTTCTGGAAGCCAAGGCGCGCGATCCCATCAGCCTGGGCAACATGCTGGGCGAGACCACGGCGGCACGGCAGAAATACGCGCAGCTCATCGGCGCGAGCGAGACCGAGGTGAGCATGCTGTTTGCCACCAGCGACGGCGAAAACGTGGTAACGCGCGCCCTCGATCTGAAACAGGGCGACAACGTGGTGATCGACGACCTGCACTATACGACAACCTACGTCCTGTACAGCCACCTTCGCAAAACCAGAGGCATCGATCTGCGCATCGTCAAGAATAAGGATGGCGCGGCAACACCGGAGGCGTTCGCGGAACTCGTTGATGACCGGACCCGGCTGATCTCGGTGTCCTGGATATCGCACGTCAACGGCTACCACCACGACCTCAAAGCGCTTGCGGATCTCGCCCATGCGCACAAAGCCTATCTGTACGCCGATTCGATTCAGGGTACCGGGGCGGTCACGCTGGACGCCAGGGCCACGGGCATCGACTTCTTTACCTCGGGCACCTACAAGTGGCTGCTTGGTGGCTACGGCGTGGCGCCGTTCTACGTGCGTGAGGAGTTGATGGATCTCATTACGCCCGATCGGCTGGGCGGCTTGAGTGTCGCCAACGAGCTGGAAAATCATGAGTTCGAACTCCACAGTGACGCACGGAAACATATTTACGCGACGTTGGGATTCGGTTCGGTTTTCCAGTTGAGCGCCGCCCTCGACTATCTCCTCAAGGTGGGTGTCGGGAATATCGAGCGGCACACGGTGGCGCTCGCGCACCGGATCCATCAGGGACTGACCGACCAGGGCTACCGGGTAAATACCCCGGCCGGCAACCGCTCCGCCATCGTCGCCTTCTGGCATGATAAAGAGGTTGAAAAAGTCAAAACCGCCATGGAAGCCGCCCGGATCAAGTTTTCCTTCAGAGAAGACAACTCCCAGATCCGCGTCGGCCCCGCGCTGTTCAACAACGGATCCGAGATCGACCGATTTCTGGAGGTCACGGGCAGTCTGGCCTAGGCTGTCATAAACAACTCTAAATGATGCTATATGAAGAAGTGCATTTTTTGCTGAGTGATCCCATCTCGAAGTATATCCCCGAGTTCAAGGACATGCAGGTGCTGGTAACGAATGATAAGGGCGCTTCCGGGCCGTATACGCTCGTGCCTGCCACGCGAGAGATCACGATCCGCCATCTGCTTACACACACGTCCGGACTGACGTACGGTTTCTTCGGTCGTCCGTACATCGCAGACCTGTACAAAGAGGCGGGAATTTCAGATGGGTTGACGCAGACGGTCGGTACGATCGAAGAGGGGGTCAAAAAACTGGCGGCGCTGCCGTTGATTTCCCAGCCGGGTGAGGCCTTTGAATACGAATTGTCCACCGAGTGCTGGGATACTTTGTCGAAGTGGTCTCGGGGATGACGTTCGACACGTTCCTACGCCGGCGTCTCTTTGAGCCCCTGGGGATGAAAGATGCTTACTTCTTTGTGCCGCCGGAGAAGCAGAATCGTCTGGCAACGATATATACGCCGAATGAGACGAGTGGCATCAAACGGCTGCCTGAAGACGAGGTGACCATGGGACCGGTGGTTTTTTCAATACGAGCTTCTGGGCAGATCCGGAAGAGGAACTGAGCGGGGTGATTATGATCCAGCGATATCCAGGCACATCACTCGGTAAATTCACCGTGATGTTGTACCAGGCGATTGTGAAGTAAGAGACCGATATTAAAAGAAGTAACGGATGTTACGCACGGACGGAATTTTCACTATCGGTGTATGTACTATTTAAGTGCATACAGGGTGTTAAAGTGACGGCAGAAGAACCTTTTGCATTTGTTGAAGCGCAAGGGGTTGTCCTTGAATCAACTAAGGAACCTCTTCCAAATTTGGCTGACACGGTGGCTGGCGACCCCATCCGAGGAAGTTATTGGGGCCATCCAAAGGGGAATGTGATATTTTTACTCGCCTGGGCTGTCCGTGCCTCAAAGGACATTCTCGTCTGCCAACTGGTGGTGGGGAAGATCACGTAAGTCCACAAGCGGCTCTGGGCGCCGATCATACGACTGGGGGCAAACTTCGAGAAAGATCGTCTGGGGACCATACGCGAGATACATCGTTCATCAGGCAAGCACGAGGTGCGAATTACTCCTTTTCCTGAGTAAGCCGCCTGGCGGAAGTCATGGCAGCCAATCCCACCTCCGAATGGGACGCCAAGCAGGGTGATCCCCTTATGTTTATCGACCGCACTTACACGAGCCTGAAAAAACATCACTGATCAGGAATTAACTGTGTGTCAAATCCTGCTTTCGTTCTCAATTGAGGAGCTAATGTTACGCATCATTCCACATCACTTCGGCATCTCAAGTCCGAACCGATCGGCGACCTCGCGCAGCTTATCGATGGTACCCGGCGGCAGGGGGATGCCATGCTTAATACGCTCCTGGTAGACGCGGTCCTCCGGTTCACCGGGTACGAAGAGTTCTTCAACACCGTCTGCTTTCGGTAATCCTTTCATGGCAATCACCAGTTGATCAATGTTTTCACGATAGGCGTCCGGATCAGTGAATGCACTGATGTCGATCGCACCGATAAAACTGTTCTGGACGCCTCCTCTGGCACCAGGCCCAAGTATGGCGGTCGTCAGTAAGGGGTTGCCGACCATCAAACTTGACATACATTCGAACAGCAGCGCCAGACCGTAGCCCTTGTACCCGCCTGCCGGCTGCAGGAACCTGACCTGGTCCGGGTCCGTGGTCGGTTGCCCATTTTCATCCAACGCCCAGGTGTCTGGAATCGATACGCCTTTGTCTTTTGCCACATCTATCTTGCCGAAGGCGGCCACGCTGGTGGCCATATCCAGGGTGATAAACGGCTGGGCGTTGCCGGGGACGACAATGGCAATCGGACTGTTATGTACACCGGCGGCACGAGCGCCCGGCGGCGCCATGTTCGGCGGGTTACAGACGGATGCGATGCCGACCATGTTCTCTTTCGCCGCCATCTGCGCGTAATACGCCATGGCCCCCTGATGCGTCGTATTACGGATAATGGCCCAGCCGATACCCGCCTCCCTGGCTTTACCGATGACCTGTTTCATGGCAAAGGTCGTCACCACCGGTCCGAAGGCATTGTCTCCCTCTATGAGCAGCGTCGCAGCTGTTTCTCTCTCAATCCGAATGTTCGGTCGCGGATTAAAATGTCCCGCATCCACCGACCGGACATAACCGGCCACACGCTGTACGCCGTGAGAATCCACCCCGCGCAAATTAGCCCATACCAGCACTTCGGCCTCGATCGCCGCATCTTCCACAGGCAAACCAACCTTTTCAAAAACCATGGCCGTAAACGCCTGTAATGCTTTCCCGTCGACATATATATCCGTCATGATGTTCCTTCCATACTCGGTAAATTACTCTGCCAAATATTGGTATTATCGAAATGATATGGATACACAAAGCCTGCCCATAATAACCATTCCCTTCTGCCCTGTCCAATACTCTGGCAAGATATCTTCCTGTTGACAAAAAGCCCTGATGATAATAAGGTGTGACACACATCCTGTTAACAGATAGAATGCACCTGGCTTACCTTGTTTTGCCCACTTGCCCACTTGCCCACTTGCCCACTTGCCATGATCTTACTGCAACTACTCCGTGTCTACCTGATCCTGATTATTATCAGAGCCCTGATGTCCTGGTTCAAACCCGATCCTACAGCGCCGCTTGTACGTATACTGGCCTGGATCACGGAACCGGCTCTATCGCCGATTCGGCGTATCATACCGCCGTTTTCCATACCTAAAACCAGCATACGCATCGACCTGGCCCCGTTCTTTGTTCTCCTGATCGGCACCTGGGTCTTGACGAAACTGAAGTTTTGAACCTGCCTCCTATGTCTTATATTCTTTACGCCGCACTCACAGGACATTTCCTTGTCCTGGGCAAGGCGGATGACATTATTCCCCGGATTGAGCACCTGGGCCCGATAGAACGGCATGAGTTTAGAACATTAGATAGAAAGGCTTCCCCATGATCGTAATCGGCCTGGAAACCTCATCATCTGCGGCCAGTATAGCTGTAGCGCAGGATCATCAGATTCTGGCGGAAACCTTTCTCCGGGTTGATACCCTGTATGCGGAACAGCTCCCCGGCCTATTGATAAGGACAGTGGCAGAGGCCAATGTAA
>Ga0315339_1003004_pt1 | contig 12227 bp, 10 predicted proteins | sample ASW17metaG_FD_204514 | JGI IMG/M metagenome (GOLD analysis project Ga0315339, IMG submission 204514) | Ammonia-oxidizing marine archaeal communities from Pacific Ocean, United States - ASW #17 | ecosystem: Environmental > Aquatic > Marine > Oceanic | place: USA: California | collected 2016-12-05
GTCAAGTTGATGCTTTTTAAATCAGCCCCGTATTGCGAACCCTGGCTGGCAAATAAAGTGGCCGAAAGACGCTTAGCGGCATTGGTAAAAAAACCAGTCGTCGAACGGTTAAATCGATATTCGCCTTGAGGAAAATGCACACCGGTTATCTTCGTTGTTTTATCCAATGTATCAAAATTTATGGTATGGCTGAGAAAGAAGGTGGTGCCTTCTTCAAGGGTGATGGTCCCGAAATTCTGATATCGCCAGCTTTCCGGATTGGAGAAGCCGGTCTGATGGTTGGCGTAATATTCATAGTTGGTTCCAAGGGAAATGCTCCTGATACCATACTTGCGAATCAGGGGCGTAAAACCAACCGCCGCCCTGGGAGAACGGATGTCCTTACGCAGGATGAATCCCATCTTGCTCCCTTCGAAGTTTTTTCCGATATCGGTATAGCTTAGCTGGTAGTTGAAATTTTGATTGCGCCAGCTCTGATTGAGATACCAGAGGCTCTCCTTGCCCAGCCCACCGGATATACCGTCGGTCCAGCTCTGGGCGCCCGCAAACTGAAATTCGTGACGCGTATTAACAAACGCAAACGATCCATCGACCCCGACAACTCGATTATACCCGTTTTTTGAAAATCGGGGCAAGGGTATGGAGACGTCACCGTCAGGCGTGGATTCAGGTTCTTTGAAGGTGCCTATCACCCCTATGCTGGACCGGTTAAGGATCCCGTGACGCAGCCGCAACGCATGCCAGTTGGTTTCGGGTTCGATCTCGAGGAGGCCATCATCGATAAAGGCGGTTTCCCGGGTCTGCATGTTCAGGTACCCGAGGTTGGTCCCTCCCACCTTACCGGTGATTTTTGTGCCTAAATCAACCGGAACCCGCGTACCGTCAGCGAGTTGCCGGCCGATACGGCGACTGAAAAAAAGCTGCGGCATATTGCCGCCTGGCGGTCGTCTTCCTCCACCACCACCGCCATCACCGAACTGGCTGGAGCTGCGTCCCAGGTTAAAAATATCACTGCCCTCCAGAAAAAAGGGCCTTTTTTCATTAAACTGAAATTCAAACCGGGTCAGGTTGATAATTTGATCATCCGCTTCTATCTGCGCAAAATCCGGGTTGATTGTGAAATCGCCGGTCAGATTGGAAGTGATCCCCCATTTCACATCGCCTCCCAGGTCGCGCAGCATGTCGAAATCAAGGTCGGTGGCCACAGGCGTCGTGCTTATCGTCTGCCTTTCACCTAGTGAGCCCAAGACCGTATAGGGAAGCATTTCCACTGATCGGCCGGGTTTGATGTTTCGCAAACCACGCAATCGGCCGCCTTTGCCGAATTTAAACATCCCTTGAAAACCATCCTTACGGCTGATCGGCACCCAGTATGCATCTTCCCTTGCTCTCAGTATATGGCGTGAAAAATTAACCCCCCAGACCTGCTCTTCCTTGTTCGGAAAACGAAATGATTTGAACGGAATAGCGATTTCGACCGACCAGCCCAGATCATGAATACTGCCTTTCGCCTCCCAGATGGCGTTCCAATCGCCGTTAAGATTGGCACCCTCCTGGCCGACCAGCATATCACGCCGCGCACCCTGCGGGTTGGTCTGAAAATAATAGGCATCCCGCATATCTTCAAACGTAGCGACCGCCACCGAGACCATATCATTACGTTGCCATAATTGGCCATCCCGTTTCAGCTCGCGGGCATTGATTTTATCCGGCTCAGGATCATAACACATGAATCCGAAGTAAATCTTATCCTCGTCATAAAGCACCCGGATTTCGGTCTTCAGGGTCGCTGGTTCCCCTTCCGCCGGCTCATGCTGCAAAAGGTTGGTCACCATCTGCGCTTGCTTCCATACAGGGTCGTCCAGAATTCCGTCCAGTCGGGGTGGCGTATCCACCTTAACAACATCCACATTAAAATCAGCCGCATTAATAGGCCCTATTTGGGATAGGCTGTTCCTCGTTGAACCAAGTAACAGCAGACCGAACAACAAGCAATAAACCATTCGAAATAGAACCATCCCCATCGTCGTAAAACTCCTCTATTGTATGTATTTTTATTGACGTAATTTCGTTGATCCACGCTGGTTCCCGGCCTGCGCCAGGTTGACAAACCGGAATCACGCTAAACACATACCGCGAGCGATATAAAAAGTTGCTGCGTAATATCATTCACTTATATAGATATAGGACCACCTGAACGAAATGCTGCCCGTTACTATTATTTACAATTCCAATCTCAGATTCTCCACCAGCGGTCCCTCTACCGCGCATCGAATGGCGGGGCAGGATAGACCAGGTCAGCCGTAGCATATTCAACCGGCCAGACCAATTCAACCTGGCCGTCCTGATACTGAAGGATGGGACTATTTACAATGCCGGTCCCGTCCTGGCGGAATGTGACAGGCCCGATGACAGTATCCAGGTCGGTGGCGGCGATCGCGTCCCTGATAGCGGACCGATCCAGCGATCCGGCTTTTTCAATCGCTTGAGCGAGGATCTGGACGGCGGCGTAGGCGGGCCCGACCAACGGATCGGCCGGCCGCCCCTTTAAGGTCTGGTGGGCGGCATTCAGTTCATCAACGCCGGGAAAGGCCAGTGTGTGGTGCCAGCCGGGAGCGGAGGTGACGAAATCCCCGATGCTTCCGAGGGACTCTATCCACGTAGGCACATCTGGGGCACGGACGAAGAGAGAAAATTTGGGCGAAAAACCGAGTTCGCCGAGCTGCTTGAAAATGGTTATCCCATCGGGAGGGGTGGGCAAGGCCAGCAGTATTTCGACGTCGGCTTCTTGTGCTTTGAGAATGAGATCGGTGAAGTCCTTCGTAAACGGCGTATACACCTCGTATTGAACCACTTCGTATCCATATTCAGGGGCATTGTCCCGCCAGAGTTCCCCCATCTCGATGCCCCAATCCGTCTGTTCCTGAAAAATACCAACTCTGGTAGGCCGTCGGTCCTCAGGCAGAACTTCATTGAGAAACTCATAAACATGTTTACCGAGGTCCGGCGATTTAAAGAAGGGGGAGAAAAGATATTTGTAACCCTGCTGGTGGATGCCCCACAGGGCAAAGGCCACCCCGATATATGGCACCTGGTTTTTTTCGGCAATCGCCGCCGCTGCCGCGTGCAGATCACTGCCGAACCCGCCCAGATAGGCGACGACCTCAGTATCGGAAAAATGCGTTTCCAAGTGGCTGACGGTCTTACCTGGATCAGAGCTATCATCGAGGATGTTTAAATTTAGAGGGAGTTTTCTGTTATATGCTTTGACAAAGACGCCCCCGTCGGCATTGATCTTCTCCACCGCCAGGGTATATCCGCGTTGGATCTCTGCCCCACCCGCCGCATACTTCCCCGTCAGCGGCATCGCCGCCCCTATCTCGATTGATAGAGGGACTTCAGAAGTTGTTCCGCCGCAACTTGAGGACAAAGCTATGATGAATGTCGCTAATAGAATGTGTTTCATGCAGGATCCTTTGAGATAGCTACAAAAGTGCCACATAAGCGGTTAGGATCAACCAGTGCTGGCGTTGATCATCCGAGCGAAATGAGTTCCTATTTTCCATAAGGACCTCTGATCCTTTTCAATCACCAAATCACCATTTCCTCTTCGCCGCTCTATGCCACAACCCCACCAAACCCCCTGGCAAAAGCAAAACGACCGCAATAATAAGAATACCGAAGATAATAAGATGAAAGTCCGTCAGGCTGGTTGTCAAGACATCTCGGACCAGGACAAAAAACACGGCGCCGATGATGGGGCCGATGATCGTGCCTATGCCGCCGATGAAGGTCACGATCAGCGCATCAAAGGTCCACACCGGGTTGAATGTGAATTGAGGGTAGTAGCTCACGTGGTAGTAAGCAAAGGCGCTGCCCGTCAATCCGGTAAAAAAAGCGCTGATGACAAAGGCCGATAATTTGTGTCGAAACACATTGACGCCGATGGCGCGGGCGGCGTCTTCATCTTCTCGTACCGTCATGATTCCAAGCCCCATTCGGGATCGGCTGATTAAAAAGGAGACGCCGACGATGATCACCCAGAGGCCTGATATCAGATAGTATCGCGGCGCCAGATCATAATTAATGAGATCCGGCGCAGGCAAGGCTGAAATACCGGGCAGGACGTTGCCGACCGTGACACGAAGCATTTCCGCCAGCGCCAGGGTACCGATGGAAAAGTAGATCCCCTTGAGGCGCAGGGCAGGCACACCGATGATGAGCGCGAAAAAAGTCGCCACGGCACCCCCCGCGAGGAAGCTAAGGATAAACGGATACGCATTGAGCCACAGCAGGCGGGTCGTTAACGCCCCCAATCCGAAAAAAGCGGCATGACCCAGGTTAATCTGTCCCGCATACCCGGCCAGAATGTTCCAACTGGCGGCCAGGGAGGCCACCAAAAACATCTGAATCATCAGGGTGAGTATTTTGTTGGAGCTGAAGGGAAGCAAAGGCAATAGCAATAAAACGGCGGTTAGAATGGCAATAAAACCCCATTTAAATTTATCCACGACCACCTCCAAACAAGCCTTGCGGTCGGATGCTCAAAATGATGAGAAATAGGAAAAGACCCACCAGCTCCCGGTAGGCGCCGCCGACCAGATAAGCGCTTGCTGATTCGGCGACGCCGAGTAACACACCAGCCAGGAGCGTGCCGGGGATACTGCCTAAACCTGCGAGGACGACAACAATGAGTGCTTTCAATGTCCAGGATAACCCGATAGCCGGATTCACACTGAAACTGACACTCACCAGCGTGCCGGCTACACCGGCCAGAGCGGCGCTCAGAGCAAAGGTCATCAGGTAAATCTTCTGAATGTTGATGCCGGTTAAGGAAGCGGTCTCCCAATTTTCTGCCGTAGCCCGCATGGCTTTGCCCCAATAAGTCCGGTTCATGAATAGTTCCAGGCCGATAACAGCCAACAAAGCAATGATCAGACCGGCCAGACGCACCACAGGCAGACGAATACCAGCGAGCTCCAGAGAGGCGGTGGCATACGCGGTCGTGATGCTGCGCTCATCAGCAGTCCACAGTTGAATGGCCACGCTCTGTAGAATCAGGGTCAGGCCGAACCCGATAAGCATCGAGTTTTTGATCCGTTCTTCTTCGTCGGATTTCACGACAGCGGAGAATAACCCTTTGTGTAAAACCCAGCCCACCATAAAGAGCAGCGGGATGACAAGCAGCAGCCCGAAAAAGGGATCAATACCATAAAGATTAAAAATCCAGAAAGCGCTGTAACCGCCTAGCATGATCAGCTCGCCATGGGCGATATTCAGCACCTTGAGTACGCCGAATACCAGCGATAACCCCAAAGCGGCGAGCCCATACAATGTGCCCACCAGCACACCGGATACGATATTTTGCCCGATGGTTTCAAACATAGTCAGTAGTTATACCTTCTGCCATCTGAAACATCAGTTTAAACACACGTAACTAATTGAAAATAATAGCTTATTCAATCATAATTCATAATCCATAATGTAATATTACATTCCCATATACGTTTGCCTGACACGCTCATCATCCAGTAGAGCCGGAGCCGAGTCATGCTGAACAATGCGCCCGCTCTCGATAATATAGGCGTATTGAGCGATCTCCAGGGCCATATGGATATGTTGCTCGACCACAAGAATAGACATGCCGGCATGACTGATCTTCTGTATGATTTCAAATATCTGTTCAATAATAATGGGCGCTAATCCCAAAGATGGCTCATCGAGGATAAGAAGCTCCGGTTTTGTCATCAATGCCCGACCGATGGCCAGCATTTGCCGTTCGCCGCCGCTCAGAGTACCGGCTTTCTGAGCATGACGCTCGGCCAGACGAGGGAACAGATCATACACCTGGTTCATTGTTTCATCTTTGTAAGTACGCGCTTTGTGTGGAAACGCCCCTAATTCCAGATTCTCCAGAACCGTTAAACTGGAAAAAGTGCCATGCCACTCCGGCACAAAGTACAAGCCCAGATTCACAATGTCATGGGTGGCCATGTCGGTGATCGATTGACCGCGGAATGTGATGGCACCTCTGGTCGGTTTGAGCAAACCCAGGACGGTTCTCAACGTCGTTGTTTTACCGGCCCCATTGGGACCGACGAGGGCCACAATCGATTTTTCGCCAACCTCTAATGACACCCTCCGCAAAACGGATACATCACCATAGGATACATCGATATCCTTAATCGCCAACATACGATTTTCCCAGGTAAGCGGTGATGACAGTCGGGTCTGTGGAAATTTCCTTTGGAGACCCTTCGGCAATTTTTTGTCCGGCATTTAACACAATGATCCGGCTGCATAACGTCATCACAGCTTTGATGATATGTTCGACCACTACGATGGTTATGCCGCGCTCTTTGAGCTCGGTAATCAATGATATGGTGGCCTGAATTTCAACCGGTGTTAAGCCGGACATGAATTCATCCAGCAGCAACAACCTGGGGCGGGTTGCCAGGGCGCGTCCTAACTCTAAGCGTTTACGTTCCAAGATAGGCAGGGACCGGGCTTCAACATGCTGCTTATCCTCTAAGCCGATAAAAACGAGAATCTCTTGCGCTTCTGTTGCTGCCTGCGCATAACTCGCCGCAGGTTCATGCCCGTATACCCGGCCTGCGGTAACATTCTGTAACGCGGTGAGATGTAAAAAAGACTTTACCAGTTGGAAGGTTCGGGCGATGCCTCTGCCGGCGATGTCATGCGCACGATGCGCGGTGATCTCTTCACCGCAGAAACGGATTTTTCCGGCATCCGGCGGATAGATCCCTGTGACCACATTAAAGACCGTGGATTTCCCCGATCCGTTGGGACCGATGAGGCCAAGCGTTTCACCAGCTTTTATATCAAATGAAACCTCATCGAGTGCGATTAAGCCTCCGAAAGTTTTAGTGAGTCGCTCAATCTCTAAAATCAATGCCATATTCCCCAACAGAGTGGACATGGTGCCGGATGTCGTAATAAATTGAAGAATCGCCGGCATAAAGGAGTATCTAGTTAATAAATAACAAAATCACAAAAGAACTTACCCGGAAGCACAGAGGCACGCAACCAATCTTTTAGTCCGGGTATTTTCCTTGACATTCGCTATCTAAATATATATAGAATCGGTTAGTACACGACGAACGTGTTGTGATACCCTCAAATATAAAAAATCAGGACCGCACCGAATTATAGAACATCAGTTATCTGGTGAGTAAATAGGATCCACCCTGTTCCACTGTGGCGGGTCCTGACCATGATTGCACCATGATCCTGCGGGGCAGGTCTTCCGTCCGGCAGGGAACCCTTGCCGGAAACGGCGATCAGTATAGGAGGTAGATGATGGATAGAAGAACTTTTATCGCTTCATTAAGCGCTGGTGGCGCCGTATTATTGGCCAGGGCGGACGCCTCAGGGATCGTCTCTGAGGATTTGGCTGAGGAAGTCGAACATATGATGTTCGAAGAGATGCAACAGGGCCAGGGACAGGCTCAGCGCCCTGCGCGGAAAACCTTTATAGAAAAAGAAAAAGAAATGACGCCGCTCCCCGCCAAACCCACGCTGGAAGATATCTTCAATCTTCGGTTGCCAAAATTTATATTCAGCCATTGTGTACAAAGTGCCAACAATGCCCTCAAACGGGGACTTGATGAAGAGGTCATTTTAGCCTGCCTTTTGCACGACACGGGAATAGCACTGGACAGCCCCGATCACGGATACAGGGGGGCGGCATTAATCAAACCCTATGTCAGCGAAAAAGTCCATTGGGCGATACGCCATCATCAAGCCCTGCGCTTTTTCCCCGATCCGGATGTGGGCTATGAGTATCCGGAAAGTTATTATCGCTCCTTCGGTAAAGAATACAAGCCGGAACCCTACATCCAGGCGGATTACAAATATGCGCGTAATCACAAATGGTATATGAACTCGCGGCTCGTCACGATGATGGACGAATACAGCTTCGATCGGGAAGAAGTGGTTACGCTTGAGCCGTTTTTAGATATCATAGGGCGTCATTTCAAACAGCCGAAGGAAGGGCTTGGATGGGATAACACCGAATCCTCCTATATGTGGCGCACCATTATCTGGCCGCACCGGCCCCTGTAGCCGTTTTGAGTGAAGAGAATTTCGTTCATTGCTTGATCTCGCACGAATGGACAAAGCGTGTCATGCCCTCGGTGTGACACGCTTTTTTTACGATGGGGGTAAATAAAGCTCCTTTCGCACACCACGTGTGAAAAGGGGTAAATCATGAGAAATACAATGTTTCGCAATCTGACAAGGCTGAGGATATGGTCAGGTGCGCTGGTGCTATGGGCTCTGCTTGCCTTCCTGGCCCCATCGGCTTATGCACAGTCGGCCGGACAGCGGGTAACATTTACGAAAGATATAGCCCCTATATTTCAGCAAAAGTGCGAGTCCTGCCATCGGGATAACTCAATCGCGCCCATGTCGCTAGTAAGTTATAAGGAGGCGCGTCCCTGGGCTAAATCTCTTAAAAAAGCGGTGGTCACACGCGATATGCCGCCCTGGCATATCGACAAGACGGTCGGCATACAGGATTTTAAGAATGACCGATCGTTGACCGAAAAGCAAATCGATACGATCGTCCAATGGGTCGATTCCGGTGCGCCAAGAGGTGATGAGAAAGACATGCCGGCGCCGGTTAGCTGGCCTGAGGGAGACGGCTGGATATTTTCCGAACGGTTCGGTGACCCCGACTTAATCGTCGAGTCGCCGGCCTACACCATGCCGGCCTCTGCCCAGGATATCTGGTATAGACCAGTTGTTGCGACAGGCCTGACTGAAGCGCGGTGGGTACGAGCCATCGAGATACGGCCTTCCACGCTGGATGGCCGCACAATCACCCATCATGCCCTTGCAGCCCTGCAGCAAAGAGATCCCACGAATACGGCCCGAACCAATGCGGTCGATGATATCGGCCCCGGTCTCTTTATGGAGTGGGCTGTAGGGAAACAGGGTGAACTGATGCGTCCGAACAGCGGCAAGCTGATGCTGCCGGGCGCGAAGATCGTATGGGACATCCACCATCATGCCGTGGGTGAGGAGATCACGACCTCCATGGAACTCGCGATTTATTTTTATCCAAAGGATGAAATACCGAAGTATCGGCAGGTCCTCGGTCTTTTTCATGCCCTTAACGGAGGCCCCAGGGGGTTGGACATCCCGCCCAATTCGAAGACCGTACATCAGGGAGTCAAGGTGATGAAAGGGGCAGGGCGAGTCGAGAATTTCCAGGCACATATGCATCTGCGGGGCAAGGCGATGTCGATAGAAGCGATTCTGCCCGATGGCACAAGGCGGATGCTGAGTCACGTAAACAATTTCCAGTTCGATTGGCATAACAATTACGTCTACGCGGATCATGCGGCGCCGCTCCTGCCGGCAGGTACGGTGTTGATCATCACGGCGTGGCATGATAATACCGCGTCGAACAGGGACAATCCTGATCCCGATCAGTGGGTAGGTTGGGGGGATCGCACGGTGGACGAGATGGCACACGCCTGGGTTAACATCACATATATGAGTGATGAGGATTACAAGATTGAGGTAGAAAAAAGAAAGTTGATGGAATAAAGGGGGTCATCCGAATGCCGTTAAACCGATTAGCTGCGGTGCGCATCAGCGCGGCTGTCGTGGTCGCTATATGTATCTTCTTTGCCGGTAGTAGACCCTCTGCGGCACAGTTGCCCCTGGAGCCCGGGCGAGAATCCGGCCAGAGCGTGACGGCAGCCTATGAGGGGTGGTACCCCAACTCGGATGGGACGTACAGTCTGCTCGTCGGCTACTATAATCGAAACCACACGGAAATGCTTGACATCCCGATCGGTCGGAACAACCGGATTGAACCGGGTGGACCGGACCAGGGTCAGCCGACGCACTTTCTACCGCGCCGGCAGTGGGGTGTTTTTATCATTATTGTTCCAGCGGATTTTCGGGATAAGAAGTTAACCTGGACCCTGGTTGCCCATAATAAGACGACCGAGATCCCCATGGGACTGGCCACCTTATGGGAGGTCTCCCCTTTAAAAGATATGGCGCAAGGGAATACACCACCCGTGCTGCGGTTCGATTCGGGATCCACCCAGCAAGGCCCGCCGCATGAAATCAGCCAATCACTTGATGCCACGGTGGCTGAGCCGACCATGTTGAGAGCCTGGGCGAGCGATGATGGACTCGTTGACGCCTACAGACGCAGCCGTGCCTCCGATCCACCGGTCAACGTCACATGGAGCAAGTTCCGAGGGCCTGGCGATGTCGCGTTCAGCGAAACCAAACCGCATGTCGATCCCTCGGATGGCAAGGTGACCACAACGGCGACGTTCACCACACCCGGGGAATATATTCTGCGCTTACAGGCCAACGATGTGTCTCGTGAGGGCGGCGGCGGCGCCCAGTGTTGCTGGACCAATGCGCACGTGAAGGTTACCGTCAAACCCGGTGCAGGCAGCTGGTAAGAGGAGTCTGCTACTCAATTTCCAACCAAAGGTGAACAATGGCTGATGACACAAAAATTACCCGGCGTGAATTTGTCGGCACTATGGCCGCGGCAAGCACGGCTTTGCTGCCCATTTCCAAATCGAATCCAGAGGGGACCTTCGCGGACCGATTCCCATCGGGAACGGAACCGGTTTCTACAGGCGCACCGGACTTTGCGGCCGTACGTGCTGATTTTCCTCGTGCTGCCCGAAAGCTCTGGCTCGCCGCGTCCGAGACCCATCCCTTCAATATCAACACCTTGCGTGCACTTGAAAACTATACCCAATATCGCACACTCGGCCCGGGTGAGGGGCGTAAGAGCTTTATGCGGGAAATGCAGGATGAGGTCAAACAGCGCTTTGCCGGGATCATCAACGCAAAACAGGAAGAAATCGCGTTCTGCTTGAGTACCACGGACGGAGAGAACATCGTGGTGGCCGGGCTGGACCTGCAGAAACGCGGTGGCAATGTCGTTATTGATGATCTGCATTTCGAGGCATCCGAATATATGTACTCCACATTGGCCCAGAAGGGCCATATTGAGCTCCGAGTGGTCCGGCACCGGGACTGGAAGGTCGAGATGGCTGATGTGGAAAAGGCTATCGATAAGGATACCCGGCTGGTCTCTATGGCGTTGGTGTCAAACGTGAATGGCTACATGCACGAGGTGAAGGCGATTAGCGACCTGGCTCATGCTCATGGGGCGCTGATCTATGGAGATATCATCCAGGGCGCTGGTTGCACGCCTATCGATGTCCAGGCTATGGGGATCGATTGTGCCGCGTCCAGCACTTATAAATGGCTGATGGGTGACTTCGGGCTCGGTTTTCTGTATGTACGCGAGGACCTTCAGGGGACCGTCATTAAGCAAACGCGCTATGGCTTGCGACAGATCAGGATGGGCAGCGGCTCTTTCGATCCACGTCCAGGGGCTGCCCGCTATGAAGGGACTACCACCATGGGGTACCTGCCTGGAATCTGTGCGTATGAAGGCCTGAAGTACGTAACAAAGCTCGGTGTTGAGCACATCCGGACCCACGCCAAACGACTCACAGATCGTCTACAGAAAGAGCTGCCGCCGATAGGGTATCCTTCCATCACACCGTTGGACTGTCCAACACCGATCGTCAGCTTCCTGACTCCAGACTCAGAAGCCACGCGAAATAAACTTAATAAGGCGTTCGGTGAGCGTGTTGTCTCACAACGCAAATGGCACAAAACCAACGAACAGGGAGAGACAGAGACCGTGAGCGGGATGCGAATCGGCATATCAGTCTATAACAACGATGATGACATCGATCAATTCTTGAACGCGCTGAGTTAGTACCCTATTTCGCAAATACAGTGTCTTATCATAGTACACGACGAAAGTTATAAAGGTGGTCATCCCCGTAGCTTTAAGCGGGGATTCATAGCTTGGAGAGGCTGGATGGAAGGTTCCCGCTGGGAACACTTCGAGCTCTACGCCATTCCCGCTTACAGCCTGCGGGATTGGCGGTTCTATTTACTGTGGTGTACCTTGATGACAAGTCACCTTAACGTAAAACAGGGTACTTAAGTCGTGTCTGACAAGTCGCTCTGCGGGGTTTGTTAGGCTTGCATCTCTCCCTCACCTTCTACCTTGTCGGGGATGATGGCCGCCTCAGCGGTATCCGGCTCGGAGTCCAGTTGCCCGGCTACAGATTCGTAAAACGTGGCCTGACCGGCATAGAACAGGCAGCGCATCCAGATGCGACTGAGAATATAAA
>Ga0315339_1003005_pt1 | contig 12214 bp, 12 predicted proteins | sample ASW17metaG_FD_204514 | JGI IMG/M metagenome (GOLD analysis project Ga0315339, IMG submission 204514) | Ammonia-oxidizing marine archaeal communities from Pacific Ocean, United States - ASW #17 | ecosystem: Environmental > Aquatic > Marine > Oceanic | place: USA: California | collected 2016-12-05
CACGGCGCAACGCGCTCCTACTCGAAAGCCTTCAGTATGCGTCTATATGGGTCTTTATCACGGCACGTTGGTATTAGCGCCCAGCAGCGACCGTCTTATTAGCGAACCCTAACGGGCAAAAAATGACCCGTTCCAAAAGTTAGCGGCCTCTGCTTTGTGGCATCTATCACTCTCAAGTTCGAGTGTGGGTCTTCGAGTGCAGAATTCTCGGAACCATGAATCGGGTCACTTCCAAACTTGCTTAGCCACGCGCCTGAAGTTGCCGCCAAGTACCCCCCTAACGACACATTCGCTGTAGTTTCGACGGAGCATTTCCTCGGCGATCTGATAAATTTGTGCCGGCGCGGCGCAACGGACTTTGTCGCCGGGATACTGCGATTTCGGCCAGAATCGATCATTTTCCGATACGGTCTCGTTGAAGCCCGGCTCGTTATCTGCCTCATGAAAATAGTCGAGCCCAATGCCCACGTGTTCGGCGCCTATCAGGTCCAGATAGTGATTGATGTGATCTACCATCGACGACGTGGCGATATCATCGGCGCCGACAAAATGTCCGATGCCATTTACGCCGACGACACCACCGGTTTCGGCACAATGCACCGCTTGATCATCCCGGATATTGCGCTCGTGATCCCATAGCGCTCGGGCATTCGAATGAGAAAAGATAACGGGATCACTCGAGAGCTCCATAGCCTCCATCGTCGTTCGATATCCGCAATGCGAGCAATCGACCGACATTCCAACCGAATTCATTTCGGCGACGACAGCGCGGCCGAAATCGGTCAAACCGACATCCTCGTCATGACATCCACCGCCGGCGAGGTTATTGATATTATAAGCGAACAGCATCTGACGCACGCCGAGATCGTAATAGAAACGCACCATGTCGATGGATCCGTCGAGCGCGCCCATGCCTTCGATGTCGAAGGCGACGGCCATCTGGTCCACCGCCATGGCCTGGTCTATCTCATGCCCGGTGCCCACCAGCCGGTAACCGTCCGTCCTGTCGATCCAATCGCGGGCCAAAGACAATGCCTTGATAGTGTCCTGCCAGCAATTGACGTCGTATCCGACGTTGACCGAGAGGAAGTTCACACCTGCGTCTTTCCAAATGGAAAGCGTCCGGAGATCGTTGACGGTCCGCAGTTCGAACCCGGCATGCGCGTCCCAGATCAAAACTTCGCCAAGATGATTTTCTGCCAACAGCCCAACTCCTCTTCGATCGCGCGCGGCGTCGCCTATGTCCGGTTCGCCACAACGAGCCACCCCGGACGCTCGATCGCCTGCATGTAGTTCGACTGCTCCGTTAGTCGCACGCGCCAGGCCCCGTCCGCCTCAAGCGATCTGAAATGTGATGGATAATCGTCTTGTTCGTACGGGATGGCGTTGATGTAGAAAACCAACAGTCCGCCAGGCCGCACGCAGCGGATCATTTCCGGAAGATGTTCTGGGCCGACGTGACCGCCGCCAAAGCACCCGACGCCTATCGCGGCGCCATACGTCCGACCACCGAAATCGATCGTCCGGGTCATGTCGCCGATCAGCAGGTCGCAGTAAACCTGCTTTCCGCGCGCTTCGTCCAGCATTCTTGGCGAGATATCCAGTCCATCAAGATGGCCAAAGCCGCGCGCGGCGAGTTCCTCGCCCACCAAGCCGGTTCCACAGCCGAGATCCAATATTCTTATACTCTGGTCGATACAGCGCTCGGCGAACGCCGCTACGGCAATGCGGTGGGCGATGTATCCGTAGTCCTGCCGCAGGTTCCGTTCGTAGGTTGGGGCCCAATCCTCATAAACGTCACGTGAATCGCCAGAGCCCCCGCCTAAGGCCGTCAGTCTGGCGACAAAACCTTCCAATAATTTCACCATGAAGCGTTATCCCTCGAGACCTGCACATATCACTGAGTTGCTAGATAAGTCGCCTTATCGCACCATTCGCGTGTCGGCTGTCACGGACGAAGGGACCAGTTGGTTCATCTTAGCGACTTCCTATATCCGAAAGATGCGTCGATCCGCCCGAGTATATGCTCACCTGCCGAAATCGGGAGATATTTGCTTTCCTGTTCGCTCGGCAACCCCAGATCGCGCGGATCTACCTTGGTCGTAAAGGTAGGATCGTAAAAGGTCGCAATTGAGATACGCTCGCGACCGGACCGGTTCAAGACACGATGCTTGGTCGAACGATACCGATCATTGCTCCATCGTCCCAATAGATCACCATCATTAACCACCATGGTATCAGGAACGGGCGGCGCGGCTATCCATTCGCCAGCGAGATTTTGCACCTCAAGTCCACCATTATCATCCTGCCAAAGTATGGTGATATTGCCAAAATCCGTATGTGCCGCGACACCAAACTGATCGTCACTCAGGGACACGGGTTGTGGGGGGTAGTAAACGGCTTGGGTACGCTGCAGCGGCTTAAAATATTTGTTGACGAAGAAGTCGGGATCAATGTCCAAGCTGAGGGCCACGCCGTGCAATAGAGCCTGACCGCAGACTGCCACGGCTTCGAAGTAGGCATACATATCGCGTTGTAGTTCCGGCATAAATCGTGACCAATTATTTGCGCCTCGCAGAGGCTGACCAGCGAGAACGTCAGGATCGTCCGATGGCAATTCCAGGTCGACCTGATAGAACTCCTTATAGTTTGGCTTCTCGGCGCCATACATCAAGGCATCCCCAAGGGCGTACCACCCGCGATTAGCAATATTCGCGGAAACCTGCCGCATCTCTACTTCCGGCAGTCGGAAGAACCGCATTGCCGAGGCACCAGCGGCATCAATGGTAGGCTGGGGAACCCCATGACCCGATACATAAAAAAATCCGTACTCAATATAGGCATCGCGAATGGCCGCCGCAGCCCTGGTCGAAGCTTCGGCATCCATTTGCAGCAGACCGGTGATGTCGACAACTGGCAGTTCCACCTCATATTCTCCATGTCTGCGTCAATCTATGACAATCGTATCGGTTAATCCTGAACAAACATACTGTACGACGCAGTTGATGAACTGGGCTAAAATCATAGGCGGGGAAAATGTGAGGTCTGTTGGGAGCAAAATGGGGGAGAACATGCACCCAACTATGGGCTTCTGCTGACGCCGCAGCTTGATTGTAGTTGCTCATCTCCTAATCCAACAGGCGCCCTCGGCGCGCCATCTAGTCTGATGGTTCTATGGCGCCTTTGGGCCGAAAATCCTGGTTTCTTTGGACTAATTGCGAGATGTATTCGCCTGCGCGCACAGGTGGATAGCGGGCTGGTCTTTCCGGGCTTTGGCAGGATGCAATACATTCAACAGGCGCATGATGATCGGGATTAAAGAAAAACGGTATGGAATATCTGTCCTGTGCGCGACGATTGACAACCCGGTGCGGCGCGGATCGATAGACATCGTTCGTCCATCGCGACATCAGCTGGCCAAGGTTGACGACCAAGGTGTCGGCAATGAACGGAGCCGATATCCAATTTCCGTCAGGCAATTGCAGCTCAAGGCCCCCCGACGGGTCCTGATATAGAACCGTTGCCAAGCCAAAATCCGTATGCGCGGTGGCGCCAACGGAGCCTTCGTCCCATGCCAGGTCTTGCGGCGGGTAGTGCATCAATCGCATCAGGATGGTTGGTTTATTGTAGTGGCAGACAAAGAATTCGGGCGCTAGCTGTAAACTAAGTGCCATAGCCTTGAGCAGGCGCATACCAAATCCATGCACGGCAGCAAAGTAATCTTCGGCAGGTTTGCGAAAGTTCGCCAAGTCCGGCCATTGGTTCGGGCCGTGCAACGGCAAACCGGAGATTACGTCAGGGTCGTCCAACGGAAGATCCACGCCGATATCGAAACTGTCTTTCAGGTCGGGACTCCGCCCCGGATACTGGGTCGTTCCAAGGGGCAGGTAACCACGGTGGAATTCGTCCTTTACCCATTTCATGCGTGTTTCTAACGGTTGCTCGAAGAACCGCCGCGAGGCGTCAATCACCGCGTCTATTGTTACCGCCGGAATGCCGTGATTCTGGACATAAAAAAAGCCAACCTGTTCGCAGGCCATTTGGATTTCCCGCACCAGATCGGTAATATCACCATTTTGTAGCATCGGCGCCATATCGATGACCGGCACAGCCGTTGCCTTGGGCGGGATTGGGTGAATATCTGACATGCCGTCGTTTGCCTCTCGCTTCTTCATCGCATTCGCCGCCGTGTCCGGCGATCTTCTTATCGCTAAAATCCAGTCGACAATATCGCAGCGCCGCAAGGCGGCACAAGTTTTGCTCTTTCCGACATAAAGCGGAGTGTAGCGGCAACATTGCCGGGAAGCTATGTGGATTGAAAACGAGCTGGATATCGACCCCTGGCACGAACCTCTTATTGTGGGGCGTCAGGCCGATGTCCGCTGGTATCCCAGCTTCGAGCCTAGCCAGCTAGACTCGATCCCGTCTCGTCGGAACCAGGGCTGCCCAGAACCTAGCGGAAGACTCACTACAGATATCCAATTCGCCGACCTCAACGACGGCAAACCATGATCTGCAGAACGGAGTCAGGAAAAGCGGTTCACCAACGCCACCCCGATAACCGCGACAATCATGCCGATCATCGCCACCGGACCGAAGGATTCATTAAACATGAAATACGAGAAGATGGCTGCCACGGGCGGAACAAGGAAAAACAGACTGGAAACACGGGCCGCTTGGCCATGACGAATGAGATAGAGCAACAAAATGATCGCCCCAAGGGATAGCACCAAGGTTAGCCAGACAAACGCGAATATAAACTCTCCCGTCCAGTCAATGACACCCGTTTCCAACCAAGCAGAGACAATCCACATGGCGGCGGCAGCGGCGGCTGTTTGTACCGCCGTGCCCGTGCGTAGGTCCATTTCCTCGCAGAATTTCTTTTGATAGATGACGCCAATACTCAGGCCCAATAGAGCGCAGACCGAGAGTGACATGCCCAGAGGTGTACCAACCCCGAGCTCAAGTTTACGCCAAACCACCATAGCAACCCCGCCCAGCCCCAGCGCAAACCCTAACCATTGACGGACTGACGTCCTCTCGCCTAAAATCGAAATGGCGATGATCGCTACCAGGACTGGCTGCAAACCATTGATTAATGCGGAGACACTGGCATCAACGCCCAGATTGATGGCAAAGAAGACGCATCCCAGGTTGACGGCTTGCAGCAACAAACCAACGACGATCAAATGGAAATAGGTTTTGGCTGATTTTGGCCAGGGCGCTCGCGTGAGCACGGCAACTACAACCAGAATGGCCGCCACCAGGGTGCAGCGATAGGCAAGAAAAGTTGCCGGTTCGGCATAGGGCAGGCCGAATTTCGCACCGATGAAACCCGTGCTCCACAATACCACCAAAATCCCAGGCATGGCGGCAAACCATACGCGGGAAGGCAGCAAGTCGGCTTTCCAAATGATAGTTCTCCCTTCGCCAAAATTATCACTGAAAGCATTGGTGAAAGCTAGACATGGCTATGACCGCTTATGGCACAAACCGTTGGTCATTGGCCTCAACAGCAGTTTTCGCCTGTACTTCTGGTTCGAGCATTGTCTGGAGATTTGGGGACCGTCGGCAATGACCCAAAAACACTTTACCAGGCAATCACAAAAACAGAGTTGCCGAAATAGGCCGGAACATTGGGGCGAATTGCAGTTTTGCCATCAATGCCCAGCTGGCAATTCGGCTAATTCGATCAGGATATCGCCTGTCGAGGCGGGGTCCAAAAAAGCGATGCGGCTGCCACCATGGCCCGGCTTTGGGCTCTCATCCAACAGCTTTACGCCCTTTTCCTTAAGTTCCATCAGGGCGGCATCAATGTCCTCTACTTCGAAGCACAGATGAAACAGGCTTTGTCCCCGCTCCTCTATCCATTCGGTGACCGGGGAAGTGGGGCTTACCGCCTGTAACAATTCCAACGATGTTTCACCAACGGGGTACATGGCCAGCTTGGTTTCTGAGATGGTCTCCTCGTAGTCCAATTTCAGGCCAAGGGTGTTTTCCAACATGGCCATGGCCTCTTTCATGTTGTGCACAGCAATGGCAATATGTTCCACCCGTTTGATCTTCATTTTGTATATGCCCCTCCCATTAATTGATCGCAATGCTGCGTGCCTTCACCAGCTCTGTAGCACTGGCAGAACCTCTTTGGCGAACAGCTTCAGGCCCCGTTCCGAAACATCGAAGGGCGTGCCGCCAAAGCGGAAAGATATGTTGAGTTCGAAATCTCCCAGTAGTTTGCGCCGGTCTTCTAGGCCGCGCAGGATTTTGTCCGGGGTACCCCAGCTGGCCGCTTGCATAAAACCGTCGACGGCGCCTTTGACACCGCTTTCCCGCATGATTGCAGCCTTTTGTTGATAGGAGTCATAGCCCTTCACCGCAGCGAAATGTTCGCCCAGAAATTCGTAGTGATAGAAATTGCTTTCAACGAACTTGCCCTGGTATTGTCGCGCTTCCTCCTCCAGCGTGGGCAGGTCCGTACCGCAGACGCAGAATTCAGTCAACATGACGCATGGCGGTTCAGTACCGTGGTATTTGCGATGCAGGTCACGGCCATGTTCGATCACCGGTGCGCGCATTTCCCACGGCCGGTCGGCGAACATCACCTGGTGCGCGCCCAGCTTGGCGGCGGAATCAACGGATTCCTCGCTTGAGGCTACAGCATATATCCGCCCCTCAAAGGAATGTTGCGGGCGGGGGCGGATTTCGATCCTCGGCTGCTTATAGAACGGGCCGTCGCCTTCCATGAAGCCGGTATTCAGGGCGTTGATGATCATCGGTGCCGCCTCGTCAAAGCGGCCCCGGGTTTCATCCATGGAGATACGGAAGGCGTCGAACTCCCGCCGTGCCAGACCCCGCCCCATACCAAAGCGCAACCGGCCTTTGCTCAACAGATCCAGGACGGCGGCATTCTCGGCTACCCGCAACGGATCATGCCAGGGTAGAATGACAGCTGCCGTGCCAACGTCAATATCCGGACAAATGGCAGCCAGATAGGTCATCAGGTTGATGTTGTCGGGCACGAAGGAATAATCGTTAAAATGATGCTCCGCCGACCACAGGCAGTCAAAGCCTGCATCGGCGGCGATCCGGGCCAGTTTGATCTCCTCTTCCCAGACCTGGCCATCGGGACAATCGTCCCAACCATAGCTGGCAAAAATCATCATCATGCCGACATCCATCAAATCTCTCCCCGATGCGTTGACTACATGTTTCTGTAAGCAAGACAGTATGCCCCCACTGCCCTGGTCCACGTCAACCTGATGCATATTGCGCGCTGCCCTTGGTGGAGGTCACTTTTCGAAAAATGGGCGGGCCAATCGTAGTCGCGAAACGACCATTCGACCTTTTCCGAATGCAGGGTTACTTTCCTATCATTGCACTGAACGCCGCCACCAGTGTAGCGGATAGCCATTCAAAACCTGACAGAGGCCAACCGTCATTTCAAACCACGTCAGAGGAAATATCACAAAGGCGATACTGTTCATGTGTCTGGCGGTCATCCTCCTATCTACGATGTATGCGATGGCAAAGTTCCTGACCGCCCTCATGCTGTTCGCCGCGACACCGGTGGTGGCGGGAGTAATGATACGCGGTTAATGCCCCATTAGCCCCCGGCATTCACTAAAGTTTGGGCATCCACGACATCCTAATGGGCTCTACATCAGACGGGACCTGGTTACCATATCGCGTTTTTAAGACCCCTTCGCGGGTCTCTCCCTGATCCACATCCACCCACAACACTTCCAGCTTAGGCGCTACCGATTGCCTCTCAAGCCGAGTGAGCCGCGTCTTCAACGTGCGGCGCGCTGCTGGGCTTCCAAAGTTTCTATACGGTGTTCCAATTCTTCAACCTCGAATGTTCGCGGTGTATCTCCAACGTGGACGCTACAGCCTGCCCTTCGGAGGGGCTGATCTCTCCGTTGGCAACAGCATTTAAGACAGCGCTAATGGCACCGAGAGCGTCCTTGGCGCCCTTCAGGGCGGGAAGATCTATGTTGATAATACGATCCCGCTTGACTGGCAGCATGCGGCTCACACATAGCCGGAGAGCCGTTGAATTGCCTTCTATGGCCATGTCGACACATTTGCGTGTAATCGCTTCTGCTTCACCCTGTAGCAGCATTTCTGCTGCCATAGTAGACGCGTTGCGACTGCCTCGTGGCCTAGGCCCCGAGTTAGAGAACACAATCTGCCAGAAGCTGACATTCAAAACTTATGGCAATCTTCCAGCTTGGTGTTGACGCTCTTCTTCGAGTTATCAGGTTAGGTTCACATATGTGCCGGTCGGAATGTGATTGGCCGATTTGAGACGTTGTCTCAGCATCCAGCGATCGCCGCACGATAGCAACATTTTGACATTTTAAAAGTTGGTTGGAATGTCACGACTTAGCCCTACTTTCCGGGCGCGCGGCCGAGAGGCCAATCAGGTCCATTGCTGCCTTAAACAGGGGACTGTCCCCGTTGCCCAATTCGTCGGTCATTTCAAAGTGGTTCCGACCTGATATCTCTTCGGCGAACATGAGCTTCTCACGGGTCGATATAGCATCGGCAAAATCCTGACTCTGCCGCCTGAATTCATCGAGTTCGCCGTCACCCCAGGCAATGACGCTCGGTGCATGCAGAAATTCCAGCCGTTCGCTCGGGCTGTTTCGCGCCGATGCGACCGCGTCCAGATGCAGGTAGTCATTCCGGGCGCTTAAGCGCACGGGATAGAGGTCATAGATGCCGCTTATGGCCACCAAACCCTTTATCACATCGGCGGGCAGGCCGTATCCGGCGCGCCAATCCAACGTCGCGAGCATGGCCGCCAAATGAGCGCCGGATGAATGGCCGATGACGTGCATGTGGTCCCGATCGCCGCCGTACAGGGCTGCGTTTTGATACAGAAATGCGACGGCGTCGGCACACTGCGCTACGATTTTATCAAGCGTGAATTCCGGAGCCGCGCAAAAATCGATGGCGACGAAAAGAGCTCCCCGACCGACAAAGGACAACGCGGCGTAGGCAGATTGATCTTTCGTCGTCACCGGGCGCCATGCACCACCATGGAAGAACAAGACAATCGGGCGGTTGGCTCCGCCGACACCGAAAATATCCATCAGTTGGTTGCTGTCATTGCCGTAGATGACATTCGCTTCAACCGCCAAGGTGCGGCGGGCTTTTTCGCTGACCTCGGTCCAGCGCGTCGTAAATTCCGAGATGTCGGGTACCAATGTACGCTGGTCATATTGACGGTCCAGCTCGGCCTGCGCATAATTTTTGTATACAAATTTTGTCGTCATGGCGTAGTCACTTCTCTATTTATGTCACCTCAAACAGGCATTATCGGACGACGGTATACGTTGCGAGTTCTGGTAAGCAAGACCTCCATGCAAAACAAGATGCCCTCGCGATTCTCCCTTTTGTTTTGCAAACAATCTTTCCCTGCAAATTATTTCGGCGGTGACGATATGAGAGAACAGATGCCCCAATTACGCACGACATCCGACATCCGATGCTTTTGCGAATTCCTTCGAACGGTGCCAATCACATCATTGCCAGAACCGACTATGAATGCTCGATGCTGGGGGTGAAGCAGAAATAGCCTCCACACCGCGTGATCCTCGAAGAGTGCCACAAGCGGACCATATCCTTTGTCGCGGCGAATGTCGGCTTGTTGATCAGGAAGCGGATGTTGGCGATTTAGACCGGTGATACCCCTTAAAGACGATTGACGATAGATTAGCGCCGTGGCCACGTTCTGAATGGCATCGCGGATTGTATACTCTTCCTTGACGATGAGGTTCTTCAGGGTCCAGATTGGAAAAGCCTGACGGCATCACAGCAAATGATGGGAGATGAATGAGATGAGCAAGATCACCGGTGCGACCCTTATAGCAAGGAGCCTCAAGCAACAAGGAATCGACCATTTATTCGGCGTCGTCGGCTTTCCGGTCGGCCCGATCGCAGAAGCAGCACAAGAGGAAGGCATCAAATACGTGGGCATGCGCAACGAGCAGGCAGCATCCTACGCCGCGCAAGCGTACGGCTACATGACTGGCCGCCCGGGTGCATGCATCGTTGTTACGGGCCCGGGCGTAGTGCACGGCCTTGCGGGTCTAGCGAATGCCCAGCAAAACTGCTGGCCAATGATTCTGATCGGAGGCGCCTCGGAGACGTATCGCGGCGGTATGGGCGCATTCCAAGAGGAGCGACAGGTACTGATCGCCACCCCGTTTTGTAAGTTTGCGCACGGCATCGAAAGCGTCCAGCGCATTCCTTACTACGTTGAGATGGCGACACGGCACTCGATATATGGACGCCCAGGCGCATGCTACCTCGATATGCCGGATGACATCATCTCTGGAGAATGTGACCTCGACGACATCGTCCAGGTTGAGCGCGTGCCGGAGCCGCCGATCATGGTGGCGCCGGCAGAGAACATTGAGTCTGCCTTGGACGTACTTGAAGGCGCGGAGCGACCGCTCGTACTCGTCGGAAAGGGCATGGCGTGGGCACATGCCGAAAATGAGGTACGCCACTTTATTGACCGCACACAAATCCCGTTCGTACGCTCTCCCATGGGTAAAGGCGTTGTCCCCGACGACCATCCGCTTGCAGCATCCGCGGCGCGGACCCTCGCGCTACAGCAAGCGGACGTCGTTTTCCTGATGGGTGCACGGTTCAACTGGATTTTTCACTTCGGCCTAACACCGCGATTTGCACCCGACGTCAAGGTCATTCAGCTCGACATCTCTCCTGAGGAGATCGGTCATAACAAGCCATCGGAAGTAGCGCTTGTCGGCGATGGCAGGGCGATCATGGGTCAGATAAACCAGGCCCTCGAAGGGCGGCAGTGGTTCTACCCGAAGGACACCCCATGGCGCACGGCCCTTGGCGAGAAAATTTCGGCAAACGTCGCCACGATTCAGGGACAGGTTAACGACGATACGGCACCTGCGGGATATTATCGGGCCTTGCGCGACGTTGCGGCATGGATGCCGGAGAACGCTATCCTAAGCGCTGAGGGTGCCGGCACGATGGATATTGGGCTCACCCAGTTGCCGGTCTCCGACGCGCGCTCCTGCCTGAACGCCGGCACCTACGGCACCATGGGTGTAGGCCTCGGTCATACCATCGCCGCGTGCGTCGTGCATCCGGACCGACCGGTCATCCACCTCTCGGGCGATTCGGCCATTGGCTTCTCTGGCATGGAGATGGAGACGCTAGTCCGATACAACCTGCCCGCCAAAATAGTGGTGCTCAACAATGGCGGCATCGGCCCAGGTATGCCGGAAATTCCAGAAGATCCGATGATGAACATGAAGCCGAATGCGCTGATTTACGGCGCGCGCTACGACAAGATCATGGAGGACTTTGGCGGCAAGGGCTTCTTCGTCGAGGACCCGAAGGATATACCGGCCGCGCTCAACCAGGCGATGGCGTTCCCGGGTCCGGCGTTGGTCAACATCGTGATCTCGCAAAGCTCGTCCCGGAAACCACAGCAGTTCACGTGGCATCAGTAAGACGTTACGTCTGGAAAGGGCCAAATTATGTGAAGGGTGTCACTTACCACATGGCCTGATTATCAATCTCCGGAACGACATGGGGTAGCTTTTGCCCTTCGGCGATTTGGGCCGGGGTCATGAGTTTGGCAATAAGTTCTTTGTTCAAATTGGCGTAAGTACCCCTCGCGCAGCTGTAATGCTGAGCCACGCATACGCGAGCACATAGTCTTCGGGAACACCATGGCCGTATCGGTACATCACACCAAGTTCGGTCTGCGCGTACTCATCCCCCTGTTTAGCCGCCTTTGTGAGCCAGTAAGCCACCTTGGCATCGTCTTTGGGGACGCCAATGCCTTCTTTGTACTTCAGGCCTAGGAGGAGCTGCAACTGCACATTCCCCTGCTCAGCAAGCGACTTCCACAGCCGTAAAGCTTTCTGATAGTCACGCGCTTTATACGCCGCCGCCGCATCCTCAAGATCCCCTGCCGCCACGGGCGTCGCGGCGAACAGCATGAGGGCGGTTAGAATGGCGATCAGAGTGCGCATTTGATCAGCCTATCAACTTTTTGCTGTTTTGGTGAGCCCGCCGAATGGCCAAGGCAAATTCCCACCCCGCGAAGGTTATCTGGCACCCGATACCATGCAATGGCTGATGGCATATCTGAAAGCGGATGGCCATGGCGACGGCCCATTATTCCGCGCGACGGGCTCTGGAGGGCGTTTATCGG
>Ga0315339_1003007_pt1 | contig 12209 bp, 10 predicted proteins | sample ASW17metaG_FD_204514 | JGI IMG/M metagenome (GOLD analysis project Ga0315339, IMG submission 204514) | Ammonia-oxidizing marine archaeal communities from Pacific Ocean, United States - ASW #17 | ecosystem: Environmental > Aquatic > Marine > Oceanic | place: USA: California | collected 2016-12-05
GCATAGGCTTAAATCTTGTCATAGTGGTGTCCTAGAACACTCTTTAATGGTTGAGAAATCGACTTAAAGAATTTTTTACACCAGTCGTTATAGTTTAAACCCGCTGCAGATCGAGAATATTTAAAGCAGCAAAACGGCTCTAAGATCACTCGTAAAACTGCTTTTTAAAGCAACTAACGTAGCGCGAAATTAGGAAAAAAGTAGTGACAACAATGTTAGCTAAAGCGCCACACTCGTGAATAAAATCGGACCCAATACACCGCATTCCGCATCGACAGATAGAAACGCCAAACACAATGTTGTGACGACTATCACTAGGGAAAGAAAACCCAGTAGCCGAGAATCGGTGGCGAAATCCTCAGATACTGCTGCGCCTAGCACTCAAGCTATCGATTTGAGCGCACTGGAGAGCAAGATTAATCTCCTGCCGGAAATCGATACCGCAAAAGTTGTAGATATTCATAACCGCATCATAGCTGGTGAGTATGAGATCGACGCAGATCGACTAGCTGGCAAACTGAAGGACTTGGAATCTAGCCTCTAAAGCTAATGCTAGCAATCTCATTTTAATCACTCTGTACAACAACCATAAACCTCGCAGCCGATACTCTGCGGATGTTTTGTTTCTCTAGCCTCTCTAATCAGCTATGCATAAGATTGAATACTTAAACTCTAGGCTGGGCCTAGCTACGATTCATCGAAGCTAAGGGCGGTTCGAGCTCATCTAGACGAAGCAGATCTTCGGGGCGATCAACATCCCAAAGCATATCCAATAATCGGTGCTTAAGGTTTTGTGACCTAATTTTGTCTATAGTGGTAGCCAATACTCGATCTCCACCCCACTGAATACCTTCGAACAACCCCGGTACGACTTCACGTACCCCGATCAACACATATCCACCATCAGTCGCAGGACCCAATACCACATCAGAGCCAGCTTTCAGAGCCGCAAATGCAGATTCTATGTATTCCGCAGTCATTGCAGGACAGTCGGTGCCTATTAGAACTACAGATTTAATACTAGGTAACTGAAGTGTTTTCTCGATTGCATTAGCCATTTTAAGGCCTAGATCCTCGCCATATTGAAGAAATATATTCTTTTTATTACAAATATTTAAAAAAAATTGATGAGAAATATTCGAAGATACCCACAAGTCCACTTCAGCCAGATCGGACAGCTGCGCCTGATTCACCGTGCGACTCAGCATGGCCTCATAGAGAGCTAATGCCCTCTCCTCCCCCAAGGCGGGAATAAGGCGAGTATTAACACTACCTAGAAGAGGCTCTCGAGCGAAAACCACCATCCTTGAATCTGTATACTGCTTTGCCATCTTACCCTTCTTGTTTACAAGTTAATCAGTGATCAATCTCTCATTTCCACTGAACTGATCATACTGCCTTTAAATGCTTTCTAGCTGCTTTCGGAACCTTAATCCCCTATTTTCGGATAATACTGCTCGGCCAGAGAATTTGGGCTTCTCCCCAAAAAATACAACAGCCGTAACTTCCACATAAGTAATATTGTTCTTAGCACACCTTTTTCCTCCCAACGACGGCTAGAGGTTTCTACTGAGCATCGAATTCTTTTGGGTCTAGCGACAGCTCTTAGCTTCTTGCTTATAGCCACGTCTTCCATTAAGGGAATTTCAGTAAAACCACCGACTTTATCAAACAATTCGCGGCTTACGAACAGAGCTTGATCCCCGGTACAGACCTTGGTTAATGCCGCTCGATTATTCATCGCAATCGCGACCACTCGAAAGATAAATGCGGGATTGCTAAAACGTACATCGAACCATCCCCAACAAAGGGGTTCTCCAGCAGTAACCGATTCCACTAACATAACGATATCATCTGGCAGGATTGTATCGAGGTGGAGAAACAATAAGACTTCTCCAGTTGCCTTCAGCGCTCCCTTATTCATTTGAAAAGCCCTGCCGACGGCGCTTAAAAGGGCAACATCCGCCTGCTGAGCAACTATTTCCAGACCGCCATCTCCGCTACCGCCATCAACTACGATAATTTCATGACCTTGAGTACGAAGATCCTGTAGGCGCGCTAACTGGCTATCTATCAGCGATGCCTCATTGAGCACTGGAATAATAAAGCTTATCTTCATTTAATTGATAACCGCCCTCACGAGACATGCTGGATCTTGATATTTAGATCTTGGGAAAATCAGTTAAATCCAATCGAAAATCTCAAATGCGTTATTTATGCAGAACCAACGGAAGAGATGATCAAAGACAGTTCTGCGACCCCATTTAGCTTTCTTTTAATTTAAGAAGCAAGATTTCTCTGCTACCCAACACTCGCAACACCCCTGAGCCGCCCAAGGTTCTCCCCATGATCAAAATTTAACCCTTCGTTCCTATTAGATTACTAAATGTAAGCTCGGAGAGAGAATAACCACCATTTTTTAAGAAAGTAATCTACAACGAAATTCTTGTAACTATGAGGAATATACTAGGAGTTCGCTGATAATTAACGGAGAGAGCGCAGCATACTCAGCAGAATTATTAACACAGGAAAAGTAAGGAAAATTACGGTTAACCGATCTTGTATTGGAACCACTGTTGGTTTTTAATACGCGGCCGATAATAGCCGTGAAGTTACAAGAAGTGCGACTCATTCAACTCCAGTGGAATGGACACTAATATCACGCAAACACTTTCACTATAAGAATGAATTAACGTGAACACAAAAAACTTTTACATAGTAGCTACAGCGCTTAATGAACCCAGTCTTCAGGTAAAGATTTCGGGTCCTTACCTGACCAAGATGGCAGCGCAGTCGGATCTTGCTGCAGCGATTGATGAAGCCATGGTTATCGATCCAAGCGCTAAAGACTATGCCTACAGCATCTCTAGAGTAGAAAGCCAGCAGCCTGGCGTTATTCAGCACATGGCTGATTCTCGTTCCACTATACTTTAAGCCCGCCATCCAACCGGCCTTCAGTGTTCGATTCAGCACCAAAGCCGCTATCTCTGACATGATTCCCAACGAAGACTCACCGTAGCAGCTGACAGCCTAACAACCTTGCCCCCAATGGCCCCTAGTTTTCACATTCCTTCTCTATGTATATAGGTGTAAACTAAATTTATTCTAGATAGTCACTATCTATGTTGATTATTTGTCTGCACTCCCACTTCCGTTGTAAGAATTAGTTAGTGGCTCAATGCTTTCTTCTTATAGATAACACTATTATTAGGGGGTTTTGGTTAAGCTCTGCTTACTACCCAGTAGCCCAAAGTTCTTTCCTGAGCTAAATTCAAGGAAAGCACAGAAGGATAGAGAGGTTCTTTTGAAAAAACTCAGCGCACTGCATCACATTAGTATCATCGAATCCCGTGGCACAAATTGTGCTTGGGTGAGGATCAAATACAACAACAAGAGCTTTCAGCAATCTTTCCCGTTTAAGAAATTTGGCGGGAAGAACAAGGCAATTGCCGCCGCAAAGAAAAAACGGGATGCTGAAGGTAAGAAAATTTATGGCAAGAATTGGCCTTATGCTAAATTCAGCCCCCGCAAAATTTCTCCTCTAAACAGCTCTGGTGAAATCGGAGTTAGTTATTCTGAGAAAGACCATTCCTGGGTTGCCACTTGGCAGGAAGGAAAAGGAGTTAGACGTAAGCAGAAAAATTCCTATTTTTCCATTAACAAATATGGGGAAGCCAAAGCCATGAAAATGGCAGTGAAAGCGCGCCGAGATGCTGTGAAAGCGAATCAGATTCAATAGCAAAATATTAAATGGGAATAAGAAAGAACTGGTCGAACAGCTGCGGAACTCTTTAGTTGGCGCTAGGTGACATCGATGTTGCCCATATTTGATTATAATCTAGTACGTTGGCATAGACTAGATTAGCATCGAAATTTAATCGATCGACGCCGTAAACTTCAAACAACGCCTCAAAACTACCAAGCGCACCATCGTTATCAATTGCAGTGACTAAATCCATTAACGCATTCGCATCAGCCAGCGCTTGAGCAGTGTGCATTAAACCGGCATCGCGCATACCAGAAATCAGTATCACTTGGGTATCGATACTGGCCGGAAAAGTAGAGAACATACCATAGTCTCTGAACGGCTCGCCTTCTTCAGGCAATCCAGCATCACTGGTGTAATACTCCGCAGTTTCTGTATTCAATAACTCATCGTAACTCCGTCCAATTTTTAATCCAGATCCCGCGAAAGCCATGTCGGTTAATTTTTCTAGTGCACTGAGGTAACCTATGTAGACAATATGATTACTTCTAATATCTGAAGTAGTTAAGTCAGACATCATCGTAATGTTCACCCGCTTACCACTGTCTTGCAATATAGGAATTATTTTTGCAAGCGCAAAGGCACTACCTTCTGGCATATAACTTAAATCTAGATCGAGATAATTTTCTGCTTGTTCGATATCACTAAATTGTAGATCTTCCAAATCCGATCGGGAGTTGATGTTAAATTCACGCACCATCCTGGCAATGTTTCCGTTAGCGTTTAGTTCGCCAAATATATAGTAGTCGCCCATTACCAATAGAATCGGCTGGTTATCGATTAGGACACTAGCCCAAACAGCATGCTCAGCTGCTTCGACTGTAGGTTGATTTGAAGTTGCAGCACCATCTGTCATTAGAACTACTAAATTAGCGAACAACAACAATGCTAGCGTGAACATTAGTCCATTAGTAAAATTAAGATATGGCTCAAGTCTATTGATTTTCGAAGACGCTAAACTTGAATTTTTCGAATTCACCGCAATAGTGTACTGCCCTTTCGGTATAACGATGCGATGTACTGCACCCTGCTCATTATTTTCATAATAGGCATCCAGTTTTTTGCGCAGCTGATGTACATAGACCCGAACCGCAGAATCCGCCGTAACATCAAAATCTTCACCGCGGCCCAAAACATCGATCGCGAGTTCCAACTCTCTAGGTAGACGGTTTTCAAGAGAGCATTGAATCAGATACTGAAGCATCGCCGAGTAATATTTCGACCTTCCCAACTCGCCGCTATTGATGATGCGCTGGCAGAGCCCACGCAATTCCGCCTCACTGAATACTTCCCCAATGGATTTTGGATTCGGACTGTCTTTTGCAATATCTTTCATTATTTATTGAAGCTTGGTTACTAAAAACCTGATTATAGCAGTTTTGAGGAATGGAGAACGTCAACTACCGGCCATTTCACGGGAAAACTAGTTAGACGGAGGCATGCTGCGATTAAGTCGAAATATGCTCATTCCTTTATTTCTTTTTCCAGCAGTCAATTACCTGCAGATATGTAATTTTTTGGGTTATTTATAAACGGGGGCATTTATCATTTATACCCGCGTATAATTAAATTACATGAACAAGGATCACGCACCTAAACGTATTAAACAAGTGCGCATAAAAAAGACGTGTTGGAAGTTGGGAGTACGGAGGTCTAAGGAATCAGAGTTTGATTAGAAGTGATTTGAGCTTGTCGTTATAGTCGATTTCACCCTCCATGACATATTGCTCATGGTTACGCTCGATATAACGCAGATCATAGAGATAATTCACCATAGTACCTCGAGATTGGCTAATGCCTTTCTCACTGAGATCAGCTGAGGTATGCACTTGATGAATTTTAGCACCGTTTCCAAGATGGAAACGAGCAACGGGATCAACTGGGTACTTTCCTTGTTTAGCCGATAATAAATAGTTGAGAACGGTTCTTTTTATAAGCTCGTCGTTTTCACCGATGGATTCGAGAACTGGCGATAACGATTTAAGTTCTTTTTTAAGATTGGTAAGTTCCTCCGCCTCATCTCCGCTATCTGCACCTAACCATCGTTCTAAGCCTGGAATTGGAGAAAGGGTCACAAAGGTCTTAATAGAAGGAAATTCTGCTTGGAGTTCTTGTACTACCTGTTTGATCAAAAAATTGCCAAATGAAATGTTTTTTAAACCAGGCTGGCAATTACTAATACTATAAAATGTTGCAGTTTTGTAACCGGAAGGATCTACAACGTCCCCGCCCTTGTCTTCTAGAATAGAGTCTATTGAATGTGGAACCTCGTTCGTTAAAGCAACCTCGACGAAGATTAGCGGCTCATCCACTAAGGCTGGATGAAAGTACGCAAAACAGCGGCGGTTTGGTGGATCGATACGACTACGAAGGTCATTCCAGTCTTTTATCTCGTGCACAGCCTCGTAGCGGATGATTCGCTCAAGTATTGCTGCTGAAGAAGCCCAGTTAATTGTCTGCAGTACAAGAAAACCCCGGCCAAACCAGGAAGAGAATAAACGCACAAAGTCTCCATCAACCGATTTAAGTTGCGGATGGTCTTTAAGATGCTTGAGCAAATCAGTGCGCATCGCCACCAAGTCATGAGTAGCGCCCGGCGTTTGATTAAGCCGTTTGAACAAATCATTACGTTTTGGGCGAGTGGCATCGGAAAGTTTATTTAGATTTGAACTCGAAGGATCTTTTTCATAGGTTTCGTATACTCGTCTCACCATTGCAGGGTCTGCGTTAAAATTTTCTTCTAGGTTTTTAAAGAATTCTAATTTTTGGGCTTCATTAAGGTCAATGTAATGATCGAGCACCTGTCGTGCAGTAACGATGCCAGAAACTTCACCTACTGTTCCCATTAACTTTTCTAGCAATTCATCGATTGATGCCGCTTCGTTATTGCTGAAGAATAGTCCGCGCTGGCGGTTAACTAATCCGCTGAGGAAATCTTGAAATCTACTAAATGCCATATACTAACCTTACAACACAGCTCTTAATTCAGCCAATGTTTATCTAGCCCACACGACCCACTTCAATCAATAGTTGTAAGCTGTTCGCTGAGTATCACGAGCTGCTTGAATTTAAAATTTCTAAGCAACAACTTAAGTATTTAATTAAAAAATATAGAAAGAACTTTCAAAATTCGTAATACCAATTTTATTATCTTTAATAATGGATGTTCCGCCCCCTTCCGAGACACTCATCAATATTAGTAAAACTATCATCATACTCTCGAGATTTTTTGAAGGAATTACTTTGCTGAAAAGCGAGTCGTTAATCAAATGCAAACCCGATAAATCCCACAGGGGCCATATCGCTAACTTTTAAGCTGCCATCTGGGAAAAAGGACATCACATCTTTCTCATTAGACATACGTTCTTCAGCTTAAAACGATTCTTTAAAAATCCTTAATCTTTAATGGAAGCAATGTTTATCGCACACAAGTCATGAAAGACAAAAGCCTCTCTTATTGTGTTATCGATCACAGCGAAAGATTGAAATCTCAATATATTGTCAACAATATGATTGAATTATCTACTGATTTGGTAGATTATTTAAACTTATCTTAAATATTGTTAACAAAACCAGTGATGAGCAAAGAATTTTCCTCTCTAATAGAAACGCGTCCATCAACGCTGGCCGATGACGTCTTCTCCAATCTCCGAACGGCGATTGTAAAGGGTGAGCTGGAATCTGGATCGAAAATCAATGAACCCCAATTAAGTAAGCTATACGGCATCAGCAGAGGCCCGCTCCGCGAAGCTATTCGACGGCTGGAGGGCTGTAAACTTGTCGAGATTACACCAAATGTTGGTGCTAAAGTAATTTCTCTTAATAAATCACAAGCTATTGAAATATATGAGATTAGAGAATCTTTAGAAGGTTTAGCTTGTCGCTTATCAGCAACCCGTGTAGACCAAAAAGACTGCAACAAGTTGCGCGATTTGCTTTCCAATCATGCGCAACAGATCCAATCAGAAAACGGCAGGCTTTATTATCAAAAAGAAGGTGATTTAGATTTTCACTATCTGATTGTTCAGCTCAGTGGCAATGCTCGGCTATTTCACTTGCTTTGCGAAGAGCTATATCACCTATTACGTTTGTACCGCTGTCAAACGAGCAGTAAACCGTCTCGTCCTGGACAAGCTTTTAAAGAGCATCACAACATAGTTGATGCACTAGAGAATCGAGACGGCGAACTGGCAGAAATGCTCATGAGGCGACATATTGCCAATGCTAAAGAGACATTAATCAGTCAATTTAAAGAGTAGATAATTTATATAGATCAGAAAGTTAAATAATCTAATTGAGGAGAACTTTATGACTTCACTATCCCCGGGAGCCAAGTTTAGAAAAGCCCTGGAAGACAACAAGCCACTTCAGATTGTCGGAACAATTAACGCATACTGCGCCATGCTGGCTGAAGATGCTGGGCACGATGCAATCTATCTATCCGGTGGTGGTGTAGCAAATGCCTCCTACGGCCTTCCCGACCTTGGAATTACTAGCCTCAATGATGTAGTTACTGATGTTGAAAGGATTTCTAATGCCACTGATGTCCCCCTACTGGTGGATATCGATACTGGCTGGGGTGGAGCATTCAATATTGCCCGATCCATAAAGGCCATGGAGAAAGCTGGAGCTGCAGCAGTGCATATCGAGGATCAAGTGTCGCAGAAACGCTGCGGCCATCGACCCAATAAGGCCATTGTTAGCCAAGCGGAGATGGTTGATCGCATAAAAGCTGCGAGCGATGCAAAGATAGATGGCGATTTTTTAGTTATGGCACGAACCGATGCCCTCGCTGTAGAGGGTATGGGCGCGGCCATTGAGCGTGCAGTGGCCTGCGTCGAGGCAGGCGCCGATGCCATATTCCCTGAGGCCATGATTGAATTGGAACAGTATAAGCAATTCGCAGAAGCTGTGGATGTGCCGATTCTAGCGAATATCACTGAATTTGGTCAGACGCCGCTCTTTAACTGTAATGCATTAGACAAAAATGGGGTTGCCATGGTCCTGTACCCATTAAGCGCTTTTCGCGCCATGAGCAGAGCAGCTCTGGACGTGTATCAGACGATTTCGATCAATGGTGACCAAACTGCTGTATTAGATAGAATGCAACCTAGAGCAGAGCTCTATGAAGTGCTGGGATACCATGCTTATGAGCAAAAACTAGACTTATTGTTTGAGTCAGATAATTAATTATTTCAAATAGTTATAGCACTTTACTAAATTTATATTAAATATTGATCAACACTGCGAATGCGAGCCTTAGTGACCTAGGATTAGCTCAAAAAATCATTGGAGAAGAGAAAATGGCAGAGAAAAAATTAGCTGGTGCCGGCTTACGGGGCCAAGTCGCCGGAGAAACAGCACTGTGCACTGTAGGCAAGACTGGTACCGGGCTTACTTATCGAGGCTACGACATCAGTGTACTTGCAGAAAAAGCTAAATTCGCAGAAGTAGCCTTCCTACTGCTTAAAGGTCACCTCCCTACACAGACTGAACTTGATGGTTATTGCGGTAAAATCGAATCATTAAGGAGTTTACCTCAGGAGCTAAAAGATGTTCTTGAGCGAATCCCTGCTTCCGCACATCCGATGGATGTAATGCGCACCGGCTGCTCAATGCTGGGCAATTTAGAGATTGAAAAGGACTTTTCAGAACAAGACGAAGTGGTGGATCGCCTACTGGCAGTATTTCCATCGATTATTTGTTACTGGTATATGTTCTCTCATGAGAGAAAGCGAATCGATACTGCTCTGGATGATAATTCAATAGGTGCCCATTTCCTTCACATGCTTGGTGGAAAGACTCCTAATGAGCTATTTCGCCAGGTTATGGATGTCTCACTTATTCTCTACGCGGAACATGAATTCAACGCCTCAACCTTCACTGCCAGAGTTTGCGCGTCCACCCTCTCTGATATGCACTCTTGCATAACAGCCGCTATCGGTAGTTTGCGAGGCCCACTGCACGGTGGTGCCAATGAAGCAGCCATGGACATGATTGAAAACTGGCAGTCTGTCGACGAGGCAGAAAGCGAAATCATGGGCATGTTGGAGCGGAAAGACAAAATTATGGGCTTTGGCCACGCTATTTACAGTGAATCCGACCCCCGCAACACGATTATTAAGCAATTTGCCGCAAAGTTAGCTGACCATGTGGGTGATTCGGTGCTCTATCCGGTGTCAGTCCGCTGTGAAGAAGTTATGTGGCGCGAGAAGAAGCTATTTTGTAACGCCGATTTCTTTCATGCTTCTGCTTATCATTTCATGAATATACCGACCAAGCTCTTCACCCCGATATTCGTGATGTCTCGGCTCACTGGCTGGGCTGCTCACGTTAAAGAACAGCGTGCGAATAACCGCATAATAAGACCCAGTGCGAACTACACCGGGCCTGAAACTTCGATTTGGGTGGATATAACTGACAGATAAGTGCTATTCGCTTAACCGATACTGCGCTCCATCAACTTCCTGGCACCAGCAAGTCCCGAGCCAGGCTTAACTATAGTGGCCACGTTGATTACCAACCGTGAAAGTATCATCAGGCTTCAATAGCGGCCGTAGGAGCTATCGAAAGAATGTCTATTCAGTTTAACTAATACATATAAGTATTTGATTTAAAGGATTAATAAATGTCTAAAAATGTTGATTTGAACACCCGATCAGAGCCAGATCAAGTATTAAAGGACATCGCCGATTACGTTTGCGATTACGAAATTGATTCCGATGAGGCTTTTAATACAGCGCGAAACTGCCTTATGGATACGCTCGGCTGCGGCCTCCTAGCCTTACGCTTTCCCGAGTGTACAAAACTGCTTGGGCCAATCGTTGAAGGCACTATGGTGCCAAATGGAGCTCGGGTTCCAGGCACACAATTGCGACTAGACCCAATCAAAGCTGCCTGGGACATAGGCTGCATAGTTCGCTGGCTGGATTACAACGATACCTGGCTGGCCGCTGAGTGGGGCCACCCTTCTGATAATCTTGGAGCCATACTCGCAGTTGCTGATTTCATATCACAGCAGAATATCGCGGCGGGTAAAGAACCTCTAAGCATGCATGAAGTTCTCACCGCAATGATCAAAGCCCATGAGATACAGGGGGTTCTGGCGCTAGAGAATAGCTTTAACCGAGTTGGGCTTTGCCATGTACTGTTAGTAAGAGTCGCAAGCACAGCCGTGGTCACCAAAATGCTTGGCGGCACTAAGGACCAGATTATCGATGCCTTATCTCAAGCTTGGGTAGATGGTTCTAGCTTACGAACTTACCGTCATGCACCTAATGCGGGTCCTCGCAAGTCCTGGGCTGCAGGCGACGCAACTTCGCGAGCGGTGAGACTTGCAGACCTTACCCTACGTGGCGAGATCGGCTACCCCAGCGTGCTTACGACTCCGACTTGGGGCTTCTATGATGTATCTTTTAAAGGTAATTCTTTTTCATTTACAAGAGCTTATGAATCTTATGTAATGGAAAACATTCTTTTTAAGATATCTTTCCCGGCCGAGTTTCACTCACAGACTGCCGCCGAAGCTGCTGTTCGGCTGCATCCGCAAGTCAAAGACCGCTTAAAAGACATTGAGAAGATCGTAATTCACACCCATGAGTCGGCAATACGAATAATCAGTAAAGTTGGACCTCTTAACAATCCGGCGGACCGCGATCACTGTCTCCAGTACATGACAGCGGTGCCTCTAATATTCGGCAATTTAATAGCAGAGCACTACGAAGATGACTTTCATGGCTCTAACCCTATAATCGATAAACTGCGGGAAAAGATGGAAATTCACGAGAATCCAACTTATACGAAAGAGTATCTGGAGCCGGAAAAACGCTCTATTGCTAATGCCCTGCAGGTTTATTTCAAAGATGGAAACTGCACGGAAAAGGTGGAAATTAACTACCCTGTAGGCCATAAGCGACGTCGCAAGGAAGGTATCCCCCTTCTAGAGAAGAAATTTCAAGCAAATCTTGCAACGAGATTCCCGGCAAAGCGCTGCGGGAAGATCTTTGCGCTGTGCAAAGACCAAAGGCGATTAGAACAAACTCCAGTAAATGAGTTTATGGACCTCTTTGTAATCTAAGATTGGTCAGTCTCTCAATTTCTTGATATATCGATTACCTGGCCTGACAGCAGGATTTTGAGGCAGCCACCCAGCTTGATATTAAGATGTATTGTACTCAAGTAAGGTTATTGCAACAGGTAGGCTGCTTTGCTTTTGTCTAGATAAAACTCTGCGCATGGACGGTATCTTTATGTTTCTAAAACCGTTTTATCTAATAAATAAGATAAGGACCCAACAATGAATAATGCCGTTTTCATCTCTATTGCTTTCATTACTGGTTCGTTGATTCCCCTTCAACTAGTATTCAACGCCCAGTTGGGAGCCATTACCCGAAGCCCTTACTCTGCAGGACTTATAGTACTTATCGCCGGCTTGCTGACAATG
>Ga0315339_1003008_pt1 | contig 12209 bp, 10 predicted proteins | sample ASW17metaG_FD_204514 | JGI IMG/M metagenome (GOLD analysis project Ga0315339, IMG submission 204514) | Ammonia-oxidizing marine archaeal communities from Pacific Ocean, United States - ASW #17 | ecosystem: Environmental > Aquatic > Marine > Oceanic | place: USA: California | collected 2016-12-05
GCATCCGCAAGGTCAAATCGAGCCATCGTTCAAGCCTCCGCCGTTTGGAAGCCTGAATCACAAGTCGCCTCTCAAGGAAAACCCCTTTATGGGTACAGAACCTAGGCCCTGGAGCGACCCGAGCCTAGTATGGCCGCCCTCGCTCCACCGCCTCGAAAGGATGCACGATGAACCGGATCCTGGTGGCGATCGCCTGCCTTGGTTTCTTCGCCTCTTCTGCCCTCGCAGCCACCACCGACCAGAAGTACGTCATCAAAGGCGCGGGCAACGGGACGTGCGAGCGTTTCGTCTCCGAAAGGGAGGCGCAATCGCAAGCCTACACGTTGTTCGGCGGCTGGCTCGCCGGCTATATCACCGCCTATAACCAGCTGACCGACGAGACCTTCGACATTGCGCCGTGGCAAAATCTCGACCTCCTCGCCGCGTTTCTCGACAATTTCTGTCGCCAGAACCCGGATGTGGCGTTCGTATCGGCGGTCGGCGCGATGATCAGTGCCTTGCAACCGACCCGGCTGCGCACCGCCTCCGAGAAGATCGAGGCGGCGGCCGGTGACGGTAGGGTCACCCTGTTTCGCAATGTCCTGCGCGACATTCAGATCCGGCTGACCGATCTCGGCCACTACCAGAGCGGGGCGGACGGACTCTATGGCGAGGGCACACGCCGGGCCCTCGAGGAGTACCAGCAATCCAAGGCCCTGCCGCCGACTGGTCTACCGGACCAGCGCACGCTGTTCGAGCTCTACCGCTAGGACCGAAATCGCGCGCCCGGCCCGCCGGGCACGTGTGATTGACGTTGACGTAAACGTAAAGTAAGACCGCCCGGTGGACCCCGAGCTTGAGTATCCGTTCCCCGTGGCCCCCGACCATGGCGCGACGGCCGAGATCGCAGACGGCGTGCGCTGGCTGCGCATGCCGCTGCCGTATTCGCTTGACCACATTAACTTGTGGGCATTGCGTGATGGATCGGCGTGGACCCTCGTCGATACCGGCGTCCGGAGCCGCAAGGTCCAGGCCTTGTGGGAGCAGATATTCACGGACGGGCTTGATGGACTCCCAGTTCGTCGACTGATCGTCACCCATTTTCACCCCGACCATGCCGGCTTGGCCGGGTGGCTGTGCGAGCGGCTGGGCATTGAGTTGTGGATGCCGCGAACGGAATGGCTGTTCGCCCGCATGCTGACCATGGACGCACCAGACGACGTGCCCGAGGACGTGCTCGCCTTTTATCAGCGCGCGGGCTTCGACGCGACGATGCTGGAGATGATGCGAACCGCCGGCTACGGCCACTACCGGAAACGGGTATCGCCACTCCCGGCCAGCTACCGGCGCATCCAGGATAGCGATCGTTTGCAGATCGATTGCCGTGCGTGGCAGGTCATCGTCGGTACTGGCCACAGCCCCGAGCACGCCTGTTTGTACTGCCCCGAGCTGGAGCTGATGATTGGCGGCGATCAGGTGCTAGCCAAGATATCGCCGCACATCGGCGTGTACCCAAGCGAGCCGGAAGCCGATCCTCTCGGCGACTACCTCGACTCGCTGCCGCGCTTTCGCGAATTACCGGCCGATACCTTGGTGTTACCGTCACACATCCTGCCCTATCGCGGCCTTCACCGCCGACTAGACTCGCTCAGCAGGCACCATGACAAACGGCTGGCCCGACTGAGGCGCGCCTGCGCCGAGCCGCGCACGGCCGCAGAACTGGTGCCGATGCTGTTCGATCGCGAACTAAATCTGATGGACTTCTATATGGCGACGGCTGAAACACTGAGCCACCTCAATCATTCGCGCGCCACCGGAGAGATCGAGCGCATTCGTGAGCCCGAGCGAAGCGACCTCTACCGCCTCGTCCCGGCGGCCTGAACATTCACCACCTGAAGGATCACACATGTCCAACCTCGGCGGCAAAACCCTGTTGATCACCGGCGCGTCGCGCGGGATCGGCAAGGCGATCGCCCTACGCGCCGCCGCCGACGGCGCCAACGTAGCGATCCTCGCCAAGACCACCGAGCCCCATGCGACGTTACCCGGCACCATCCACACCGCAGCCAAGGAGGTCGAGGACGCGGGCGGCACGGCGCTGCCACTTGCCGTCGATATCCGCTTCGAAGACCAGATCGTGGCCGCTGTCGAGCACACGGTGGCGACCTTCGGTGGGCTTGATATCCTGGTCAACAACGCGAGCGCCATCAGCCTCACCGGCACCGAGCAGACGCCGCTCAAACGCTTCGATTTGATGTTTGGGGTCAATGTGCGCGGCACGTTCGCCTGTTCCCAAGCCTGCATTCCCCACCTTCGGAACGCGGCCAACCCTCACATCCTCAATATCTCGCCACCGCCCAATCTCGATGCGAAGTGGTTCCGCAGCCACGTCGCCTACACCATGGCCAAGTACGGCATGAGCCTTTGCGTACTGGGCATGGCCGAGGAGTTCCGGGCCAAGGGTATCGCCGTCAACGCCTTGTGGCCGCGCACCGTGATTCTGACGGCAGCGCTGGCGATGATCGGCGCGCCGATCAAGGCAGAGAACTGCCGAACTCCCGAGATCATGGCCGACGCCGCCCACTACATCATAAGTCGCGATGCCAGAACGACGACCGGCAACTTCTTCGTCGATGACGAGGTCTTAGCCGAAGCCGGCGTCACCGATTTGGAGCCCTACCGCGCCGCACCCGGCGGCACGCTTCTCGCTGACTTTTTCCTCGACTAGACCGCCGCCCGCCACCGCGAGTACCGGCAAGTGGCGGGTCACCCCCGTTTGCCTCTAACATTATGTCTCCGAAACGAACCATGCGGAGGGCGGCCATGAGCACCGAACCTTGGCTGAACAAGTACCCACCTGACGTCGACTGGAACGCCGAGATCCTGGCAAAGCCGCTTTACGCCTTGATCGACGATGCCGTCCACCGCTACCCCAACAATCCCTGCATCGACTTCCTCGGCCGCAAGTTCACCTACGTCAACATCGGCCGCCAGATTGATCATGCGGCGGCCGGGTTCCAGAAGCTCGGCGTCGGCAAAGGCATAAAGGTCGGGCTATTCCTGCCCAACTGCCCGCAATTCGTCATTGCCTACTACGGCGTCCTCAAGGCGGGCGGCACGGTCGTCAACTACAGCCCGCTGTATTCGGAGCCCGAGATTCTGCACCAGGTCGAAGATTCGCAGACCGACATCATGGTCACGCTCAACCTCAAGGTGCTGTACCCAAAGATGGCGGCGATGCTACGTCAGAGCCGGGTCCGCCACCTCGTCGTCGGCACCCTGCCCGACGTCCTGCCGTTTCCCAAGAACCTGCTGTACCCGCTGGCCAAATCCAAGGACGTGGCCAAAGTCCCCAACGACCGGAACCACAGCTCGTTTCGCGAGCTCTTGAACAACGATGGTGCCTATCAACCCGCAGCCGTCGACCTCGAACGCGATATCGCCGTTCTCCAATACACCGGCGGCACGACCGGGGTCTCGAAGGGCGCAATGCTTACCCACGCCAATCTCTACATCAACGCCGTTCAGGCGGCGATGTGGTCCACCATCGTCGAGCCCGGCCACGAGCGCGTTCTTGGCGTTCTGCCGTTTTTTCATGTCTTCGCGATGACGGTGGTCCTCAATCAAGCCATTCTTATCGGCGCCGAGATCATCATGCATCCGCGCTTCGAGCTAGCTGCCGCGCTCAAGGATATCGACGGCAAGAAGCCGTCCCTGATGCCGGGCGTACCGACGATGTTCGCGGCCATCAACAACTATCCTCAACTCGCCGACTTCGACCTTTCCTCGCTCAAGGCATGCATCTCGGGCGGCGCGCCGCTGCCGCTTGAGGTCAAGCAGCGCTTCGAGGAGCACTCGGGCTGCAAGGTGTTCGAGGGCTACGGCCTGACCGAGACCTCCCCGGTGGCGACGGCCAATCCAATGGACGGCGAGAATAAGGAGAACTCGATCGGCCTGCCGGTGCCGCGCACGCGCATCGTCATCACCGACCGCGAGGATCCGCACAAGGTACTCACGGTCGGAGAGACCGGCGAGATTTGCATCGAAGGACCCCAGGTCATGGCCGGCTATTGGCGCAACGAGGAGGCGACCGCCGCGACGATCGTCGATAGTCGACTGCACACGGGCGACGTCGGCTACATGGACGAAGATGGCTATACCTTCATTATCGATCGCATGAAGGACTTGATTCTGACTGGTGGATTCAACGTATATCCGCGCAACGTCGAAGAGGCGATCTACCAGCACCCGGCGGTCGCCGAGTGCACGGTCATCGGCGTTCCCGACGACTACTACGGGCAGTCGGTCAAGGCGTTCGTAAAGCTAAGCGATGGAGATTCGCTGACCGCTGACCAACTCCTCGACTTCCTGAGGGACAGGCTCGGCAAGCACGAGTTGCCCAAGCACGTGGAGTTCCGCGAGGAGCTTCCCAAGACGATGATTGGCAAGCTATCGAAAAAGGAACTCGTTGCCGAGGAGATGGAGAAATACCAGCTAGCCAAGGCCGCAGAGTAGCGGGGCCGGCCAGTTCCGACGAGAGCCCCGAGCTGGCCACCGGCTATGGCGCGATGCCCCCCCCGGGTCGCGGCGTGGCGCCGTCGGCAGTTTGATGCATAGAGCGTTCAGGCACGCTCAACGTCGTTCCGCGATGCTACAATAGAGTTCCTCCAGCCACAGGGGCGCGACCATGGCGACAGCGGAAATTATTGATCTCGACGATGATCCCTCCTCCGAGCGCGCGCTCAGGGTGGAGCTCGCGGCCGCCTATCGGTTAGTCGACTACTTTGGCTGGACCGAGCTCATCTATGGTCATCTGACCGCGCGCGTGCCAGGCCCCGAGCTCCACTTCCTCATCAACCCCTATGGGCTTAACTATGATGAGGTAACGGCCTCGAATCTGGTCAAGATAGACTGCGACGGCAATATCATCGGTGATAGCGACTACCCGGTGAACTCGGCCGGTTTTGTGATTCATTCCGCCATCCACATGGCCGCCACCAAAAACAAATGCGTCATGCATACCCACAGCCGCGCGGGCATGGCGATCGCGGCCCTAAAAGACGGGTTGCGGCCAGTAAGCATGAACGCCATTACGTTCCATGGGCGGGTCGGTTATCACGACTTCGAGGGCCCGAGCCTGCATCTCGACGAGCGCGAACGGCTGCTTGCCGACCTGGGCGACAACAAGGCGATGATCTTGCGCAACCATGGCCTGATGACGGTCGGAGAGACGATAGCGCAGACTTTCTCGCGGCTTTATCGCTTGGAGCGCGCGAGCCAGGTACAGATCGATGCCGCCGGCGCAGGACCGCTGAACGTGGTGTCTGCCGAGGTCTCACGCAAGGCGTGCGGCGACGCCCAGACCTTCGTCGAGCACGAGGGCTTGGCGCCCGGCGCACTTGAATTCGCGGCGCTCACGCGCAAGATCGACAAGATCGACGCCTCTTATCGCCATTAGCTAGCGGCGCGGCCCGTGGCTATAAGCTGGTGTCGAGGCTGTCCAGGGCGTGGGCGGCCAATTCGCCGGTGATGAACTCGTAGGCCGCGTCGATCGAGTTAGTGCGAAAGAACAGATCAAGGTCTTGGGCATCGATGGCTCCGTGGCGCACCAGGGCGTCGAAATTCACCACCTCGTCCCAGTAGTCGGTGCCGAACAACACCACCGGCAGCTTCTTCTTGATCTTCTGCGTCTGAACCAGCGTCATCATCTCGAACAGCTCATCCAAGGTGCCGAAACCGCCCGGCATCACCACCACCGCCTTGGCGAGGTAGGCGAACCAAAACTTGCGCATGAAGAAATAGTGAAACTCGAAGGCGAGTTGGCGGGTCACATAGGGGTTGTCGAACTCCTCGACCGGGAGCGAGATGGTAAGCCCAATATTCAGACCCCTGGCCTCCGAGGCGCCGCGGTTGGCCGCCTCCATGATGCCCGGCCCACCGCCGGTGCAAACCACGAACCGCCGGCCGCCTGATTTGAGGTTCTTCGACCAATCAGTCAAGCGCGCAGCGAGCGCTCTCGTGTCCTCGTAGTAGCGCGACATCTCCAGCCTGCTCCGCGCCTTGTCGAGATCACCCCGGCCCGCCTCGGCCTCGGCAAACTCGGCTTGCGCGGTCTCACCGGAGAGGATGCGCGCCGAGCCGAAGAAGACGATCGTGTCTTTGATCTCGTAGTTGGCGAAGCGCGATTCGGGCTCGAGGTACTCGGCCAGAAGGCGGAGCGGCCGCCCGCTTCGGCTGTCAACAAAGGCCCGGTCGTGATAGGCCTTGATGTGGCTGTCCCTCGGCTTGATCATGGCGTGGCCAATCTACTTACTCCGCCGGCGCGGTGACCATCTCGCCGTGCTTTGCCTCCAAAGCGCCGAGGCGACGGGCGATGTGGCCGGTAGGCTTGGTGAAGCGTGCAAGGACGAAATAGAGCACGGGGACGATGAACAAGCTCAGAAACGTCGCGAAGGTGACGCCCCCAATGATGACAATGCCGAGCGACTCACGAGCCTCGGCGCCAGCGCCCGAGGCGAGCGCGAGCGGCATGGCGCCGAACGCGGTGGCGATCGTGGTCATCAGGATCGGCCGCAACCTCGTGACCGACGCCTCAAGTACCGCTGCGCGCATGTCATGCCCTTGATCGCGCAGCTGATTAGCGAATTCGACAATGAGGATCGAGTTCTTGGCGGTTAGGCCGATCAACATGATGATGCCGATTTGGGTATAGACGTTAAGCGACAGGTCACTCAGCAGCATCGCGCCAAACGCGCCCGTGACAGCGAGCGGCACCGCCAGCATGATGATGAGTGGGTGGATGAAGCTTTCAAACTGCGCTGCGAGAACCAGAAACACGACCAGCACGGCGAGCCCAAATGTGACGTACAGCGACGCCGTCGATCGCTTGAACTCCCGCGATTCGCCGCTGTAGGTAACACGCGCCTCCTGCGGCACGACCTCCGCCGCCACCCTGTCAAGATAGGCAACCGCCTCGCCGATCGGATAGCCCGGCGCGAGCGAGGCGGAGACGGTGACGGCGCGCAGGCGATCGACACGTTTCAGCTCGCGGGCGCCAGCCACCTCCTTGAAGGTGACCAAGTTCGATAACGCGATTAGGCGCCCCGTCGTTCGCGAGCGCACAAAGAGGCTATCGAGGTCTTTGGGATTGGTCCGGTCCTCGGCACGCGCCTGGACGACGACATTGTATTCCTTCCCCCCCCGCACGAAGGTGGTCACAAATCGGGCACCCAACAACGCCTCCAGCGTACGTCCAATTTCTTCGACCGACACGCCAAGGTCACCGGCTCGGTTGCGGTTGATCTCGACCTTTAGCTCCGGGCGCATCTCCTTGTAGTCGGTATCGACGTTCACGAGCCGCGGGTTATCGGCGCGAACGCGATCAGCGATCCGCTCGCTCCACTCGGACAGCACCTCATAGGTCGGCCCGCCGATCACCATCTGTATCGGTGCGCCAAAAGAACGCTGGCCCAGGCTTGCCGGGTTGATGGCGAAGGCGCGCACGCCGGGCACCATGGCCAGCTTTCCGAAGATTTCGCCGACGATTTTCTGCTGGCTGATCTCGCGTTCCGACCAGTCTTTAAGTCGAACGAGCGAGAACGCTGAGTTCACCTGGCCTGGGCGACCGAATGACGGGGCGAGAATCGTGAAAATCCGAACCGCGTCGCCACGGTCGCGTAATGGCTGAAGCGCGTCCTCGATCTCGAGTACGTAGCGCCGCGTGTACTCTAGGCTCGCACCCTCCGGCCCGTTGATCGGGATGAAGATTACGCCACGATCCTCCACCGGCGCGAACTCGCGCGGCAGCTCGAGAAAGAGCGTGTAGGCCAGGCCCGAGACAGCGACCCCGATCGCGAGGACCACGATCGGCATGTTGAGACAGCGCATCACCAGCCAACGGTAGATTCGATGCATGAGCGCAAAGCCGGGCTCGGTGAGGCGGTACAGGATCGCCTCCTCCCGCGCTGGTCGCAGTAGTTTGGAACACATCATCGGCGTTAGCGACAACGCGACGATGGACGAGAATATCACAGCGGCGGCGACTGCTACGCCGAACTCGCGAAACAAACGCCCGGTGTTGCCTTCCATGAACGAGATCGGCACGAACACCGCGACCAAGACCACGGTGGTGGCGACCACCGCGAAGGCGATTTGGCGCGCGCCCCGGACCGCCGCCAACAACGGCGGCTCGCCAGCCTCGAGGCGGCGGTGGATGTTCTCCAGCACCACGATCGCGTCGTCGACGACCAGACCGATCGCGAGCACGAACGCGAGCAGGGTCAGGACGTTGATCGAGTATCCCAACGCCGCCAACACCATGAACGAGGCGATCACCGAGACCGGAATCGCCATCGCCGGCACCAGGGTTGCCCTCAATGAACGGAGAAAGACGAAGATGACCGCCACCACCAGCGTCAGGGCAATGCCGATGGCGATGAATACCTCCTTGATCGACTGGTGGATGAAGATCGACTGGTCGTAGGAAACATCGAGCGTCATCCCCTCCGGCAGCCCCCACCGCAGGCGGTCGACCTCGTCGGCGACGCCGTTGGCGACATCGAGAGTGTTAGCCTTTGATTGTTTGACGATGCCGAGCCCGACAGCATTGTTGCCGTTGGAGCGCAGCTCGCTGCGCACGTCCTCGGGCCCCAGCTCGACGCGCGCGACATCACCAAGGCGCACCAGGTACCCGGCACTCTGTTTGACCACGATATTACGGAACTCTTCCGGGGTTTTCAGCGCTGAATCGGTGCGGACCGAGACCTCGCGCTGGATCGATTCGATACGTCCCGAGGGAACCTCGACATTCTGGTCGCGCAACGCTTCCTCGACATCTTGGGCAGTTAGCTCGCGCGCCGCCATGGCAGCCGCGTCGAGCCAGATGCGCATGGCGTAGCGACGTTCCGCCCCGAGGCGCACGCGCGCCACGCCCGACACGGTCGACAACGGATCGACGAGAAAGCGCTCCGCGTAGTCGGTTAGCTCCAACTGACCCATCCGGTCGCTGGTCATCGCTACCCAGATGATCGCTCGCGCGTCGGAATCGGTCTTGGCTACTTGGGGGCTTTCCGCCTCCTCGGGCAGACGACCGATCGCGCGCGCGACGCGATCGCGAACGTCGCTGGCAGCGCTGTCGATATCCCGATTAATCTTGAACTCGATGCTAACCGATGATGATTCCTCACGGCTCGTCGAGTGGATGGTGTCAATACCTTCAATACCCGAGACCGCATCCTCGATGACCTGCGTCACCTGAGTTTCGATGATCTGTGATGAGGCGCCGCGATAGATGGTGTTCACCGAGACGACCGGTTTATCGATATCCGGATACTCCCGCACCGTCAGATGTTTGAAAGCGAACAAGCCGAAAATCACGAGAACCGCGCTCATCACGGTGGCCAGCACCGGTCGGCGTATCGACATATCCGAGAGAATCATGCGCCGTCGCCCCCGCCGTTCCCAGCCTCCGGAGGAATCAACTCGACCGACGTGCCGTCTCGGACCTTCTGCACGCCACCGATGATGACTTCAATGCCTGGCGCTAGACCCGACACAACCTCGACCTTGCCACCGAGATAAATGCCCAAGATAACCGGTGTGAGCACCGCTAAGCCGTCGATAACCGCAAAAACATGCTGGCCGTCGCTGCGGCTGATGATGGCTTCCTCAGGGATCAGAACGGCATCCAGTCGGCGCGAGATAACAAGCGTGGCGGTCAGGAACATTCCCGGCCTCAGCAACCCGTCGTCATTCGGCAGTAGTGTCCGGACCTCAATCGAGCGGGTCGCCGGATCCACCCGCGAATCAAGGGTCTCCACTCGTCCCTCGAAGCGTTGATCTGGAAAGGCGACGCTGTGGGCCTCGACGGTTTGTCCCACCTTGAGAGCCGCGAGCGCGGTCTCTGGCACGCGGAAGTCGACCTTGATGCGAGTGGTGTTGTCCAGGGTCGTGATTTCGTCTCCGGGCTGAATCAGCGCCCCAACACTGATACGGCGCAAACCAAGGCGGCCAGAGAACGGGGCTCGAATGAGGTAGTCAGCCAGCATCAGCTCGCGCCCGCGGAGCCGCGCGGTGCTGGTCGCCACTTCGGCCGCAAGTTTATCGAGGCGCGATACCGAGACACTGCCGGTATCGCGTAGCGTCCGAGCCCGCTCGTGGAGGCGCTTGGCGACATCAAGCTCGGCCCGCAACTCGGCGAGCTCAGCGGGCATGGCCCCGGCATCGAGTTCGATCAACACGACGCCTTTCTCGACCCACTGGCCCTCGTTGAACGCGATACGCGTAACGATGCCTGACACCGACGCCGTCAGATTAACGGCATCGTATGCACGCGCCGTACCCACGGCGTGTACGGTGGTGGAGACTTCGCCGGTTTCCGCCGCCACCGCCTCGACAAGCACGGCGCTGCTGGGCGCACCCGGGCCGCGCGCGGCCTCGACGCTATCACCCTCTACGAACGATAATTGCTCGCGATAGTGCCAAGCGGCGGCACCCGCAGCCAGCACGGCGACCAGGAGAATTTGCGGTATCACTTTCATGGCGAACTGTAGACGGGGGGGGGGGTACCGGCGCCGAGGGTAGCATTTCTGCGGGAAACGGTGGAATGTGTTGGCGCTTCCGCCCTTCACAACTGTGTCAGGCGAGATGACCACGCTTCACTACGCTCACCCTGTCTTTCTCGACCACGACCCCGGGCCAGGGCACCCCGAACGAGCGGATCGCTTGCGGGCAGTAGGCGCAGCAATCGCCGACGCCGCGCTTTCCGATCTGGTACGGCGCGAGCCGCCCCGGGCCGAGATCGCACAAATCGCGCGGGTGCACCCCGAACCGCATGTGCGGGCGATTCTCGATGCGGTGCCCGAGTCCGGCTACGTCCGGCTTGATCCCGACACTGTAATGTCGCCCGCGTCGGGAGAAGCAGCGCTGCGCGCGGCGGGCGCGCTGGTGGCTGCAGTCGACGCCGTGGCTACGGGTGAGGCCCTGAACGCGTTCTGCGCGGTCCGCCCATGCGGCCACCATGCGGAGCCAACCCGGCCGATGGGTTTTTGCATCTTCAACAATGTCGCGATCGGCGCGTTCCACGCGCGGGCGGTTCACCAGCACCGGCGGGTGGCGGTGGTCGATTTCGACGTCCACCACGGCAACGGTACCCAGGCATCATTCGCACACGATAGGGACCTCTTCTTCGCCTCGTCGCACCAGTACCCGTTCTATCCCGGCACTGGCGCACGCTCCGAGATAGGGGTGGGCAACATCGTCAACGAACCGCTGGCGGCCGGGACCGGGTCGGACGAGTTTCGCGCCGCTTGGGCCAATCGCATCCTGCCGGCGCTCGATCGTTTTCGGCCCGAGTTCTTGCTTATCTCCGCCGGCTTCGACGCTCACCGCGCCGACCCGTTGGCGGCGCTCAACCTAGTGGAAGACGACTTCGTTTGGGTGACTCGCGAGATCCTTGGCATCGCCGCCGAACATTGCGGCGGCCGCGTGGTCTCGGTGATGGAGGGCGGCTACGACCTCGACGCCCTTGGCCGCAGCTCCGTCGCCCACGTGCGCGAGCTGGTCAGCGCGCGCGACACAAATACGGCTACATCGCCTGCCTAGCCCCCTAGCGAAACCACTCGCGCCTCCCATATATGTCGGACCACGCGACTTACACAGGAGACAAGAGGGTGGCGGACGACATCAGCCGGCAACATCTGAGCGATGGCGGCACGTGGCGGCGGCTCATTTACATGGTCCTGTTCACGGTGATCTACCGCGTCACCGAAGTGGTTCTGTTCTCGGTGGTGATAATTCAGTTCCTATTCAAGCTCCTCACTGGTAGTGCCAATCCGCAGCTCCAGGTGGCGGGCCAACATCTTGGTGCTTACATCCGCGAGATGGTCCTGTTTCTCACTTTCGCGACCGAGGACAGACCCTATCCCTTTGGCCCGTGGCCCGACGCCACGCCCAACGCCAAAGGCAAAAGCACAGGCGGCGGCGGACGGCGCAAGCGCCCACCCGCGACCCAGCCAGACTCCGGCCCCAAGGCCGTGAGCGAGCCGCCCGACGAGTCGGAGCCCGAAGCTGAAGCCGCCTGAACCGTTCCAGCGGACCGCGACCAGCCCCGGCCGATGTGGTCCGAGGCAAGTTGCCTCGGACCACATCGCGCCATAGAGTGCGGCAGGGTCAAGGATGGGCGCGGGGTCAAGGATGGGCGCGGGGTCAGGGATGGACGGTGACAACGCTCC
>Ga0315339_1003010_pt1 | contig 12203 bp, 9 predicted proteins | sample ASW17metaG_FD_204514 | JGI IMG/M metagenome (GOLD analysis project Ga0315339, IMG submission 204514) | Ammonia-oxidizing marine archaeal communities from Pacific Ocean, United States - ASW #17 | ecosystem: Environmental > Aquatic > Marine > Oceanic | place: USA: California | collected 2016-12-05
ACCGCCTCGGATAAGGCGTTCGAGAACGTATTCTGCATCGAATCGATCCTTCGTTTGGCAACAAAGAATCGGTTTCCTGAATCGTCTCAACGCCTTATTCAACTGCGTCTAGTACTGTGATACAGTTGACTAAACACGCTGTACAGATGGTTCGTTTCAGGCAAGTCGCTCACGAGCAGGCGTCGCCGTTCGGTCGGTCAGGAAAATGATGGAATCCAAGGAGGATAATAATGAGCATACGTCGAGATTTAACAATCGCGATCACGGCTTTCGGGACATTACTAGCCACCCAAGTTGGGTTTGTTGGTAGTGCATTCGGGCAGGAGTCATCCAGGGCTGTTATAGCATCAACCGACCTCGGAGCCGGCGATTGGATGCCGCAGCTCAACTCCGGCACCAACCGCGTCATCTATGATCTCGTCAACGAGACGCTGATCGGGCTTGATGGCGAGCGCAATCTTGTGCCGCGTCTCGCCAAGTCTTGGGAGCCCTCTGAGGACGGGCTGACATGGCGCATTACACTCCAGGAGGGTGTCGAATTCCACGACGGATGGGGTGAGATGACGGCGGAAGACGTTAAATTCACCTGGGCGATGTTCCTGCGCGAAGACTCGCTCATGTCGCGCACCAAAAGATGGAAGGCGGCCGTTTCGGGCGATGTTGAGAAGAACTTTGAGATCGTCAATGACTATGAATTTGTCCTCCACGGCGATGTGCCGAACTTTCTGTTGCCGGCGCAGCTCGCCTACTCCATTGACACGATGCAAATTCAATCAAAGAAATACTGGGACGATGGTGAAGAAAAGGCGCGGACCAAACTGATCGGGACCGGGCCCTACAAATTCGCCAGCCAGAAACCGGGCGTCGAGGTTACTCTCGAGGCAGTGGACAGCCACTGGCGACGCACGCCGAGCGTCAAGCAACTGATTGTGAAAGTGGTGGCGGACGACGCGGCACGAATGGCGCAGGCCCGGACCGGAGAGGTGGACGTGGCGGCGATCCCCCCGTCGCTCGTTCCTGAGGCCAAGGCCGTCGGTCTTAATCTGCTTCAGTCAGAGAACGCCTATCAGTGTAACGTTCACTTTGGCGGTATCTATCCGTTTGAGCACCTTGAGAAGGAAGGTTCGGGCCTCCACAAGCCGAACTTGCCGTGGGTTCAGGACGATAGTCCCGAAAAGGGAATGGCTATCCGCAAGGCTATGTCTCTTGCCATTGACCGGCAGCTGATTGCAGACTCGCTGCTTTCGGGATTGGGAAAGCCGGTGCGGGCGCCACTGCAACTTGCTTTTATCACCGACCCGACCTTTGAGCCCGCGGTCTACGATCCGGAGCAGGCCAAGAAGCTCATGGCGGACGGCGGCTATCCCGATGGCTTCACCATCGACTTGCCGATTTTCAAGCAGGGTGGACGCTTAGCCGCGGTTGACGTCGCCAATGCTCTCGCCGGTATGTGGGAAGAGCACCTTGGCATCAAGGTCAACCGGGCGCCGATGGAATTTAAGCCAACTTTCCGTGCCCATATCGAGCAAAAAACTACGGGCGACCCGTTGCCCGGCTCGGACGCTGTTGGCAAGGTTTGGGGATTCTGCCAGAACCCTGCCGATGAGCCGGCCGAACAGCTCGCAGGGGGGATCATGCCTGGCGGCTCGTTCACGAATTTCCACCACGAGGCGGCGCAGGATCTGATTCCGAAGATCCTGAAGACCGGTGATGCCGACGAGCGCACGCGTCTGCATGCCGAGCTTGGGCGCGCACTCGCAGAGGATTACACCTCCTACGGCGTCGTCGCCCCCAGCGCTCCGTGGGTCGTAAGCGAGAGAGTTGCGAGCCTTCCGGTCCTGCCCGGCAGGGGCGAGTTCACAAATCTCGAATATCTCGAACTGAACGAGTGACAGAAATATCGGGCTATTAGACAGATATGCTGACGAGGCTCGCGGACAGGAGGACTAATGCTCTCCTGTCCGCAGCACTGCCGCCTAGAGCACTTCTTAAGATTACCGAATCTCTTGATGGGATCAATTCGATCCACCCAGCTAGGCGGGGCGCGAAGCGTGCCTAGTCATGGATCATGGAAACCTAGTCAAACGGTTTCTTATTCTTAAAAAGTGCCCTAGACGACTCGGGCCGACCTCGAAGTTCAGGCCGTCCAGTCAACAAGCGAATGTGCTGTAACGATGATCCGCTACATCCTGGAACGTCTACTGCAAGCAATTCTCAGCTTGATCGGCGTCACCATTGTTGTTTTTGCGATGGTGAATCTAACGGGTGATCCCTCACTCGTGATGTTGCCGGAAGACGCGACGGCTGAGCAGATCGCGATGGTTCGCCACGAGCTCGGTCTCGACCGGCCGTTAGCCGTGCGATATTTGCTGTATCTGGGCGATCTACTCCAGGGCGACCTCGGTACGTCGATACGCGGCCTTGCCTCGGTGCCGGTCGGGCGGATTATCGCCGAGCGCCTGCCCGCAACCCTCGAACTTGGGGCCGCGGCGGTTCTGCTGACATTCCTGATCGGGGTCCCGCTCGGCGTCTATGCCGGCTACTGGAAGGGCAGCTCGTTCGATGTCGCAGCCAGAGTATTCGCCGTGCTTGGTCAGTCCGCACCGCCGTTCTGGGTCGGCATCATCCTGATTATTATTTTCTCGATCCATCTTGGCTGGCTACCGGCCGGCGGCCGAGGCGGAATCATCCATCTCGTCCTGCCCGCCAGCACAATGGCGTGGGCTTCGATCGCCGGAGTGACGAGACTGATCCGGTCCAATTTACTCGAGACGCTTGACACCGATTATATCCGATTTTGCCGGATCAAGGGGCAGTCGGAGACGAACGTCATCTGGAAGCACGGCCTGAGAAACGCCGGTATTCCCGTGATGACTTTCAGCGCCGTTATTACGGCGAGCCTGATTACCGGCTCTGTAATCACCGAGACCATCTTCACCTGGCCCGGGCTCGGCAAGCTCCTGATCGACTCGATCGGCTTTCGAGACCTGCCGGTGATCCAAGGCTGCATACTCGTTTTCGCGGCCGTCTATATCGTCCTCAACCTCGGGGTCGATCTACTTTACGCCTTCCTCAATCCAAAGGTGAGGGTGGGCTAATGAACACCGAAATCGCGTCTGTCGGCGGTGGGGCGTTCGCAATTGTCCGCCGCATGATCGACCGGATTACGGAACTACCGCTGTCGGTGATCCTTTGCCTCTTACTCCTGGCGATATTTGTGCTGAGTTCCATTTTCGCGCCGCTTCTGGTCGACCAATCGCCAACCTACCAGGATCTTATTCGGCGGATGCAGCCGCCGGCTTGGGTCGAGGGCGGCTCAGTGGATTACCTGCTGGGAACCGATAGGCTCGGTCGGGATGTGTTCAGCCGGCTACTTTATGGCGGACGGATCTCGCTTGCGGTAGCGGGGCTTGCAATCCTGTTCGGTGCCAGTGTTGGGACTGTGATCGGCCTGTGGGCCGGGTATTTCGGGGGGATCGTTGACGCCGTCGTGATGCGCGCAGTCGATGTTCTTTTGGCACTGCCGACGCTGCTTGTTGCGATCGTACTTGCGGTCGCGGTCGGGCCGTCTTTTTGGAACGTGGTCTTTGTGGTGTCGTTCCTGCTGTGGCCGAAGATTGCCAGGCAAGTCCGTGGTGAACTGCTCGCGGTCAAGGAGCAGGATTATGTCAAATACGCCGAGGGTATCGGGCGCAGCAGCATGTCGGTCATGCTTCGGCATTTGCTGCCGAACGTTACGCCGAGCCTTGTTGTCGTTTCGACACTCGAACTCGGTCATGTCGTGCTGCTGGAAGCCTCTCTGAGTTTCATCGGGGCCGGAATTCCGCCACCACATCCCTCCTGGGGCGTGATGGTCGACGAGGGCCGCGCCCTCATGGCAACTGGATGGTGGCTGTCGCTTTTCCCTGGACTGGCAATTATGCTGACTGTGTTGATTTTCAACACATTGGGAGACTGGCTGCGCGATACTCTCGATCCGAGGCTTAAACTCAGATGACGGCGGCGGATAAATACGCGGATGCACCAACCGAGGCTCCGGCACTCGAGGTTCGGAATCTGTGCGTGAGCGCGAGCCACAAGGCGGGCAAACGCCGGCAGCTGCTCGATGCCATTTCTTTCAAGGTCATGCCCGGGGAGGCGCTCGGCGTCGTCGGCGAATCCGGTTCGGGGAAATCACTCACCAGCCTCAGCATTCTGAGGCTTTTGCCACTGGGTTTGCGAATAGATACAGGCGAAATCCTGCTCGATGGCGTCAATGTTCTTGACATGGCGCCGCGCGAACTGCGCGCGGCGCGCGGCCGGAAATTCTCGATGGTCTTGCAGGATCCCATGAGTTCGCTCGATCCATGCTTCCAGATCCGCTCGCAGATGAGGGAAGCGCTTTGGAACGTCGCGTCGGCGTCCGGCGCGTCGGGCAGTGAGCTCGATGAAATTTGCGAGGGTCTGTTGCGTCAGGTCAGGATGCCTGAACCCGACATTGTCTTGGGGAAGTATCCGCATGAGCTGAGCGGTGGCATGCGTCAGCGGGTAACCAGCGCCATCGCACTATCGGGTGCGCCGGATGTGCTGATTGCCGACGAGCCGACGACGGCGCTCGATGTCACGTCCCAGGCGCTCTACCTGTCGATGCTGAAGCAGCTCCAGCGCGACACCGGATTCTCGCTCGTGTTCGTTAGCCACGATCTGCTTTTAGTAAAGCAACTATGCGACCGGCTGATCGTGATGTATGCGGGGCAGGTTATTGAGGAGGGGCCCATTTCCGAGGTTCTGGCCAATCCGGCGCATCCCTATACGCGCGCCCTACTGCGATCGATTCCGAAGCCCGAAGTAGATGCGGAGCTCTTTCCGATAGAGGGATATCCGCCGGACCCTTCCGCTTATCCCCCCGGTTGCAGGTTCGCACCGCGATGCCCATTTGCCCGTGAAGCCTGTAATGCCGGAATACCGCGATCAACGCCTCGCTCGCCAACCGGGCACGTAGCGCGGTGCATTGGCAGCGCGGATGGCGGATGGGTCTCGTGACCGCGCCGAGTTCCGCCGCCGCGACACCTCTCATTGAGCTCGACCAAGTCGTCGTTGATTTCGAAAAGCGTCAGCCAATATTTCAGCGCGGCCGCGCCGAAATCCTGCGCGCTGTCGACGAGGTAGGCCTTTCGATCTTGGCCGGGGAATCTCTCGGCCTCGTCGGTGAGAGCGGTTCGGGCAAGACGACGGTTGGCCGCGTGGCGGCGGGGATGCTGACGCCGACAAGCGGTATTGTCCGCTCGAGCGGGCAGGTTCTGGGAAAGGATCGCGGGGCGCTCGCCTCGTACCGGCGAAGAGTCCAGATCGTGTTTCAAGACCCTTATTCTTCGCTCGATCCAAGAATGCGGGTGGCGAGCATCATTGCCGAGCCCCTTTTCGGCCGCGAGGGGAAGTGGTCAACGCGGTCCGCCCGAAAACAGAGGGTCGAGGAGCTGTTGGGCCTCGTTGGGCTGTCGCCGGATTCCGCCACCATGTATCCGCACCAATTCAGTGGCGGGCAGCGTCAGCGCATCGCCCTTGCGCGAGCGCTGAGCTCTGACCCGAGGCTGATCGTTCTCGACGAGCCCACCTCGGCGCTCGACGTCTCAATTCGCGCCCAGATTCTTAAGCTCCTGAAGGACCTGCAGCAGCGGCTGAACGTATCCTACCTCGTCATTTCGCATGATCTTGGGTCAGTTGCCTATCTCGTTTCGCGTGTGGCTGTCATGTATCGAGGGCGTATCGTCGAAGAGGGCTCGCCGGCGCAGATATATCGCTCGCCGCAGCATCCCTATTCTCGTCTTTTGCTAGACAGCGTGCCGCGCGAGGGCACAAGCCTCTTCGCACTTAACGATATTGCGGCCAACGAGCCCGAAGCTATTGATGTGTGGCGCGGATGTTCGTTCCGCAATCGATGCGAGCTGCGCGGTCGGCTCCCCGAACCGTCGCGGTGTGATGACATCCGTCCGCAGCTTCTCGCGGCGGCCAACAACCGTCTCGTCGCGTGCCATGGCACCGGCGCGCGCCTAGGCTCCGATAAAGGCGAGAACTGATTGTACGAGCACGGCGACACATCACATTGATGTCGCGAACAACACTACGCCAGTTCCGTGGTGCCGCCATGAGCGAGTGGCAGAACGCAGCCGCCGCGGCTTGAGCAAAATGAACCCCGCGATATATCTGCGTCCGCAGTTTGGGGACGTGACAACACCATCAAACCAGCAACTCTCCCGCCGGCTTCTTCAAATAGTCCTTCAGTCCGTCAGCAGCCCAGCACGCCAGCATGCCGATGGTTTCGGTCGGACCCACCGCGCCGTTTTGTGGGAACGCACTGCCTCCGACCACGAAGACGTTCGGTACGTCCCACGACTGCAGGTACTTATTAACAGCGCTGGTGGCGGGGTCCGTGCCCATCACGGCGCCGCCCATGTTGTGCGTGCTCTGATACGGTACGATGGAATACTTGGTGTAGGGCTCGCGTACGCTATAGCTCGACGAATTCATCGCCTTGGCGATTTCCACGCACTTCTGGTTCATGAATTGCACCATCTTCTGCTCGTTCTGCTGCCAGTCGAACGTCATGCGCAGTAGCGGCAAGCCGTTGGAATCGCGGTAGGTGGGATCGAGATCGAGGTAATGACCGCGGTAGCTCTGGCAGGAGCCATGGCTCGTGATGCTGATCGCGCGGCGGTAGTTGTGCGCCACCGCCTTTTTCCATTCGCCGCCCCAGCGAGGGGTGCCATCCGGCACCGGCTTGGCTTTGATCGGCGCCGCGCCGGCGCTGGATACCGCGAAATAGGCGCCGCCGACAAATCCAAGATCGCTGCGGTCTAAAGCGTCTCCGTCGAAATCGGAAATCGAAGTGTTGACCATGCCGCCGCCGATGAAAGGATTGAATTCCTTGTCGTCGAAGAACACTTCCACTTTGCCGCTGGTTTGGTATGAATAGTTGCGGCCCACCACGCCGGTGCCGGCAATTGGATCGTAGGGCGTGCCGATACCGGAGAGCAGCAGAAGGCGCGTATTATTAAAGCAGTAGGTCGCCAGGATCACGGTACCGGCGGGCTGCTCGACCTCGCGCCCGCGCGCGTCGATATAGGTGACGCCGGTCGCCTGCTTGCCGGTGGAATCGGTATTGATCTTGATCACATTGCACAGTGGGCGCAGCTCGAAATTTTCCCGCTTGAAGAGCGAGGGCATCACTGCATTCAGCGGAGTGGCCTTGGCGCCCTGCGCGCAGGCGTGACTGCTGCAAAAGCCGCCGCGCGCGCACTCGCCGAGGAAATTCCTGTAAAGGTTCGTGTAATCGCGGGTCATTGCCGCCGCCGGCCCCTGGTACGGCGAGTAGCCCAGTTCGGTCGTGGCTTTTGCGAATAATTGGCCCTGCGGCGTGGGGCGCGTCGGAGGATTCGGATATTCGCGCGAACGCGGACCTTCGTGGGGATTGCCGCCGGGCTGGATTTCACCGTTTAGGTTACCGGCTTTACCGCCGACGCCGTAGATATGCTCGAACTGGTCGTAATAGGGTTCGAAGTCTTCGTAGGTGACGCCCCAGTCCTGACTGGTGCAATCCTCGGGGAAAAAGGTCTTGCCGTGTTTGGCTTCGAGGTTGCCACGAATCTCAAAATCGTACGGCGAATAGCGCCGCGCGTTACAGCCCCAGTGCAGCGCCGTTCCGCCGACGATTTCGCCGGGCTTGAACGAACCCAGTTCGCGCATCGGCAAGGCGGTCTCGCGAAGGTTGTTACGAAACGAGATCGTCTCGCGCGACAGATTCTGGAATATATCGCTGTGCCGGTCGTACTTAAGTTCGTCGTGCACGTACGGCATTACGAAATCCTGCTGCGGCGAAGCCATGCGCCCACGCTCAAGACACAACACTTGGTGCCCCGAGGCAGCAAGCTCCATGGAGATTATCGAACCGACAACGCCACTGCCGACTACTACTACTTCAACGGGATCGAGTTTCGTCGTCATGTTAGGCCTTCTTGATCATGGTGTGTTTTGGGAAGCCTTGCGCGTCGACCTGCGCTTTTCCTTGCTGAATATCGAGAATGCTCACCGGCTCTGCGCGGTATATTTCAGGGTTGTCTAGATGCGCGCTGTAGGCACCGGACGCCACGCCGGGAAATCCGAGCATTTTCCAACCCACTTTGTCGTGATTGCCGCCATACATGGGATCGGCAAAAAAGCCTTCCTCGGTGTTGCGCCACAGGATGTCGAAAAAGAGCTTGCTCGACAGCGACGGCAAATCCACCTTCCCCTGTTCCAACGCTTTTAGCACTTCGTCCTTCTGTTCGCCTGAGAGATTCTCGAAAGCCTTGTCGTATTGCTTGCTGCAATAATCATTGGTCTCAATGATGCCGGCGCGGTAAATCTCCTGCGGCGTAAAACGAGACTGGTAGCCCTGTTGTGGTGTGCCCTCCAGCCACGGCCCCGAGCGATAGTTGCGGCCATGCACGCCCCATACCCCGTTCAATTGGCGATCGATATAAACACTGACGCGGGCCTCCCTGCCACCCGGCCCCAGATCGTCCGGCGGAATCAGGCGGTCGGCCGCCGCGTCGAGAAATCGTACTTCCTGTTGCGTCAAATAGACGTAGGCATCTGGAATTGAGGACTTTGCCATTCTTGATTCTCTCAAATTATGGACACACTAGCGGCAGCCCAAGGCGCCGTGCTCGACGCCTGCTGCGCAGTTCGCACATTATACTGGCCAACGCTGCGACGTAAAACTGACTGGATTTTTCGAGCCATCACGCCGGCCTTGTCACATTAACCGGAATTACTGCCAGTTTCTGTTAATCCTCTCGTGGTCGCTGCTGTGATTTCAATGACTTCGCAACGCAGGTGGACGCCAAAATTGACCTAAACTTGCTTAATGTGACAACGCCCCTGGGATTGTCGCCGATCGCGCAAGTTAATTTGACAGACCACTTTAATTCGACAAGCCGCGCGTGACTGCTTACGCTCCGATCCGCTTCGAAGCTCGCACGAACGAAGTCAATCGTCGCTTGCGATCGGTTTTATCGCGAGCCGTTTCGCGAGATCACCAAGCTTGGCGAGGAGCGCCGCGGAAAGCGGCACGCCTTGACGACTTCTTTCGGCGATCCGCGCCATGCGTGCCTCGCCGGGCATGCGAATGCGATCGTGACCGGGCATCAAACGCGAGCTCCGCAGCTCCTGTATGTGATGATCGACGTCGGCCTTGAATTCATCCAATGGAAGGAAGCGGCTAACGTCGAGGACTATAAGGAAATGGCCGGTATTGTTCTCCGTCTCGACGTTGCGACCGAAGGCGGCTCGATTGAGTGGGCCGGCCATCATACCCAAGGCTAGACAAATACCGCTTCCCTTATAACCGCCAATAGGAAGCAGAACCCCCTTCGCCACCTCTGCGGGATCGGTAATTGGCAGACCGGTTTCGCGATCGACCATCCAGCCCTCTTCAAGCGGCTGGTTGTTGAGGACATGGTTCATGATGGTGCCGTTAGAAGTGACACTGGTGGCGATGTCGAGGATGATCGGCGGCTCAGCGCCGGCAGGAATACCAAACGCAATCGGATTGGTTCCCAGGAGCGATTCGGCACCGCCCCAGATCGGCATGTGATTGGCACCGGCGACAACCGAATAGAGCCCGATCATGCCGCGTTCGATTGCTTTTTCTACGTAAAGCCCAGCCGGGCCGGCGTGGTTCGAGCGACGAACACCGACCCAGGCAACACCGGATCCCGTCGCAATATCGATCGCCGCATCGACCGCCTTGCTCATGACCAAATGGCCCATACCATTGCCGCCATCGATCATTGCCGTCGCTGGCGCGGTTCGCTCGACAGTTATCGTAGGATCTGTAACGACGCCGCCGTGCTCGATACGCACGACATATTGCGGCAGGCGGAAAATGCCGTGGGCGTCGGCGCCGCTCAGATCAGCCCGTGTCATCAAACCTGCGATGATTTCAGCATCCGCGTCGCTCAGACCGATCTTGGCGAAGGTCTCACGGATAAAACGATGGATTTCAGGACCTGGCGTCCTTATGGTGCTGTCCGGCTTTGAAGCTTCTTTAGTCGTCATGGTCCCTTATCTCTTCAGATTTCTCCGCTCGCGGCAGATGGACTTGCCCGTGTTTTGTGGAGAGGCTTTCAGTCAGTGATGGCCATGTTGGCCTCGAATGTTAGCGGTGATTTGTATCCCAATGCGGAATGCCGCCGGCGAGGATTGTAGAAGCCGTCGATATATCGGCCAAGGGTCAATTCAGCGGCTGATCGTTTCTGGAAGCTGGTTCTCCAAACGGCCTTGTCACATTAACCGGAATTACTGCCAGTTTCTGTTAATCCTCTCGTGGTCGCTGCTGTGATTTCAATGACTTCGCTGACCAGATGAGCACCGAAATCGGCCGATACCTGGTTAACGTGATGGGGTGGACGGCCCCAATCGACGGCATCGAGTGTGCCATGCTGGAGCAGTAGCGAGCCGCCTGATTTCCCGGTCCTTGGCGGCGGCGTTGTCACGCTGTGGAACTGCGGGCGCAGGAATTTGTGGCAAGGCCGGCAACTTGTGGCCGCCGGCCCGTCGTGCGAATTGAACGACGCTTATCCTTGCCGACTCCCACTCCACTTGGATCGCAAATGCCAGAACCTACACAGCCGGGCGGATCATCGTCTGGCGTCGCCGCGCGGCTGCCTTCGTTGTGGCGTTCGCCAAATTTTCTGAAATTCATTGCGACCCGCTGGTTCAACTCATTTGGCAACCAGCTGATTACCGTTACGGTCGGCTGGCAGATTTACGAAATGACCAGTAATCCACTGGATCTCGGCTTGGTTGGACTGGCGCAATTCGCGCCAATCTTCTTACTGTTCCTGCCTGCGGGACTCGCCGCCGATCGTCTCAATCGGCGCGCCATCATGGCGACCTGCAACCTCATTCATGTTCTGGTTGCCGGATTTTTCCTCTACTACGCATTGTCCGGCGCCACTGTTCCGTGGCCGATCTTCACCGTTCTCCTGATTCACGGTTGCGCCCGTGCATTCTATAGCCCCAGCCTCTCGTCGATCCTGCCCAATCTGGTGGAAAAGAAGCAGTTTCCAACTGCGATCGCCTATGTCACATCGATCGAGAAACTGACCCAGCTTGCCGGTCCCGTACTCGCCGGCGTCCTAATCGCGCTGATTGGGTATTGGGTGTATCTGCTCGCGCTGGTGAGTTACGCAATCGCGGCCGGCTGTGCCGCGCTCCTGGTCTCACCGCGCCGTGAACGCGCCAAGCGGGCAATAGGCTTCGCCGAGCTGGTGAGCGGCTTTTCCTATGTCTGGAACAACAAACTGGTGCTGGGCATCATGTCGATGGACTTGGTCGCGATACTGTTCAGCGGCATCCTCGGCATGCTTCCTGTGTTCGCCCGCGATATTCTGCAGGTCGGGCCGGAGGGCCTGGGCGCGCTGCGCGCCATGCCGGGTCTGGGGGCGGTGGTCGTCGGCTTGTTCCTTGCCCAGATGCCGTTGAGGCAAAATGTTGGGCGCACGCTGATCATTTCCTGTGTCGTCATCGGGCTATCGAGCACGGCGTTCGCGTTCTCTGAGATGTTCTGGCTGTCGCTCCTGTTGCTGGCCATCTTTGGCGCCGCCGACATGGTCTCGACCAATATTAGGCAAACGCTGGTGCAGCTTGTCACCCCCGACCACATGCGCGGCCGCGTCTCCGCGGTGCATTCGGTGACGTCGAATGCATCGAACGAAATCGGCGATTTCCGCGCCGGGGTCAGCGCCGCCGTGATCGGTATCGTACCGGCGGTCGCCATCGGCGGGCTGGTCACGGTTTCGCTGTCACTTCTGTGGTGGCGGATCTTTCCCAACCTGCGCAATGTCAGCATGTATGGGGAGCGCTAACACCTTTCCAATCGAGTTAAATCGGCATCGGCTATGGACCGGGTGCTGCGAGGTGATGAACTCGAGATAGGACGGGCATCACTTGGCGCTCTCGTCCAGTGCACGTTGGAGGGTCGGGACACCCCGAGGCTTTGTCAGGGCTTTAAAGCTCGATGCTCTGATTGGGGACCCGGCAGCGGACTTCATCAGGGTGTGGGGCGACAATCAAGGTGAGGATCCAGCGACAATCAAGGTGAGAGTGCGCTGCTGGTTGGCTGACGGAAGGCGGGCGTAGCCCGGCTGAAATTGCCCCACCAGCGGCGTCGCGCTTTTTGA
>Ga0315339_1003011_pt1 | contig 12200 bp, 10 predicted proteins | sample ASW17metaG_FD_204514 | JGI IMG/M metagenome (GOLD analysis project Ga0315339, IMG submission 204514) | Ammonia-oxidizing marine archaeal communities from Pacific Ocean, United States - ASW #17 | ecosystem: Environmental > Aquatic > Marine > Oceanic | place: USA: California | collected 2016-12-05
GCCCTTCACGGCATGACGAAGCAGGGCGTCGGAAAGGAATCCGTCGTCCCTCAGACCCTGCAGCTCGCCTACCAGTTCGTTCACTTCTAACATTCGGTTCAATTCCGGTTCTGTTTGCACGGGGAAATCCCCCAGTTTCCAGCGGCCTTGCTGGACCGGAAGGGTAGAAGAGAGCCCGTTCAGGGTCAAGACACCGCGCGGTGCCGTCCCGGCCCCTCTCCAGGCGGCCCTCAGCTCTAGCGCGGAGTGAAATCTGTGTCGCCGTCGAGTCCCTGGACGAAAGCCGCCAAGAGGCGAGCCGTGCTGTCGAGATCCGAGAGGCTCACGACCTCGTTGGGCGAGTGCATGTAGCGGTTCGGGACCGAGATCAGGCCGGTCGGTACGCCGCCCCTGCTCAAGTAGATGGAGTCCGCGTCGGTGCTCGTGTACCTCGGCTGAGCCTGGATCGTGTAGGGGATCCCCCCGGCTTCGGCCACCTCCACCAGACGATCGAACACCACAGGATGGGCGGCCGAGCCCCGGCTAAGTACCGGGCCTCCACCCAAGTTGTGCTCCCCCAACTCCTTCTTCTCGACGTCGGGTACGTCCGTACTGAAGGTGACGTCCACTACGAGCGCCACATCAGGCTCGATGGCGAAAGCGCTGCTACTGGCTCCGCCCCCCGACTTCCCGCCGATCTCCTCCTGCACGGTGGCCACGGCCACGGCTGACGCAGTGGGCGAGGACTCCGAGAGCATGCGCAGCGCCTCGAGCACGACGTAGGCTCCAATGCGGTTGTCGATGGCTCGACTGGCAATCCGATCACCCGCGAGCTTCACCATCTGAGCATCGATAACCAGTGGGTCACCCACTCGCAGACCCAGCTCACCCGCTTCCTCGGCGGAGGACACGCCCACGTCTACCCAAAGCTTTGCAACTTCCGAGGCCTTGGTCCGCTCGTTGCCCTTGATCAGGTGGATAGCCTTCTTGCCCACCACGCCCATCACATCGCCCGTACGTCCCATGATGCGGACGCGCTGTCCGACCAGCACCTGGGGGTCCCACCCGCCGATGCCCGCGATATAGAGGATGCCCCTCTCGTCGATGTGGGTGACCTGGAGGCCGATCTCATCGATGTGGCCGGCCATCATCACACGGGGCCGACCGTCTGGATTCAGGAGAGCGAGGGTGTTTCCGGTGACATCGGTCGTGACCGAGTCTGCGAACGTTTCGGCCTCGGTGCGCCAGACACGGGCCGGACGGACCTCGAAGCCCGAGGGTCCGGCAGCGTCGAGTAGGTCTTCGAGAAAAGCTGTGGGCTGGTTCATGGAGGGGAAACTACGTATCGAGACGGGCGGCTCAAGGGGTTGAATCAGCCGGGCGACGATTCACCGCCGTGGGCCTACCCTATCTCGACGTCACTAATCCAGGGGATTGAGCTCGTTGTCCGGATTCTTCCAGGGCTCAGGGTCTGGTTCGGGCGGAGGCGCTCCAAAACCGCTGGCATCCACGACCATCATCTGAACGGCCCCGTCACGGACACCCTGCTCGAGCCGCTTCCTTACCTGTCGCTGAATGCCGCGACGCGTGACGGGAAGGAGTAGGCTGAAACCCACGAAGTCGGTAATGATGCCTGGCGTAAGTAGAAAGGCCGCCCCCATGAGAATGCTCATTCCGTCCATGATCGCCTGGCCCGGCAACTGCCCGCGGGCCATGTCCTCTCGAAGCTTCCAGAGCGTGCGTAGCCCCTCGAGTCGCGCCAGCCACGCCCCGGTTACGCCCGTAAAGATGACCAGCGCCATGGTGGGCAAGAATCCGACGATTTGACCCACCTCTATCAATAACGCCAGTTCGAGCAGGGGCACGATGATAAAGAGGAGGGCGAGTCTTCCCAGAACGTTCATAGCCCTGCCTACCCCGCCCACTCGGCGCTGGTCCTCGTTGCGCTCTTGACTTGTCCTCCACCCACGTCAAAGCTGCACGTCACGTTCTTCGCAGGGACACCGCAGCATCGAAGCACTTGGAGGGGACATGGTCGTATCGAGGCGGGATTTGTTGAGCCTGGGGCGCTCCTCGGAGAACCGGATCTCGGAGACGGCGCCCGGCGACGTAAAGATCGACGGCAACGAGAATCCTCTCGGCCCGGGCCCAACGGCTATGGACGCTCTGGTCGGCATGTTCGGCCAAGCGGGCCGCTATCCGTTCAACAGCAGTCCCAGCCACATCGACCTACTCGGGGCCCTGGCCGACCACTTCGACACCACTCCGGAGCACTTCGCCCTGGGATTGGGGTCGAGCGAGATTTTGAGCAGTGCTGTGCGACTGTTCGCGGGCCCGGATCGCCCGGTCATTACGAGCGGACTCTCCTTTGCCGCGCCCATAAACGCCGCCAGACAGTTCGGCTACCCATGGGTCGCGGTGCCCCTCGATGCGGACCTGAAGCTCGATCTCGCACCGATGGCGGAGGCGGCTCGCGGAGCCGGGCTGGTGTACCTCTGCAATCCGAACAACCCGACCGCTACTCTGCACTCGGCCACAGCGATCGAGAAGTTCGTGAGGGATGTACACGCGACCTCACCCGAGACCGTGATCCTGATCGACGAGGCCTATCACGACTACGTAACCAATGCGGCCCACCGGACCGCGGTCCCATTCGCCATCCAGCGACCGAACGTGGTCGTGGCACGCACGTTCTCGAAGGCGTACGGCATGGCGGGCCTCAGACTCGGATACGGAATCGGCCACGCCGAGACGATGGCGCCGATGCGGCTGAATCAGATGTCGGCCAACACCAACGTGCTAGTCTTGGCGGCGGCGGTCGCGTCTCTTTCGGATCCCGGACATATCGAGCGCGAGCGAGCCCGCAACGCCGAGGTCCGTGCGTACGTCACGTCGTTTTTTGAACGGGCGGGGTTCCACGTCCCAGAGACGCAAGGCAACTTCATGTTCGTTGAGTTGGGGCAGCCAGCGGCCGACTTCAGAGCGGCATGCGCGGAGCAGCACGTGCTGGTGGCGAGAGATTTTCCACCCATGGAGAAGACCCACTGCCGCATCTCCTTCGGAACCATGGCCGAGATGCGCAGGGCGTGTCGCGTTTTTGCCGACGTGCTTGGCGTCGACGCGCCGACGGAGACGCCCGAATGAGCGCCGGGAGGCGGGCCGGGGGGGTCTCGAGACAGAGCTTCGTCGCGAGCATGGGCCTCGGGGCAGCATATGTCTCCGCCCGTGGACATGAAGCCTGGGCGAGTGCATTGGCTGACGGGCGGACGTCCGAGCCATTCGCGCTTCCCCCGACGAGCACCATCATTCTGAGCAGCAACGAAAATCCACTTGGGCCCGGAGAGCATGTGCTCGCCGCGATGAGGGTAAGCCTCGGCCCTGACGGCGCCGGTGGGGCCCGCTATAACTTTGCCCAAGCCGACGAGACCAGGGCTGCCGTGGCCCATGCCCACGGAGTCTCAGTGACGAACATTCGTCTGGGTACAGGCTCGTCTGAGATCCTGCGCCTGGCGGCCGACGTCTATACTTCCGCCGAACGTCCGGTGGTCAGCCCGGACCCGACCTTCGAGTCAGCCGCGACCTACGCTGCTTTCCTCGGAGCGGAGGTGAGGCGTGTGCGCATCGGCGCAGACTTCCGAACCGACTTGGACGCGATGATCGACGCCTGCGAGGGAGCGGGTCTCGTGGTTCACTGCAACCCGAACAACCCGACGGCGACCGTACACTCTGCCTCGAACACGCGCGACTTCATCGAGCGCATACATCGACGCTCTCCTGAGACCATGGTCCTCGTCGACGAGGCCTATCATCATTATGTGACCGACCCGGAATACGAGAGCGCGATCCCGATCGCACTTGAGAACCCCAAGATCATCGTGTCCCGGACCTTCTCGAAGGCGTACGGGCTCGCGGGGCTCCGGATCGGCTTCGCCGTGGCCCACCCCGAGACGATCGCCGAGCTGGCGAGGCTCAGAGGCCCGGATCGGTCCATGAACCTGCCGGGGCGCGTCGGCGTGGTGGCAGCGCTCGAAAGGGGACACGGGCCCGTGATGGAGGAGCAGGCTCGCAACACCTCGGTACGTGACTTCACCCGTAAGTTCTTCCACGACGCGGGCTTCGAAGACACGGACTGTCAGGCCAACTTCATCCTGGTGGACATTCGTCGTCCTACGCAGGAATTCGGGCAGGCGTGCGTCGAACAAGGCGTGCGGATCGGGGCCGGCTCGCCGTTGTACCCGAACCACGCCCGTATCACCATGGGGACTCAGGCCGAGATGGACCTTGCTACGCAGGTCTTCGCCGAAATACTGGGAATCTAGCCTCCTCAGGGTGAACCTACTTCGTCTGCATCGCTGGGACCATTAGCTTTGGGGCCAATGGAAACCACGTATTTTCGTAAGGGATTCGGACTCAAGTCCGAGGTCCAGCCCCTGATCGACTCCGAGTACCATTCGGCACTCGTGCAAAGCATTCGCGGCTCGGGCCACACGATGCTCATGGGTGACGTGACCGTGAGATTGGCTGAGGAGTTCGGATTCTGCTACGGCGTCGACCGGGCCATCGACTACGCCTACGAGACTCGCCATAAGTTCCCGGACCGCCGCATCCACCTCGTCGGCGAGATCATCCATAACCCGCACGTGAACCAGCGCATCCGCGACATGGGAATGCGTTTTATCCAGCCCGACGAATCGGGAACCTTCGACTTCTCTCACCTGACTGAAGAAGACGTGGTAGTGATGCCGGCCTTCGGTGTCAGGCTCAGTGACTTCAGCCGGCTACGGGACATCGGTTGTGTGCTGGTCGACACCACCTGTGGATCGGTGCTCTTGGTGTGGAAGCGCGTCGAGAGCTACGCGCGAGACGGGTTCACCTCAGTGATTCACGGCAAACACTACCACGAAGAGTCGCGGGCGACCGCGTCTCAGGTGTCGAAGCACGAGGGAGGTATGTACGTCATCGTGCGGAACATGGAAGAGACGGAACTCCTCTGTGACTACATGGCAGGTCGCCCGGAGGCCATGTCCAGAGAGGCGTTTATCGAGCACTTCCAGGAGAAGAGTTCAGCGGGGTTCGATCCCGACACTGACCTCCGGCAGGTCGGGGTGGCAAACCAGACAACCATGCTCGCCAACAACTCCCTAGCCATCGGCGCCAAGATCCGAGAGGCGATGGTCGAGGGACACGGGGAGGCTTGTGCGGCGGAGAACTTCCGCTCCTTCGGTACCATCTGCTCCGCGACTCAGGAGCGGCAGGACGCGATCGAGATGATGATGGCCGAAGGGCCGCCGGCTGTGATGATCGTGATCGGTGGGTACAACTCGTCGAATACCGACCATTTGGCTCATCTCTGCCGCGATTTCACGGCGACCTATCACATCGAGGACTCGGCCTGTATCGACGTGGAGCAGGGCACCATACGGCATAAGCCGGACCTGGGCGGGGACACACCCGAACAAATAGTGACGGATTGGCTACCCGACGGACCCTTCGATCTCGGACTGACCGCGGGGGCGTCTACGCCCAACAACAAGATCGGCGAGGCATTGGTGCGGATTATGAAGATTCGGGGGACGGATCATGAAGAGTGACCTGATCTCTGGAAGACAACCGCAATTCTGAAGCCAGCAACCGCTACAGCAAGCTCCGCGATGAGAACAAGGACGTCGTGGCGTTGCCTTGGACTCCAGGAGGCGTTCGAAGGGTTCTAGTGGCCCCTCCTAGATGTGGATGGGCCGTCCCAGAGCCGCTAGGGCCCCTTCAGCAATGGCTTCAGAAAGTGTCGGGTGCGGGTGCATGGCCCGGTCCATCTCGTCCACAGTGGACTCTAGGTGGCGGCCCACGACGAACTCGCCGATCAACTCGGTGGCGTGCGGCCCCACGATGTGCGCCCCAAGGATCTCCGAGTACTTCTTATCTCGAATCACCTTCACGAAGCCTTCCGTGTGGCCGGCGGCTAGCGCGCGTCCATTGCCGAGCCACGGGAACTTGCCCACCTCGATGTCGTGCCCGGCTTCCTTGGCCTGTTCCTCGGTGAGCCCGATGGACGCCACCTCGGGATTACAGTAGGTGCAGTTGGGCACGTTGTTATAGTCGACGGACCCGTGGCCTACACCGGCGATGGCCTCGACGCAGATAACTCCCTCGTGCATCGCCTTGTGGGCCAAGAGCTGACGACCGGAACAGTCACCTAATGCGTACACGCCGGCGGCGTTCGTCCGCATGAACTCGTCGACGGCGAAGAAGCCGCGCTCGTCGAGCTGTACGCCTGCGGCCTCCAGGCCCAGATCGGCTGTGTTCGGAACTCGTCCAACGGCGGAGAGCACATGTTGAACGGCCAGAGTCTGGGACTCGCCCTTGCTGTCCTTGAAGGTCAGGAGAACAGAATTCTCACCAACCTCGGCGGCTTCGACCCTCGCGCCCGTGTGGAAGTCCATGCCCCGCTTCTTGAAGCTGCGCTGCACGGTGGAGGAGGAGTCCTTGTCTTCGAGCGGAAGAATCCGGTCCAGCGCCTCGATCACGGTGACCTTTGTCCCGTAGGCGTTGAACACATCCGCGAACTCCATGCCGACGGCGCCGGCGCCAACCACTGCGAGCGACTCGGGCGTTTCGGTCTGGAAGAGCGCACCGGTCGAGGACCAGACCCGCGCCTCGTCGATCGGTAGTACGGGAATGTCCCGGGGTCGCGATCCGGTGGCCAAGATGACGTGCTTGGCGGAGTACGACTCCTTGGAACCGTCCTCGGCCTCGACCTCGACCTTGCCCCCGCCCTGAAGCCGACCGCGTCCTTCTAAGTGAGTCACCTTGTGCTTCTTGAAGAGGTGAGCCACCCCCTTGCTCAGCTGCCCCGCGATCGCTCGGCTGCGCTCTTGGGCCGGCCCTAGGTTCGCCGCCAATGAGTCGAAGGTGATGCCGTGTGAGCCGGCGGTCTTCATCTCGTTGACCAGAGCGGCGCTGGTGAGCAAGGCCTTGGTTGGGATGCAGCCGATGTTCAGGCACACGCCCCCGAGTTTGTCCTCCTCCACGCACGCGGTGCTGAGTCCCAACTGACCCGCTCGTATCGCCGCCACGTATCCGCCGGGACCCGCTCCGATGACCAGAACGTCAAAGCTCTTGTCTGCCACGTCCTACCCTCTTTCGAAGAACGAACCCGATCGCCGAACCTTAAAAACGCGAGCAGGTCAGGTTTCTTTTGTTGTGCCCGGTTTCGGCCCACATGTGCGAGCCCGGGAACGGGTCTGGAAGTTAGACGGGGTGTCGGGGCAGGTAAACCCTCTGAACGGCCCGGGAGAAGAGGAATCGTGCGGAATCCGTATCCCTTTACAGTTGGGACTGGCGCGGCCTATTCCGATCCAGGTTGCGCCTGTCTCCTCACTCCTCGAGTAGGAGGGTCAATTATGTGGTCAATGCTTATTGTGGGTGCCGACATCGACGTCCAGCTCAAACGTAGGACGGACCTAGTCCCCAACATCGTAGCCACCGTGAAGGGCTACGCGGCCCACGAGAAGGACACGTTGGAGGCGGTAATAAGTGCTCGCTCGTCAGCGATGTCCGCACAGGGCCCGGGCCGAGCGCGGGCAGGCAGAGGGCATGCTCTCAGGCGCTCTCAAGTCGCTCTTCGCTCTGTCCGAAGCGTACCCGGACCTCAAGGCGGCGGGGAACTTCCAAGAGCTCCAGGGAACACTGGCCAACCTTGAGGAGGCGCTCCAAAGCGCCCGGCGGTACTACAACGCGGTGGTGCGGGACTACAACACTAAGATCCACTCGGTCCCGTCCAACATCCTCGCGCAGAGCTTCAACTTCGCCGAAAAGGATTTCTTCGAGATTCCCGAGGCCGAAAAGACCGCCCCACAGGTGGATTTCTCCGACGGCAGCAACGGCTGACTCCTTCGACAGGCTCCCTGTAGGCTCGGAGGAATCATGATACGAACGATACGAACGCTCGCGAGGCGCCTCGCGACCACCGTGGCCGCCCTCGGCACGCTGGGCTGACCGCAGTCCCCGCGTCCACCCAGTTGCAGAAGCTCGAAATCGAGCGGTACGACGCGGAAATTTCGGTGGCCGAGAGCGGCCGGGTACATGTCTCGGAGTTGATCCGGTTCCGCTTCACCGGATCCTGGAATGCCGTCTTTCGCGACATCCCAAAGGACATCAAGAACGGGATCTATACTCGCCTGCTGTTTCTGGGCTTCTGCCACCACCGGCCCGACAAGGTGATCGGGGCGTACGTCGGCAGCGGGATCGCCCTGGCGGTCTTTATGGTGCCGGGGCTGGGCTTTCTCGGTGACGCCCTGTCGATCTCCCTAGGCGCCGGTGCGGCTGCCGCGCTCTTAAGTGCACTACCGGTCATCGGATTCGGCATCGTAATGCCCGCCCGCACCGTGAAGGGCACGCGAGAACTCGAGCACGTGCTGGGCTTTCAGGAGTTCCTGGACCGTGTCGAGTCCGACCACTTCCGCCGCATAATCGACTCTCCTGAGATGTTCGAGCGCTTCTTGCCTCACGCGATGGCGCTACGGGTCGAGAAGAAATGGGCCCGAGCGTTCGAGTACCTCTATAACGAGCCGCCGGACTGGTATTCCGCGCCGGCCGCACATCGTTTCCGGCCTACGATCTTCATGACGGACCTGGGAAGCATGACCGGGCGGGTGGGCAGCGCCATGACCTCCCAACCGCGAAGCAGCGGGGGCTCCGGCTTCAGCGGGGGGGGGGCTTTAGCGGAGGCGGGTTCGGTGGTGGGGGCGGAGGCGGGTTCTAGGACTGGGCACTGACACCGACGACGACAACGCGACTACGGAGCATCAGGGTCTTCCTGGGCTGCGACGCCCTCATCGACCTTTTGTTGCTGCACCCGGCCGAGGCCGACACACAGCAGGGTCCAGACGGCGGCGACCGGAACAGTAGCTGCGGCAACGGCAGCCAGAGTCAGACCCATCGCGGCGAACAGCCCGTCTACCCCAGCACCCGCCACGTCGCCGCCCCGGTACACGAAGACGTCCACGACCGGCTTAGCTTTGTACTTCTCCGAGGGCGAGACCACGCTGAACAACGTCTCCCGCGAAGGACGCGAGACGGCGTAACGGGTCGCCCGGTGAACGGCCTGGAAAATCGCCATCACACCATACAGCGGCCAAATGGCCAGGGCCGCGAATCCCGCCAGGGTCACGATCGGCAGGACCGCGAGCGTCCACCCCACTCCGACCCGCTTGATGACCTGGGTAGTTACGAAGATCTGAGTGAACAGCGTGGCGATCTGGGCCAACATGTCGAACTGCGCAAACCCGGCGACCCTCTGACTGAAGGTGTCCGTGTTCTCGAAGATCACGTTGGCCTGCGTGAAGTAGATGATCGTGTTCGAGATCGCCATCAGCACGATGAAGCCGCCAATGCCGAGCAAATAGGGGGAGGTCGCTACGGCTCGGGCGCCCTCCCAGAACGTCCCGCCGATCCGCTGCTGTCCCGGATCCGCACCGGTTGCGGCCGAATACGGCCCACTGGACGAGAGACGCGAGTGGTCCGACGCTACTGCCCGCCGGTCTAACCTCAGCATGACTAGGATCGCGACACCGAAGAGGGCCGAACCGGTGAGCATGAGGCCCGCCGGCAAGTACACGGACTCGGTCGTGTTGCTGATGGTGGTGGTGGCCCAGCCGCCAATCAGGGCGCCCAGCGTGCCACCGATACCTATGAAAGCGAACATGCGCTTGCCCTGGTCCACGTCGAAAATGTCGACCATGAACGCCCAGAAGACACTTGTGACGAACAAGTTGATCGCACTGAGCCAGATGAAGAAGACATAGCCGACGTAGCGTGCAACCGACGTTTCCGCGTCCGTCCCGATCAACCCACCACCCATGGCTGCATCGGCAATGAGCATTCCCGAGAAGCCGAACAGGCAGAGGATCACGAACAGGTACGCTATTGGGATGAAGCGACGACGATTCGTCCGCGCCACGACCCCACCGAAGGCGAGCACGATCGCGAGCGAGACGAACGACGTGCCCACAAAGAGCCAACGAAGGTCATCCATACCGCGCGAGACCCCCATGGCATCTCGTACGGGGCGGAGGAAGTAGTACCCGCAGAGCACACAGAAGAAGAACAGTGCTGAGAGAAGAGCGAGCGGAAACTCTTCCTTCTTGATGTTGAGTACGCGGGCGACCCTGTCGCTCACGAAACCATGCTCATACCAGGATTGCCGCAGGCTCTTCCAACATGCTCTTTAGCGTCGCGAGGAACGCGGCTCCGGTCGCACCGTCGATGACCCGGTGATCACAACTCATCGTGACGCGCATTCGGTTGCGAACCACGACCTCGCCGTCCACCACCACGGGCTTCTGCTCGACTCCGCCGATGGCAAGGATGCCAGCCTCAGGCGGGTTGATCACGGCCGTGAACTCGTGGATACCGAACATCCCTAGATTCGAGATGGAGAAGGTCGCGCCCGTATACTCCTCGGGCTTCAGCTTCTTCTCCCGCGCTCGACCGGCCATCTCCCGGACCTCGCCACCGATCTGAGCTACTCCCTTGGCATCCGCGTCGCGGACGATGGGGGTGATCAGACCGTCCTCGACCGCCACAGCCACACCGATGTGCACCCGGTTGAAGCGACGGATCGAATCGACGAGCCAGTGCGCGTTGCACGCCGGATGGCGGCGCAGTGCCGCCGCTGTAGCCCGAATGATCAAGTCGTTCAGCGAGACCTTCCGACCTTCCTTCTCCAGCATCGCGTTGATGCTGCGGCGTGCCTCCATGGCGCGCCCCATGTCGACGTCGATGGTGAGGAAGAAGTGCGGCACGGGACCAATCGACTCGGCGAGCCGGCGCGCGATGGTCTTCCTCATCTGACTAAGCGAGACGTCCTCATAGTCGACGCCCGAGGCAGGGGCCGAAGCCACGGCGGTCCGCGCCGGCGATGCCACCCCTTCGGTCAGCACGAGCTCGATGTCGCGTTTGACGATCCTGCCTGCCGGTCCGGATCCCGAGACAGCAGCGAGGTCCAACCCCGAATCGGCGGCCAGGCGCTTCGCTAAGGGAGAGGCCTTGATCCGACCACCCGGAGTTGCGACCGGGGCTGCAGTAGAGGCAGCAGGAGCAGCCCCGGTGGGAGTAGCCCCGGTGGGAGCCTCCTCCTCCTCGGCGGGCGCGGACGCTGCGGAATTCCCGCCCACATCGCTCGTCGCGGTCTGATTCCCACCTTCCGCGGCCGAGGTGATGCCCGAGATGTCTTCGTCCGCAGCGGCGATCACGGCGATCACGCTTCCTACCGGAGCCGTAGCGCCCTCACCGACCATGATAGCCCGCAGAATCCCGTCCCCACGGGCTGTCAGCTCCATCGTAGCCTTGTCGGTCTCGATCTCGGCGATGATATCACCATTGGTGACCTCGTCCCCCTCGGACTTGAGCCACTTCACGACCTGTCCCTCCTCCATGGTGGGAGAGAGAGCTTCCATATGAACTTTAGTCGACATAGAGAACCCTCTTACACGCCTCGACGACGCGTCCGGCGCTCGGCTTGGTCCAAGCCTCGAGCTTTTTGTTGTACGGCATCGGGATGTCGGCCTGTGTGACGCGCAGGACCGGCGCATCCAGATCGTCGAAAGCCTCCTCCATGAGAATCGAGACGATCTGGGATCCAATTCCGACGTACGGGAAGCCGTCCTCCACGTAAACGGCTCTGTGTGTGCGCGACACCGTCTCCAGGATCGCTTCCACGTCGAGCGGCCGTAGGGACCGCAGGTCCAACACGTCGGCCTCGATGCCTTCCTTGGCCAACTGACCCGCCGCCTGGAGCGCGATATGGACCATCCGACCGTGGGTGATGATCGAGACGTCGTCGCCCTTGCGCTTCCGGTCCGCAACCCCGAGCGGCACGATGAAGTCGTCGTCGTCCGGGACCTCGCCCGTCAAGTTGTAGAGCAACTCACCCTCCATGACGGCGACCGGGTCGTTGTCCCGGATGGCGGCCTTGAGCAGCCCCTTCGCATCTGACGGAGTGGCCGGTGTAACGAGCTTGATCCCCGGCGCATGCACGTACCATGCCTCGCACGCTTGAGAGTGTTGGGCCCCGAGCTGAAGCGCGGCGCCGGTCGGACCCCGAAACACCATCGGAATGCCGATTTGGCCGTTGCTCATATGGAGCATCTTGGCCGCGCTATTGATCACCTGGTCGAGTGCAAGAATTGAGAAGTTGAACGTCATGAACTCCACGATCGGCCTGA
>Ga0315339_1003013_pt1 | contig 12199 bp, 10 predicted proteins | sample ASW17metaG_FD_204514 | JGI IMG/M metagenome (GOLD analysis project Ga0315339, IMG submission 204514) | Ammonia-oxidizing marine archaeal communities from Pacific Ocean, United States - ASW #17 | ecosystem: Environmental > Aquatic > Marine > Oceanic | place: USA: California | collected 2016-12-05
AAACTCTCAGCGATAACTGCTTTGATACCGAGAAGGCGCGTTCCCTTGGCGGCCCAATCGCGGGATGAACCGGTTCCATATTCCTTGCCAGCGAAGACTACCAAGGGCGTATCCTCGTCTTCATATTCCATCGCTGCTTCAAACATCGAGGTCTCGCGGCCATCTGGCATATGGCGGGTGACACCGCCTTCGGTGCCGGGCGCCACCTCGTTGCGGATGCGCACATTGGCAAACGTGCCGCGCATCATCACCTCATGATTGCCGCGTCTAGAACCATAGGAATTGAAATTACTCTGGCCGACTTGGCGTTCGGTGAGATAGTTGCCGGTCGGCGATTCTAGCTTAATCGCGCCTGCTGGAGAGATGTGATCGGTGGTGACGCTATCGCCAAGGAGCGCCAGGATGCGAGCGCCGGTGACATCGCTAAGCGCTGCCGGCTCGGCTTTTATGCCGTCAAAATAAGGCGGATTTTTCACATATGTGCTATCCGCCTGCCATTCATAGGTGAGGCCGGTAGGCGCATCAATTGCCTGCCACTCGGCGCTGCCGGAGAAGGCATCGGCATATTGTTCGGCAAACATTTCTGGCGCTACCGATGCCGTAACAGCAGCTCGCACATCGTCATTGCTTGGCCAAATATCCTTGAGATAGACTGGATTTCCATCGCCGTCGTCACCCAGCGCCTCGGTGGTGATATCCACATTCATGCTGCCGGCGATGGCGTAAGCGACAACCAGCGGCGGCGAGGCGAGATAGTTGGCGCGGACATGCGGACTGATGCGACCCTCAAAATTTCGGTTGCCGGAAAGTACTGAGGTCACCACCAGACCGCCTTCGTTAATGGCTCCAACGATTTCATCGGCCAGCGGCCCGGAATTGCCGATACAGGTCGTGCAGCCATAACCGACCGTATTAAAGCCGAGGGCATCGAGATCGCCCTGCAAATCAGCCTTGGTGAGATATTCGCTTACCACTTTGGAGCCCGGCGCGAGCGATGTTTTCACCCAGGGCTTGACCTTAAGGCCACGCTTGACCGCGTTCCGCGCCAGCAGCCCGGCGCCGAGCATGACGCTCGGGTTGGAGGTGTTAGTGCAGCTGGTAATGGCGGCGATCACGATATCTCCATGGCCAAGCTGATGATCCATGCTGGCGACTGCTGCGGTGGTGGCGCTTTTGTCTGCCGCAATGCCAAGTTCACTGGTCAGCGCCTTGGCGAAGGCGGGCGCCCCGGCGGACAGGAATATTTTGTCCTGCGGGCGTTTTGGCCCGGAGATACTGGGTTTGACGCTACCGACCTCTAGCTCCAGCGTATCTGTGAAGACGGGGTCCGGCGTATCCGCATCACGCCACAAGCCCTGTGCTTTTGCATAAGTTTCGACCAGATCAATGCGTTCGTCATCGCGCGCGCTCAGGCGGAGATAATTGATGGTTTCGGAATCAATCGGGAAAAATCCGCAAGTGGCGCCATATTCGGGCGCCATGTTGGCGATGGTCGCCTGATCGGCAAGTGATAGCTCATCCAGGCCAGGGCCGTAAAATTCTACGAACTTTCCAACCACGCCTTTCTCACGCAGCATCTGCACCACCGTCAGCACTAGATCAGTGGCCGTCGTACCTTCGCTCAGGCGGCCGGAAAGGCGGAAGCCGATGACTTCGGGCACCAGCATGGAAATAGGCTGACCAAGCATCGCCGCCTCGGCCTCTATGCCGCCAACGCCCCAGCCGAGCACCGCTAGGCCATTGACCATAGTGGTGTGACTATCGGTGCCGACCAACGTATCTGGATAGGCGATGGTGGTGCCGTCGGATTCGGCGGTCCACACTACTTGTGCGAGATGTTCAAGATTGACCTGATGGCAGATGCCTGTGCCCGGCGGCACAACGCGGAAATTTGAAAATGCCTGTTGGCCCCAACGGAGGAAGGAATAGCGCTCTTCATTCCGTTCCATCTCAATCGCTGTATTGTCCTTGAGCGCAGTGGAACTGGCGAAACGATCCACCATAACCGAATGATCAATCACTAGATCGACCGGCGAGAGCGGGTTTATCTTGTTGGGGTCACCGCCCAATGCCGCCATGGCACCGCGCATGGCAGCCAGATCGACCACCGCCGGTACACCGGTGAAATCCTGCATTAACACCCTCGCCGGGCGATAGTTGATCTCCTGGCTCGAACGACGCTCCTGCAGCCACGCGGCCAGACCCTTGATATCGTCCACGGTAACAGTCTTGCCATCCTCGTAACGCAGCAAATTTTCGAGCAACACTTTTAACGAATAAGGCAGGCGAGAAATATCGCCGAGGCCGGCCTTTCCAGCGGCCTCCAGGCTGTAATAATCATAACTGCGCCCACCGACATTCAGAGTACGGCGGGTATTAAGCGAATCCTGGCCAAGCGCGATCACGAAGGCGTCTCCTATGTATGCAAGATGAATTTAAATTGGGGCGCGGAGTGTAACATTCAATTCATTAAGTCAAAGCCCCGTTTTAGGCGAATATTTGAGGGCCAACCACCTGCCTAGATGCGTGCACGTGGCGCTCCGGGGATCACATAAAATCTCATGCAAACGGAACCGCCCCCAAAGTGCTACTAGCATTCCAGCAAGCGCGGCCGCACCCCCGGCGCATGAGGACAAAAATCAAAATTCTGGCGACGCCTCGACCTTAGCCTTCTCTTCTACAGTGTATTTGATGTCCTGGAGGAAATTTACAGCCGCATCCATCACTGTTTTCCGCGCCTGTACATGGGGTTCATGCGCACACTTGGGTATGAGCACGGTCTTAGCGTGATCGCCAATTCCGGTCTTGATGCGCTCCAACTGCTCGGGCGTGCCATAATTATCATCCGCCCCTTGCAGAGCCAATACCGGCGCTTTGATGGTGCCGAGCGTCTCCGGCGGAATAGACCAATTACGAAATTCCGGCGACAGCCATATATTGGCCCAGCCGTGGAACATGCTTTTGGTGTTTTCGCCGTGATAGAGCCGAAGGCGCTTTTCCAGATCGGTTGTCTCGAAGCGCTTGACCGCTGCCCGTACCCCGTTGAGGGAAACCTCCTCAACAAATACATGCGCCGCCTCGGTAACCACGCCGAGAGTACGCTCTGGATAACGTGCGGCAAACAACAGCGCTATAGAGCCGCCATCGCTATGGCCAAATAAAATTACCTTGTCCAAGCCGAATGCCTCAAGAATTTGCGGCAGGACGAATTCCGCCTCGCGTTGCATGAAATCAGCCTTGCGCGGCCCTATCAGCCGGTCCGAACCGCCATGGCCGAGGCGCTCATAGGTCAGCGCATTGCAGCCGGCGGCGCGCACCAAGGCATCGGGAAAATGCTTCCACTGGGCGATGCTGCCGAGACCTTCATGTAGAAATATAACTGTCGGACCGAAGCGCGGGCCGAGGCCATAGGAAATCGCGCGCACCAGATGACCATCTGCGCGCACTTCTAGAAACGGTGAATCGTCCGGGCAAGTTTTCTTACGCCCGGTCACCAGGCCAGTGCGTAAAATGCGCTCTGACAGGGATTTACAGCTGAATAATTGCCTTAACATCGTGCTGCTATTTCTTTACGTCTGCTCTTCAATGCCTTGCTGATCCGAGATTGCGCCGATAGCTTATCCCATTTGCCCTGCGCGCCGTATTTTTTAGGCGCGTGGAGCTTCCGGCGCAACGGTGGGAAATTAATGAGCAACAGCGAGAAACGCTTCGAAGCAGAGAATGTGTTCTGCATCCGGGGAGAACGGCAAGTATTTTCCGGCCTTTCCTTCAGCCTGGCAACCGGCGGCGGGTTGATTCTGCGCGGCCCCAATGGCTCGGGAAAATCCAGCTTGTTGCGCATTTTAGCTGGTTTTCTAAAACCGGTCGGCGGCAACCTCGGCTGGAACGATGTGGACCCACAGGAAGCTCCCGAGGTACATCGCGCCCGCACGCATTATGTTGGCCATATGGAAGCTATCAAGCCAAATCTCACGGTGGATGAGCACCTCGCCTTTTGGGCCCGTGCCAAAGGTTTTAAACGCCCGGCCGATAATATTCTGCAAGCGCTGGATCTCGACCTGCTGGCCGATGTGCCGGGGCGCTTTCTCTCCGCAGGGCAAAAGCGCCGCCTGTCGCTCACCCGCCTTTTGGCAACACCGGCGGATTTATGGCTACTCGACGAGCCGAGCGTGACCCTGGATGTGCAATCGACGGCGCGGCTTGAAGATACATTGGCGGCGCACCGCGCCAGTGGCGGCATAGCGATTGTCGCCACCCACGCCGAAATCGCCCTGCCCGGCGCTAAAGTTATTGATATGGCCGGCTACCGTATCGCCAGTGACACCCTGCTCGGCTTACCACAAAAGGCTTCTGGTGAGCCGACAGCCGCCGGCGTGCCGGATTACGGCGAATGGTAACCACTTTTTTTAACCTAGTTGGGCGCGATCTCCGCCTGGCGCTGCGTGGCGGCATCGGTAGCCTGGTCGCCATGGTGTTCTTTGTCATTGCCGCTACTCTGTTTCCACTCGGCGTCGGCCCGGAAAGCGCGCTTCTTGAGCGTATTGCGCCCGGCGTTCTCTGGGTGTGCGCCCTGTTAGCAACCATGCTGTCGCTCGACCGCATGTTTCAAGAAGATTATGATGATGGTAGCCTGGAGGTTATTGCGCTCGGACCGCTGCCGCTTGAAATAGTGGTGCTAGCCAAGGTTTTGGCCCATTGGCTGACCACCGGCCTACCGCTAATCATTAGTGCGCCGGTTCTCGCGATACTCCTCAATATGAGCACGCAAGGCTTTGCCGTGCTGATAATATCGCTGCTGCTCGGCACGCCCATTCTCAGCCTGATCGGTTCTGTTGGCGCGGCGCTTACGGTTGGCCTTAAGCGCGGCGGAGTTTTGATTTCTCTGCTGGTCCTACCGCTCTATGTTCCAGTATTAATATTTGCCGTCGGCGCCGTGGAAGGTGCAATCTTTGGCTTGGGTGCTCAGGCAAATTTGCTTATTCTCGCTGCTGGGTTTTTATTCTTTCTCGTATTGACTCCTTGGGCCAGCGCGGCGGCTCTCAGAATGGCTTTAGAGTAGCGCTAAAAAGAATGACGTTTATATAATGCCGCAACAGGTATGAACTAGAAGGACAAGATGGCGATAAAGAAGAGAAAAGCGGGCGCAGGCGTCCATTTTTTCGCGAATCCGGCGCGGTTTTTGCGCTTTGCCCGGCGAATCTACTCATGGACAGCGCTTATTGCCGTTGCGTGCATTGTCGCCGCTCTGGTACTTGGCCTCGCCGTGGTGCCTGCCGATTACCGCCAGGGCGATGCCTATCGCATCATTTTCATTCATGTGCCGGCCTCGTGGATGGCGCTAATGATCTATGTCATCATGGCCGTGGCCTCTGCCGCCGGCTTTATCTGGCGCCATCCGCTGGCTGATCTCGCTGCCAAGTCAAGCGCGCCGATAGGCGCCTGCTTCACCTTTATCAGCCTAGTCACCGGCGCGCTCTGGGGCGAGCCCATGTGGGGCACCTGGTGGGTGTGGGACGCACGCGTCACCTCGATGCTGGTGCTGCTGTTCCTCTATCTCGGCTATATCGCGTTGCACAGCGCCTATGACGACCCGACCAAGGGCGCGCGCGCGGCGGCTATTTTGGCGCTGGTCGGCGTGATTAATGTGCCGATCATCAAATTCTCCGTCGATTACTGGAATACGCTGCACCAGCCGGCGACGATCTCTAAATTTAACCGGCCGTCCATGGATGCCTCTATGATCACGCCTTTGCTGCTCATGGTGGCCGGTTTCATCGCTTTTTACTTGGTTGTACTGATTATTCGCCTGCGTTCTGAGATCGCGGCGCGGCGCATTCGCAACCTGCGTTTGGCGCAAGCTGGACATTAGAAAAAAATATCGAAAACCCCTGGATAACGGTTAAATCGTGCCAATTTAATATGAAATACCTGGCGCAAGTCTCTAACCTGTCCTGGTCGACCTAACGAAACTGCTTCAAGACGAGTGTTGCTGAAATGTCTTTCTTTGAAATGGGTGGTTACGCCGCCTATGTCTGGCCTGCTTTCGGCGTTGGCGCCGGCGTGCTGATTGCCCTGCTGTTACTCAGCCTGCGTAGCCTGCGGCGCCGCGAGGCCGAACTGCGCCAGCTTGAAGCAGCCGGTAGCGGGCGCCGTGGGCACGGCGTTGCGGATGATAATGACGCGGACGACAATAATGAGGCCGCCCCCTCGTGAAGCGGAAAAAACATGAATCTGAAGCGGAAGCAATATGAAGCGTAAACATCGTCGCCTCGCCTTTGTCGGCCTTGGCATGGCGACGCTTGGCCTCGCCGCCGCGCTGATCCTGCTCGCCTTTGACGACAATTTGGTGTTCTTCTTCAGCCCGACGGATATGGAGACGCGCGAATTCACCTCGGATCAGCGCCTGCGCATCGGCGGCCTGGTCGAAGAAGGCAGTGTGGTGCACGATCAAGACGGCCTGACCGTGCGCTTTAATATCACCGATCTCTCGGCGATTGTCGCCGTCAGCTATAAAGGCGTGCTACCGGATTTGTTCGATGAAGGCCAGGGCGTGATTGCCGAGGGCCATATGCAAGGAAATATGCTGCGAGCCGACGAGATATTGGCCAAGCATGACGAAAATTATATGCCGCGCGAAGTTGCCGATGCCTTGAAGCAATCCGGCCAATGGCAAGGCGAAGAGGTTAAAGAATGATCGCTGAGATCGGCCATTATGCGCTCATTCTGGCGCTTGCCCTGGCGGTAGTGCAGAGCACCCTGCCGCTGATCGGTGCGTGGCGCGGCAATGCCGCTTTGATGGCCGTCTCGCGCCCGACGGTCGCCGGGCAGTTCGTCTTTATCTCGCTCGCCTTCGCCTGCCTGATGTACGCCTATGTGGTGTCTGATTTTTCGGTCGCCAATGTGTTTGAGAACTCCCACTCGGCCAAGCCGCTCATGTATAAATTTACCGCTGTTTGGGGCAATCATGAAGGCTCGATGCTGCTCTGGGTGTGGATTTTGGCGCTTTACGGTGCGGCCATCGCCGCCTTCGGCGGCAATCTACCGCCGGGTTTAAGGGCGCGGGTGCTCGCCATCCAGGGGTTCATCGGTGTCGGCTTTTTGGTCTTTCTGCTGGCCACATCGAACCCGTTCCTGCGCCTTGATCCGGTGCCGCTGAATGGCCGTGATCTCAATCCGCTGTTGCAGGACCCGGGCCTCGCCTTCCATCCGCCGCTGCTTTATTTCGGCTATGTCGGCCTTTCAGTCGCCTTTTCCTTTGCCGTTGCGGCACTGATCGAGGGCAAAGTAGATCCTGCCTGGGCGCGTTGGGTGCGGCCGTGGAGCCTGTTATCCTGGTCGGCGCTCTCCGCTGGAATCGTGCTCGGCTCGTGGTGGGCCTATTACGAACTTGGCTGGGGCGGCTTCTGGTTTTGGGATCCGGTCGAGAATGCCTCCTTTATGCCATGGCTGATGGCAACGGCACTTCTACACTCGGCGATCGTTGCCGAGAAGCGCGATGCGCTGAAAAGCTGGACCGTTCTCCTCGCCATTCTTGGATTCTCGCTCAGCCTGATGGGCACCTTCCTGGTGCGCTCCGGCATGCTGACCTCGGTGCATAGTTTTGCAGCTGATCCGGCGCGCGGCGTTTATATTCTCGGTTTCCTGGTACTGGTTGTCGGAGGCTCGCTGTCGCTTTACGCTTGGCGGGCACCGTCTATGCGCGCCGGCGGACGCTTCCGCCCGATCTCGCGCGAGGGCGCCTTGGTGATCAATAATCTGCTGCTGGTCACTGGCTGTGCGGCGGTCTTTATCGGCACGCTTTATCCGCTCATTCTCGACGCCATCTCCGGCGAAAAGGTCTCAGTCGGGCCGCCGTTCTTTGAATCCTCCTTTGTCTGGATCATGGCGCCGTTACTGGTGTTGGCCGCAGCCGGCCCGTTGATGGCCTGGAAGCGCGCCGATCTTGCTGGCGTTGCCCAACGCCTGACCATCGCCTTCGTGGCGGCGGCGGTGGCGGCGGTCCTGTTGGTGGCGATCCGTGGCGGGCCGTGGGGGGCGATCCTTGGCCTGACCATCGCCGCCTGGCTGATCGGCGGCGTAGCGGCGGAATTTTTCGAGCGCCTCCGCCTCTTTCGCGTGCCGCTGATGGATAGTTTGCGCCGCGCCCGAATGCTGCCGCGCTCGGCCTGGGGCATGAGCCTGGCCCATGCCGGTATCGCGGTATTGACCGCTGGTGCGGTCGGCGCCAGCAATTGGCAGACCGAGAACATCCAGGTGATGCAAGTGGGCGAGGCCGCCTCCGTGGCCGGGTACGATTTTACCTTTGTCTCGCTCGATAATTCGCAGGGGCCGAACTATGACCGCCGCGTCGGTGAATTCCGCGTTGAACAGGATGGTGAATTGTTCGCGACACTCTATCCCGAAAAACGCAAATATTGGGTGCAGGGTACCGATACAACGGAAGCGGCGATCCATACCACTTGGCTGGCTGATATTTATGTCGCCATTGGCGACCCGGCGCCGGGCGGCGGCGTTGCTGTCAGGATTTATCACAACCCTCTGGTACCGTGGATATGGCTCGGCACACTGATCATGGTAATTGGCGGATTGGTCTCGCTCAGTGACCGGCGCCACCGCATCGGCGCGCCGAATCGTGCGCGGCGCGCCCGGCGCGCTGGCGAGCCGGCTCAGCCAAACGAGAGCAAGGGCGCCACATGACGATAGAAAGCAACGATACCTCACCGCCCGCGCCGCAGGCGATAGCGCGCCGCCGTTGGATATTTATCCTGGTGCCGGCGGCGTTCGCCATTCTCGCCGTTGTCCTCGCCTGGCAGCTCCTGACCGGCACCCCGGATAAAACCCCCTCTGCCCTCATCGACAAATCAATCCCACAATTCGATCTGCCACCGCTTCCGGGTTGGGGCGACGGATTGGCGAGTAGCGATATCGAAGACGGCGGTGTCTCGATTGTTAATGTCTTTGCCTCGTGGTGCGGCCCGTGCCGCATCGAGCATCTCTTATTGATGGATATCGCAGTGGAGAATTCACTGCCAATCTGGGGTCTCAATTATAAAGATCAGCCGGGTGATGCGACGAGTTGGCTAAACGAGCTTGGCGATCCATACACTCAAATCGGTTCCGACCTAAGCGGCCGGGTAGGCATTGACTGGGGCGTTTACGGCGTGCCGGAAACCTTTGTCATCGATGCCAAGGGGCGCATTGTCTACAAGCATATCGGCGTCCTCACCCGCAGTGATTGGGACGATAAAATTATGCCGCTGATCAACGGCCTGGACGATTGATCATGCGCGCCGCCCTCTTTGCTGTGGCCCTGATGCTACTCGCCCTGCCGGGTACGGGCACAAACGGCATGTCCAATGCCTTTGCCTTCAGTGCCGACGATGCGCTCGATGATGCGGCGCTGGAAAAGCGCGCGCTCCGCCTGCATGACGAGCTGCGCTGCCCGGTTTGCCAGGGCCAGGCGATATCCGATTCCAATGCTGAGCTGGCTCGCGACCTCCGCCGTCTTGTGCGCGAGCGCCTCGACGCCGGCGATACGGACGAAGACATCTATGATTTTCTATCGGATCGTTACGGCGATTTCATCCTGCTGCGACCGCGCATTAAGCCGACCAATTATGTGCTGTGGTTTGGCCCTGCTTTGGTCTTTGCCGTCGGCGCCGGTGGCCTTTGGATGTATGTCCGCCGACGGCGCGCCGACGGTGCGGACAGCGCACCTGCGCCGCTTAACGAGGCCGAGCGCAAACAAGTGAAGAGCCTGAGCCGCGATGATTCGCTTTAACGTCACATATAGGATCGCCGCATGATTTTCTGGCTTGTTGTCGCGCTGATGACCGTGGCGGCGCTGGCGCTGGTGTTGGTGCCGCTGTTGCGCAGCCATCGTCGGGCGCTGAAGCGCATGGAATTTGACCTGGCGATCTACCGCGATCAATTGCATGAGCTCGAAAACGACCATGCGCGCGGCCTGATCGGCAAGAATCAGAGCGAGGCCGCGCGCCTCGAAATTCAACGCCGCATCCTGGCCGCCGGCAAAAAGCAGGTGGATGGGGATCAGCCACCTGAAGCGACTGCCGACGGGGCACGACCCTGGCCGCTGATTACCACCATCGCTGTCGTCGTCCCGACTGTGGCGGTGGTGCTTTATCTTATGTGGGGCACGCCGGGCATGCCGGGCCAACCGTTTTCGGGCGAGGCCGTCAGCGGCGCCACAGCCGGTGAAAACATGGCCGGGCAGAGCGTCGAGGCGGCAATTACCAATCTGGAGAACCGACTGAAACAGAATCCAGGTGACCAACAAGGCTGGTTGCTGCTCGGCCGATCACTGATAGCACTGGAGCGCTACAGCGATGCCGCCAAGGCGCTGCGCACGGCTGCCGCTCTTTCAAACAATGATCTCGATATTCTCGTTTCCATGGGAGAAGCGTTGGTCTTCGCCGCCGATGGCATCGTCACAATTGAGGCCCGCGATGTCTTCCAATCGGCTCTGGCGCAGAATCCCAATGACGCGGCGGCGCAATATTATATGGGCATGGCGCTGGCGCAGAGTGGCCGGCCCGATGAAGCGCTTCAGCTGTGGCAGAAGCTGGCAGCGGAAACACCGATAGATGCACCGTGGCGCGACAATCTCACCACCCTGATGCGCCGCGCGGCGGACGAATCCGGCATTGAGCTTGGCGACATTCTCGCCGCGCCAGCAATGAACATCGCACCGCCGGAAGAGAGCGCGCCAGGACCGAGCCAGGAAGACATGGCGGCGGCAGCCGATATGACACCCGAGGATCGCCAACAAATGATCCGCGCCATGGTCAACCGCCTGGCGGTACGGTTAGCTGAGGAGCCCGGCGATCTCGAAGGCTGGCAACGCCTTGCCAATGCTTACCGCGTGCTCGGCGAAGACGCCAAGGCGAAGGATGCGGAGCGCCATATCAGCGAATTGCAAAACACTGATGGGAGCGCGGCCAAATCCAAAGCGCCCACACCAAGCTCTGAGGATATGGCGGCGGCGCAAGGTATGAGCGCCGAAGAACGCAACCAAATGATTGCCGCCATGGTGGATGGCCTGGCCGAGCGCCTGAAACAAAATCCGGACGACCTCGAAGGTTGGCAGCGCCTCGGCCAATCCTATGCGGTACTTGGGAGGCACGATGAAGCACGCGATGCCTACGGCGAAGCGGCAAAGCTGGCGCCGGACGACACCGCCGTGCTTGGCGATTATGCTCGCGCCATCATGAGCGCTGCGGGTGACGTCACAGAGTTTCCGCCCGACGCAATCGCTCTTTATCAGCACATCATTGGGCTCAACCCCGAACAACCTGATGCCTTATGGTTTCTGGGCTTTGCCGATGCTGCCGCAGGGCGCAATGACGGCGCGCAGGATTATTGGACCCGCCTCCTGAATCTGTTGCCCGAGGGTGGCGCCGACCGTGATGCCGTGCAACAGGCGCTGGATGCTTTAGCAAAATAGACCAAATACAGACCTGAAGAGAGAGACGCTATGCGAGCCATGATTTGCCGTGCCTGGGGCGACCCCGACCAATTGAAGCTGGAGGAGGCTGCATCGCCACAGCCGGAAGCCGATCAGATATTGTTCAATGTGACAGCCTCCTGCGTCAATTATGCCGACACCATCATGATCCAGGGCCATTATCAAACCCGCCCGGATTTCCCCTTCGCGCCGGGCCTCGAAGCCTGCGGCGAGGTGGTGCAATGCGGCAGCGCCGTTACCCGCTTCAAGCCGGGCGACCGCATCATGGCCCTTCTTGAACATGGCGGCTTTGCCGATCAGGCCGTGGCGCGCGAATCCGACAGCTTCGCCGTGCCCGACGATATGGACGACACCGCCGCTGCCTCTTTTTTGATCGGCTATATCTCTTCGCATGTCGCCATCCGCTGGCAAGCCAATCTCGAAGCCGGCGAGACCATGCTGGTGCTCGGCGCCTCAGGTGGAGTTGGGCTGACGGCGGTCGAGATCGGCAAGGCGCTCGGCGCCAAAGTCATCGCCGGTGCCAGCAACGCCGAAAAATTGGCGATCGCCCGCCAGCGCGGTGCCGATCAGTTGATCGACTATAAAGTCAACAGCCTGAAGAAAAGCATTGCCGCCCTGACCGACGGCAATGGCGTGGATGTTTGCTACGATCCAGTAGGCGGCGATTTGTTCGATGAAGCGCTATCCTCCCTCGGCTGGGGCGGGCGGATTTTG
>Ga0315339_1003014_pt1 | contig 12187 bp, 15 predicted proteins | sample ASW17metaG_FD_204514 | JGI IMG/M metagenome (GOLD analysis project Ga0315339, IMG submission 204514) | Ammonia-oxidizing marine archaeal communities from Pacific Ocean, United States - ASW #17 | ecosystem: Environmental > Aquatic > Marine > Oceanic | place: USA: California | collected 2016-12-05
AATACCAGCCCGGTAGGCCATAGCCATTCCGTCACCTGTCTTAATCGACCCGTTAGTAGTGAAGGGAAAAACACGACCTGCTCCCCCTGTGCACATGATAACCGACTTTGCAGCTATCACCTTCAGGTTCCCGGAACGCATTTCAATGGCCATTACACCTTGGCACCTCCCATTTTCAACCAAAATTTTGGTAGCAAACCATTCATCATGACGGATGACATTATTGTATTTCAGAGAAGTTTGGAAAAGTGTATGGAGCAAATGGAAGCCCGTTTTATCAGCAGCAAACCAAGTCCGTTCTATTTTCATTCCTCCGAACGGGCGGACAGCTACAGTACCGTCAAGCTCCCGAGACCATGGACAGCCCCAGTGTTCCATCTGTATCAATTCTTTAGGAGCTTCATTCACAAATAGTTCCACTGCATCCTGATCACACATCCAGTCACCTCCTCCAATGGTGTCCAAACAGTGATCATTGAAACTATCATTGTCTTTGATAACCGCTGCAGCACCCCCTTCAGCAGCCACAGTATGACTTCGCATTGGATAAACCTTACTAACCAAAGCGACTTTTAGTTTGGGATTTGTTTCACCAATAGCAATGGCCGCTCTTAATCCTGCACCTCCTCCTCCCACTATAACAATATCATATTGAAGAGCCATTTGTATTAACCTAATAGTGTCATTTTAATAACCAAATTCACCTTTAATTATTTATTTAATAAAAGCAGAATTTAAAAATATAGGCCCAATTAAGGGAAAGTACTAAATTGCGTAATTGTGAGATTAAATCTGCATATCGCAAGAACCCTCTGAACGAAATTCTTTATTGCAAATAGTTGAACTGGAAACCTGAAAAATAATTTAAATACCACTCAAAACTAAACCACTGTTCCAACTCCTAAGCCATCTTCAAAAGAGAACGAGAGAATGATATCGTAGCTGAGAATAACGCAAAAGACAAGAGCGAGGTAAAGGAAATAGCGTTGCAAATTCTGGAGCAGAAGCAAAAACCGTTCACCACGGTAATTCTGAGGTCTTCCTCCCACCGCGCAGGCCGACGGTGTTAGAAAAAGCGACCTGTAATAGGCCTTGCAGTAATAGTAGCAGGTGAGCCGAAATCCGGCTGGAGTCCAGAGGATCAGAAATGCCGGTGAAAGGGGCCACCAGTCATATTCAAGCAGTGGTGCATCAAAGGGGGAGAGATAGGATTCTCATTGATAGAGTTCATTTTGAAACGCTGCCCAGGTAGAAAATACAACGAATGCCAGCAGTCCTATGGCCGTGAAAAAAGGTCCAATCTACCAGGAATCTCTACGGGGTGGATCCATATTAAAAACGGGTATTTTCGGAAACTGTGTGTTTGCAACGTTTTCTAAGAATATCAAACAGTTAACCTTCGCAGGGTGTTAGTCTGAAATTCCTCTTAACTCCTCTCAATTCCTCTCGATTCCGTATGAATCGGAAGTATTGCTACCAATCTGCTACCAAATATTCAACGATGTTCTGGGTAGGTGTCAAGGTGTATTTTACAAGAAGCGGGTATTTTACTTAGGGTATCTGACTTGTGCGACGTCTGGAGGGTGTCTGACTGTGAAGAATTAGTGGGTGTTACTCACAGGAGATGATGGTGTATTCTGTAAATGTTTTAATCTTCTGGCCAAGCCAGCTTTGATGAGACCTTCGATGATCGTATCTGCGAGCACAGAGTCTTTGTTTCAAACTTGCAGGTTTTTATACTATTTTTGACTAGTTCACTTTTCCAAGTTTACTATGTCGGGCCATATTTTGGCATAAAAAGCTCGTTGAATGCCACGAACACTTTCTCCTCCATCAATAACAATATTGGAGCCAACACTGTAATTTCCTGCCATAGAGGCGAGGAATATTGCTGCCCCAGCTATATTTTCTTTTTGACCTACTCGTTTGGCAGGGATTACTTTTTTAATATCTTCTGTCTTATCCCTTGCTGTCGTATTCAAATCAGTAGGAAAATCTCCAGGGGATATAGTGTTTAAGTGAATTCCTTCCCAAGCTAACCTGTCACCTAAGTGTCTATCCAACTGTATTACCCCTGCTTTACTAACGCCATAAGCATAATTATAGTATGAATTAAGCTTACCGCAGCCGTCAATAGAGGAGATGTTGATAACATTTTTAGGGGTTTCCGGCGAACTTCCCACCCTTAGTAACGGTAGAAACTTTTGAATCATGAAAAAGATTATCTTGATATTGAGATCCATCACTGAATCCCAAGTTTCTTCAGTAATATCCTCTATCTCTAGACCGCCATCACTAATTCCAGCATTGTTAACCAAAATATCCAGAGATTGTTCGCGTTCACAAAATGTTTTGGCTAGGGTTTCCACACCGTTTACAGATCCCAGATCAGCAACTATGTATTCGCATAGTCCGATTTTCGACAGTTTCTCTTGTGTTTTTTTAAGAATTCCCTCTCTGCGAGCTACTATGTAGACCTTTGCCCCAAAATGTAAGAATCCTTCAGCTATCATTTCTCCAATTCCTGTGGAACCACCAGTAACTAGTGCAATTTTCCCTTCTAGAGAAAATAAGTCTTTCATATTCACCCCCTTTTTTTGTTCATTAAATTCTAGCTAATTAAATTAACAAATAGATGTATTAGGATTTATTCCCATTTTATTGAATGATAAAAAATTCTATCCGTTGTTTTGAATTATCTCGGTTTGTTTAAAGATTATCCTATACGTTAAGTTTCTTGGACTTGAACAAATGCTTAATTACTTTTTTGCAAAAGTTTTAAGCTTCACGCTTAAATTTATCTCTCTGTATTAGAGGCTCTAACAATGAGAAATCACACGATTCAACATTATTTCCATCAGGAAAAGGTAGTTTCACCTCTAAACCAAGACCCTCTAAAACTCTGTCATTAGTGTAATAGGAATCCATAAATTGGAGCGAAAACTGCTTCATAAATATTCCCTCCAACTTAAGTATTTTTTAAAAATATTTTTCTTTATTTTGTTTTAGAAGATTAACAAAATTCAATTTATAAATATCTTTTGAAATCTTATTTAAATTTTTCAGTTTGGATCCAATTTCTTTTCAGGAACTAGGATTAGTTTCAATCAAATATTTCTTAAATTCCACTTCTTTTGCAGAAGGCATTTTCCATCTACTCTTTCTGGGATCATTGTGTCCAGTAATGAATCAAAAGTCAATTTATCAATTTTATTAATAATTTGATCATATTCAATTTTATTCTTTTGCATAAGCATCCTTCAATCAAAAAGATTGGAAAAAAATTCTTAATATAATCTGAAATGTATAATGCCAATGCCTGTCCTCGAACCTAGTAACTCTCAAATGCAGGCCAGTCACTCAGGTAGCATTTCACCTCAGTAGGATAAAGATATGGACAGTAAAGGGAACAGAGACAAAAGCGTGCATATCAATTTACAAACTGGTAAATCCTCCGTCTGCCACCAGAATACTGCCCGTCATGAAGCTTGATGCATCACTGCCCAGAAACAGCACAGTAGAGGCAATTTCATGTGTTTCTCCCAGTCGATTTTGGGGGGTCATTTCAGTCATGACTTTGAATTGTTCCGGATTCTCATATGCCGGCCTGGACATTTCTGTTTCTATATAACCTGGTGCAACGGCATTGACCCTCACTCCACGCTTTGCCCATTCAACTGCAAGTGACTTTGTCAGCATATGGACACCAGCTTTACTTGTGTTATATTCTGATTGACTTAAACCGTAGTTTACAATCATCCCAGACATGGAACCAATATTAATAATGCTGCCACTCCCTTGGTTAATCATGATTTTACCAAAGGCACGGCAACTCCAGAAAACACTGTTCAAATTAATGTCAATGGTTTTGTTCCATGATTCATCTGCCATTTCCTCGGCATTGATCAGACTACCCCCAATACCCTGGCTATTTACTAAAATATCAACTTTTTGATGACTTTCCAAAACAGAATCTGCAAAAGTTTTAATCTGTTCTGAATATGTTAAATCAATTACTTTTGAATCAACCCTGATATTTTTGTTATCCTTTAATTTATACGCGGAAGCTTCGACTTCTGGCAAAATATCTGCCAGCACAATGGTGGCACCACATTCTGCAAATGCTTCCGCACAGGCATATCCGATTCCTCGTGCTCCACCATTGATCACGACAACTTTATCTTTGAGATTATACTTTTCCAAATAAAACATATCTTTCTCCCGTGTGTTTTTCCTCAGAATGAGCTTCTGAAAGCGAGCTGGGCCTAGACTGTATTGTCAGGCCTGAATACATATTTTTTATGATTCTATTAATAAGTTTTAATTTTGCATTATTAATTTCTTCTATATAGAGTTCATCAGGATTGTTTTTAAGGTAATTCTCGTATGCTGCAATAGTGTTTTTTTGTTTTATTTGCTTAATCAATGCCTTTGCTCGTAGTTTGTGAGCTTTATCTTCAAACTCACTGCCTGTATTATTTTTCAGGAGAGTATCATAAGACTCGGGTGTGTCGATGAGGCGTGCTTTTTCAAAGGCTTGTCCAGCACATCCTGCAAGTCCAAGAATTAAAATAAATCCAGCAATTATTTTCTTCATATCATTCTCTTTGAAGATTGACTAGGGTAAGAACAAAGAAGGATTGAGAGGATGGTTATGAGTAAATATCTCATAGGTTCCCTAATTGGTTGTTTTAGGAGAACCCAATATATACCATCATTTATGGATTTTACAAGAAATATTAGATTTTACTTGGAGGGTGTCTGACCGTGAAGATTAGTGAGTCCAGTCGCAGGGGATGTTGTAAATGATTTATAAAAAGGTGCTAACACCATGAAATATTATACTTGATACTTTTTGAATTTTTATATTATTCCGTACTACCATTTTTTCTAATCTCAATTAAAAAGCGGAGTCATGATTTTGTTCAGCTCCAAATAATGTTGATAAATTTCCCTGTATTGATCTGCAGAAATTTTTTGAGGATCGGTTCGGGTAGATTCATCTAGGAAAATGTATTGTTGGGTGATTTCTTCAAAAGAAGTAGCCGCTTCTTTTTCATTCAGATAACACCACATCGCCTGCAGGGCCGCTCCCATCGATCCAGCTTCAGAAGATTCCGGGCAGACCACGGTGCAGTCGAAGATATCAGCAACCATTTGACGCCAAAGTGCACTTTTAGCACCTCCTCCGACCAAACGGATTTCTTGAGGCACAATGCCTTGTTGGCGGAGTACATCCAAACCGTAACGTAATCCTAAAGTAGCTCCTTCCATGGCCGCACGGCAAAGATTCTCTGAATTATAATTTACTCCTGTAATCCCGTAAAGCACCGCTTTGGCATTGGGCAATGCTGGAGTTCGTTCTCCATTGAAATATGGCAGGAGGGTGAGGCCTTCAGAACCTGCCGGGGCCGATGCTGCTTTTTGATTCAAATCTTCAATCCCCAGACCAAGGAGGGCGCGGGTTAATTCCGTCGAGACGGTCACGTTCATGGTGCAGACCAAAGGCAACCAGTGACCACTGCTCGAGCAAAAAGCAGCCAACTCTCTTGTAGATGGTGCTAATTTGTTTACCATATTTTATAAACTAATTATTCCATTAGCTGCACCAGGTTTAGCTGTCACAGCTCTATTAAGCTTTTTGTTTGCATGGAATGAATATTTATTAGCATCTACCCTATCAAGTGTTTACGCAAGAACAATCCCCACAGGCTTATCTGAATTTGTAACAACAACTGGAACCAATTGGGGAATGATGGCAGCTGTAGCTGTAGTTTCAATGTTGCCTGCTTTGTTATTCTTGGTTCTTGTGCAAAAATATATTGTTGCTGGATTAACATTTGGAGCAGTAAAAACATAAATATGTCAAAAAATAATAAAGGTTTTCTTCCTATAAAGACGAATTGGTTTGATAGATTATTCATAGGGGTCATTAGTTTTATAGCTATTCAATTAGTTTGGATGCGTTTTATAGAGAGTTTTCTCTCTATAAATTTTTCAATAACGCTTGGAATTGTTTTACTTATTTATATAATTTGGAAAGGATAAAATATGAAAGCTTTTGTATTAGAAAAACAACTTTAACTTAAACTTCGTGATATTGATTTACCAACAACAATTACTGCTGAAAATGGAAAAACTGCATACAGTGTTTTATCGAGATTTAATGCAATTTTGCCTACTGAGAAATCGATAGTAGGCAAATCAGTAGATGTGACATCAGAGAGTTTTTTATTAATCAATAACAAATGTACTTCAATAACTCCCGGAATTATGTATGATGACTTGCGAGGATTTGATTGTTCCGAAGAGGTTGATGAAGATATGGCAAATGCTATGATTGACTGCCCAGTAGCAATTCTAAAAGGGCACGACGACTTTGCCAAGTGCAATACACTTGCAAAGTACTTTCATAATATGCAAGCACTCGAATCCACAGCAAGATTTTTGTGTTACATTTGGTGACACCAATCAATGCTACCTAAACCTAAATTACCTGATTATATCAAACCTCCTAACTGGTTAAAGTATTTTAACTCATGACTGATTTACAGCAGAACGCTCTATTCACTAACTGGTAAAATTCAATATTTTTCGTGTTTTTTTATATAGTTACCAGAATAATTAGTTTATTCTAGTGGCACTAGTGCATTGATATATAAATAAAAAGATTGATATATTTTGTCATTATGAAAGATTCGTAAATTATATATTCAAAATATTAGAATAATCTGTATTATGAACAGCAAACAATTAAACAGCCTTGACTTGAGTTTAGATTTATTATAGTAGTAAAAATTTTTTGATTTACTCTAAAGTATTTTGGAAATTATAATGAAAAAAACTTACCAAACAAAAAATTTTTAAAAATATTCAATATTATATTTATATGGATAATAAAAAAAATAATTCATTATTATTGTATAATTCTTCAAAAGATGGATTATCAAGTGAATTATATTCTTTTGAAAAAATTAAAGGGTTTTGTCACGAAAAAACTAATACAAAAGCCTATGGAAGGTTTAATGGTAAAACCGTTATTATTACTGGTGCAAAAGGAGATTTTGGACAGGTATGTTCTAAGAGAATGGCTCAGGAAGGAGCAAATATAGGCTTTTTGGATATTCTTGACACGGAGTCTTTAGCAATACAATTTAAAAAAGATTATCCTGATCAAATATTCCATTCTTTTCAAGTTGATATTACGAAAGAAGACCAAGCTATTGAAGTTTCAAAAGAGATTGAAAAAAAATTCAAAAGAATTGACCATTTATTTAATAATGCAGGATATCAGGGTGATTTTACTAATACATTAAATTATGCGGTCGAAGATTTTAGAAAAATTATAGATATAAATGTGACAGGTGCCTTTATTATGCTCAAAACAATCTCAAATATTATGAGTAAACAAGAACCTCGTGGTGGTTCAATTGTTAATACGGCATCAATGGCTGGAATTGGTGCTCCTCCTAATATGATAGCCTATTCTGCAAGTAAAGCAGCTGTAAAGCATATGACAGTTATTGCTGCAAAAGATCTAGCTCCTTTTGATATAAGAGTAAACAGTATTTCGCCAGCATACATTGGGCCGGGATTCATGTGGACAAGGCAGGTTGAACTTCAAGCAAAAGCCGGATCTGTTTATTTTAGTGAAGATCCTGAGAAAGTAGCTTATCAAATGGTTGATTCTGTTCCCATGAGAAGATACGGATCTATAAGTGAAGTGATTGGACCTGTTTTATTCCTATTATCTGATGATGCTTCTTATCTTACAGGTATAGATATAAAAATTACTGGTGGAGATTAATTCTAAAAAAGAAAGTTTTAAAATGTCTAATTTTTTCCAAGAGTTCGAGAACAAGAGCGTAATCATCACTGGCGCTGGCAAAGGAATTGGCCTGGCCACTGCGACTGAAATGGCCAGGCGCGGCGCCAAAGTCATCGCAATGGCCCGCACGCAAAGCGATCTTGTTAACCTTCAGGCAGACATTGGCTGCACGACGATCAAGGTGGACTTGTCTGACAATGTGGCCGCCCGCGCTGCGATGAAACAGGCTGGCACCTGCGATTATCTAATCAATTGTGCAGGAACAAATGTACTGGAGTCCGTACTGGAAATGACCGAAGACGGCTATGAAGCCGTTATGGGCATCAACCTTCGGGCCGCCCTGATCTGCGCCCAGGAATTTGCCCGCGCTCGTGTGGCCTCTGGAGGTGGTGGTTCGATCTTGAACGTCACATCCATTGCAGGTCATCGCGGCTTTAAAGAGCACATGTGCTATGCCGCATCCAAGGCGGGTCTTGAAGGTGCAACTCGCGTCATGGCAAAAGAACTCGGTCACTATGGTATCCGTGTGAATGCCGTGGCACCAACAGTTACAATGACAGAGCTGGCAGCAGCCGCGTGGTCCGATCCTGCCAAAAAGGACCCGATGATGGTCCGCCATCCCATCGGACGCTTCGCCAATGTTGAAGACGTGGCCACCGCTATCGTCATGCTACTAAGCAGCGATGCCTCCATGGTGACAGGTACGATCCTACCGATCGATGGCGGTTTCCTAGCTGTCTGATCTGCAAATCTCGAAACAAACTACAAACCTAGGACAATTAAAATGAATGAAAAGTTGATAGGAAAAATTGCGGTAATTACAGGCGCTGCATCCGGTATTGGGCTTGCAGCAACCGAGTCCTTGCTGGCAGAAGGGGCAACAGTCGTCATGGTCGATAACGATGAACAGGCCCTCGCCGAACTAACTGAAAAACTTGGCGAAAAAGCAATTTCGCAAATCACCGATCTGGTTGATACCAATAGCTGCGACTCTATGATGCCTGAAATCCTCAAAAAAGTAAGTCATATTGATATTCTTTATTGTAACGCCGGAACTTATATCGGGGGTGATTTGGATAGCACTGATGCTGCCACAATCGACAGCATGCTGAACCTAAACGTCAACGCAGTAATGAAAAACGTGCACGCTGTGATCCCGCATATGAAGGGCCGAAAAACCGGCGATATCTGGGTCACCTGCTCTGTCGCCGGACACTCGGCAATCTCCTGGGAACCAGTCTATTCTGGGTCCAAATGGGCGATCAACTGCTTTGTTCAGGTCATGCGCCGTCAGTTGCGGGAACATGGCATTCGGGTCGGCCAATTGTCGCCTGGCCCGGTTGTCTCGGCGCTGCTTGCCGATTGGCCAGAAGAGAACTTGCGTAAAGCGAAGGAAAATGGCTCTCTGATCGAGCCAACCGAAGTCTCAGACGCCCTAATCTTTGCTCTCACACGTAACCGCAATGTAACTATCCGCGACATAATCGTGTTGCCGACAAATTTTGATATCTAAGAACTTGGCTATTATGATGAAGGGGTTCTCGTATAAAAAACCCGCTGTCTATTCATCCTGATGGTGATCCGGTCCATGTCTGACTGTGAAGAATTAGTGGGAGCATATAGGCAAAAATGAGACTAACTACTTTATGTATCGATGGGTAGCCCCAGACTCTCCCTACCCCCCCTCACTCATCAAGTTCAGGCAGCTCCTGCATCTCAATCAATCCTGTGTACAACACCTCATCTGTGACCTGACTGACACTCATTCCAGTACGCTCTGACATGGCCACAAGGGTGTGCTTGATGTCTGGGTGGATTGTGGCCTACAGCACGGGGCGTTTCACGTAATCGCTTCGTCGAGGGACACGGAGGATAAGATATTTACCCTGGTTTTTGGTTACATCAAAGATACAGCAGACTGTGTCAGGAGTTCTCCTCGAGAATCTTTTCCAGCCTCTCTATCCGCGTGTTGAGATGCGAAATTTGTTTCATTATCATTGAGATCTGGCTATCTTTAGTTGGATAGGACTTGGTATGATGTGCGCCCTCACCTCCGCTTTCGTGCTTGAGGTCTTCAAAAGCGAATTCATCGGCAAAATGGTGAATGTTGTTTTTTTTTGGATCTTTCATAACAACTCTTTTGGGAATCGTAATCCACATTACTCAAAACATCTGAGCCGGATTTCATTATAATCTACCCTTTCCATGAAAATAGAGCTTCTTGAAATACGACCAAGGAATACTGAATACAACTTTGCATTCTTCCACAAGCATGAAAAGATAGCAATAAAATATTTGCTGTCTTACGTAAATAACTGTTAAATCTAGATTTTAAAAATATGGCATCTCTAAAAACTCTTTTCCAGTTAAAACGTCTTGAAAATCTGTTGTATTATGGTACATTTTTGATAAATGTAATAAATAATAAAATCAATGATAAACACGAACATATAGAAGTGCTATGATGGGATTTTTTGATTTCGAATTTAAAATGGAATACATTAAGAAACATCAACCTCCTTTGCAAAACTCAATAAGGTAATAGATTAGGAGATTTTTCACCCCAATATTAGAATCAGAATTATTGAACAAAAGCAAAGTGAAAGGTGGTCGTCCACCATTTGATAAATTGCAGATGTTTAAGATCATTATATTACAACGCTATTTTAACATATCGGATGATCAAACAGAGTTTCAAATAAAAAATCGACTCTCTTTTATGGATTTCCTGAATTTAGAACTATCAGACAAAATACCTGATGCCAAGACGATATGGTTTTTTAAAGATCAACTGTGTAAAAAGGAACTCACGGAGAAACTCTTTGATTTATTCACAGAAACTCTCATTTCCAAAGGTATAATAGCCAAAGAAGGCCCTATGTATTTGTTGAGAAAGTTTGAAAAAGGAGTAATTTATCAGGCTTCAGTCTGAAGGCAAATATTGTAAGACTGCATCCAGCGTTTTTATTTCAAGAACCGGAGTTCCTGGAAGACGCTCCGGTGCTTGTCCGAAACGATTGACCCAGACTGCCTGAAGCCCAAAAGTGGCGGCTCCAGAGACATCCCAGGCGTTTGAGGAAAAGAACAGTATTTCTTCCGGAGTAGATCCAAGTTGATCAACGGTCATTTGATAAACTTGCGGTGCAGGTTTAAAAACCCCAATAGTGTCAACCGAAAAAACCGAATCCAAAACATCTTCTAAATGACTGTTACTGACACCGGCTTCCAACATTTTTGGGGCTCCATTGGAAAGTATGGCAGTCCCCAGTTCCAGTTCCTTTAACTTGTACAGAGTTTCCGGAACTTCCGGATAACAGGCCAATTCGTGGTATGCCATCAGGAGATCCCGGCGCAGACTGTGATCGTCAATGCCGTTAGAATCAAGAGCATAATCCAGAGCGTCCTGAGTAACCTGCCAGAAATCAACATAGCGTTTCATCAGACTGCGCAGCCAGGTATACTCCAATTGTTTGGTACGCCACAATGCCGATACGGCTTGTGCTTTTTCACCTAGTCGGGATTGATGACGAGACGCCGCGGAGTGAACATCAAAGAGGGTGCCGTAGGCATCAAACACTGCATGTTTAACTGGTTTTAAATTAATTTCATTCATGATTAAATTTTAAGTAAAATGCCGATAATAGGTTCCGCAGAGGTGGCAAAATGTGATTGAAACAGGAACTCCCCCGACAGTGTCGTTGACAATCTCGTGCCAGTTTAATATGGCCCGCGGATAGACCCGGATATCTCATTCGATATCCAGGCCAATGATCCGGCTGTCTGGAAACAGCCAATCTGCCTCTGCGGCTAAAATAAATTTAGGGGAATCAATAGAATGAATACCATCACGCGGCGGCCCGCCACCCAGTATCTCTTCCAGAAGGATCAAGGGATCTTCAATTGAAAATCCATTGCGCTGGGCCGATTCTGAATGTTCCGGACTGATGAAGAGGGGCAATGCCCCTGCTAAAAAAAGCCGGTAGTCTCAAGCCTACCAACTTCAAAAAGTTCATGCTTCCTTGAGTTCTGTTTGCATCTCTTGCTGGAGAACGTTGCCCACTCGACCCAAACCGTTCCTGGATGGATTTGCGGCATGCGGGTCAATGTAATTCATATCTTCTTCGTTCATATCACTCCTGAGCAAAATTTCTTGGCAAGGGTCGTCGATTTTGGTAATTTCCCCACCGTGATCTAAGAACCGTTCCATAGCAGACTGAACATCTTCATGGCTAACGTAGGATGTCACTACCTTTGTCTTGCTTTCCATAGCATCTCCTTTATTAACTTGGAAGTGAAAGAAATGCAACGGTCTACTTAATTTGACGAGTTTCCGGAGAAAATCTTACTACTGTTCCAAAA
>Ga0315339_1003015_pt1 | contig 12186 bp, 15 predicted proteins | sample ASW17metaG_FD_204514 | JGI IMG/M metagenome (GOLD analysis project Ga0315339, IMG submission 204514) | Ammonia-oxidizing marine archaeal communities from Pacific Ocean, United States - ASW #17 | ecosystem: Environmental > Aquatic > Marine > Oceanic | place: USA: California | collected 2016-12-05
TGGATGCCGCAGGAACCGAGTAATCTGAAGTAACGCGATCTCAGGGAGCCTCAGAATTATGGTGCGCTGAACCCGCGGCCTCCAGCGTGACAGGCCGGCGGACGATCCCGGGCGAACCCTCACCCTCGATCTGGCACTCGAACGCATGGAGCGTTACGCCAAGGAAGTGCTTCCACTCGCGGAGTGAAGATCACCTAGAACGGCTTGTCACCGGAGATCGTGGTGCGCTGCATATGCCGGCGGTCCTTGGCGTGATCGTAATCCTGCACGGCATTGTGCATGAGGCTGCGGTTATCCCAGAACACGATATCGTTGGCCCGCCACTTGTGGCGGTAGACGAAGCGTTGGTTGATCGCGTGCTCGTACAGGAATTCGAGGATGGGACGGCTTTCCACCTCGGTCATGCCTTCGAAGTTGAGCGCGAATCCTGGACTGACATAAAGCGCCTTGCGGCCGGTCTCGGGATGAGTCCGCACCACCGGATATACCACGGGCAGTGTCTTCTTCAATTCTTCGTCACTGAATTGTTGCAGAGCACTGTCTTGGCGAAGTCGTGCACGACCCGCAAACCACCGAGCAGATCCTTCATGCCATCCGACAGGGCATCGTAGGCCAGAAACTGATTGGCAAACATGGTGTCACCACCAATCTCGAGGACCTCGTACGCGCGCATGATTGAACCCAGTTAAGCCTTGGCCATATATTACATGTCGGAATGCCAGTAGTTGCCGACCCCGGTACGGCCGAACAACTTGCCATTCTTCTTGAGGTTGGAAAGCATCAGAATCTCCTTATGCCCCTTTAGGAGGTATTCTGTCAGAACGTGGATCTCGAGCTTTCCAAACCGGCGGCTGAAGGCGACATGCTGTTCCGGCGTGATGTCCTGATCTCTGAAGCGCAAGAGACTATGTTTATTCAGAGCATCTCGCATCGCCGCGATCGTCGCGGGAGACTGCCTCTCTCGAAGATCGATCCCACGAATTTCCGCACCAAGCGCACTGGATGCCGGATGAATGTTTAACTTGACCATAGACTTGCCTGCCTTGCGGGCCCGGGGGCGTACCTTGGTCCGAGACGTCTTGCGCGGCTTCTCAAGGGCTTCGGTGATTGCCATATCGCTCCTCACTCCCGTCTCGCCACCAAATATAGCCCGCTTATCGTGTCGTGTTCAGATGTTTCGGACGTAGGTCCCTGACCCTTCTCAAATGCCCCCTGCTTTGACACCCTTTTGGTAATAGGGGCGAGATGCTTTTGCAGGTCCTTGAACATATCGAGCCTTTTCCAACAAAAATGCCGGAGTGCCAGTCCTTGCCAATCAAAGGGCTGCGAATAGGGTGCGCATCGACTAGTCCTTCTGGAACGGCACGACGTACGTTCCCCAGTACTCGGCAGGTGGTTAATTGACCTTCTTCAAAACCATTGGCGCAACGGGACCTATAGCGATGTCATTCAGGCCGCACTTGTCCTCGCCGCGCATGAGATAGATGGGGCGGTTGGCGAGGTCAAAATCGTAAACGCCGGATTGGCTCTCAACCACCATCGCGCGGTCGTAATGCGATGTGGCGGGCATGTATCGGATTGCAAATCCAGCACGCCTCTGGTCAGAACGGTTTGGCATTGAGCTGTGAACAGTAAACATGTGATGGATCGAAAACTGGCCCGATTGAAGGACCAAATTTCGGGCCTTCCCAGAGTCGACATAGTTCGGTTCCGTGACGATACTTACGGCGAGATCATCCCGTTCAGAAAACCCGTGCGGCACCATGCCGAGCTTGTGCGAGCCGGGGATATAGCGCATACAGCCGTTCTCCGGCGTTACATCATCTATGGCGATCCAAACCGCAATGGACGAAATCGGCCGGATTGGCCAACTCCCGTCGCCATCTTGATGCCAAGGAATTTCCATTCCCGTGTGCGCCGGTTTGCAAAATATCCGGCTTGCCCACATGATAATATCCGGACCGATCAAGTCCTCGACCGAATCGAGAATTTCGGAGCGCTTGCAGATCATCATAAATCCGTCACTGATGGACGAATCCTGCTGCCCCTCCCAGCGCACATGGGGACTGAAGAGAAATTCTGGTCGAAGGTCAGGCGTTTCATCAACAACCCGATCTGTTAGCGAACACAACTCACCCATGAGATCGTCGGAAAGCCGATAATCCGGGACGATGAGACCGTCATCTTCGAACTTCTGAATTTCTTTTGGCGTTAGCAAAATTTACCCCGATTAGAAATTTGGACAGTGGTTCAACTGAAGGACGCCCGCCGGTTCCTAATTATACCGCATCCTCATAATCCCCCGCCACCACGGGAGTGGTGAACAACATGAGTGCGGTCAGGGACATGAAGGGGTGATCAAGGCCAAGTACGGCGATCAGATACCGCCGGATGTGGAGCCGGTTACGGTGTCGTGGATGCCTCAGACTCACAATATTTAGACTCCACCTCTCATGTATTCCCTGTCAGACTTCTCTGATGAGATAAATCTGTAACCAGATATCTCTTAAAGTGGAGGCAGTTACGGGGTCGTAAGTAGACTGAAAATACAAGAGTGGGGAACTCCAATCATGAGCGCCATACAGGACGGCCCTGTCTCTTCGCTGCTCTCGCCCATCGACTTCGATGGGAACGTCGAACTGGACGCGCTGATCCGAGACCAAATCTCGCCCGATATGCTGGAGGCGGTCGAGCATGCCCATCGGGGCGACTGCGTCGCTTGGGGCATTCCCTTTCGTGTTCAAAAGGTGCTGCTCGTGCGGGACGAGGCCCAAAAGGTCGATATCGCGCCGACGACGGCCCCTTGGTTCGTGTTCCTGCACACGTCCGATATACAGCCGGACGAACTCAACGAGCACGGATTCATTTCGCCGATGCGCGGGAAGGGTAAGCTAGGCGAACATGCGGCTGACTATGTCCTCTACTACGAAGACGGATCGACCGAGCGGGCCACGATCCGCCGCCGCCACGAGATCGGCTCCGTCGACTTCCGCTTCGGCGAAAATTGCACGCAGTGCGTGCCCTCCCCAAAACCCCGTCCCATCCGCCCGCCGTCGCAGGAGCCCATGTTGGTTCGGTGGGGGCGACGCCAAAAGCAGGCTATGGCCGCACGGAGCAAACCGGGCCGAGGGTCGTGGACTAACTATTTGTGGGCCTTCGAGAATCCGCATCCGGAGAAAGCCGTCATCGGACTGGGATTTGAGCCCCGAAGCGGAACTGTGGTCGTCTCCGCAGTGTCCGCAGGACACGTGCAAGCCACGCCATTGCGCTGGGAAGCCCGTTGGAAGGCTATCGTCAAGCTTCCAGAAAATATCGTGCAATCGTACGAGTTGAACGAGCACGACCTGCTGGATCACGTCGAGCTCGACCTCGGACAGGTCATCTCTATCACGCCACGCCTCCTCTACCCGAACGATGTCTGGCCCGAGACACGGCAGAACCAGCAACCGGTGCGCTCGGCCGATGAAGTCATCGTCGAATTCACGGCTCACCCGGACGCAGATTTCCATCTCTCTACCGGCGAGCGGTTCGCTGTCGCATCACTGTCGGACGACAGCGCAGCGTCCTACTCGGTGATTCGACCCGTTGAGGCGGCAACGCAACGGGTGAAACTTCGCGTGATTGAGAAGGGATCGACGCTGCCGGTCCCCGTGAAGCTCCACGCCCACGGCGCGGTGGGCGAATACCTCCCCCCGCTCGACCGTCACCGGTCGCCCAACCCGGCCTGGTTCGAGGACTACAGCGCCGACCTCTGCCACGGCGACCACATCTGCGTGTACATACCCGGCGAAATCACGATGAACCTGCCGCTCGGAAACGTATTCCTGGAAATAACCAAGGGATTCGAAATCGCACCGGTCCGCAAAACCGTCGAGGTGACGGAGAACACCAACACGATCACCATCGAGCTGGAGCGAGTCTTGCACTGGCGCGAACGGGGCTGGGTAACGGCCGACACCCACGTTCACTTCCTCTCGCCCGGCACGGCAATGCTTGAAGGCGCGGCGGAAGACGTCAACGTCATCAACCTCCTGGCAAGCCAGTGGGGCGAGCTAATGACGAATGTCGGTGATTTCGACGGGAAGTCCACCTTTGGAACCCAGGAAGCCGGCGGTGATGGCGAGCACCTCGTCCGCGTGGGCACGGAGAACCGCCAGCATGTGCTCGGGCATATCTCGCTGATCGGCTATCGCGGCAACATGATCTCGCCGCTCTGCACGGGGGGACCGGACGAGTCCGCCCTAGGCGATCCCGTGGAGGTCCTCCTCAGCGAATGGGCGCAGCAGTGCCGTAACCAAGGCGGGCTCGTTGTTTTGCCGCATTTCCCCGACCCCCGGCTGGAGAACGCAGCGGCCCTCATCCTCGAGCGGATCGACGCCGTGGAGATGTGCTCGCAGGACGATTTCTACCGGGGCATAGACCCTTACTCGCTGTCCGACTGGTACCGATATCTCAACAACGGCTATCTCGTGCCCGCGGTCGGCGGCACGGACAAGATGGGCGCAACCTGGGCGGTCGGCACCATACGGACCTACGCGCGGCTCCCCGACGACACGCCCTTTACCTACGACGCGTGGATGGACGCAGTACGGGCGGCCCAAACCTTCGTGACCTATGGACCTCTGCTGGAATTCAGCGTCGCGGGGCAGGCGATGGGCGATCGCATTACGCTCTCCGCGAGCGGTGGCACGGTGGACGTCACATGGAATGTAGCGAGCGCAACCGTCCCCATGACCCGCGTCGAATTGATCGTCAATGGCGAGATCCGCGAGGCACAGTCCGTGAAGACCGACGAGGACGGCGGACAATGGTCCGTTCCGGTGAACGGCAGCGCCTGGCTCGCGCTTCTCGTGCGGGCGAAGTACGAAGACAAGCCGGAAATGATCGCCGCGCACTCGACCCCGGTGATGGTGGAGGTCGAAGGTTCGCCGTTCTTTGCCGCGGCGGACGCCCTGACCATTCTCGAGCAGATCGAAGGGGCGATGGCCTATATTGATACCATCGGCACGCGGGCTAAGGCGAAGCGCTTGGCGGAAATGCGCCTAGTGCTGCAGGGCGCTTACCGCCGGCTTCACAACCGGATGCACGAAATGGGTTATAATCATCCCCATTCGCACGCGACCGACCATCCAGATCATCACTAAGGCGCGGATAGATGTCAGAAGCTTCGACAGCCACATCGAAGCACTGGAGGCACAGCAGTGCGCCGCACGCTGAAGAGTTATCTCGCTCGATTGGAGAAGCAATCGGTATCACCGAAGTTCGAGGTGCTATGGGTGGATGTTGATCGCGGCGAAACCCATGAAGGGGTGATCAAGGCCCGGTACGGCGATCAGATACCGCCTTGGGTGGAGCCGGTTACGGTGTCGTGGATGCCTCAGGGTGTTGCCGGGTTTGGGAGCAAAGAGGCCTAGCTAACAGGCGGCATCCCAACACAAATTTCTATCGCGAGCTAAGAACTAAATGTTGTCGGATCGCGCTGAATGGCGCGTGCAAGTATCGAATGTATTACAGGTAAAAATAGTCCTCCTTTCCGCGTCTCCCTGCTGGGCGGCCTTGCGATACCATTATACTGCTTTGGCATCGTCCTTCGGAATGCCTTCGCCCTTGCGATACTTCTGACCGAGATTGTACTGGGCATTTTACATATCCTTGCTTGGCTGCCTTACGGTACTAGTGAACCGATTTGACGTCGTTCTTGGGGACGCCCTCGCCGTTGGCGTACATCACACCGAGGTTGATCTGCGCAAAGCATTGCCTTGTACGGCGGCTTGACATCGTACTTTCCGTGGGGAACCCGATCCGCAAACTGACGTGCGCTATGGATGTCTATGGCTGCGATTTCTCTAATCCACCGTAGCCGCGCAGCCAGTGGAACCACGAAACCCTAATTGAGGAACCCTGAGACATGAACCACACCCGCAAAGGTTTCCGCCAAGCCGATACGCACTTTGAGGCAGGACTGGCGGCGGAGCCGAGGATGATGCCAAAGGTTCTTAATATTTGGCCTTACGCATTTGTGGTCAGGCGACCAATTAAGTTAGGTTCCGCTCTGCCAAACAGCCAACTTGTACCCTGAGATATTTGCCATGATTGCCAGGTTTTTTGGCTGGTTGGAGAGAACTACAGATCCGCTGCCCGCCCTTCAGCCGGAGATGCCGCCGGCATCCCTGATCCCATTTACCCTGCATTACGCAAAGCCTTTTTGGCGTTTGTTGCTGACCTCGGCCCTGTTTGCCACCATGATCGCATTGTTGGAGGTTTCTCTATTTGCTTTTCTCGGGCGCCTGGTGGACTGGCTGGCAACGTCGACCCGGACGACCTTTTGGGACGACCATGGTAGACAATTGATGATCATGGGGGCGGTAGTCCTGGTCATCCTGCCGATCCTGAAATTCTTTTATGAAGCGGTCTCCCATCAAGGTTTATTGGGTAATTTTGCCATGCGCACCCGCTGGCAGGCGCACCGTTACCTACTGCGCCAAAGTATGGAGTTTTATCAAGACGATTTCGCCGGGCGGGTGGCTACAAAAATGATGCAGACAGCCTTGGCCGTGCGTGACATCGTTATGAAATTGACAGAAGTACTGCTGTATGTGGTGGTCTATTTCATTGCCGCCGTAGTGCTGTTCGCCAGTTCCGATTTACGCCTGACGGTGCCCATGATCATCTGGTTCTTCGGGTACATGGTTGCCATGCGCTTTTTTGTACCCCGCCTTCGGGATTGGTCCAAGGCCCAGGCCGAGGCCCGTTCGGTGGTCACGGGCCGAGTGGTGGATAGCTATACCAACATTGGCACTGTGAAAATGTTCGCCCATGCGGCTTACGAGGATGGTTACGCCCGCGAGGGGATGCAGGCGTTTCTGGAGCCGGTATACGGCCAAATGCGGCTCTCCACCCTGCTGATCGTTACTTTGAATATCATGAACGCCTGTCTGATTTTCTCTATTGCCGGGATATCTGTCTGGCTATGGTATCTGAACGCGGTTGGTGCGGGCGCCATCACCCTGGCTACGGGCCTGGTTTTGCGCCTGCAAGGCATGTCCCAATGGATCATGTGGGAAGTTTCCACCGTGTTCGAGAATATTGGCGTGGTCATGGATGGTGTAGAGACCATCGCCCGAGAGAGAGCCATCGATGATGCGCCAGATGCCCGGGCGTTGGTGGTGGATGCGGGCGGCATCCGATATGACCACATTAATTTTAACTATGGCGCGGCGCGGGAGGATATTGAACAGGGCGTGATCGTCGGATTGGATTTGCATATCCGGCCGGGCGAAAAAGTCGGGATCGTCGGGCGTTCAGGCGCGGGCAAATCTACCTTAGTCAGCCTGTTGCTGCGGCTCTACGACCTGGAGGACGGACGTATCTTGATTGACGGCCAGGATATTTCCGCGGTCACCCAGGATAGTTTGCGGGCCCAGATTGGCATGGTGACACAGGATACCTCGCTGCTGCATCGTTCGGTGTTCGACAACATCAGTTATTCCAAGCCCGGCGCGACCGAAGCCCAGGTTCTGGCGGCGGCGAAGGCGGCCAAGGCGGATAACTTCATCGCGGAACTTGCAGACGGCCAGGGCCGGCGTGGCTTGGCCGCGCATGTGGGCGAACGCGGCGCCAAGCTATCAGGCGGCCAGCGCCAACGTATCGCCATCGCTCGGGTCCTACTGAAGGATGCGCCAATTTTGATATTAGACGAGGCGACATCGGCCCTGGATTCGGAAGTGGAAGCGGCCATTCAGGATAACTTCCAGGCCTTGATGGTCGGTAAGACCGTGATCGCCATTGCCCATCGCCTCTCCACCATCGCTGCCATGGATCGCCTGGTCGTCATGGACCAGGGCCGTATAGTGGAAGAAGGCGATCATGAAGCCCTCCTGCTGCAGGACGGCCTGTATGCTCGCCTATGGTCACACCAGTCCGGCGGATTCTTGGCCCTGCGGTACCAGTAAGCCGCCTTCGTATTGTCCTGGAGAACGCCCTAGCCCGCGCTATACAATTGATCAAGGTTGAACTTCGCACCCGCATCTCCGTGCTCAGCAAGCGGCTTATAAGGCCGGAAGGCATTCTGGTAATTACCTGTTCAGGGCATCCTGAAATTCCTCTTGGTCCCCCGCCACCACGGGCGTGGCCAACAACATGAGGGTGGTCAGTGCAGTGAAGAATGGGCGAATGCAGATATGCAGACGCATTTCCGTGGCTTAGGCGAGAAAATTCAAGACCCTTCCATCGCATCCGATTCTACTAAGTTGACCAAGGCCAATGTGATTTTAACGCTATGGTTATCGTCGGAGCTTTGGGAAAAGTACTTCGTGCCGTTCCAGAAGGACTAGCCGACTGTTTTCAGTTTTTTGTCAGGCGCGCGTAAAGCGAGTGGACGTAGCGGTGATCACTGGACTGGAATTCTCCACCAGAAATATCCGTTTTGTATTCTTCGAGCTCTTCACGTAATTCAGAAGAAATACCAGCACGCGCCAGAAGTTTTTCAATTAGCGAAAGTGTTTGTGTTTCGTCACCAGTGAACTTTGTATCAGGTTCGACAGTGTCCTCTCCAATGTCGTCATCCTCGTCATCCTCGTCATCCTCGTCATCCTGGTCATCTTCGTCATCTTCGTCAGGCAGGGAATTGTCCTGCGTTTCCTCCTCGCCTTCTGGTTCATCTCCAACCAACAGGTCCTCCCAACCCATTCCGGATTCGATAATCTGACTATGAAGCATCCGCGCCGCCGCGAGTACATCCTCATCCTGTTCGCTGCCCAGTTTATCCAGAAGCTCAATCACCTGGTTCCGTTCGAGGGGCTCGCTCATTGGCAGTACCTCCATAATTTCGTCAGATATTCAGACAGCTCGGTCGGACTTTAAAGTCAGCTGTTGAAAATCACAAAATCATAACAGCGGATGGCGTGTAAAGCTGTGCACGCTCCTTGCCACGGCGATTTGAAGGATGACTGGGCCGCATACAACGCAGGCGATTACCAGAAAGCCTATCGGCTTTTTAAGCACGTTACCGAGGTGGGGGGCAGCCGCAATTCCGTTGCGGCGTACTACCTCGGTGTGATGTACGCCAAGGGCCAAGGCGTCATACAAAGCGATATTGTAGCCTATGCGTGGTGGAATACTGCCGCAGAACTTAATTCGATGACCAGTGGAGCAAATAGAAGAGACACCCTCGCCAGCTTTATGACCAAGAAGGAACTGGCCGAAGCCAAAAAACTCGCGGGTGAATACTGGAAGAAATACGTCCTCAAATAAGAATTTGTTGCCAGTCCGACTTACGAGTAGGACTTCCGATATTTTCGACAACCGCGTCAGGAGCCGCCCTCGGGGCGGTTTTTTTATGGGCGTCTCGATCTCGATCAAAAGTAACTACAAGAAGCTCGACAAGTCGCTCGATAAGCTTGGGCGCAAGCAACTACCGTTCGCCTTCGCCAAGACGTTGAACGACACCATGAAGGCTGTCGGGAAGTGCACGACCGCCCGCACCTACCCGCAATCGTTCGAGGCTCGAAACAAGGCATCCTTCGAGGCGTCGATGTTCAAGGGCAACGCGGCGACGTGGGCTACGAAGTGTCGTCTTTCGGTGACCACCGAAGATCGCTTCGACCGAGGCAATCTTGAGCTACACGCACGTGGCGGTACCCGATTGGCGAAGGCTGGATGTATCGCCATCCCGACGCGGTATGTGAAGTCACGCCGCGGCACGAGAGGCGCGCCCAAGAGACTGCGTCCACGCACGGTAGTCGATAGTGCGAAGGGTTATCTCGCTGAGGAGACGATCTAGCAGCGGTATGGGGGGCGCGGTGGACAACGCCGCAAGCTCTACATCTTGCGACGTTCGGTGCGGATGAGAAAGCGGTTCCCGTTCTACGAAGACGCCGAGCGGATCACCAAGAAAGTCTCGCCTCAGTTGTTCAAGCGGAACTTCTGCAAGGCGGTCGAGACGGCGTGTGGGTAACTTTGATTTTGCTCCAAGACAGCCAACTGAGTATCGCCATTAAACCAGTGGCAACTATGGGTTGTATGATCGAAATTCCATCACCACGAAACAATCCGACATACAAAATTGTGACACACATAACAGTGAAGCCAATAGCTGCCTACAGCATAATCGGCTTTTGATTATCAGCGCTGTCAATTTTGCTAGCTGCAAATAATGAAAGACAGACGTGGAATATCATCCCCGCCAAAACGTAGCGCATCGTAAAAAATTCGGGCACAAGAGCAAAAGCCACCGCAAAAATGAGGACGCCGGCCGAACAAATTAGAAATGTGGTCCTTGGTGCCATGACTATCTCCCCAGTGATTACACAAACCTCGCGGGTCTTTCTAGGCCACTTTACCACGGGTAATGCACGACCCAGATTGTTCCTTAGTGACAGAAATTTCAGGTTGGGAGTTTGAGTAGCTGGGCACATAACGGCGCCATCGAATCATTCCCAGCAAAGTGTCTTGCTATTCGTGAGCGGATTAAACACGCGATGATCGAGCTTGGCCCGACACGTGACGTGGTGGTGGATTGCTGCGTTTACGGCGAGCCACCACGGCTTTATATCGAGATATTAAAGCTGGGACTTCGCATCTTGGTGGATCACTACGAGAGGCCGTGAGGGTTTAACGCTACACCGTTCGGTATTAACATCTTTGGACGCGAAACTATACCATGCTAGGACATGCAAATGATTGAAACCCATGTAGTCAATTTTGATATTACCACTAGCTTTGAAGAGTGGGTTAAGGCTTACGACGGCAGCGCCGAATTACAAAAACAAGCCGGCATTACCTCTCTTTTCCGTGGTGTTAATAAAGATGATCCCACGAAAGTCTGTGCCGTGATGCAGGCCGCCCCCGGCACAATGGACGCCTTCATGTCCGCCAATGCGGAGTTGATTACCAGTTCTGGTCACGTGCTTGAGAGCACTATTGATACGATCTATATCGGCTAGACTCAGTAACTATCGTCTGAGTATTGGGAAAAATACATCGTGCCGTTCCCAAAGAACTAACTGATTCGCACCCTGCTCTAGAAATAGTGTGTACTAGGCGTTGATGCGGGGTTCCAGTGATGGCGTTGCGAGGGTCAAGGGATAAGTTCGTACGCGGTCTCGGCCGCAAAATTTTCTATGGCTGGGTGGTACTCGGTGTGGCGGCGCTTGCCATGTTCGTCAGTGGTCCCGGCCAATCCCATACTTTTAGCGTCTTCGTCGGCCCTATCGGTCGGGATCTGGATCTCTCCGAGACAACTATCGCCTCAGCCTATGGTTTGGCGACCCTGGCGGCGGCATTCTTGCTGCCGTATATGGGCAAATTTCTCGACCGTAGTGGTGCGCGGCGCATGCTGTCGCTGGTGGCACTGGGTCTGGGCCTAGCCTGCATCGCGTTCAGCGGTGTCGCCAGCGTTATCTGGCTGACGCTCGGATTCGGCGTATTGCGCTTCCTCGGTCAGGGCTCGCTCATGTTGGGGTCCGCCAACATGGTCTCCCAATGGTTTCGGCGTAAACGAGGTTTTGCGTTGAGCCTAATGGCGCTCGGGTTCTCGCTCTCCATGGCGGTCCATCCGCCGGTATCCCAATGGCTGATCGATTTGGTGGGCTGGCGACAGGCTTGGTTGTGGATCGGGCTCTCTACCTGGGTCTTGTTAATGCCTCCACTCCTGTTCTTTGTCGTCAATCGGCCAGAAGACGTCGGCCTGTTGCCAGACGGTGAAACCGTAGCTGCGCTCAAAACAAGTGGATCGGAAGAAGTACTACAAGGTATGGATTCCCGTGGGGCGGAAACCGCGCCGGACGCCTCAGACACCGAGGCTGGATTGACGCTCAAGCAGGCGCTGCAGACCTCGGCCTTCTACATCATCGCAATTGGCTTGTTTTCACTCTCCATGCTGGTGACGTCCCTACATTTCTTCCAAGTCTCAATATTCCAGTCACACGGGTTGAGTGCGCAGACCGCGGTACGCGTGTTTCCGGTTTCGGCGCTAGTCATGGTCCTGACCATCCCATTGATTGGGCGCATGCTCGATCACTTTCGTACGGCCTGGATGTTCGCAGCTGCGCTGGTGATAATGGCGGTCAGCCTGATCAGCGCCACTCAGGTAGAGAACTTCGTGACGGCTTTGGTCTATGCCGTGGTGTTCGGGCTCAACAATGCGGCGACCATCACGATGTTCGCTTTCATGTGGCCGCGCTATTT
>Ga0315339_1003016_pt1 | contig 12185 bp, 14 predicted proteins | sample ASW17metaG_FD_204514 | JGI IMG/M metagenome (GOLD analysis project Ga0315339, IMG submission 204514) | Ammonia-oxidizing marine archaeal communities from Pacific Ocean, United States - ASW #17 | ecosystem: Environmental > Aquatic > Marine > Oceanic | place: USA: California | collected 2016-12-05
CGGCGCGGCGGATGCCCGATGACATGGTCTGGGTGCGCTGCGCCCACGCCGTACTTCCCACGGTGTTTCAAGCGGGCGTGTTGTTTGAAAGCGCCGCTCTGGAAGGGACTCGAAGAGTCGGCTCGACACGCTGGGTGGTCCCCGTGGATGACGACAGCTGCATGATCTTTGGCTGGCGCCACTACAACCCTGCCGTCGATCGCGAGGGCGAGGGCCGGCCTGAGATAATCGGCAAGGAATCGGTCGACTTCTACGGTCAGACCGGCGGGCGGCCCTATGAAGAACGGCAGCGGCACCCAGGTGACTGGGACGCCATCGTGAGCCAACGGCCGATTGCCATCCACGCCCTCGAACACCTCGGGACGACGGATCAGGGTGTGACCATGCTCCGGCGGACCTTACGTCAAGGGATTCGAGGTGAATTGGGCCTTGGCAATGGCAATGGTGCTGCGCCCGGAGGCCACAAGCACCGGATTTACGCGCACGACACCGTGCTCAGGATTCCGCGACAAGATGGCAAGAATGATCGCGAGCTCTTGCAGGCCGTGGGTCGGCGCGTGACGGAGGTCATCCTCGAGGACAAGGCCGAAACCGTCAGCGAGCACCCTGCTGTCCTGGAGGCCAGGCTTGCCGAGATCAAGGAAGAGTTCTAACGGCCGACAGGCATCCCGACGCGAACATGGCTCACGATCCAGTTATCGCCTTCGGCGACGCGACCGCTGTTTCACATCGCAGATGACTTTGGTGACCCGCAGATCCTCGCGAAGATCGTCGCCCTTTCCGACGAAGTTGCTGACCGCAAGGTCCATGGTCCGGGCATTGGGATCGGGCATGAGGCCGGCCTGATCAAGCAACCATCTGACAGATGAGGGATCGGACGTCATAACCCGGCCACGCCGCTCGGACGCCGCAACCAGCACTCCGATGATCTGCCCTCTTTCGTTGAACATCGGGCCTCCGGACAATCCACCCAGAGCCGGCAAATGATCCGGAACCCGGCGGCGTTCCGCCCACGCGAGAATTGGTTCATCGGTCCGGTACCGACCCACCGACTTAAGGCGCACGCGTCCCATGAGCTGGGCGTGCACCTCTCCTGGCGATCCCTGGGGAAAGCCGATGGCGAATCCTTCCTGACCTCGCTGCAACGACTCGGTCAGGAATGGAAATGGCTCGGGATCGAGACCCATCGACAACAGCGCGATGTCCGCATTGGGATGAAGCACGACTTGTTGGGCACGTGTGGCCCGGCGTGGACCAGTCACGAGACCAATCGAGTCACAACCGTCCGCCACATGACGCGCGGTGAGCCACCAGCCGCCTCCAATGGCAAAGGCTGTGCCGGTGGAGGGCTGCTTCTCCGGCACCTGGATTGTGACCACTTGCGCGCCGGGCGCAATATCCGGACCCCGGGAGTCCGGTGGTGGTTCGGCATATCGTACGGGCGGACGGCGCGTCTCTTCATGTTGCGGGAATTGCAGATAGAACGAGCTGGCATAGAGCAGCGCGAGCAGGGCCGCCAGATAGGCCAGCTTGTCGAGAAATCGATTCATGAGACGCGAGCTCGCCGATTAACCGGAAACAGCGGCAGCGGTGATGACGGCAACTGCCAATTTGATCGCCGAGAGCAGCAAGGCCGCCGCAACATCTCCCGCCTCGATACGCGCCGACAAGTCGGGGAGAACGAGATCGGCCAAGCGAAAGACGATGAGCTGGATGACAAGGGTCAGCAAACCCCAGATCACGATATCGGCAACATTGACGCTGGCCGACATCGACATGGCGAGCGGAATGGCAAGCCCCAGAATGGCACCCGACAACGATATCGCGGCCGCCACGTTGCCCTCACGTACCAGCGTCACATCCTTGTGCGGCGTGATCCAGATATAGATCGTCACACCCACGACGAGCATGGCGATGGTCACTAGGAAATGCATCAACAGGACCGGGAATCCGGCCAGGAAACTTTGCAATACGGCATCCATAGTTTTCACCCGCGATCATCTGGAAGTTGTGGGTCTAAGATGGCCGTATGGCCCGCGCGCGACAAGTCTGGCGCACCGAAGAGCGTTGTGGAACTGTCTTTCTCTGACTAAGTAAGTGGAATCGACAGGCCCAGTTGTGGCGCGCTCACCGAGCTTGAACGAAAAGAATGGCGGAATGGCACACGTTGACGAATCGGTCGACTCAACCGCTTTGGTCCGAGGCAAGTTCACATATGTCGTGAAGGGCGATCGGCAGCCGGTTGCGCAAAACAACGCTCACGGACGAATTGACTATTTGAACGTAGACCTCAATGAGCATGAACTACTGGTCCGCAACGGCCGGGAGAATGTCGAACAGTTCTCATTGGAGCGGCAAGGGTTCGAACTCATCGAGCACCAGAGCAAGATGATCGATTTTAGGGACAAGACCGAACTCAACTCCGTCTACCACCCGGAGATGGAAAGGCTCATCAAGGAGATGACCGGCGCCGCACGGGTCCACGTGTTCGATCATACGCTGCGCACCGGAGATGAGGGGTCGGCCGACGCAAAATGGATGCGCGAGACCGTCAACCATGTACACAACGACTACACGAACCGGTCAGGTCCCCAACGCGTGCGCGACTTGTTTCCTGATGAGGCCGAAGAACTCCTGCAGAACCGCTTCGCCGTGATTCAAGTGTGGCGTGCGATCCGAAGTCCGGTCGAGAGGACGCCCTTGGCGATGTGCGATGCCAGGTCGATTTCATCAGACGACCTGATTGTGATGGAGCGCAGCCGACCGACAGGTCCCGGAAGCACCCAGCGCGTCGGAGAACTCTATCACCTCGCCTTCAATCCGAATCATCAGTGGGTTTACTTTCCGGGGATGACGAGCGGCGAAGTTCTGATCTTCAAGACGTTCGACTCCGATCTCGAAAGCCAAACCCGGTTCACCGCGCACGCCGCCTTTGACGACCCAACATCGCGCGCCGGCGCGCCGGCGCGCGTCAGCATCGATGTGCGTGCCCTGGTGTTCTTTGATCCTGCCTAGTCCAAAAGTTTTCCGACGATAGCGAACGTTGCGAAGTCGCTGTTTTCTGGCTTAAGTATCTGCACGGTCAACCGGAAGGATGACACCCATAGCGCAAGTTGAGCAGGTTCCCGGATCATTGGACGCGGTGAAGGCCGAATTGACCTATGCCGCCCATGCCGATCAGAATCCACTGGCCAAATCCAGCGAAGTGGACGGTCGCATCGATTACCGGGATGGCGACTTCGTGCAGCAAGTAGTGACCATTCACAACGGTCGCGAAGCCGCGGAACCGTTTTCATTGGAGCAGCACGGCTTCCAGCTCATACGGCATACGAGCGCGATAACCGACTTCCGCGATCAGGACGAAATCCGCACCATTTACTACCCGGAAATGGAGCGGTTGATCAAAGAGGTCAGTGGCGCTTCACGGATTCACATGTTCGACCATACGCTGCGGGCCGGCGATGACGAATCGGACGACGCCAAATGGATGCGGGAGACAGTCAAGAACGCACACAACGATTACACCAACTGGTCGGGGCCTCAGCGTGTGCGCAATCTTCTGCCGGACGAGGCCGAAGAGCTACTGCAGCACCGATTTGCTGTGATCCAGGTCTGGCGCCCCATTCGTAGCCCGCTAGAAAAGCAGCCGCTGGCGATCTGTGATGCCCGGACCATTGCGGAAAATGACTTGGTGAAGATGGAACGCTGGCGGCCTGACCGGGTTGGGGAGACTTACCAGCTGGTCTACAGCCCAAACCAACATTGGGTCTATTTCCCTTTGATGACGGACGAGGAGGTCTTGATGTTCAAGACTTATGAATCCGAACAGGAGGGTCGGCCCCGTTTCACGGCGCACGCCTCTTTCGAGGATCCGACCGTGCGCCCCGATGCACCAGGGCGGGTCAGCGTCGAGGTACGTGCCTTCGCCTTCTTCGGCCCCGCCTAGGCGGACAACTTTCCCGACGGCGTTATTAGACTCGGACCACTCCAGTCGATTTAATGGCGCCCAAGGCGCATCACATAAGCGCGCGAAAATCGCATCCGCTTGGAGAATCAAACATGCATATAGGCGTTTTCTTCTTTCCCACCGACTACGCGATCGAGGTTCCCGAGCTCGCAAAGGAACTTGAGGATCGCGGCTTCGAATCAATGTTCCTCTGCGAACACACGCACATTCCGACCAGCCGCAAATCGCCCTTTCCAGCCGGCGGTGAACTGCCGCAGCACTACATCCGCACGCACGATCCCTTCGTTGCACTGTCGTTCGCCGCGGCGGCCACCAAAAAGCTCATGCTTGGGACGGGTATCTGCCTGATTACCCAGCGCGATCCCATCGTTACGGCCAACACCGTGGCCAGCCTCGACATGCTGTCGGGCGGCCGCTTCATCTTCGGCGCTGGCGGCGGCTGGAACCTAGAGGAGATGGAGAACCACGGCACCGATCCCAAGACACGGTTCAAGTTACTGGAAGAGCGTCTGCTGGCCATGAAGGCGATGTGGACCGATGAAGAAGCTTCGTTCCACGGGGAGTACGTGAACATCGAAACCTCGTGGTGTTACCCGAAGCCCGTGCAGAAGCCGCATCCACCGATCATCCTGGGCGGTGAGACGGTCCATACCCTGCGCCGGATCGTGAATTTCTGTGACGGCTGGCTACCGCGGGCCGGGCCCGCCGGCGCACCCGCCGAAACCATGGCGAAGCTGAAGGCCGTGGCCGATGAAGCGGGCCGCGACATGTCGACCCTTTCCGTCAGCGTGTTCCGGCCGCAGCCTGACGCCGCTCTGCTCGACGAATACGCCGAAGCACGCACGACGCGGGTGCTGCTGGAAATGCCCTCCGTGGGACGCGACGACGCGCTGAAGAAGCTGGACGAATACGCGGCGCTTCTGAATTAGATCAGACGGCCGAAACCAATTCGCACAGTTCGTACGACGTTCAGGGGGCTAACGCACAATAAGATCGGGGCGTAAGTCAGCTCGCCTCCTCCCTGCCCTCCCCCGATCTCGGGGGAGGGTCCGATCTGCGTCGACGATATCTACTTCGCCGGTGGATCGAACTTCTCGAACGCCTCACCGTAGTCGCCGTGCCAACGTGACAACGGCGGTCGATTGTGGGCAACGTCTCCGGCACTCCACATGATTCGTTTGCTATCCATCTCAGGCGTCACATCGTCGTCGGGGCAGATGATATAGAAATGACCCTGCTCAACCGCGGGGAGCAAGACGTCGACCACCTGATCCGGCGACCACTGGCCTGGCTGAAACTCGGTGCCGCCACGCGTGGTCCAGCCCGGAACCAGCAGATGGGCGGTCACCTGGCATCCGTCGGTATTGCGCAGTTCATGTTGGAGCAGCTCGGTGTACGCCTTCACGCCCGCTTTGGAGACGTTATAGGATGGGTTGCCAGGTGGAAGCGTGATGCCCTGCTTCGAGCTCAAATTGACGACGACACACGGTGAATTCTGAGCGATCATCGCGGGAACGAAGGCCTGAGTGCCGTTGATCACGCCCCACAGATTGATACTCAGGGACTCCTCCCATGCCTCAACATTGTCCAGCGCTCCGGCACGGGCTCGGGTCGCGGCGTTGTTCATCAACACCGCAACCTCACCGAATCTGTCGTAAACGGCATCTTTCAGCGCCAGGAGATCCTCCCGGCGTCCGACATCGGTGGGGACCGTCATCACGTCGTCGGTGCCCCCTTTCGCGATCTCCACCACGTCCTTGGCGGCGACGGCCAGTGCGGCTTCGTCAACATCCGCCAGGCAGACCTTCATCCCGAATGAGGCATACCGTTTGATCGAGGCGAGGCCGATGCCGTTCGCCGCACCGGTTACGACGGCCACGCGGCCGGGGGCCATGGCGGGGTGTGTCATTGTGAATTCTTCCTGTGTCCTAAATTTCTATGCCCGAACAGTTTGGCCAAAGCCTAGGCACGCGGCAGCTCTGTCGCAAGGCAGGTCAGCACGTCAAGATCGATCCCATCGCTACCAAAGATGTTTGCCTTTGTGGCCACCGGGCGGCTAAGGATTGTCTGTGTCCGAGGTTAAACTTCCATCCGGGAAACTGCCCGCGGCCTTCCTGCGAGAGCTGCTCGCGGGTGCGGCAGCACCGTCGGCGGATGTGCGCCTCCCGCCGACCATCGGCGAGGACGCGGGCGTCATCGATGTCCCGGCGGGCGCTCTGATTGCCGCCACGGACCCGATCACGCTGACCGGCAAGGACGTGGGCGCACATGCCGCCATCATTAACGCCAACGACGTCGCCGTCATGGGCGCCCGGCCACGCTGGTTCCTGGCTGTCGTCCTGTTGCCGCTGGGAACTCTGGAATCAGACGTGCGTGCACTGTTTGACGCCATGCACGCGGCCCTCAAGAACCTGAACGTGACGCTCGTCGGCGGACACACCGAGATCACGGACGCGGTCAACCAACCCATTGTCGTCGGACAGATGATGGGTCTGCGCGAAGATGGTGAGTTCGTGCCGACAGGTGGCCTCTCGGCGGGGGACGCCGTTGTGCAGGTCGGCCGGTCGCCCATCGAAGGGGCGGCCGTGCTTGCTGCGGAGGCGGCCGACGCCATTCGCGATCTTCCGGACGACATCCAGCGGGCGGCACAAAACGCGATCCAGGAGCCGGGTATTTCCGTCGTTGACGCGGCACTTCGGGCGACGGAACTGGGTGCGCTGGCCATGCACGATCCGACAGAAGGCGGCCTGTCCGCCGGTCTCCATGAACTGGCGGAGGCATCCAGCGTGGCTCTGCTTGTCGATGATTCGGCCGTCCAGTGGTTCGAACCGGGGCGCCAGATTTGCGAGGTGCTTGATCTCAATCCCTGGGGCGTGCTCGCCTCAGGAACGCTGCTCGCCGGCTTTTCCGCGTCAACTGCCGAGTCCGCTTGCAAGCAACTGAACGACGACGGGTTTTCCGCAACCATCATCGCCACCGCCGCAGACGGTAGGGGCGTGCGACTATTGGGCGGCGCGGAACTTGTGCGGTTCGAACGGGATGAATTGTCGCGGCTATTAGAGACTTAAGCGGCCCCTCCCTATCGCATTCCTAACAACCGAGCTTGTCGGCTAGATCGATAAAATCCTCGGCGACCACATCGTAGTCACCGTCCGGTACTAAGTCGGTTTCCTGGTCGGGCCCATACTCCGTGCGGCGGTAGACAAAAGCCGTTTGGAATCCCACAGTGCTTGCCGCAACGAGATCGCCATTGTGGGCTGCAACCATCAGGCACTCACCTGGTTCCAAGCCGAGGAGCTCGGCATTTCTCTGATAGGCTTGGGGCTCCGGCTTGTAGGCCTGGACGACTTCGGCGCCAAGGATCGCATCCCACGGCAGGCCACCATGCCTGGCTAAATTGACCATCAACGACACGTTGCCGTTCGACAGGGTCACCAGCGTGAAGTCGCGCTTTAGCCGCGCGAGACCGCCAACCACATCCGGCCAGGGATCGAGCCGATGCCAGGCAAAATTAAGATGATCGAGATCGGCATCAGTGACGCCGGATATCTCGAAATCGTCCAGAACGGCGATGAGGTTTTCGCGGTGCAACACGTCGAGTTTTGTCCAGCCCCGCCGGCCACTTCTGATCTCATCCATCGCCGGCTGGTATTTTGACCGCCACGCATCGGAAAACACATGCCAGTCACACGCGATCCCCCGTCCGCCCAACACTTCCGCCGCCTTTCGCGCGATACTCTCGCGCCAATCAACGACGGTCCCGAAGACGTCGAAATGAAGTGCCTTGATCTGCATGAGTTTCCCCGACTTCCTGGACGCAACACAGCTCCGTCACAGCCCGACAATATCTTCGCGACCCGAGGTCGAGAATCAAGATCGATGGTCACGATAAGGGCAAGTGTGCTGAATAGGAATGACAAGAAAACTGGCCCGGCAAGCAAGGGGTGCCGGCCGGGCCATTCGTGCAGGTGGGGGAGGATCAGGATGCCTGCGGATTAAATCTTCGGGCCTTTCAAGGGCGGTGGAACATGATCCCAGGCTTCGCCCGATGCCACCACACAGGAGACCCCAGTGGGTTTGGTGACCAGGATGGTCCATGAGCCCGATGAGGCGGCCAGGACCTCGACTACGCTGCCATCGGTGGCAAGGCCCATGGCCACGGGGTTCTCTTCGAACTGGCTCGACAACTGTTTGAGGACGTCGCCGCGCTCGGTCACGCATACGGTCTGTGCAGCAGCAGGCAACGCGATAACCAAAGCGGCGAGGGTCAACCCGATCGTCTTCAACATGGTTCCCTCCTTCATTTGAATGTCTTGTGTACAAGTAAGATGGGGATTGAAGATAGTTCATACAAACGAAATTTTTCTATATGTAAGTTCAAAATTATTGATGTTAAAATGAATCTTCGGATGAGCAAAAAAATATGTTTAATGTCATGGACATAGAACTCGCACGGACATTCCTGGAGATTGTGGAGACGGGCAACTTCATCGGCGCGTCGAAGCGACTGAATGTCACACAATCGACGATTAGCATGCGCATCAAGTCACTTGAGGAGACACTCGGGCGGCCCCTGTTCATCCGCGGCCGTTCAGGTGTCACGCTGACGGCTGCTGGTTTGCAATTCCGCCGTTACGCGTCAACCATCGTGCGCTCCTGGCGACAAGCGCGGCAGAAGATCGCCCTGCCGCCGGAGTTCCGGGCTGTACTCAACGTGGGTGGCCAATTCAGTCTCTGGCACCGTCTTATGCTGAGCTGGTCAGGTTGGATGCGTGAGCAGGCTCCCGACATCGCACTCCGCGTGGAAACCGGCCCGGCGGAATGGCTGATGCAGCGTCTCGCTGAGGGGACTCTCGATCTCGCTTTGACCTACGCGCCGCAAAGCCGACCTGGGGTGGAAATCGAACAGCTCGTCGAGGAAACGCTGGTTCTCGTGGCGACGGACCCTGCGCACACCGGTGTCGGGTCGGACAGCTATTTGTTCGTGGATTGGGGGGAAGAATTCGAGACGGGCCACGGCATCGCCTATCCTGACTTCGAGATGCACGCCATTGCCTTCAGCCACGGGACGACGGCGCTGGACTACTTGCTCGAATACGGTGGTGCGGGCTACTTCCCTGCCCGGGTTGTTCTACCTTACCTTCGCAATCACACCCTTCACAGGTTGGGCGGGGCGCCCGAATTCTCCCGCCCCGCGTTTGTTGTCTTTCGCTCACCACATGACGATATTGAGGGCATCGCGCTCGATGGCCTACGCCAATTCAGCCGCGAGGATCCGTTGAACTAGGTCGTTCGAGGTTTCACAGGCAAGCTAACCCGGCACCCGGCCGATGTTGCACTGCCGTGGACAGCCGGACACCGTCTGGATAGTTTGACGCGATACAGCGCAGTGGAGGCTACCGTGAAATCAGATGAACTCCGGGCCCTTCAAGCCCCTCTCAAGGTTACCTATCGGGATACGCCGCAGGAGGCGATGATCACCTTGAGCGCACAGGGAACATTGGACGGCGAGGGCATTGCCTGTTCGGTGAACACCGGCAAGGCGCTGGTGGAAGCAGGCCTGCACCCGGCCACGGGTGGAGACGGCACCCAGGCCTGTTCAGGCGACATGCTGCTCGAAGCCCTCGTGGCGTGCGCGGGCGTGACGTTGCAGGCGGTTGCCACCGCACTTGAAATTGAGGTGCGCGGCGGCTCTGTCAGCGCCGAAGGAGACCTCGACTTCCGCGGAACACTCGGGGTTGATAAAGAAGCGCCGGTTGGGTTCAAGGATATCCGCCTCGCATTCGATCTCGATACGAACGCCGACGAAGACAAGCTGGCAACGCTGTTGAAGCTAACGGAGCGCTACTGCGTCATTTACCAGACGCTCAGCAACCCTCCGACCATCGCACTTCAACGAGACTGAAGTAAGAAAATCGGCTCAACGCCAGAGCGCCAGGCCACAAATCCGGCAGGCCAAAGATGATCTTTTCCCCGGCCCTTGCATTCACTGGCTACGTGGGGCATTGGGAGTGCCGTAGCGGTTGCAATGCGCAACGGACCCTCTCCCGCATATCAGCGTTGGTATTGATATCCCTCTCCGACCGAGTCCTGAATGGCCAAATATTCTCTTCCCCCCATCAAAGAAGTCATCAGCGGCTCACAATCCGAAGACGGCCAACTCATTCATCTCAATGCAAAACTGGACGATGGACGGACGGTCAGCCTGACCTGCCCCCATCATCGCCTCGGACACGTCGTGACTTCGATGCAGGCGGCTGCCCAAGTGGCCAAGGAAGCGCGCGAGAAGACCAATCCGCTGGAAGGCAAATCCGGCGACGTCGATGCGGCCGAGCCCTTCCGGGTCAATGCCCTTCAGGTCGGATCCGCCATCGGCCACGAACTCGTCGCGGTTCGTGTTCACACCGAACAGAAAATCTCAGTCGATCTGGCGTTTCCCTTGGAGCAAGTTCCGCGCCTCATTGAGGCCCTGGAAGATGCCCTGGAGCGCAATCGTGAGACGAGCAAACGCAAGCCAAGTTAAATCTTGAGTCCGCGGCGCGTCCGACTTTGGACCGTCCCGTGACTCCGCTGAACGTAGTCGGCACAATACCTGCCAACTAAAGAATCCAATCAACTGAGGACTTAAATATGCGCAGTTGCCAGATCATCGAGTACGGCAAACCGCTGGAAATGCGGGAATATCCCAATCCGGAACCACAAGGCACGGAAGTACTCATCAAAGTGACGGCCTGCGGCGTATGTCACACCGACGTGCACGTCTGGCAAGGCTTCTTCGATCTTGGCGATGGTGAGCAGTCCACCATTGCAAGCCGCGGGGTGGAGCTGCCGTTCACGATGGGTCATGAAGTGATCGGCGAGGTCGCTGCCCGCGGACCGGACGCGAGCGGCGTCGCGGTCGGCGATCGTCGGATCGTCTTCCCCTGGATCGGCTGCGGTGAATGCCCCGCATGCCGACGCGGCTGGGAAGTTGACTGTGAGTCGCCGAACCCGCTCGGCACACGACAGCACGGCGGTTACAGCGACCACATCATCGTCCCCCACGCGCGCTATCTGGTGGCCTACGGAGACGTGCCCGAAGCGCTGGCCTGCACGTACGCTTGTTCCGGCCTCACGGTGTACAGCGCGCTGAAAAAGGTCGCCCATCTTCAGAAAGATGACACGCTCCTGATCATCGGCGCGGGCGGTGTTGGCCTCAATTCCGTGAATATCGCCCCGGCTGTGACAGCCGCCCAAGTCATCGTGGCCGACATCGATCCCGACAAGAGACAGGCAGCCCTCAATGCCGGGGCGGCGCATGCCGTGGACAACGGGAGTGACAATGCTGTCGCCGAGTTGAAGAAGTTGTCACAGGGCGGCGCCCGGGCGACGATCGACTTTGTCGGCAGCCCGGAGACGGCACAATTCGGTTTTGACGCCCTTCGACGGGGCGGCACCCAGGTGATCGTTGGATTGTGGGGTGGCAAGTTTCGATTCTCGCTGCCATTCCTGCCTCTTCAACATCGTACCCTGCGAGGCTCGTACGTCGGTTCGCTGGAAGAACTGAAAGAACTGATGGCACTGGTGATGACTGGAAAGATTCCGCCGCTGCCTGTCGCCACGCGTCCGCTAGACGAGGCGACCAACGTCCTCGAAGACCTTCAGCAGGGCGGCAAGATCGTCGGGCGGGTCGTTCTCACGCCGTGAGCTCGCCGGCCAATCTCGATCATTCGTGAATGGTCGCTTTAAGGCAGGAAATTGAGGAGATGAAATAATGACAAAGGTCGAGAGCTTGTATGGAACGACACCGGCCGAGATCTTTCAGAGCGGGATAGAGAATATCGATCAGATCGAGGCCATTGCGCTTGCCGTGAGATGGAGAGACGGAACGGTTACCGCTGGCTGGTCGAACAGCGAGAGCCCTGAGTTGGCGCACGTGTTGTTCGCCCTGGACGCGAAGTTTCGAAGTGATCACTTTTGACCAAGAACGGTCGTCGATGCTCGCCAATGAATTGGCAAACTTAGTGAAGATTAAGTCTGCCGGTCCGTCCAGACACCATCCCAGTCGTCAGGCGGCGGATTCTCGCGGAAGAACTGACAACGATTGATGTAGCAGGCTGTCGCACCGTCGACGGGATAAACCTCCAGAGCTCGTTGAAACAGCCCGATCGCGTCGTCCCATCTGTAATCACGATAGGCTTCGACAGCCGCCTGATAGTGCGGCAGAAGAGCGGCAAAT
>Ga0315339_1003017_pt1 | contig 12180 bp, 8 predicted proteins | sample ASW17metaG_FD_204514 | JGI IMG/M metagenome (GOLD analysis project Ga0315339, IMG submission 204514) | Ammonia-oxidizing marine archaeal communities from Pacific Ocean, United States - ASW #17 | ecosystem: Environmental > Aquatic > Marine > Oceanic | place: USA: California | collected 2016-12-05
GGTAGGTGAACCACGCATCGGGGCGCGCCTGCGGCCCGGTGCCTTGATATGTCGCGACCAAATCGTCGGAGATCACCTCGGCGCGGGCGCGGATGTCTTCCTGCGCCGTGCCGTCCGGGGTACGGTCATAACTCCTGAACTCGGAGGCTATCTCGACCTCGTGGCCCGCCGTCGCCAAGGCTCGCATCAATAGCCGCGCCATCAGACGATCGCCCGAGGGAATATCGTGGTAGGGCGGCTTGAGCGGTGCGTAGAAGGCGATGCGCATGCTAGCGCTCGGCGCTAACGGCGGCTGCGCGCTCGTCGGCTAATGCTCGTTTATCCGGAAGGCCGAACAGCCGGGCCAGCCCGGCGATTCCGCGCTCAAGCGCAAACCGCTCGCGTACGATCCGGTTGCCGGCGTCGCCTAATCGCTGGCGCAGTTGGGGGTTAGCGATCAGGCGGGCGAGCGCGTCGCGCAGCGCCGTGACATCGTCGGGCGCAACCAGCAGGCCGTTGACGCCATCCTCGATCAGTTCGGGAATCGCCGCCGCTGTGGTGGAGACGCACGGGAGGCCTTGGCTCTGCGCTTCGACCAGGACGTTGGGCAGCCCGTCGCGGTCGCCGTCGGCGGCGATGCGGCTGGCTAGCGCGAACAGGTCGGCGCCGCGATATGCGGCCACGACATCGTCGTGGGGCCGCATGCCCCGCCAGGTAACCCGTCCCGCGATGCCGAGCGCGCCGGCGCGCGCTACGAGCCGGCGCTGCAGCGGCCCGCCGCCAACATGGACCAGCCGCCAGTGCATGTCCTCGGGTAAACGGGCCAGTGCTTCAAGCAGCACTTCATGGCCTTTCTTGGTGACCGCGCGACCCACTGATAGGATGATAACCGGGTCGTAGGGCGCGCCGCCGGTCCGGGTGCTCGACGGTTCTGGATTGGCTGAAAAGCGCGCTATGTCGATGCCGTGGTAGTTGAGGTGCACGCGCTGGGGCGGGCTGAGCTGGGCGAGGTGGTCGCGAGTGCCGGCGCTACAGGTCGTCAGCCACACACACGCGGCAAGCTTCTCGGCCTTTTCCCATCGCGGAATCGTCCAGACATCCTTGGCATGGGCCGAGCAACTCCATGGCCGATCTGTCAGGATGCTGGCATAGCGTGTCACCGAGGCCGGGGTATGTAGGAAATGCGCGTGTAGTTGCTTGATGCCGGGGTCGAGCTCGTGGGCGAGGACCAGCGCCTGGCCGAAACGCCGCACCCGGTTGGGGGTCAGGTCGCGCGCTAGATCACGCAGCCAGACGCGCCGCGCCCGGCGGTAAGCGGGCGAGCCTCGCAAGGCCCGCCACGCACGTGCGATCCGCCGGGGCTCGCGGTACAGGTACTCGGGGAGGTAGCGCACCGGGGCTTCGATATCGGCGTGGATCGGGTGGACGTAGCGGTCGGTCGGTCGCCGCAGCGAGAATATCTCAATCGACAGCCCGCGCCGCTCAAGCGCGCGGATTTCCTGTGTGATGAAGGTCTCGGACAGACGCGGGTAGCCTTTGAGGACGAAGGCGACACGCCGGCTCATCGCCGATCAGGCGTGGTGGCGGACGGCGTCGTCGCTCGCGGTCGCATCGTCGCGCGCCAGCCATGGGGCGGCGAGCCGGTTGACGTTCGAGAGGCCCTCGAGCAGGCCCGGTACGATCACGTCCGACGGCTTTTTTTGTTGCGGCAACGCACGCAACGCCGCCGCCATCCGAGGCGGGTCATAGTGGCCGTCATCGTCGATCATGCTGACCAGGCCTATCTCCTGCGCCCGCGCGGCCCGAATGTACTGTTCGAGACGCGGCTCCGTCCGCGGCATGATGATCGCCCGTTTGTCGAGCGACAGAATCTCACAGAAGGTGTTGTAGCCGCCCATTGCCACAATGCCGACGGCGTTGGCCTCGAGGTTCTCCATGTGGGCGTCGAAGGTGATCGCCTCGACCCTTTTCTGCTTGGCCGCGCGGAGCAGGAACTTTTTCTGTAATTCGGGCTGCATGAACGGACCGAGGACCAGGAGTGCCGGATAGGGCAGCAGGTCTTCGGTCTCGTAGGCCCGCAGCACCCACTCGATCAGCCCCTCGCCATCGCCGCCGCCGCCCGTCGTCACCAGCAGATACGGACGACGCGTGATCGGAGGCGGCAGATGGGCGAGGACCGGCTGGCTGATCCGCCGCCGCAGATATCCGGTGTAGACGATCTTCCGTCTGACCGAGGCCGGCAGCGTGATTCCGGAGAGTGGATCGCAGATCTGCGGCAGCCCGTAGATCCAAATCTCGTCGTAGAGGTTGCGCAGACTGGGCACGACGTTCTTGCGCGCCCATTCCGGCGCGAGCAGCGCCGGTTCGTCGAGGACATCGCGCAGACCGAGCACCACGCGGGTGCCGCGTTCGCGCAGCAGCGGCAATGTTTCCTTGACCTCGCCGCGCAGTCCCAGCGGTTCCTTGTCGACGATGAAAATGTCCGGATCGAAGATGTCGGCGGCGTGGCGAATGATGGACGAACGCAACATCAGCGTTTCTTCCACATCCATGTGCAGATTGAGCGGGGTGTACTCGCCATTGCGCAGCTTGATGACGCCGGGAATGCGGATGAAGTCGACCCGGGCGCGAAAATCGAAGCTGCCGATGATCGGAGATCCCGACAAGATCAAGACCGAGAGGCGTTGATTATGTTCAACCAGCGAATGCGCGATCGTCAAGCAGCGCCGCAGGTGCCCGAGGCCAAAGGTATCATGGCTATAGATAAGAATGCGCGGGTCGCGCGTGCCGCGTCTCGCGACCGGAGCCACTTCGTGTAGCATCAATGGATCATGACACGGAGGACGGTCGGGAAAAAGTAGCTTTTTTGACCGACGTTTACCGCTGGATAAGCGTAAGTTAGGGTCTCGCCGCCGTGAATTTCTTGCCGTCCGAGGGCGGCGTCGCGATCAGGTTCGATGGAACCCACAATCTTCAAATTCGTTTTGCGCCACAGTTATCGACAGCAGATCCTGCTGTCGCTGCTGGCGGCGGCCTCGTTCCCGTTTCTCTACGCCTTTTACGAGGTGCCGAAGGCGATCGTGAACGACGCGATCCAGGGTGGCGCGACCTTTCCGGTGACCGTCCTCGGCGTCGAGTTCAGTCAATTTAGCTACCTGTTGGCGCTGTGCGGGGTCTTCCTGCTGCTCGTGGTCGTCAACCAGGGGTTCAAGTATTACGTCAACGTTTTCAGAGGGTTGACCGGCGAGCGGATGTTGCGCCGATTGCGCTACGACCTGTACGCGCGGGTCTTGCGGTTTCCCCTTCCGACCTTCCGCAAGGTGTCTCAGGGCGAGATTATTCCGATGATTACCGCCGAGGTCGAGCCGTTGGGCGGGTTCATCGGCGATGCCTTCTCCTTGCCGGCTTTTCAGGGCGGCACACTGATCGTCATCCTAACATTCCTGTTCATTCAGGACCCGATCATGGCGGCGGCGGCAGTCTCGCTCTATCCGCTTCAGGTCTACATCATCCCCAAGCTGCAACGCCGGGTGAATCTGCTCGGCAAGGAGCGCGTGCGCCTGGTGCGACGGCTCTCCGACCGCATCGGCGAGACCGTCCAGGGCGTGTCCGAGATCCATATTCACGACACTTCCAACCTCGCGCTGGCCAATTTCTCACATCAGCTCGGCACAATTTTCGACGTCCGGTACGCGATCTATCGACAGAAGTTTTTCATCAAGTTTCTCAACAACTTCATCCAGCAGCTGGGGCCATTCTTTTTTTATTCAATTGGCGGCTATCTCACGATCTCGGGTCAGCTCGAGATTGGCACCTTGATCGCGGCGATCGCCGCCCACAAAGACCTCGCCTCGCCGTGGAAGGAACTCCTTCGCTATTACCAGTTGAAGGAGGATGCGCGCATCAAATACGATAATGTGGTCGGTCAGTTCGATCCGCCGGGGATCCTGGGCGCGAGCTACCAGCTCGACGAGCCGGAAACCGTGGCGCCGTTGACGGGCGAGTTCAACGTTGCCAATTTGACGCTGACCGACGACCAGGACAACAGCGTGGTCGACGGCATTTCCCTTCGCATTGGTCTCGATCAGCACGTGGCGCTGGTCGGCCCGCACGGTTCGGGCAAGGAAGACCTGACCCTGCTGCTGGCGAGGCTGCTGGACCCGAGCAACGGCGCCATCGCCGTCAACGGAGCTGGTCTGGCCGGTCTGCCGGAAGCGGTGACCGGTCGGCGCATCTCCTATGTCGGGCCCCAGGGCTTTGTCTTCGCAACGACGCTGGGGGAAAATCTGTTCTATGGCCTAAAGCACCGGCCGCTGGTCGCGCCCGACTACGACGACGCCGCCGAAGCGCGCCGTAAGGCTGAGGCGGCCGAGGCGGCGCGCTCGGGCAACATCGACTACGATGTCGGGGCCGACTGGGTCGACTACAAGGCCGCTGGCGTGGCCGATCTCGACGCCCTCCGCAGTGAGGGTTTGCGAGTCCTTAAATTGGTCGACCTCGGCCAGGACGTATACCAACTCGGGCTTCGCGGGACGATCGACCCCAAAACACGGCCTGACGTGGCGGCGGGCATTCTATCGGCGCGCCGGGCGCTTCGCGAGCGCGCGGCCAAGGATCCGACCATCGCCTCGTTGATCGAGACCTTCGACCGCGAGCGCTACAACACCAATGCGACCGTCGGCGAGAACCTGCTGTTCGGGAACCCGGTGGGCGAACACTTCGCGATGGACAACCTCGCCGGCGACGATTACATGCTCTCGGTGCTCGATCAGGTAGGGCTGCGCGAAACCATGCTGTCGATCGGCTATCAGGTCGCCGCGACCATGGTGGAGCTGTTCGCCGATCTTCCGCCCGACCACGAATTCTTCCAGCAATTCAGTTTCATCAGCGCCGAGGATCTGCCTGAGTTTCAGGCGCTGTTGACCCGGGTCGATCGCGATCAGCTGGGCGACCTCGGGTCCGAGGACCGCGCGCGCCTGATGTCGCTTCCGTTCAAGCTGATTCCGTCGCGCCATCGCCTCGGCTTGATCGACGCGGATATGCAGGCCAAGGTGCTGGAAGCTCGCAGGGCGTTCGCCGCGAACCTCCCCGAGGAGCTCAGGGACGCGGTCGAGTTCTACGATGCCGAGGCCTACAACAGCAGCGCCAATCTCCAGGACAACATCCTGTTCGGCAAAGCCGCCTACGGCGAGGCGCAAGCGGCGGACCGAGTCGGACGCCTGGTCGCCGAGGTGATCGAGGGGCTCGGGCTGGAGGACATGGTGAGGATGGTGGCGATCGATTACGATGTCGGCATCGCCGGCTCACGACTGTCGGGCTCGCAGCGACAGAAACTCGCGATCGCGCGCGCGGTCCTCAAACGCCCCGACGTGCTCATTCTTTCGGAGGCAACGGCCGCCCTCGATACCGCAGCGCAGTCACGCATTCCGCCGGCGCTCCTCGAGGAGTTCAAGGGCCGATGCGTGGTCTGGGCGCTGCACCGGCCCTCGCTGGCCGAGAATTTCGATCACATTGTGGTCATGCGTAACGGAAAGGTTGCTGAACAGGGGTCTTATACCGATCTCAATAGAGACGGCACCGAGTTCCACGGTATGTTGGCCGCGGAGTAGCTTCGGAGAAGGAGGATGATGTGAGCCTCAATGAAGAAGTCGACTTGCTGCGACGGATACCGCTGTTCAGCAAGATCGAACCCTCGAAGCTTAAGCTGCTGGCCTTCACCAGCGAGCGGCTGACGTTCCATGCCGGTCAGAGCCTCTGCGTGCAGGGAGAAATGGGCGACGCGGCGTTCGTTATCATCGGCGGCCAGTGCGATGTGACCATCGATACGGCGCAAGGGCCGCTGACGGTCGCCAAGGTCGGTCAGGACGACTTCGTCGGCGAGATCGCTATTCTGTGCGATGTGCCGAGGACGGCGACGGTTACCGCCACCGACACCGTGACCGCCCTCAAGATCACGAAGGACCTGTTCTTTCGCATGATCAGCGAGTTTCCGCAGATGGGCGTCGAGATCATGCGCGAGCTGGCGGCCCGGCTGGAGCGCACGACCAACCAGTTGCGCGAGGAGCGCAGCGGCGCGGCGGGCTGATCCTGGCGAGGCCGAGTCGGTCATGAGCCGCCTCGACAGCTTCATTCGGCGCGTTTCGGCCCAGCGCGACTGCCTCAGCGCGGCGGCGCGGATGATTGTTGATGTGCCCGGTCCGGTGCTCGAACTCGGGCTCGGCAACGGCCGGACCTACGATCACTTGCGCGAGCGTCTGCCGAACCGCGAGATCTTCGTCTTCGATCGTCGCATCGCCGCCCATCCGGCGTGCATCCCCGATGAGCGGCACATGATACTCGGCGATATCGACGCGACGCTGGCGCACGGGATGGCGCGGATCGGCGCGCTGGCGGCGCTCGCCCACTGCGACATCGGGACCGGCGACAAGCAGGCGGCACTCGATCTCGCGGCGTGGCTCGCGCCGGCGCTCGATGCGTTGCTCGCGCCGGGCGCGATCGTCGTTTCGGATCAACGCATGATGGCACTGAGGTGGACCCCCTTGCCGCTTCCCGATGGGGTGCCGGCCGAGCGCTATTTCATGGCCCGAGTTGAGCGACCGGCGCTGACCTGAGGACTTGAGGCCCGATGGAAGAAGCGGACCATCTTCACTTCCTGTTGAACGAGGGCGTGAGGCTTGGAACCAGTGCCGGGCGGCGAACCCGGAGGTGGCGCCGAACCTGATCCAGGCCGACCTTCGCGGGGCCAACCTGAACGGGGCCGAGCTGTCTCGGGCGCGGCTCGCCGCACCGACACGAACCGCGTCGATGGTGCCGTCGCTGGCAGTGGCTTCGACGACCAGATTGTTGCCGACGCAGTCGTTCCCTGGCCATGCAGTGAGTTCACCCTCGCGTCACGACGACCGGTCAGATGCTCGAGCAGTCCGCCCGCGGTGATGGCGATGTCATGCGCCGGCGCATAGTGCTCGGCCGCCGGTTTGCGCGCGGGCCGCGCTGGCGACCGCCCCGACGTATTTGCGACCTACCGCGTCGAAGGGCAGTTCTTCGAGAACGCGTTGGTCGGCGGGAATGCCGATTAGCGGCGACAGCTCCTCAGTCATTTTGGATCGCCAGCATGGGGCCGGCGCCCCAGCAAGGCGGCCCGATCAGGCGCTTGTGAGTGCGGACCGAAAATCCTTGAGATGGAACGGCTTGCGCAAGCTGCCGCACATGTTCAGGCCGCGGCCGCGCCCAAGCGCTCGGCGCGGCCCAGCATGGTGCTATTGTGGCCGCTCATAATGACGATAGAGGCGCCGCACTCACGGCCCGCAAGGTAGTGCAAACCTCGATGCCGTCCATGTTCGACATCCTCACGTCGAGGACGATCGTACCGGGCTGGGGGTTGTCGTAGTCCTAGCGGATGCTGCTCGCGTCGGAGCGGCTCAGAACCTCGAAGTCCAGCCCCGCCGCTGCCACGAAGTCACAAATGTCCGGTTCGTCATTGATGACCAGCAACTTCTTGTCGTCCGTCATACTCACGCGGCAGCACGCCTCCCCGATTGCTTAACGTTAACACCACCGGCGCGGGGCGCACGCGGTCAGTGGTCACAAACCCTTCGGGCCGGGGCCGCTCACAACACCTTGATTAGCAGCGGTTTGTCACGGGAGACGGTTATTGCGGCGCTCTCGCTCGTCGTAGACGAACAGGCGCGGGTCGAGCGTAATGTTGGTCTCGATGTGGTACAACGTAATTTCGGTCGTCAGGCGCTGGGCGTCGGTGACCAGCCATTGCCTCAGGCGCAGAGGCGATTGGTTGAAGACCAGCGTCAGCGCCCCCTCTTCGGGTCTGTCGGCGTCACGGAGCGTGAGCCAGATCAGGCCGTCTTCGCTGTTGAGTGACCAAGCTACGGCGCTATCGCCGAAGGCGATGCCATCGTCGGTGAGAATCGATAGCGGCGTTGACGACAGCGGGAAACGATCGACCTGGCCGAGCTCACGGTCCTCAAAAACGATCCACACGCTGTCGGCGACGACGAGAATGGGGGTCGGCGGATCGTACTCGAAGCGCAGCCGCCCCGGACGGCGCAGATAGAATGTGCCCTGGGCTAGGCCGCCGTCGGGTGCGACCTGATCGAACCGCGCTCGCATCGTTTTGATGGCGGCGAGATAGGCTTCGATGCGCGCGATCTCGGCATCGTCGGTGAGGTCCTGCGCCATGGCCTCTGGAGCCGACCCGAGCAGCGAGATCGCCGCGGCCACGATGACGCCGGGCCAGCGCCGTCCGCCCGGGCGGTCCGAGTCAGGAGACGCCATCGATATCGCGCGCCAACACTTCGCGTTTGCCGACGTGGTTGGCGGGGGTGACGACGCTCTCGGCCTCCATCCGCTCCATGATCCGCGCAGCGCGGTTGTAGCCGATCTGGAGGTGGCGCTGAATGAAACTGGTCGAAGCCTTGCGCTCGCGACAGATCAAAGCCACCGCCTGGTCGTAGAGCGCGTCAGTGGGCGACTCGGCGCCGAGCGCGCCGGTCTCGTCGTCCGGTTCCTCGGTGACCTCATCGAGGTACTCGGGCTTGCCGCTTTGCTTGAGGAAGGCGACCACTCGATCGACCTCGGCGTCGCTAACGAACGGCCCATGGACCCGCGTGATGCGCCCGCCATTGGCCATGTAGAGCATGTCGCCGGCACCCAGTAATTGCTCGGCGCCCTGGTCGCCGAGGATGGTGCGACTGTCGATCTTGGAGGTCACCTGGAAGCTGATGCGGGTCGGAAAATTAGACTTAATCGTTCCGGTGATGACATCGACCGAGGGGCGCTGGGTGGCCATGATGAGGTGAATGCCGGCGGCGCGCGCCATTTGCGACAGCCGCTGCACCGCGCCTTCGATATCCTTGCCGGCGAGCAACATCAGGTCGGCCATCTCGTCGACCACCACCACGATCGCTGGTAGCGGCGTCAGGTCGAGCGGCTGGTCCTCGAAGATCGGCTCCCCGGTGTCGGCGTCGTAGCCGGTCTGAACCGTGCGCTTGATCTCCTCGCCATTGGCCGCCGCGTCGGCGAGCCGCTCGTTGTAGCTGGCGATGCTGCGGACGCCCAGCTTAGACAGCGCGTGATAGCGGTTCTCCATCTCGCGCACGGTCCATTTGAGCGCCACCACTGCTTTGCGGGGGTCGGTCACTACCGGTGCGAGCAAGTGCGGAATGCCGTCGTAGGCGGATAGTTCGAGCATCTTGGGGTCGATCATGATGAACTTGCACTGCTCGGGCCCTAAACGGTAGAGCAGCGAAAGGATCATCGTATTGATCGCAACCGACTTGCCCGAACCGGTCGTGCCGGCGATTAACAGATGGGGCATGCGGGCGAGGTCGGCGATGACCGGCGCCCCAGCGATGTCCTTGCCGAGCGCGAGCGCGAGTGGCGCGGCGGTGCGTTCATAGTCGGAGCTGGCCAGAATCTCGCGCAGGAACACCGTTTCGCGGCGCTCGTTGGGCAGTTCGATGCCGATCGCATTGAGCCCCGGGATTACCGCCGCGCGAACCGAGACAGCGCTCATCGAGCGCGCGATGTCGTTGGCCAATCCAATCACCCGCGCTGTCTTGGTGCCGCGCGCCGGCTCAAGTTCGTAGAGCGTGATGACCGGGCCCGGACGCACCTGCGTGATATTGCCGCGCACGCCGAAGTCGGCGAGCACCGCCTCCAGCAATCGCGCGTTCTGTTGCAGCGCGTCCTCGCTCATGGCGGGCGTGTTGTCGCGTCCAGACGGGGTGCCGAGCAGGCTGAGGGGGGGAAGGCGTGGCTCCGAATCGGGATCGAGCGCGAGGGTTGGTTGGGATTCGGCGACGACGCGGCGGCCGGTGGCCAGCCGTCCTCGCCCCTTCGCGACACGCGGAGTCGCGCGGGCGGTCGCTTCAGCCTCCCCCGCCGGTGGCGTGCGCGACAGGCGGGGTTCGCGCCGGAGTGCGCCACGTTGGTCCGGCGTTTGGCGTGGCGCGCGCTGTTCGATATTGCTCGTCCATCGCAGCGCGACCCACAGCGCCTTGGTCAGCCACGCCACGCCCCGCCCCAGTCCTTTCCAGTCGCCGAGTCCGAGTCCGAGCGTCGCGACGACGGTGGCGAGGCTCGCGATGCCGAGGCCCCCGACCTGCGCATATGGCCATATTGCGAACCCCTCCAGACCCGCCAGCCGCGTGACGCCGCTTTCCGCGAGCGCGCCGATCCAGCCGCCGAGGCCGGTTGGCAGCGGCCACCCGGGTGGCGCTGGAAGCGCCGCCCCGAGCGCCGCAGTAACCGCCAGCGCCAGCGGTAGTGCGCTGGCGCTGAGCCAGAACCGGCGCAGACCGCGATGAGAGACGATGCGCCACGCCCAGGCGGTCACGGAGAGCACCAGCACCCAGCTCGCCAAGCCCAAGGTTTGCAGCAGCAGGTCGGCGGCGTGCGATCCGGCGTGGCCGAGCCAGTTATGCGGCGCGGCGGCAGTGGCCATGTTCCAGCTTGGGTCGCTCGGTGTGAAACTGGCCAGCGCCAAGGCCAATGCGAGGGCCACAGCGAAGGCGCAGAGCCCAATCAGTTCGGATCCCCGGCGACGGAGAAAATTGATCGCCCCGGCCGGCAACAGGGGCGGTCTCGCGCGGGCGGTGGTTCGGTGTGTCATTGTATGGTCTCGCCGTGCGCTCTCGTTCGTTGCTGCCGGTTCGGTGCGCGGCCACCATGGTTGACTGCACGATGCTGGCCGGATGAGCCGTAGATCATAGGCGCAATAATGATCATATACAATGACTTGAGAACCATTCCCACTGTATCACATGAGTTGTCCCTCGGGGCGTTGGAGCGCCGCTTTGCCCTGTCGAAGTTTCGCACCCCTTGGCCGAGGTCGCGCACGCCTTGAGCGTTGAGGACGATGCGTTTGCTCGCGCCCTGGCGGCACTAGGCGGGGCGATTCGCCGAGACGGCGGCCGGATACGCGGCGCTGGTGGACGCGGAGCCAGCGAACGCGGCCGGGTTGTTCAATTTGGCGGGCTTCGTCCGCGATTTGGAGGCCGCCTACTAGGCGATGTGGTGCGGGCGCGCGGACCGACCCGCCCGCCCCTCAAGGTTCGCCCGACGGCGCGCCGCGGCTGAACGAATGTGGATCCCCAAGCCCGAGAGTGACATGGCCGAACGTGACACAGGAGAGCTGGCGTCTAGCCCGACAGTGCGCGCTCGATCGCGCTGCCCAGGCGCAATAGCGCTGTGTCGGCGCCGGGCAGCCCGTTAAGCATGAGGCCCACGGGCAGACCCAACTCATCGAGGCCGCACGGCAGCGTAAGGCCGCACAGGCCGAGCCGATTGCCAAGCCGGGTGAAGCCCAGCGCGTCCATGTTGGCGGCGAGGTAGTCCGCGCTGCCGGCCTCGAGCGGAGCTATCGGCGGTGGCGGCGTCATCACCGTCGGCGTCAGCACCGCCGAAAACTCCGCTGCACGTCGGAGATAGCGTGCTCGAATTTCGGCCCCGCGCGTTGCAAAGGCGACCATATCGACGGCGCGGTGCTCGCGGCCGGCCAGGACGCGCTCGGCGATCGGACGATAGACGCGGCCGGGGTCGGTCTCGATCAGGTCGCCCCAGTTGGCGCAAGCCTCGCACACCTGGATGTCGCCGGGCCCACCGATCATGTCATCGAGCTGGTCGAACTCCGGAATATCGCCGTGGACCAGGCTCGCGCCGGCCTGGGTCAGGCGATCGAGCGCCGCCTCGAACAAGCGCCGCACGCCCGGCGCGGTGCGCTCGGCCGCGAAGGTGGCGGCGACCAGAAAGCGTGTGCCGTGCAGGCCGGCGCCGCTGAGATCGGCCGGCTGGCGGTTGAGGAGAAGGCTGAGAATCGCGTTGGCGTCGGCCACATCGCGGGTCAACGAGCCGACCGTATCGAGGGATTGGCTCAACGGCAGGACGCCGTTGGTCGGCACCAGTCCGATCGTGGTCTTGAGCCCGACTAGACCGTTCCATGCCGCCGGCACGCGGACCGAACCGCCGGTATCGCTGCCGATCGCGGCAGGCGCCAGCCCGCGCGCGACCGAGACTGCCGCGCCCGACGAGGAGCCGCCTGGACAGCGCGGCGTCTCGTCATCGAAAGCGTTGGCCGGCGTGCCGGTCGTGGGGTTGATGCCGAGGCCCGAATAGGCGAACTCCGTCAGGTTGGTCTTGCCCAGGCAGACGGTCCCGGCTCGGCTCGCCCGCTCGAGCACCAGCGCA
>Ga0315339_1003018_pt1 | contig 12178 bp, 9 predicted proteins | sample ASW17metaG_FD_204514 | JGI IMG/M metagenome (GOLD analysis project Ga0315339, IMG submission 204514) | Ammonia-oxidizing marine archaeal communities from Pacific Ocean, United States - ASW #17 | ecosystem: Environmental > Aquatic > Marine > Oceanic | place: USA: California | collected 2016-12-05
CAGCCTCCCGCGCGGCGTTGGCGCAATCCACCACCGCCTCCCGTGGCGAGTGCGAGGGCATATGGTCACAGCGCCCGGCGTACCGCGAACCCAGCGCCGCCGCCATTGTCTCGACCGCATCCGTTTCCCGGTTCAGGGTGCCGCTGACCAGCAGATAGACCCGTTCCGCGCCCAGGCGCTCGGCCTCCGCCGCCATCGCGCCCGCCGCCTCCTGCCCGAAGATGACCCGTTCCATACCCGTAAAGACGACTTCACCGCTTTGCATATTCTGTTTCCTTCTTCCCGTCCTCTATGACGGATTGGGATCGTTGATCTTGTCCAGGGGAAAGATTGGCCGGCGCACGTTCTTGAAATCCAGTATGTCATAGTCCGAGGTGCAAACCCCGACGCCGGCGCATTCGATCACCTGTTTCGCTACCTCGCCAAAGCCGGCGCGATAATGAATGCGGCTTTTCAAGACCAGGTACATTTTCTTCAACGGATCAATGCCCAGGCTCAGGAAGCAATTCAGATCGTTGGGTTCCTGATGCCGGCTGATCACCACGATTTCCACCTTTCCGGTGTCCAGCACCACGGTCGGGCCCATGTCCTGCAATATGCCAGTCGCCGCCGGGCCTTGATTGCGGAACTGGCCGTTGGAAATAATCTTCACAATGCCACTGACCAGGCGCGGCTCGCCCTTGCAATTGATCGACGGCATATCAATTTTGCCGCCCAGATTTATGGTGACTTGGGCGCCCACGCCGGCCACGATCATCTCCCGCACGGCGCCGGGATCATGGATGGCGAAGGCGGCGACGTCCTCCAAGCCGGCATCCAACACCCCGCCCAGCACCGCCATGGTATCCATGGTGCCGCCCGATGCGGCGTTGTCGTAATGGTCCAGCACCACGACGGGGCCTTCCGTGGCGGCCTTGGCCCGGGCCAGGGAGTCTTCCAGGGGTTCGATCTGATAGACGAAGGCTTCCCGTTCATTCCAGGCAAAATCCAGCAGCTCGTCGCGATAGCGTTCGGCCAATGCGGGATCATTGTCCGTCACCACCACCGCCGACAGACCGGCGTTATGGATGTCGGCGTGGGGGAAGCCCACGAACAAAGTAGCGATCAGGGCGCCGTCGGCCTCCATGCGCTTGGTCATCTCCTGCAGGTCCTTGTTGGGGAAATTGGCCGTGCCCTGGCGCATCACGTGGGGCAGCATGGGCCGGTTGCCCCAGGCCATGGTGGGGTTGCTCCTGCCCGCCAGCATCTCGAACAACGGCCGCCCGGTGCGTTCGGCGGTCTCGTAGTTGTCGATATGGGGATAGGTCTGAAAGCCGCCGATCACCGTCGCATTGTTGGCGATGGCGTCGTACATGTTGGTGTGCATGTCGAGAGAGACAGCCATGGGGGTATGGGGTGCAATTTTGCGGATATTTGCCAACAGGGTGCCTTCCCCATCGTCGGAGCTTTCGGTCACCATGGCGCCGTGCAGATCCAATAGAATGGCATCGCATCCGCCCTCGATGGCCGAGAGTATGCGCGCGGTGATATAGGCATAGGCATCGTCCTGCACGGGCCCCGAAGGGGGCGCATTGGCGGCGATGGGAAAAACCATCTCGGCGCCGGCTTCCTCCGCCAGGTCAATAAATGCGCCGACGCCGCTGTTGGTGCACTTGAAGGCGTCATAGACCTCCTGTCCTTCATAGGGCAGGGGCTGCGCCTTGGCGAAGCGTTCGATGGGTGTGGGCACCGGGGAAAATGTGTTGGTTTCGTGCTTCATCATGGCGATGACGACGCGCATGGCTGCCTCCTCAATTTGTTTTCTTGGGCGGTAGGCTGGCAGAGCACCGGGGCGGAGGCAAGTATGATGTTGGGGCACGGTGTTGGGACGTTCGCCGCCGCCGCGATCAGCCCTCCGTGTTTTGCGCCAACAGGCTCAGCACCTCGTCGGTTTGGCGGACAAAACCATAGGCGCCCTGTAGCGACAACGTCGCGGCGTCCTGGAGTTCTTGGGAAAAGGTCGCCGTGCCGTCATCCACCAAGATGACCCGATAGCCCCTATCGGTGGCATCACGCATGGTGGTTTCGACACAACGGTTGGTCACCACCCCGCCCAGCACCAACGTCTCGATATTCAGATTGCGCAAGGTGGCATCAAGGCCGGTGGAGGCAAATGCGCCGTAGGTGGTTTTGTTGATGACGGTCTCATCCGCCGTCGGTTCCAAAACCTCGACCATGCGCGCCCAGGGATCTGTCTTGGCGGGCAATGCCGCTTCTCCGATTTGGGCCCGCGCCTCGTCATTCAAGCGCTTAAAAGCCGGCGCCCAATCGCCGCCGTCGGCGTTTTCCGAAGCGACAGTGGTAAAGATCACCCGATGCTTGCCGGCGCGAAAGACATCCAGCAAGCGCTTTAAGTTGGGTTCCACCATGGACTTTGACCGCTCTTGAAAATATGCGCCAAGACCCGAGGAACGCCGATCCATCATCCGTGAAAAGGGCGATTGGGGATTGATGAAGTACTCCTGCATGTCGATGATCAACAGGGCGGTCTTGGCGAGATCAAATTCGACCGGCTTGGTGTTTAGTTTGGTCTGGGCGACGATATATCTTTCATGGGCCGCCGTTATGTCTTTGCTCATGCTTTCTGCTCCAATATTAATATGCGCTAGGTTACGCCATGGCCCTTAAAGGCCACGGGAATGCGCTGGATATCCTGGATCACCCCCGCCGACAGGCTGCCACGCAGCTCTGACGAGGCGCTGTCCGATACCGTGTCGGAGATACCGCCGAAGCGTTCGGCAATGGCGCCGGCAATCTCGTCATGGCGGCCGACGGCGGCAAACAGGCGGACCACGTCGTCGGAAATTTCCGCCGTCATCTTGTCCCATTGATCGGTCTTGGACATGTGGTTCAGCTTGTGGCCCAGGTCGAGGAGGTCATGCTGTTCCAGGACCGGCCAATAGGCCCGGGTGGAGCCATAAAAGCCAACCCGCATGCGGATCCATTCCACCACCTTGTCCACGGTTTCGTCATCCGGGCCCGTGGCGATGAAGCCGCCGCCCGAGATCTCGAAGTTTTCCCGCGGCCGCTCGACGCTCTCGATGGCGCTGTCCAGACGGGGGATGACGATGTTTTCAAGATACTTGCGGGTACAAAAGGCGTGGAGGCGGGCACCATCGTATTCCTGGCCGGCTACCTTCATCATGGCCGGCCCCACGGCGGCAACGGTGATGGGCGGGGGCGGAAAGTCAATGGCCTCCGGCGTGAAGTTGGGCGTCATCAGGGTAAAGCGGTAATGGGCGCCCTCGAAATTCAGCGCTTCGCCGGTCTTCCAGTTGTTCCAGATGGCGCGCAGGGCCTGGGCGTATTCCCGCAGGCGCGGCGCCGGCGGGGTCCAGGGGGCGGAAAAGCGCCGCTCGTTATGGCCCTTGACCTGGCTGCCGATGCCGAGGACGAAACGCCCGCCCGAGGCAGCCTGCAGATCCCAGCCGATGTTGGCCACGGTCATGGGACTGCGGGCGAAGGCGATGGCGATGCCGGTCGAAAGTTGTAGCCGCTTGCTGTTGATGGCGGCGACGCCCAGGGGCATGAAGGGATCGTGGCGGTTCTCCAGCGTGGTGACGCCGTCATAGCCCTTGGCCTCGATGGCGCGGACCGCGTCGGGCACTTGGGCAAGGTTGTGTTGTGGAATGGTCGTCATCACCCGCATGGGGCATCCTCCCGTTGTTTTTTTATCAGCCGCGCGAAGGGGCGGCGGTGGACGTACGGCCCCTTGTCGTTATTAGGCTTGTCGTTATTAGGCTTGTCGTTATTAGGCTTATCGTTACTCAGCTTGTCGTTTTTCGGCGCCCCATCCGGTTCCAGCCTAAAGCCGCCCGCGTGGTCCCGCAAGATTGCTTGTAGCGCGCGCGCCCCCTTCGCCGCTATGCTGGATAAAACCTGATCTTGAGGAGAGTCCACATGAGCATCGGCGCGGGCGTTGGCCTGTCCACCTATCCGTTTTCCAGCATCGACGGCTTCTGGGCCTGGGTGCAAATGTGCGAGGAAGGCGCGGTGGATTCCATCTGGCAGACCGATACCCTGGTTTCCAAGGAACCCATGCTGGAATGCATGACCACCATGGCGGCCCTGTCGGGTGCAACCAAGAAACTGAAATTCGGCATGAACGTGGCCTCCGTCGCGTTGCGCAATCCCCTGGTCCTGGCCAAGCAATGCGCCACCATCGATGTGCTCAGTAATGGCCGCTTGTTGCCCGCCTTTGGCATCGGCAGTACCTTTTCGGCCGATTGGCGCACCACCGGCACCCCCACCAAGCGCCGTGGTAAGCGCACGGACGAGGGTTTGGAGATCATTTCGCGTCTTTGGAAGGGCGAGGAAGTCACCCTGGACGGTGAATTCTTCCAATACGATGGCGTGCGTATTTCCCCCTTGCCGGCGCAGGCGGAGCTGCCATTGTGGATCGGCGGCTCGTCCGACGCGGCGATCCGGCGCACGGTGAAATACGGAACCGGCTGGCAGGCCTCGTTCGAAAACCCCGAACAGGCCGGGATCACGGTCGAGAAGATCAAACAGGGCATGCGGGAAGCCGGCCGTGATTTCGAGGACGATCATTTTGGCACGGGCATCAACTATCGGTTTGGCAAATGGGATGACGACGTCGTAGTCCGCGCCGCGAAACGGTTCGAGCGGGTCGGCGGGCGCAATTCCCGCGATAGCTTTGCCGTGGGCGGGGCGGCTGAATTACTGGACAAAATTCGCGCCTTTGCAGACGCCGGCCTGCCGAAGCTGATCCTCCGCCCGCTGGCGGCGGACGACGGGGACACCATTCGTCAGACCCAATTGATGATCGACGAAATTCAACCGGAAATCGCCGCCATGAATATGGCAGACAAAGCCAAATTGACCGCTCTGGCGTAAGCGTTGGTACGGTAGCATTTAAAATAGTGACGTAATACGTATATAAATCTACGATGGTAATTACCTGCAGTAAAATTACTTTTATATAAGTATTACGTCACTATATTAAATGCTACCCACTGTTTGAAAATTGGCACAGATATTTTTTGAGGAGTTATGAATGTCGTTGAGAGTTGATGCCGGGCAACTGCAGGCTCTGATCGCGGAAATATTCGAGCGCGGGGGCTGCATGCGGGACGAGGCCGAGCGCATCGCCATGCGCCTGCTGGGAGCCAATCTGACCGGGCATGACAGCCACGGCGTGCTGCGCACCTCGCGTTATATCGATTGGCTGAAGCGCGGATTATTTTATGCCGGGCGCAAGGTGCATGTCGGTTTTGACAGCGACGCTCTGTGCATCCTGGATGGCCAGTATGGTTTCGGGCAGACTATCGGCGAACAGGCGGTGCGGTTGGGCATGGACAAGGCGGCGAAAAGCGGCGCTGCCGTCGTGGCGTTGAACAATGCGGGCCATCTGGGGCGGATCGGTGATTGGGCCGAAATGGCGGCGGCGGAAGGCTTTGTCTCTATCCATTTCGTCAATGCCCGCGGCTCCGTCCTGGTCGCACCCTTTGGCGGTACCGAGCCGCGTTTTTCCACGGCGCCGTTCTGCGTCGGCGTGCCCAGGGGCGATGAGCCCCCCGTGGTGCTGGATTTCGCCACCTCCGTGGTGGCCGAGGGCAAGGTGCTGGTCGCCCACAAGGGCGGCAAACCATTGCCCGAGGGCGCCTTGATTGACGAGAACGGCACCCTGTCGACGGATCCGGCGGTGTTGTACGGCACCGCCGGCCCCGACGCGCCGCCGAACGAACGCGACGGCCTTGGCGCCATCCGTGCCATGGGCGAACACAAGGGATCGGGACTGGCATTTATCTGCGAGCTGCTGGGCGGCTCGCTGACCGGCAACCGGGCAACGGGCATCCCCAACGAACACTTCGCCAACGGCATGCTGTCGATTTATCTCTCCGTCGAGGTCTTTGATCGGGGCGGCGGTTTCGCCGACGACATTACCCGCTACATTGATTTCGTTAAAAGCACCAGCCCCGTTGACCCAGACGAACCGATCCTGGTGCCGGGCGACAAGGAACGCGCGGTCAAGGCCGAGCGCCTGGCCAACGGCGTGCCCCTGAGCCAGGAAGCCTGGGACGACATCAAGGGCGCGGCCCGGCGCGTCGGCATGGAGCCGGAGGATATCGACGAGATCGCGGCGCCGCTGTGAGTCAGGTAAATTTCCCGATTGATTAGATTGAACGCGTAAATGATGCCTCCTAGGACGTCGTTCTATGGCTACAGGATTGTTGCGGCTTGTGGCGTCATTCAAGCCATAAATCTTGGTGGGATTTTTACATTCGGCGTGCTTTTTCCCGAACTTGAGAACGAGTTTGGCTGGTCCCGAACGGCAATATCAGGTGCGACGTCATTTGCCTTTCTCATGGCGGGCGCCTGCGCCATATTGATGGGTCGGGCCACTGATTGGTTGGGGCCCCGCATTGTTCTCACCGTTGCTGGTGCGTTGCTCGGCCTCGGGTATGGGTTATTTTACCGTATGGAGGCGGTTTGGGAACTTTACCTCTACTATGGTTTGCTTGTGGGCGTTGGACTGGCTGCGCATGACGTCTGCACCCTATCGACCATCGCCCGCTGGTTCGAAAGGCGACGGGGGCTGATGACCGGGCTGGTGAAGGCAGGCGGTGGAGCTGGCCAGGTTGTGGTACCGATCGTGGCAGCAGCACTGATCGCCGGGGTGGGGTGGCGATTGACGTGCCTCCTTTTTGGTCTTGCGGCTGCTATAGTGCTTGTTGCCGCAGCACAGGCGATGCGGCGGAATCCGGCGGAATTGGGTTTGAAGCCCGATGGGGTAGTGAGGGATAAGGTTTCCGACGCCGTTCAAAAAGAGGAAGGCGTATCGCTGAAGGAGGCGGCCAAAACCCGGACCCTATGGGTGCTATGCATTGCCAAGTTCTGTGATTTGTTCTGTCTATTCACTGTCATAATCCACATCATTCCTTACAGTATGGATCACGGCACGGAACCGGCCGTGGCTGCTGGCCTATTATCAACCATTGGAGCCATGAGTATCGTCGGCCGCATCGTCCTAGGAGGTGCATTTGACCGTATTGGTCCGAGATGGTCACTCCTGGGATGCTTCGCCATACTGACGGCAAGCCTTGTGATGTTGCAGTTTGCTGAAAGTACGTGGTCACTCTTCATTTTCGCGATTGTTTACGGTCCTGCCCATGGCGGCTTCTTCACCATTACATCGCCGTCAGTGGCGGAATACTTTGGCACACGTTCCCATGGCACCCTGTTCGGTTTGGTGGTCTGCTGCGGTACCGTGGGCTCGACACTCGGCCCCTTGGTCGCGGGCGGGCTGTTCGACGCGCTGGGAAGTTACAAGGGAGCGTTTGCGTTGCTTCTTGGCTTCAGCGTGCTGGGACTGTTCATGGCCAGCGGGTTGCCGTCACATCGAAGGTTCGAGAGCCCGTAGAGGATGAACTGAGGCTTTAACCGTGCCGCCGTGCCATGGCCGTCGCCTCGATGGTCGAACCCACCGTGATCACCATGCCATAGACCTTGGCGGCGGCGCCGATGCTGATCATACCGTAGGTATGGAGCCCGACGAGATTGACAAGATCGCGGCGCCTTTGGGCTAACAATTTCGTATCCATGAATAGGGGGACACGTAACAAGTACATGTCCCTCTATTCACCCCGGCCATCCGTCGTGATGCAGGCGGAGTATTGCGGGGAGTTGTACTTGTTACGTGTCCCTGGAATATGGCCAAACGCGGCAGCCCGTTAAATCAGGCCGCGTTTTGCCGGCAATAGCACGACGCCTTGACCTCCACTTCCGAACGCGCCATGGCCTGATCCAGGGCCTGCTTGATCAACAGCGCCTCGATGGTTTCGCCGCGCCGGGTCAGGCATTCGTGCAGGCCGTGCAGGCTCCACAGATTGTTGGGATGTTGGCAGGCCCGGCTGAGGCTTTGGTCCAGCCCCAGATCGGCGCGGTAGACCGCCTCCGCTTCCTCTGCCTGGTCTTGTTCCAACAGCAGGGCGCCCAGGGCATGTCGGGCCGGCTGCATCCAGCCCCAGGGCTCGTCGTAGGGCAGGTTGTCGTCCAACTCCACCGCGCGGCGCAAGTGGTCGAAGGCCACAGCGAAATTACCCTTGCGGTATTCCAACTCGCCCTCCAGCATGGCCTGGGCGATCTCCAACGTATCCACCACCGTGTTATTATGGACCCGGCGGCTGTCGGGCACCAATGCCTTGGCGGCGATAAATTCGTCGCGCTCCGCCTCCGCCCCCGCCACGTTGCCGGTGGCGGAATGGGCCACGGATTTGGCGTAGCGCATCATGGCCGTGGTGCAGCAATATAGCGCCTGATCCTCGGGCATCTCTTGATCGATGATCTCTTGCCATTTTCCGAACCGGATCAACACGTGTTGCTTCATGGCCAGATACCCCTCGATAAAATCCGCCATGGGCGGGGAGGGGATGCGCAGCAAATCTTCGGGCGTGGTATCGATGATCTCCTGCGCCGCCTTGATGGCGGGGGTATATTGGCCCAGGAACATCGCGCCATAAATAGCGAAATGATGATCATGGATGCGGTATAGGGAATAGACGTTCATCGCACCTTCCTTGGCCAGGAATTTGCGGTCCGCCCGCGTCGCCTTTTGATTATAAATCACCACGTCCCGGTACTGCCCGCACAGCACGTCGATATGGGTCGGCATGTGGATCAGATGGCCCGCGTCGGGGACCAGGTCGCGCAGGCAGTCACCGGCACGCAGGGCCTTTTGGGGAAAGGGCGACATTTCCATGAGGTGAATATAGAGGTGGAGCATACCGGGATGCTCCCAGGAGGCGGGCAGCTCGGCGAAGGCCCGTTCCAAAACCTCTTGCGCCTCCAATGTGCCCGCGCCCTTGACGACGCCACCGGTTTTTAGATCCCACATCTGCCAAGGCGTGCGGTTCATGATCGCCTCGGCGAAAAGGGCACAGACTTCCAAGTCATCCGAATGGGCTTTGTGGACCTCCCGCATGGCATCGGCGTAATCAGTATCCCAGCCCCGTTGATCGTCAATGGGGTCGCGTTGGGGGTAGCGGGCGGGCAGGGCCCGGATCAGGGCCTGTTCGACGTCTCCGGCCCCCTCGGAGTGGGACAGCGCCAATTGCGTGGCGTCGTGGCTGGCGGCCAGCGCGGCCGCCTTGCCGGCCGGGTCCAGCCGCACCCAGGGAAGGTTGTAGTTGGGGCCGGAGGCATAGGCCACGCCCCAGTGGGCCATGGCGCATGCGGGATCATGTTCCAGCGTCCTTTGAAAACAGGCGATGGCCTCGGCATGGTTATAGCCGTACATCCAATTAATGCCGCGGTTGAACCATTTCTGCGCCGCTTCCGAAGTGGTCGTAACCGCGCGTTTGAACGGGCCGAGGTCGTAATAATCCATGTCCTTCATACTCCTAATCGGCGCGCCGTTGCGCCGTGGCTACCTCGTCAAGGTTCAGATCCGTGGTGATGATCACACCGTAGTCATTGGCCGCCGTGTCGATGGAGATCAAACCGTCGGTCACATCTTCCAGCACCTGTTGCGGCGCGCGCAGCATGGGATCGCCATAGCCCCCCCCCGCCGGGCCGACGCATACGAATTTGTCGCCGGCCTGAACGGCTGTGTGGGGTAACTTGGATGGCAATTCACTACCCTTGCCGTCTTCACGGTCCAGACGCAGACCGGCGGAGCCGCCGTCGTTGCCGCCCCGGAAGCCCCAGGGTGGGAACTTGTGCCCCTCGCCCTCGATGGAGGCGCCGCCGTCTTCGAGATATTCGAATTCCCGGACAGACCCCAGGCCGCCGCGCCATTGTCCGGCGCCGCAGACATTCTCGCGCAGCTCATACCGGCCAACGCGGAGCGGCAGGTGGCTTTCGATATCTTCGATGGGATTGTTGCGGGTGTTGGCATAGAGCGTATCGACCGCATCCATGCCGTCCTTACCGTCGCGGCCGCCGTAGCTGCCTTCGAAGATTTCCATGTGTACCCAGTGTTCGGAGTCCCGCAGACCGGAAAATGCGATAACCCGTAAATTGCCGATGCCGGCGGAAACCTGGCTTGGGGCCACCTCGGCCAGGGCCTTCATCACCGTATCGGCCAGTTGGTTGCCGGGACAGAAGCGGGCAATGGTGGGAGCGGGGAAGATCGGGTTGGCCAGGCAGCCCTCGGGCGCGACGATCTTGATGGGCCGCACCAGGCCGTCGTTAACGGGGATATGGCCATGTACGGCGGTGTCCAGCAGCACGGAGCGCACGGTCAGCCAGACGGCGATATCCACAGTGCCGTGCAGGGGCATGTTGATGGGTTTGTCATCGATCTGCTTCGCCGTGCCGGTCAGATCCACCACCATCTCGTCGCCGGCAACGGAGATCGAGACGCATAACGGCAGCTCCCGATATGCCGGGTCGGGGTGGTCGAGGAAGCCGTCGATATAGGTGGTGGCGGAATAGGTGCCGTCGGGCAGGGCGCCGATGGCCTGGCGCATCAGTCGTTCGGAATGGTTCATCACGTCTTCGCAGGCGGCTTGAAAAACCGTTTTGCCGTAACGGTCGACCAGTTCCACCAGCCGTTCGCCGCCGATGCGGGCGGCGGCGATTTGCGCCTCCATGTCACCCACCACCAGGTCGGAAACCCGGATGTTGTCGCGCAGGATATGCCAGACGGGCATCACCTTTTCGCCTTGTTCATAAAGCTTGATGGCCTTGAATTGCAAGCCTTCGGCATAGGCATCGATGGCATCCACGATGCCGCAACTACCCGGCGTAAGCGAGCCGATATCCAGATGATGTGCCGTGGTGGCCGAAAAAGCGATCAGCTCGCCATCGTAAAATACCGGTACGATGAAGCCGACGTCCGGGACATGGCTGGCGCCGGCGTATGCATCATTGTGCATGACCACGTCGCCGGGCCTGAATTCCTCGCCGCGTTCCGCCATGATTTTCTGCACGCCGCGCACATACCCTGGAATGGGTCCCGATTGCAGGGGTGTGGACTGCGCCGATTCCGCCAGTCCACGGCCAGCCAGATCCACCAACCCGGCGCCGAAATCCTCCGACTCCCGGATGATCGAGGAATAGGACATGCGCATCAGCTTATAACCCATTTCGATGGCGATATTTTCCAAGGCGCCCTGGATGACCGAGGCGGTGACGTGGTCCACGGCCGGAGAGTTCTTTTGAATGTTCATCATCTAAGCTCCTGTCTCGATCAGCAGATTGCCCCCGGCCTGGGCCGTGGCCCTGGCGCCGGGAGGAATAACGGTGGTGGTATCTTTCTGCAGGATGATGGCCGGGCCCTCGACCGTCCTGTCGACGGGCAGCTTGTCCCGCGCGTAGAGGGGCGTCGCCATGGCCCGCAGTTCGCCGTCCAGGGGGAAATGGCACTGCGCCTCGTCTAGTTTTGCATCCGCGAGCACGCCAATCCGGTCCAATGCCGGCAGTTCGATTTTTGGCATCTGGCCGATGCCGGTGACGCGGATATTGACGATTTCGATGGGGCTGTCCTCGAACACGTGGCCGTATTCCGTGGTGTGGATCGCCTCGAACGCCTTGAAGATATCGGCCAAGCTGGCGTCATCCACCGGGCCGTCGGCCACGGGTACCCGTAATTCATAGCCCTGGCCAACGTAGCGCAAATCACCGCTGCGTTGATAGGCCACGTCGCCGTCTTCCAGGCCGTCGGTCTTGAATTGTGCCGCCAGGCTGTCCCGCATGGCATCAAAATCTCGGCTTAAGCGGTCGCCGTCCACATCGCCGCTGACCTGGAATTCCGTGCGGATGGCATCGTATTTCAGGTCCGTGGTCAGAAGCCCGGCGGCGGACGTAATACCGGGATAGGGCGGAATGATAACTTCGGGTATGCCCAAGTCGCGGGCCACGTCAACGCCGTGCAACGGCCCCGCGCCGCCGAAGGCGACCAGGGAAAACTCGCGCGGGTCATGGCCTTTTTGGACGGTGCGGGAGCGAATGGCATTGGCCATGTTGGCATTGATGATGGTCAGAACGCCGCTCGCGGCGGCCTCCTTGGTCATACCAAGCTGTTCCGCTAGTTCGGCGATCACCCTGTGGGCGGCATCCGCGTCCAAGGTCATCTCGCCGCCAAGAAAATTACCCGGCTGCAGGCGGCCCAGGACCACGTTGGCATCGGTTACGGTTGGCAAGGTGCCGCCGCGTCCGTAGGCGGCGGGGCCGG
>Ga0315339_1003019_pt1 | contig 12175 bp, 19 predicted proteins | sample ASW17metaG_FD_204514 | JGI IMG/M metagenome (GOLD analysis project Ga0315339, IMG submission 204514) | Ammonia-oxidizing marine archaeal communities from Pacific Ocean, United States - ASW #17 | ecosystem: Environmental > Aquatic > Marine > Oceanic | place: USA: California | collected 2016-12-05
GGAAACGTGGTAAAATATATTACCCGGGCCAAGCATAAAGGAGACGAGCTTGGTGATCTTAAGAAAGCCAGATGGTATCTGGACTACTTGGTTAAGCGGTTAGAGAAACAAAATGCCACTTAAAGAATTTATCACAAAAGTAATTTTATGCCTAGCTAGCTTTGCTTTAATCGGCTGGGTTTCACGAGCATATTTTGTGTTTCTAATGCCATAAGGAAAAAAAATGAAATCAACAAAAGAAAAAATTAACTACGACGGTCTCTACAAAAAGAGGGACAAAGATGACCCGCGAGATATCTCAAGACGGGCCCTTGAAAACCTTTATGAACAGACCGAGCAAAACAATGCACGCCTCAACAATTTAGTTGATCGATATCACGAGCTGTTTAACGATTTTAGTAAGTTCAAAAGGGAGGTGATAAGTGAAAAAGAGAATTCATGTCAACCAACACAAGATTAGATCAAATAAAAAGACCGGAGATCGAGAGCCGGTGTTGACAGTTAAAACTTATAAGAGCAACGATTACTGCCACGAAGCTTTAATTAAGGGTCCATGTAGGGTTGTTTATTCACCCGACAAACCCCTTAGTTGCGGAGCTAAAGTTTGGATAGAAACAGAATCAGAAGTTGTTTGTCTGGTGAAAGACTAAGTGGAATTACTTTTTTCACTTTATGAGTGGTTTGTTATGATCGTCTTTGAGGCATTCATAGAAACCTTTACGTGCGTGGCCGTTGTAATATTCGTAACGCTGATTCTATTACATTATTTATATCGGAGACTTAAGTGACCAGTTCAGCTTTTTTAATAGGTTTATTAATAATAAACACGATATTCCTTGTAAGAGAATTTATTAAGGGGGTTCTCGTGTCCAAACGATTAGAGGACGCAGAAGACCTGATTAACGTTAAAATTCTAGAGGTTCTGAACTTGGAAGACTACATGGGCAAACAAATACGAAAGCTGCGGCAAGAGAACAAGGAACTAAAAGAGGTGAGCAAAGAATTGACAGCGGTGCCTGAATAGTGTATACTATATATGCCGCGGTGTTCCTGACGGGCGTCTTATGAACGTTTGGTTAAATATGTTGGGTGGTACCGAAGGGGTTCAATTCCTCCACCGCGGACCAAAAAATAAGTACATAAAATTAAAAGGATTAAAGTTGAAGTAAAAGATAAGCATACTATTTAAATCCATTGAGTAAAGACTCAATAAACACATTTCAACAATTGTTGAAATTTCAAAGTAAAACATTAAGGAGAAATACAATGAAATACTTTATCGCATTCGCATTCGCTATTATCATAGGATTTGGAGTAGCTGGCTGTGAAGACAAAAAAGAGAAAGAGGCCACAGATACTGCGGTCGTAGAGACACAAGATGTTGTGGTTCTATCAGAAGATGCAACGTCAACTGACGCATCTTCTGACGCTGTTGTAACAGGCGATTAATGTTACATGGCTCCCATCGTCTAGCGGTTAGGACGCTGGCCTTTCAAGCCGGTAACGAGAGTTCGATTCTCTCTGGGAGTACCAAATGAGAATGATAATGAAAAAGCGCCTTTATGACGACAACGTAGGCTTCGTTGAGCTTGTTGATGCAGTTGGAGATGATCTAACTGTCGTCAACTCTGCCCGTGTAAGTTTTGGAAAACAAAAAACAGAACTTGATAAGAAGGACAAAAAACTTATCAAGTATCTTATCAAGCATAAGCATACTTCAACTCTGGAGCATTGCTTTGTAACCTTTCGCGTAAAAGTCCCGCTGTTTGTCCGCTCACAACATCACAGGCACCGCACTTGGTCTTACAACGAGATTAGTCGCCGTTACACTGACTTTGATATTCAGTTCTATGAGCCAAAGGCATTTAGGACTCAACACAAGTCAAACCGACAAGCATCAAATGCTGAAGAATTGATTAATCCCAGAATTGGACCTCCAGCCGATTGGGTTGTTAAAGAACACCATAGGAAGAGTTTACAACTTTATGAAGACCTTATCGAAGCGGGTGTTTGTCGAGAACAAGCAAGGGGCATCTTACCGCAGAACATGTATACTGAATACTATGCCTCAGCGAATCTTAATAACATTCTTAAGTTCATTGACCTTCGCACACACGAAGGCGCACAATGGGAAATCCAAGAGATGGCAAAGGCAATGTTGGAGATTATTAATAAACTATTTCCTGTTACGGTTGCAGCGTACCGCGAGTTAAGACAATGAACTAGGGCTTTGATGCCGGTTTATCGAACAGCTTTCCAATTATTTTAACCAAGGCATTAACACTTCTTTTGCTACGATCGGCTTCGATCGTACTCTTGATGAAAGAGACAGTTGGTTGGAATTTAGGCGATATTGCAATGTGAGTGAAGCGCACATACGCCGCGCTAACCATCCCAATCAACTCGCCTTTGTGATTCAATATTGGCGATCCGGAGCTTCCACCAATGGCCGGCAATGAGTAAATCGCCCTGTCGAAGCTGTCGCCATCGTAAAAGCCTTGGAAAATTGGTACCATATTTTTATCAAAGATTCCAAGCGGCGCCGCAGTGTTATATATTCGATCGCCGGGCTCGGGCTTATCAGCGGCTAGCCGCATCGACGGCTTTTGTAGTCCTTTAACATATAGTAAGCAAAGGTCATGTTGTTGATTGACTGCAATGGTTTCGACCGGGAAATACATATTATCAATATTAACTACATGAAAGAGTACTTTGTGTTGGACTTTATCTAAGAATTTTTGTATGTTCCGATCAACACAGACATGGGCCGCCGTCAGAACATACACTCCACCCCGCGCATCGCCGACAACGGCTGCTGAAGCAACAGCCCCAAATCGCTTTGTTGCACATAAATCTTTCTTCTCTGGGTGACACATTGTTGCTTCAATGGTCTTCCGCACTTTAAGAAAAGATTGCAATGGCAAAATATTTTTTATATTATTTCTATGCGCACACGAAAATAAAAACACCAGTAGGAGAGGTACCACAAATTTAAAGTTGTTCATACAATATATAGTTGATGTTTTTAACTTTTCTAAGATCTAGTTAAAGCAAGAGAAAAAATCATAAGGAGAATAAATTATGATAAAGATTTTAGCAGCAGGAATTCTTGCTATGGGATTATCCACACCTCATGTTGACTGGAAAGAAATTACCACTGATTTTTCACACTGGTCATATTATTCCCAGAAAGACGTGAGAAAATTTAAGAAAGTCGAAAACTGCTTTGTTTGGGTACCAGAAGGCAACATAAAGTATACGACTCCTCAAAAGGATAAGAAATGAGCTTAATTGCCAATAAGATTGAACAAATCAAGAAAGACGAAAACCTAACCACATCAGAACTTTTTACCAAATATCCGCACCTTGCGGATCTTCTTGTTGCAGAACAAAAAGAGAAACAAGCAGTGGTCGAAGGCAAAAAAGAAAAACAGCTTCTTAAGGGGTAAATTATGATTTTGCGAGAAGGCACCAAGAGCGCCCTAGTCAGGGCGTTACAGGAGGGCTTAGCTTATTTGGGATATCATCCCGGCCCGATTGATGGCCACTTTGGTGGTTTAACAGAAGATGCAGTCGAGGCTTTCCAAAAGAAATCAAAGATCTATATCGACGGCGTTGTTGGACCTTCAACCGCAGACATGTTGAATAGAGCTTTGGGTGCCCCAAAGTCTGAACTTCACTTGCACCTAAACCCCCCAGAAGAAGAGGTTAAAGACTCTGCCAAGAAGCTGAAATGGGTAAGATGCCCGGCAGACAAGTTTCAGAACAGGGGCGGCTTTACTAGAACTACACTGCGCTCTGATACTGCAGCTGCTTATGAAGCTTTGTACAAAGAAGTTCACGAGTTGGGCGGCATCATTACATCAGCCGGCGGCCGACGCGGCTTAAGCTCCAAGGCTAGCCCAGCCAGAAGCAAAAAATCTATGCACTATGTTGGCCGCGCATTTGATATGGCACTTCCAACGGGAATGCAAAACCCCGACACAGATCCTTATTTAATTCAACGAGATGGCGCCAGCCGGAAGTGGATTGTGTGGGCCAAAACAGACAATTTAGATATTCCGGAACAGACAATTGAGGCTTCTTATGTGACTACTAAAAGAAACTCTAAAGGTAAAAGATATACGATCATCAAAACAAAAGAAATAACAGCTAGAGTTTTTAATTTTACTGCTATGGCTGATCGTCATGGGTTTAAGAACATTTCAGCTAGACGCAGTTTCTTCAGAGGCGGCGCTTACGGGGGGGCCGAGTGGTGGCACTTCCAATGGGAAACCGGCTTAGAACCAAAAAATACCACATTCGGCGAAGAATTATTAAAAGTATATACTCTACAAAAAGCTAGTAATTTCGTATACTGGAATCAGGCCAAGAACTGTAAATGGAAGGTTAATTGGTTTTAAAACTAATTATTATGTGGACACCGAACTCAAAGAATTATTAGGCACGGTTAGAAAGAAGACTTGGGCACTTGTGGCTATGCTTTTTATAGCCTCTCTTTTTGTTCAGTCACACGTCAAGCACGACTTAGATCAGGAAAAGGAAATCTGGCACCTCATTGAATACATATCGCATTTAGAAAAGCAAACAGCTATTTATAGTAGAAAAATACTAGAGCTTGAAAGAAACAAACATATTTGTACACCGCTATGAAACTAATACTTGAAAATTGGCGTAAGTTTTTAAAAGAACAAGACGATGCCACTGCACCAGCAAAACTTGGGGCAAGAAAGGGCCTTAAGCTCGTAGATCCGGCAGACATAAAAACTCCGGTGCCCGTGGGATCTCCATCGCAGGCTAGTAAAAAGAAAGAAATACCCGTAGTTCAGCTTTCTGGTGAAGTTCAAACACACAACGCAGAGAAGCTCTTTCATTATTTCAAAAGCAGATCTAAAGCCGCGGCCGTGTTCAGGGAGGGTTGGGACAACACCTTTGCCTATGGCTCTTGGCATGTCGAAGTTCGCATTCGTGTCAAAGAATTAATTAATTATATGGTAGCTAACAATCCAGTTTTTCATAACAATAAAATTGTTGACTATTTGGGTGCTGGCAGCTTTGGTTTTGTAGTTGAGCTTGACAACGATCACGCTTTAAAGATTTTTGTAGGTTCATTTGATCCGGTTGGCGTTGACTTTGGTGACTGGATAGACAAAGAAGCAGAATCAGATGTCGCGAGATATAAAGGTTCGCAAGAAAAAGCATTTGCCGGCACTGGTCAAACTGGCGAGTTAATGATCTACGATCAGGGGCGAATTAAAACACCCTTCGAAAAAGATTGGCACTATGCGGAAATGCAGCAACTAAGAACTCTTAGCAGCTGGGCGCGTTATGTACATAAAATTGACGAGCTTGATCCCGCCGCCGTAAAAGAATTCAACATTAAGCTTGATGACGAAATTGACAAATTAAAACATTTTGCCGATGAGGTTAATGGAGCAGACACGTTCGACATGCCGCCCGAAGACCGAGAAAAGCTCGGCCTAGACGACGACGGCCAAGCACGATTTATAGACAACAGTATCAAATATTTAGACAAGGCATATGCAAAAAATCTTTTTGATCAAATAAAAGAAATATTAAAGACTAAAAGCTTTTATGAAATCAGAGACATCCGTGCCGCAAATATCGGTGTCGCACAACAAGACGAAAGTCTTCCAATTATCTTCGATTACTGATATAATAGACTTATGAAGCTTGAAGAAGGTCAACTTATAAAATTTTCTTACATGGGTGATGACGCTGCCGCGCTGCTCGGTATTGTTGCGAAGGTCGGCCCCGACAAAATAAACATTTTTTGGAACGGCGACCATGTCGTCTTCAGCGGCGGCTGCCACACAGTTTCATACGAAGATTTCGAACACGCAATGAAGAACGGCGTATACGAAATAGTTGAAGAAAGCACTTGACACCAAGCACAGCTTTGCTATAATAGTAGTACAAAAGGAGGCTACTATGTCTGATGAGACTACAAAGGCAACTCACATTGCCGAATACATTAAATCGCTGGCCGCAATCGAGGATTGCATCCGGCCGTATCAGGAGCAACGAAGAGACTTGGCGCGTAATTACGCAAACAACAACTGGTTGTCCAAGGAAGAGGTTCGTATTGCAAAAAAAGCATATCGTCTAATGAAAGATGATGTTGATTTTGAGCAACTTGGAGCATATTATGATCGAGTTGTTGATACAATGAAAGGGGGGAGTTAATGGAAGTACTATGGATTGTTTGCGGCACATTCGCCCTGCTTGTTGGTATAACAAAGTCGGTTGAATATGTAAACCGTAAGAAAGCTTATAAACGAGCTTTGAAAATCAGCCGGGGGAATTAATGAGAATTAAGCCACTAAACAGGCACCTTGTGGTGCACAAAAAACCAAAAGAGAAAAAGAATAAAGGCTCGTCTTTCATTTTACCAGAAGGTTATGAATCTTCTGTTGAAAAATATTCTATAGTAAAAGTACTAGATGTTGCAGAGGACAGCAAGCTTAAAGGCGTTAACGCCGGCTGCGAAGTTATTGTTGAAACAAGCATGCTGTTTGAAGTAACTGGAAGCACTTTGATTCTGGAAAACTATGTTTATGGCTTGATTGGTGAAAAGACATAGTTTCCAATACGATGAAGTGGTGGTCGGCAATGATTTACCGGCCATATTTTATTCTTATATTCACCAATCACCTTTGATATTCAAGCCGGCTCATAATGTATTTTTTTATGAACATTATGAGCCGGCTTATCCACTAGATAGGCTATTTTTACTAAACGAGACCAAAGAGTTAAATACTCCGTCCGGACCCAAAGAGGTAGGTGTACAAAAGGCGGCGGTTTTTAATAGACTGATGTTTATTTTGTCGCTAGCCGGCCTTGCGCCACTTTCAGACAAGGTTGAAAAAATCCGCCTAGAAGAGGAAGGTCTATTAAAAATAATAACTAATAGAGCGAGGGTTGTAAAGATTAAATTCAACAAATTGCGCATCTTTAACCCGGAAATGGTTCATGGTCTAAATACTACTTTTGAGATAAAAGAAAAGCACTTAGTACACGATATCGTGAAACTAAGGTCAAAAGATCACCCATACGATATGTTGCACGCTGGCGATGAATTTATAAAGGATGTTCATTTCTATGGCAGGAAAAGGAAAGACTTGTTGGTAGTATCCAAGTTGACAGAGACAGAATTAATAGATTTTGATTACTCTTCTATTCCGCTGAAATATAAATTAAAAGAAGTTTTATTGAAGAACGGAATTGAAAAAACAAAATTTCAATCTCAAATAGTTGTGGACCATTTAGAACGAAAAGTGTATAATAATAAAAAAAAGGGCTTTAAATCAACAGAAACTGTTTTTTTAGATGAAAGGAAAGAAAAAGAGATATGTCAGGAAATAACCAAACAAGCACATTTACCCTTGCTGGGTGTATACCCTTGGAGGCTAAACTATCTGCTTTTGGATTCCAGTGGCATGATTCGCTAATGCCAATTGACGCAAACTACACCGCTTTAGAAAGGGCCGTGTTTGAGTGTGCCTGTGCAGGTTGCGAATCAATTTGGATCACTGTTAATGATGAGTGGGCCCCTTTAATAAAAAAACGAATTGGAGATTATGTATACGATCCCGTTTGGTATTATCGAGAATATGATATAAACCCCAGCGCCGGCCGCAAAATAATTCCAATTTTCTTTGTGCCACATCAGCCGAAATTTAGGAACAGGAGAGACAGCTTGGGTTGGGGCGCTGTCAATGCAGCGATCTATGTTAACAAAGTCGCCGGCGGTTTAAGCAAGTTTGTTACACCTAGCAGGTTTTATGCCGCTTTTCCTTTCGGCATATATAATCCACGAGAACTAATAAAATCTAGATTATTGATTTCATCTGAAAAACCTTTTTTTCTGTCTTATGAGAATAAAACGGTCAAAGACAACATTCGCCTAGGTTTTACCTTTGATTGGGAAGATGTAAGAAGCATAAACAGGCACGTCTATAAAGAAAGCACTGGAATGATGGAGGCTTTTGGCACTTTCATTAAAGGCGACAAAGCTGCATGGTCCCGCCGCCGCCCGGTCGAGGAACAATATAGTGCCCGCACCTTTTCGCTGGACAAGGTGTTCGAACCGCTGAGCAAAGAAAACGCAAACTTTAAAGAACTGGAGTGGTATCATGATATTAGCTCTTGGGAAGGTTATAGAAAATTTATGGGGTCTGTGCACATTCTAGAGAGGCCCAAACCAATGTCGGCTGGTAAATTGCCGGCAATCGGAGTAGATGATGATTGAAGAAAAAGCATATGACGAAGTTTCACAACTAGTTAAAGAGCACTGTGGATTACCATACCATTGGTATCAGCTAACTATCGACCAACAACACTTTGTTGTTGCACTGTTAGAAACACAGAAAAATATTAAGGTGAAACAAATGAAAGACTTGCTTTTTGAGCGCATTCGTTATAAAATAGAAGAGTACAAAGAAGAATACGATCGTTTTGCGACCGTTGAAGAGGCGCAGGGAGCGTTCGACAATCTTCTTGATGAACTTGGAATAATTATAGATGAGTGGTTTGAAGAAAAAAGCAGAGAATAGTGTCCCCTTTGTAAATTTACACGGGCACACAACATTTAGCATCTTTGATGCGATCGGGTATCCCCAAGAACATATGGACTATGCATATGAGAATGGATCCAAAGCCTTAGCCATCACTGATCACGGAAACATGAACGGCCTTTCCTATCAGGTTCTTCACGCGAAGAAAATGAAAGAAGAAGGTCGCGACCTTAAGCCGATCTACGGCATTGAGGCATACTTCATTGACGACCTCGATAAGTGGAAGGGCGAATACGAAACACACAAATTAACACAGAAAAAGAAGAAGAAAAAAGACATCTCTATGTCCGTAGAAGATGAGCAAGAAAGCAAGCGTGCGGCAAAGAATGTCCTAAACAGGAGAGCGCACTTGGTTTTGGTGGCTCAGAACCAGAAGGGCTTGACCAATCTTTTTCAGTTAATTTCCAAGTCGTTTCAGCCAGAGAACTTCTATCGCTTTCCTCGCATGGATTACAAAATGCTTGAGGAACACAGCGAAGGAATCATATGTTCTTCTGCCTGCTTAGGAGGCCCTCTAAGCAAGGATTACTGGAACAACCGGGAGTTAGGCCCTAAAGCCGTCAAGGACGCAATGACGGGTACTGTACGGCGCTTTAAGGACATCTTTGGCGATAGGTTTTATGGCGAACTCCAGTGGAACGCAATTCCTGAGCAACACGAGGTGAATAAACACATCATCGAGGTGTGTGATGAGGCGGGAATAAAGCTTATTTCAACCGCCGATGCTCACTACCCTCGCCCAGAGCTATATAAGGACAGAGAGCTTTATAAACAGCTAGGCTGGCTTGGTAAGTCCACACCAGATTATGCTGAAAACAAGCTACCTCAAAGCAGAGAGGAACTGAAGTATGAACTTTATCCAAAGAACGGCGATCAAATGTGGGAAGCGTATCAAAAATATAGCGACCGATGCGGCGTTAAGTACAGTGATAGTACCGTTCGTGATAGTATCGAGCGTACACACGATATCGCTTTTAATCGTATCGAAGATTTCTACCCAAGCTGCGAAGTACAACTACCAGAATTTGTTGTACCCAAAGATAAAACTGAAGAAGAAGCCTTAATGGAAATGTGTGTTGCTGGTCTTAAGGCAAAGGGTCTGCACAAAGAAAACGAATATGTACTGCGGCTTAAGAAAGAATATGCGGTCATCAAAGATCGCGGCTTTGCAAAGTACTTCCTCACCATGAAGGCTATCTCTGATAAGGCTCAGTCGTGTCAGTTGGTAGGTAGTGGCAGAGGTAGTGCCGCCGGATCCCTGATTGCTTATGTCTTAGATATTACGCAGGTTGATCCGATTAAGTTCGGGCTTCTCTTTGAGAGGTTCCTGACGAAATCTGGTAGCGGCTATCCTGATATTGATTATGATGTTTCAGATCCGATGGAACTAAAGGATATGTTTATTGCGGAGTGGGGCAAGAATAATGTTGTGCCTATTTCAAACTATAACACACTACAATTCCGCTCTTTGATCAAGGATATCAGCAAGTTCTATGGAATATCCTACATCGAGGCCAACAGGGTGACGAGCCAGATGCTTGACGAGGCAACACCGATTGCCAAGAAGGCACACGGTATCAAAGCTGGTGTTTATGTGCCAACGTTTGAAGAACTGATGGAGTACAGCCACACCCTCAAGACATACTTTAGTAAGTATCCGCACATTAAAGAACACGTATTAAATCTAAAAGGACAAATCCGCTCTGTTTCACGGCACGCAGGCGGTGTTTTAGTCGCCGACGACTTGAACAAGAAGATGCCGCTAATTAATAGTGGGGGAGTTATACAAACCCCATGGAGCGAAGGACAAAATGTTAGACACCTTGAGCCTCTTGGCTTTATTAAGTTTGATATTCTGGGACTTGCATCTCTACGAATGGTCGAAGATTGCATTCGGCATATCTTGCAACGGCACGAAGGTGTTAAAGACCCAGATTTCAAAGATGTTAAGAGTTGGTACGACAAACATCTACACCCAGATGTAATTGATTTAGACGATCAGAAGATATATAAAAATATTTTCCACAAGGGTAAGTGGGCTGGTGTATTCCAGTTCGCCAACAACGGCGCTCAGAACTTTTGTCAGAAATCAAAACCAAAGAGCATCATTGATATTTCAGCGATTACATCAATTTTTCGACCGGGGCCACTAAGCGCCGGCGTTGATAGTCAGTATGTTAACGCGAAGAGCAACCCGTCGAGTGTGAAATATATTCACAAGTTAATTAAGGAAATTACTAAGGAAACTCACGGCTTTCTTATCTTCCAAGAACAGATCGCATTGCTGGCTCACAAACTAGGCAAGGATCTTACACTTGACGAAGGCAACATGCTTCGCAAACTATTAACTAAGAAGGGCACAACAGGAAAGACGTATGAAAAGAAAAAGAAGATTTACGACAAGTTTGTTGCAGGCTGTATCGAAAAGAGTATCGACAAGCGCGAAGCTGAAAAGCTTTGGCAAACATTCGAATACTTTTCAGGATATGGTTTTAATAAGTCCCACGCAGTCAGCTATTCTATTCTTAGCTATCAGTGTGCCTATCTTCTTAATTACTATCCCTCTGAGTGGCTAGCAGCTTTTTTGGACAAAGAACCAGAGGACAAGAAGGCAAAAGCAATATCCATCGCAAGAAGTCTTGGATACACCATCAAGACAACAGACATAAATACCTCTGGTAAAGTCTGGGAGATTGATGGCAAAACACTAATCCAACCTCTCACCTCAATCAAAGGCTTGGGTGCTGTTGCGATTGACCAAATCATTGCGAACAGACCCTTTAATAGTGTAGAGGAGTTGTTGTTTAATGAAGACATTTCATACAGCAAACTAAACAAGAAAGGTCTAGATGTATTGACTCGCAGTCAAACACTAGACTGTTTAATGGACGACAGGTTCACCGGCCTAAAACATTTTTGGTCAGCAGTGGCGGTTGATCGGCCGAAGACAAAGAAAAAGCTTGACGAAAACATTGAAATGTATAATAATGAAGGAGACTTCACAACAGAAGAAAAGATTCATTATTTAGATTCTTTAACTGGTGTGTATCCAATTGAAATGGTTGTAGATAAAACGATGACAGACAATTTTGATAAATATAAAATTCCGCCCTTGGGTGAGTTTGACCCGGCACTTAAGATTGCTTGGTTTATCCCGAAGGAAATTGTTGAAAAGAAAACAAAGCACGGAAAGATATACTGGATTGTAAAAACAGTTGACGGCTCAAGTAAACTTAATTCGATTAAGTGTTGGGGCGTAAAAGAAGGACAAGAACTAACCTTGAACAAACCCTACATGGCTAAGCTTGACTATAATAGCAAGTGGGGTTTTAGTACAAGGTCGATTAAATATAATTTTAAACTAGTGGGGTAAAAAAAATGAATTTAAGAGTATATAAAGTTAGAAAGGGGGCGAAGCTACCGTTGCGCGCTCACGCAGCAGATGCTGGAGTAGACTTGTTCTATTGCCCAGATCAAACAGAACATCCGATGTATGGCGCGGATTATTGTGTACACGCCGGCGAGTCAAAGATTGTTCCAACTGGAATAAAGGTTGAAGTGCCATATGGCTATATGCT
>Ga0315339_1003020_pt1 | contig 12171 bp, 5 predicted proteins | sample ASW17metaG_FD_204514 | JGI IMG/M metagenome (GOLD analysis project Ga0315339, IMG submission 204514) | Ammonia-oxidizing marine archaeal communities from Pacific Ocean, United States - ASW #17 | ecosystem: Environmental > Aquatic > Marine > Oceanic | place: USA: California | collected 2016-12-05
GCAGAGTGACTACTCTGGTTTGCCTGCGTGCCGGGCGCCGCGATTGTTGGTCGCGGAGCCCTACTCGCGTGTTCAGCACGCGGGGATACGCGCGCTCGTCCGGGGAGAGCTCGCCGCATCGAACCGGCGATTTGTTTCGGTTGTGCTGGTTCTCGGGACGGTCCTCGCTTCTGGTTGCACCGAAGCTGGGCGGGAGACCACGGAGCCCACGAGGGAGACGAGGAGCCGTTCGGCAGCCGAACCGTCCGCGGAGTACGCGACGGACCCGGCGCGCTGGGGCGAGGTCACGATCGACGCGAGTTCTGTGGTGGCTTCGGGCGCCTCCGACGAGGACCGTGGCGCGTTGCTCGAGTTGATCGCGCAGCAGCATCGCAGCTGGCTGGCGCAGGACAGCGGAGCGTTGCGCGATCTCATGGCGGCGGACGCGATACGTGTGGATGCGGGTTCGGGGCTCAGTGAGAGCGCTGACGCCATCGTCGCGGCATTGCCGACGGAGTGGGAGCCGAACGAACGGCCCTACGGGACCATCGCTCAGAGCTTCGCGATCCGCGATGTCGCGCTCGTCGTACGCGGAGGCGTCGCGACCGCCGCGTATTGGATGGATGTCCACGGCGGAGCGCGCTGGGAGTTCAACGGGCAGCGCGTCGGGTTCGACGTTTATCGCCGAACCGAAACCTCATGGGAGCTGCTGTTTCATACGGACACCGACGCCCGACGCCCCAGCGCAACGGCGGAGTCCAACCTGCCGCACATGGAGTTCGTATATCCGGCGACAGATCTCGAACGGGCGGCGGCCTTCTACCAGCCGCTGCTGGGCGAGCCGGATAAGCGTTCGCCGGACCGCCTGTCGTACGACCTCGGGGACGCCCGTTTCCACTTCGATACGACGACGCTGGGTGGACTCGCCGAGCCAACGGCGGGATTCCCGAACGGGTACGCGGAGTTCGTCGTCTCGGATCTCGATGCCGAAGTCGCTCGACTTCGATCCGTCGGGGTCGCCGTAGAGCCGGTCGATGCGACCGCCGGAGGCCGCTCTGGTGCCCTGCTTCAGGATCCGGACGGCAACGCGCTCGTGCTGCGTGGGGCAGCTCCGGCGGTGGAGACCGCCGCCGCACCGTCCTTGTCGTTGGCTCCCGACCTGGGCCTGCAGGCCGAGATCCGAGAGGCGATCGATGACTACTGGAATGCCTGGCTGACGATGGACACCGAGACGCTGGTTGAGCAGCTGTCGTCGGGCGGCCGCGGAGTCTTCGAGACGAACTCGCGCGGTACCGTCGCCTCTGAGGGCGGCGAGGAGTTCCTTGAAGCATTGGCCGCGAACTGGAGCGACTACGACACCGGACGGGCAGGCGTCGCGGTCGACGTAAGCCTCGACCGAGCGGCCGTCCGATCCCTGTCGGACCTCGTGCTAGTCAGCTACGAGTACCGGATGTCGGGCGTCGCGACCTCCCGTGTCGACGAGGCGGGCGTGGCGACACAACTACTCGAACGCGGGCCGGCCGGGTGGGCGATTCGCTGGTCGCTCTTCACGACGGTGGACGACGACGACGGCCTCGTCCTGTCTCTTGACTACACCGGCTACCCCATCCTTCGAGTGCGTCGCGCAGAACGCTTTTATATGGACGCGCTACGCCTCGGTTCCCCGTATGAAGACGTCGCGTACCGCGGCTGGTGGACGCGCAGCAGCGTGTTCGGGGTCTATCGCGCGGGAGGATTGAGCCCCGAGTTGTTGCGCCCGGGCCGAACCAATGGCTACGTGAGCTTCTGGGTCCGATCGGTGGATCGGAGCCTGCGAGAGTACCTGCGCGAGCACGGATCCAGCTTTCCCCTCCTTCCTGCCATCAACGACAGCCGAGGCATCGATCGCCAGCCGGGCTACACGCAGCTCGTCGCGACTGACTCGGAGGGCAACATCGTGCTCTTCACCGAGTACCCCGGGACCTGAACGGGAGGGGATGACCGTGAGCTCTCGCGGGGACTTTCCGAAGCTAGATCGGTTCATAGCTGGGCACGAACTGTCCCGCAGGCGGTTTCTCGAGAGAATCGCCGTCGGCGGCGGCACGATGGTCGCTGGGCAGGGGCTGGAGCTTTCGTTTCCTCGAAGCGCGCGTGCAGAAAGGGAGATCTGTGGCATCAGGGCGGGCTCGGTGAAATTCGACCGTGGTGCTGTCGCCGTGAGCAACGCCTCTCGGGCCGACGAAGCCGCCCTGATCGAGACGATCAAGAGCCTCTGGGAGCGGTACCTGGGCCGCGACGTCGCCGGTGTGCAAGCGCGCCTGGCCCCGGACGTGGTTCGGCAGAGCAACCGTGGCATCACGGGCCGCATCCAACAGGACGTCGCTGGTGTGGCCGCGGGCCTTGCTGAGGAGTGGGCGGCTTTCGAGCGTATAGACGGAGTCATCGCCGAGCAGTGGAGGGTCAGAAACGCCGAAGTCTGGGTCGACCGGCAGGGCGCGTCCGCCACGGTTCTGCTCTGGGCCGAAGTCGCGGGCGGCTCGCGCTGGTGCTACGGGGATGTCGGGCTCGTCCTCTACGGTCTGACGAGGGTCGATGGCGACTGGAAGATCTGTCACTGGGTCGAGTCCTTCGGTTTGGGCGTCAACCCGCGGACGGGCACGCCCTGGCCGGAGGCGCTTGGCTTCGACTTCTCGTACCCGGTGAAAGAGCTCGGCCGTGCCCGAGACTTCTACGATCAACTCCTGGGTCCGGCCGAATCTTACGATCGCGAGCAGGCCACGTACTTGATCGACGGCGCGCGGTTCCGGCTCGAGAAGGACGGCATGAACGGGTTGGCCACCGTTTCTGACGGGCTCGCCAACGGGTGGGCGACGTTCTACGTCCAAGACCTACACACTAAGCGGGCCCAGCTGCTTGCGGCAGGTGCGGGATTCTTGGACGGTACCGAGTCCGTACTTCTGGAGGACGGTCCCGACCGCTACGCGATCGTCGTCGACGAGCCCAACCGAACAAGCAACCCGTTCATCATCAAGCAGCAGAATTACTCGACGGATGGCCCGCCTCCGACCCCGATCGCGGGCCTGGAGGGCTCGGACCCCGCCGTGGTTGCCGCGCGACGGATTACACGGGCGTGGGTGGAGATGAACTCGTTGTTCCTTCGCAAGGCGTATGGCGCCAACGGGAGATGGTTCGATGACACGCGCACGAAGGCCCGAGGACTCGAGGGCGGCTCCAGCTTGGTGGATTCTCTATCCTCGGTCTACTGGTCACGCTACGATCGCTCGCCCGCCGGGGTGAGCGTCGCTGTCGCCGCGCGCTCGGTGCGAGTCCAGTCCCTTGGCGCTCGCACGATCGTCAGCTACGTGATCCACACGAGAGGCACGGGCGCCCACTCGTTCGACGAGACAGCCTTCGTGACTCACGTTCTGGACGCCGACCTGAAGCCCGTGATATCGATGACCGTGGCAGCGAATCCCCACGACGGCATGTCCGTGGGCCTCGACTACACGGGATACCCGTCGACGAAGCCCGGGACTACGGGGGCGAGATTCTACACCGACGTGATGCAGCTGGGAACCCCGTACGTCGACACAGGGTATCGCGGTTGGTGGAGCGCCTCGGGCCTGGTGTTCGGACTCTATAAGTCAGGACCGAGGCACCATGGAACACCTCGCCGCAACCAGCCCAGTGGCTACATGAGCTTCTGGGTGCCCTCTGCGCAGGACGCCTACGATTGGCTACGGAGCCAGGGGAGTGCGTTTCCCCTGATCACGGCGATCAACAGTAGGAGGGGCGTGGATCGCCAGCCCGGCTACACGCAAGTCCTGGCGACCGACACCGAGGGCAACGTCCTGCTGTGCTCCGAGTACACGGGGCGCTGAGCAGTGGCGCAATGCAGTTTCTCCCGGGGGCGGGCCACCCGACCGTTCCGTAGTGAGACGCGTATGAACCGCGACTTTGCTCTACGTCGCCGGGCATCTCATAGTCCTCAGCTCGGACAGCCGGGTGCACCTCGTCGAGGCCACGCTGGAGGCCTGCCGTGCCAAGGCGACCGTCAGGCCGGCCCGAGTCGACAGGACCGCACTGCTGAACAGCTTGCGCCAGTTGCGGCGGCGGGATCGGGCGGACTTGCTAATGCGATAGCGACGACGATATAGAGAAACCTGCTACGAAGTGCGTCTCCAGAACGGAGTCGAGCGGGGGAACCGATGGGTAGTTACATGGGCAGTGCGATTCTGGGCGTCGCGTCTCTGGTCGTTGTCGGCCCCGTGGCCGAAACCCTGAGCGGCACGATGCTCGTCAAGGCGCTGGACGATAGGACGGTGCCACGGACGCAGTTCATCCTCGTCGGTGCTGAAGGGCAGCGCGTCTTATTGGTGCTGGATCGAGCTCCCGACGTCGAGCCCGGGGACAGGGTCACGGCCACCGGCCGTTGGTTGGACGAGATCAGATTCCGGGTCGACTCCCTGGAGGTCGAGGAGCGCCGGGCAAGAACCGACGGCCCGCTTGTCCGCACGCCGATGCTACACAGGGTGGCCGTTCTGGCCATGCAGGAGGCGGATCTGTCTCCCAAAAAGGCCCTGGCCCAGCTGGATACAATGGCGGGATTCTACGAGGAGATCTCCCGGGGTACCGACAGATTCACGGGCACCACGTTCAAGAAATACAGCATCGACTACACCGTCAACGACTGCTTGTATGACAACACCGACAACCTGTCCGATGCGCTGATCGAAGCCTTCGATAAGGACGGGTTCGACCCAGCGGAGTTCGACCACATCGCCACGGTCGTACCGCGCGACTGTGGGTCGGATTGGAGCGGTGCCTGGGCGTACATCGGTGGTATCCGGAACGATGGCATTCCGGTCTTCGCGACCTTGTCGATGTACAAGGACAACGTCTACGACCCATGGTTCCTGGCGCACGAGCTGGGCCACAACCTGGGCATGAACCATGCGAGAAGCATGGAGTGCGCAGGCCCCGTCTACTACAGCACCGGCGGACGGGGTTGCACGTTTCAGGAGTACGGCAACTACAACGACGTCATGGGTAACGGTGAAGCGGTGTACTTCAGTGGTTACTACCAACGCTATATGGGATGGATAGGAGCCAAGCACGTGGTGACGGCTGGAAGGGACGGAGCGTTCAACCTGCAACCCGTGGATGCCGGGGAGTGTGGAATCCAGGCACTCCGTGTCCCCATTCCTGGCGAGAGCGCTTCCTACTTCTACGTCGAGTTCCGACAGGCCAGGAAGGGCAGTCCGTTCTCGGGCACCGGTAGATGGGGCAGGAAGCGCCGCGACTCGGTGCTCGTTACCCGCTCTAAGGATGGAACCGGTCGGGCCTCTTCGTCCTATACGGATCGGATCGAAGTGGACACGGGCCGCTACCTTGGTGCCGACACGGGCAGGTCCTACGACCTGGGCAACGGGGTCTCGTTGATGGTGGCGTCGATCGGGTCCTATGCCCGGGTGTCGATAAGAACACCCGGCAACGCGAGACACCGCGACGACGACGCAAACCGGGTGCGCGCCGAGTCGGACGGCAGCTTCGGCACGACAACGTGCAGCGTTCTCGACAGGCGAGAGCGGCTGGAAGCGGGAGAATATCTCCGCTCTGCCAACATGCGGTACACCTTCGGTATGAGCCCTGACGGCAACCTGGAGCTCTTGAAGGGAGCCAAGACGGTCTGGAGTGCCGATACGTGCTGCGCGTCCGCCTACGCGATCTTGCAGAGGGATGGCGACCTAGTCGTCTACGACGGCGGAGACGTTCGATTCGCGTCCGGTACTGCAGGCAACCAGGGCGCCAAACTGCTCCTCCGGAACGACGGCACGGCAGTCATCCTGGACAGAGAGGAGAACGTGATCTGGTCCACCGTTCGGTAGGTCGTCGACGTTCCTGGGCTCATGGCCGCCAGCCGGCAGGAGCGACTGATTCGTGATCAGCAGGTCCGCGGTTCGAATCCGCGCGCCGGATCTTTAGATTCAATAACTTACAGCCAGTTACTCTGGAGCCTGCCGTTTTGGGGGTCGGTCTGGGGGTCGGCGCGTGACTTATGGAATCGGCGTGTGTACGTCGGGTTAGCGTCTCCCCTATAGATAAGGTCACCCCCGGCGCCCTTGGTGAGACCTACTCGCGACCGATCAACTGCGCGGTTGTCGTCGGCTTGAGGTACTTCTCCCACCACCCCAGCTCGGTCATCATCCGGTGCACGTTGTTCCAGTGGCCACGGATTCCGTGCGCCATCCCTTCGTAGATGACGAGCCTCGTGGGTACGCGCTGCTTCTTGAGCGACGTGTAGAGCTGAATGGCACCTTCGAGCGGCACGCGATAGTCCTCTGAACCGTGTACGAAGAGCGTAGCCGCCTGCACACCTCCCGAGTTGAGGTAGGCGGACTGCCGGATCATGACATCACGCGCCTCGGGGTCCCACGGAGGCCCGAGGAACTCGAGCTCCTTCGTACGCGCCACGTCCGACAAAGCGTAGTTACTCGTCCAGTTGGAGGCGCCGGCACCGGGAACCGCCGCCTTGAAGCGGTCCGGGTACCGGGTGATGAGCCAATTGGTCAGGATCCCACCGTACGAATGACCCGTCGAGCCCACTCGGGCCCGATCCACGGGATACTGCTCGATCAGATGGTCCACACCGGCGAGCACGTCCTCGCCGTCGTTAGTCCCCCATCCTGCCCACGTCCCCCACTTGAAGTCGTCCCCGTAGCCCGTCGAGCTGCGGAAGTTGGGAAGGAAGACGAAGTAGCCGTTCGCCGTGAAGAGCAGGTTCTTGAAGTTGAATCCGTACCCCGAGGCGGAGTGCGGACCCCCGTGGTTCACCACGATGAGCGGGTACGACCCCTGCGGGTCGTAGTCGTGCGGATAGAGCAGGAATCCCTCGATCGGTGTCCCGTCGAAGCTCTCGTAGAGGATCCTCTCCGAGGGGCGACTCGCGAGCCCGACCTCGGCGAGAAACTCGGCGTGCACGTCGGTAAGCCGGCGCTCGTTGCGGCCGTCGATGTCCGCGACGTAGACCTCGGAAGGCCGTTCGAACTCTCCTACGGTGTAGGTCATGCGTTGGAACGATGGATCGATGTCGAGATCTCCGATGCGACGTTGGCCCGTCGTGACCTGTTCTACTCCACCGCCATCAGGAGACACACGGAAGAGGTGGCGCGCACCCCCGATACCGGTGGTGAAGTACATGTAACGGCTGTCCGGAGACCACATCGGAGAGCCGGCGTCGAGATCCCAGTCCTCCGTCAGGTTCACGGGCTTGCCACCACCGGTAGGCCGAATGTAGAGATCGCGGGGCCCACCGTGTCGAAGGTCCTGCTGCGTGATCATGTCCGTGCCGAAGGAGCGGACGTACGAGATCCAGCGTCCATCCGGCGAAAAGCTCACCCCCGAGTACACGTAGCCGTCGTCGGTGACTCGTGTGAGCTGGCCCTCGATCGTGACCAGGAAGAGATCCGACCTGCCGTACGCAAGCTCGTCGAGCACGGACTCATCGGCGGTGAACAGCAAGCTCCTACCGTCGGGGTTCCAACTGAGGTTGCCGGGTCGCAGGCCGAGACGCGTGAGCTGCCGCGCGGGGTCGCTCCCCTCGAGGGGATCGATGAAGATCTCCGTCAGCGGCGTCTCGTCTCGTGCGGGAAGCGGGAACGCCCGCCCGTCGCGCCTGAACGGATACCAGTCGAAGTCCTCGCCCACGAACCGCTCCTGGTGCCGCTGCTCGAACTCCGTCATCTCCGGCTCGGGGGGCTCCGGCAGCTCCATGTCTTGTGTGCGGGCCACCCAGCGGCCGTCCGGGCTCACTTCACCCTCCGGCGTGAAGCTCCGGTCACGGACTGCGGGCTGCGTGGGTCGAGCGGGGTCGACGAGCCAACTAGCCTCCTGGTGAGTGAAGCGCAGGCGGCCGTCCTCGGCCCACTCCGGATCCGCCACGTCGGCACCCGTGTGCTGAACGCGCACAGGCTCACCGGATCCGTCGGCCCGGACGATCCACGACTCGGTCTCGGTCTCGTTCGTCTCCTCGATGCGGACGGAGACGGTGTAGGCGACCCACTCCGCGTCCGGCGAGATCTGTAGGTCGCCCACGGTCCTCACCCAGTAGTAGTCCTCGAGGGCCAAGGGGCGCCCTTGAGCGGACACCTGGGCGGCGACCGAAACAGCGCCGACGAGTGACAGACCGAGGCAGAGGAGCGTGCGTCGCATGGATACCTCCCGCGCAAGCTTCAAAAGGACCGAAATCAGGCTCTCCATTTTAGAATGCGAGACCCTGCCGTGCCATTGACGCGCACCCAGGTGAGGTTACTTGCCGAAGAGGCGATTGATGGCCGACAAGAGCGCCCGATCTGGCCATCCGTTCACCATGCTACTAGCGTGCACCCGATGGTCACACGGGCCCGAGGAGGCGGCCGATGATTCGTAAAGCGCCGGGATTGATCAGGGTGGCAGGACTCACGGTATTGGCGAAGGAGCCGAGCCCTTCATAGTCGGCTAACGCCAGTGTGAGGAAAGACGGTCATCATCGGCGGCGGCATCGGGTTGCTCTGTGCCTACGAGCTCCCGTCGGCCGCCCACGCTAACGAATCAAATACCAGCTAGTCTGCGGCGGCCGGAACAGAACGTAGCCCTCATCGGTGAGGTGGGCGTCGTCCTCGAAGGGGATCGTCAGCGTCTCGCCGTTCCACTCCGGGATCGCCGTCGTGGCGCTCAACTCGATCGATCTATAGGAACCCGGCCTCAGCACCGGGTCGCGCGCCGTCGCGGATCCCAGCACCATGTTGCGAGCGTTGATGCTGGGCCCCAGCGCGTGGCCATGGTAGCCGATGGCGTGGGAATAGAGGCTCGGGAGGAAGTCGACCCCGTCGAGCATCGCCATGGTCGCGATTGTGGCGTCGCGGCCGGTCATGCCCGGGCGCGGAGCCGCCAACATGGCCTGCTGGGCGACCCCGGCATTGCGCAGGGCGATCTTCAAGCCCTCCGGAACGTCGTCTTCTCCGTTTCGCAGAACGTAGGCGACCTTCTGCCAATCGCTGGCGAAGCCTAGATAGTTGAAGCCGGTATCGAGGTGGATGACGTCGCCCTGTTGATAGATGAGGTCGTCGGGCGCCGGGTGGACATAGGGAATTGTCGCACCGGTCTCGGACTCGAAGCGCTGGACCGCCGTGTGGATCTCGAACCAGGGCTCGGCGCCCACGCCGAGGTCGGCGATCTGCTGGTTGAACCACCACTTCAGGTCTGCGGCGGTGGTGACCCCGGGGGTGATCACCACGTTGGACAGGGCACGCTGGGCAAGGACGTCGGTCGCGAGCACGAGCTGGCGATAGTGTTCCAGCTCCTCGGGGAGGCGTGTATCGAAGTACTCTTCGATCAGTTCCCGTGACGAGATCAACCGGTGCTCCATCTCCGGGCCGAGGGCCTCGACGATGAATTGATAGGCGTCGTGTGTCAGGGCGCTGTTGTGGCCCCGATCGCCGCCCATGTTCAGGGCGATGGTCGCCGGTCGGTAGCGATCGATGATCGCCTTGAGTCGCGCGCCGACGTCGCCGCCGCCCGCTTCGGATTCCACCGGAGGTAACGGCTCGAACAAGCGAGCATGGTCGGCGTTTGGACGACCGTAGCTCGAGAAGCGCTCGAGAAGCGCGTCCCGGGCATCGACGAAGACGTGCAGGTCGCGACGAGAGACATAGACCAGGTCCGGGGCGACGTACTCGGTGGCCGGATCGTCGTTGAACTCGTGGTTGACGATGATCCACGCGCCTACGCCATGCTGCCGCATCATCTCCAACAGGTGGCCGTGCTTCTTCTCGAGCCACTGCACCCGCAAGTCGTACTGCTCCCTGACCCCGAGGAGCTCCGGTAACGGCGGAATGAGGCGGCCATCAAAAAGCTGGATCGAACCGTCTGCCAGCTTTTCCCAGACCGTCGTATCCAGGACGGGAGCATTCGATCCACCGGACCCCATCCGTACGGCACGCTCACGCCAGCTGGGAGTCGTGGCGCACGCAGACAGCCCTATGGATACAGCCAGAATCAATGCCGTGGGCCTCATGCGTAGCCTCGTATCGATGCGGCTGGAAACCCGTTCCTCTGCGCAGCCTATCCCATCGGCGACAGGCCCGTCCGGCCACCCCACCCACACGAGGACTGTGACATCGGGGGCGCTGTCGGGATTGACGAGGAGATCTTGCGGCGGCGCGAACACATGGTCTTCAAGTGGTGCGCGTCTCGGGACATCCCCGTGGCGTTCGTCCTTGCCGGTGGGTACACGGGCGCACGGATGAGTGAGGGCGAACTTGTGAACCTGCACCTGCTGACGGTCGACGCGGCAAGACAATTCTGCAAGGAGCGGCGATGATGGCGAGACGCATCAAGTGGCCGGTGACTGCTGGGAAGCCGCCGGTCGCATCGTGCTGAGGTGCGATTGACCTGGTCGGAGGTCAGCTCCTCCAGCGAAACGCGAGCTGCCGGTTCAGCCCCACATCACCGGGACGACGCGGATCGCCGGCATACGCACGGTTGCCTGCACCACCGCGCCGCAGCCCGCGTTCGCTAGGTCGTCGTGTGCCCCGGGGCCATGATCGATGGAATCCCGACCGCCGCTTCGCAAGACCAGGGTCGCTGACCCTTCTATACATCCGCGTCGGCGGCGCCCTCGAGGGCCGTCTGGATGACCGACTTGGTGCTGACGTGAAAGTCGGACGTGAGAATCCACTTCAGGTAATCCGCCTCGTTCGCGACCATCTCTACCAGGGGCTTGTTGCGGTGCCTGCCGAAGCCCATACAGGCGACCCCTTCGACCCAGCGAATCTTGCCCGCTTCGTCGACCCAGTCCGGCTCGCGAACGAACTCGGCCAGACCGGCGGGGCTGGGGTCAGGGATGCGCTCCCCGTGGAACTCGCGCATCATGCCGGCCAGCGCCTTCAGGCACGCGATCGTGTCGGCCTCGGCAGAGTGCGCCTCTTCGAGTTGCTCCCCCGCAAATCGGTGCAGCGCGGCTGCCAGACTGCGACCTTCGAGCTTCTTCCAGATCAGCATCGGGTCGATGACCGGCCCCGGCGTGAAGGCAACGCCAGCGCGCTCCATCTCCGCAGCAAGCAGTGGCACGTCAAAGCTGGCGCCGTTGTAACCCACCAGAGGCATACCGTTGAGCCGCAATGCGAGCTCGGGGGCGAACGCCGCGAACGGCCTGGCGTCAGCCACCATCGCGTCGGTGATGCCATGCACCCTCGACGCATCGGGTGGAATCGACACACCAGGGTTGACGATCTGCGTCCATGTCTCGACGTCGCCTGCCGCGGCTAGCTGCACCAGGCTGATCTCGACGATCCGGTCGGTCTCGGTGTCGAGGCCGGTGGTCTCGAGGTCGAAGACCACCAGCGGGGCGCCGATCTCGGTGCGGAGAATCTCTCCGGCTTCCTGCAGGTTCACGCCCTGCGTGCCTGGATCTTCAGAAGAAATGCCATCGCCGAGTTTCTTCGAGGTACCGAATGAGACCCTCAAACCCTATCCCAATATCGCTTTTCCCGGTTCTTCCGACGCTGCACCGTGGTCTGGAATCGAAGTCTTGATGCCCTCGGAGGAGGACACCGTGGTCGATAGCTCGAACGCTCCCCTGCGTGCTCGGCTCGAAGCGCTCGCGGCCTACGTCCCTGTCTTCGAGGATCCCGACTTCGAATTTGCCGCGATGCAGGGCGGCAATCAGCTGGAGGACGGCACCATCCAGATGCCCTTCTACAGCTTCTCGGAGCAAGCCAGCAGATTCGTGCGGGCGACCTACGAGCACGAATGGATCGTGACCGGATTCGACTGGAGCACCTGGGCCGGCACACCTGAGGCACCCGCCCTGTACGAGGCCCCCTCCGCGTTGGCCAGCGCATCACCCGAGCAGCTCGCACACCTGCTGACCAGGCTGGTCCGCCAGGATCGCTTCAGCGACGGAACGCTTGGCCGTGCCTACACGGACGGCTTGCTGACCCGCATCGTGCGGCGAGTCGCCCGCCTGCTGCAGGAACTCGAACCCGTGCCGCCGCGTAAGTCCTTTGTTTTCAAGTGCCGAGGGAGGACTCGAACCCTCACGAGCATAAGCCCACCGGATTTTGAGTCGAATGGGGCGGGTTTCCGGCGCTTTCCGGCAGAGGCTTACACGGCGGGCCATTCTCGGTTATCCGCTGTTACGCCTGGCGAATCGCTGATCTCTCAGCGTCCTTA
>Ga0315339_1003021_pt1 | contig 12169 bp, 10 predicted proteins | sample ASW17metaG_FD_204514 | JGI IMG/M metagenome (GOLD analysis project Ga0315339, IMG submission 204514) | Ammonia-oxidizing marine archaeal communities from Pacific Ocean, United States - ASW #17 | ecosystem: Environmental > Aquatic > Marine > Oceanic | place: USA: California | collected 2016-12-05
TAAGGTTTCAGGCGCCATCTCAATGTAGGCTTCTGCAATCGCTTGGCGCTCTGTCACATTTTTATCGGTAACATCAACCATATTGGCTTTGCCATCTTGATTGATATGCGTAAATTTATTTTCCATGATGAACCTTTATTTTCGATGTAACGTTAATACTAACCAATACCAGTCCACATAACTATCTGCACTATATTGTTGGTTAACAATCAATGATAACGTCGTTATTTTCATTAATTTTCTCCTACGCAATGCTAGCTCATTTAATTAAGCGGATGGGTATCATTCTGTTTGATGAATTCAGTCTAAGCTATATTGTTAAACTCAAGGTGAAAGTTCGGTGCTTGGTTTAGCAAGTATTCCGTACTTCCTGTGCTCTCCCTTTCAGGCCATCCTATGGGTGTTCAAACTATTTCCCGAAGAGCTTGTGAGCACTTTCAACGCTGAAGTTAGTAATATAACGACGACTGGAACATTAAACGCCGATGTGTGGCATAAAATTACATGGCTTATGCGTGCTGTTCATCTGTTCTTTGATTATTTTAGTCCACGCAGTTTTACAAGCGCCCGTTGACCCAGGCATACAAAAAATAACCGTTTTATTAGCAAAACCTGCAATCGCACGGCTTTGAATAGTTGATGAACCAATTTCTTGATAAGAAACATGACGGAAAAGCTCACCAAACCCTTCCACCTGTTTATCAAACAATACTGAAACGGCTTCTGGTGTTGTATCTCTTGAAGTAAAACCCGTACCACCAGTAATCAATACAGATTCAATATTCTCATCCGCAATCCATTGTGAAACAATAGCGCGAATTTTATAAGGACAATCTATCACTATTTTTTTATCTGCTAACTGATGCCCAGCTTCTACTAGCGCATCAGCCAAATACTTGCCAGAGGTATCCGTTTCTTCATTACGCGTATCTGAAACCGTTAATACCGCCATTTTTGCAGCTTGAAATGCTTTAACACTTAAGTGATTCATAAATCTTCCTTTACTTTTTTAATGCGTGATAGGTTTCTAAGCAATGTTGCCACTCTTCAGGAGTATTGCTATTTTGGAAACGAAAACTCACTTCTGTTTGATAGTTTATTGGCTGTAGTTTAAGTGTTTTTAATAAACGATACAGCGAACGTTGGTTGTTATGTGTTGACGCTAATGCTTCCGATAAATATTGTTGTAGTTGTTTTGTTAATGGCAAAATCATTGGAAACATTGCCTGTTGATAGAAAACACCTTGCGGGTGTTGTACAAATTGTTGCAACAGATAGGCACAATCATTAGCGCTTAAAAGAGGCATATCGACTGGGAGAATAAACAACGCATCGTAGTCGGAAATTAATGCTTCAACACAAGCGTGTAAACCACCGAGGGGGCCCAATGACGGATTAATATCTGCGATACACTGAAAACCATCATAATCACCACTGACAAAAATAGCCTGTAGCGATAATGTTGATAATAACTCAACATTGCGTGCTAATAGCGTTTGCTCTGCTAATAGCAAATTCGCTTTATCTTCTCCCATTCGAGATGACAATCCCCCTGCTAATACAATGCCTGACACTTTCACAAAATACCCTTAGAAAATCAATAAAAAAGAGCCACAACAGCCCTTTTTGTTATAACGATAATACAGCTATTTTACCAGCCTTCAATACCTTCCATATTCGGAAGTTGATGCGCAATACCTTTGTGGCAATCTACGCAGGTTTTCTCACCTGAAGCAAGTGCCGTAGAATGTTGCTTAACACTACGTGCGCCTTGTTCACTAAAGTCCATAAAATCAAATTCATGACAATTACGGCACTCCTGCGAATCATTTTCTTTCATTCGATGCCACTCGCGATTAGCAAGATAACCTCGGCGTGCCTCAAATTTCTCTTGTGTATTAATAGTCCCCATCGCAAATGCCACTAACTCTTTAGACGCTTGTACCTTACGTACAATTTTATCTGTCCAATTATGCGGTACATGGCAATCACTACAAATTGCACGAACACCAGAGCGGTTTGAGTAATGAATTGTCTCTTTTATTTCTTTCACAATAGGTGCATGGCAACCAGCACAAAAGGCTTCTGAATTAGTTGCTTCCATGCCCATATTAAAACCACCCCAGAAAATTATACCGCCTGTAAAGCCTAGTATAAGGATAAACCCCATAGCAGCTGAAGAGGGAGATTTCATCGTCATCCATAACCGCTTCAATAAATTTAGCATAAATAGTTACCTTAACTTATCTTAACGAATCAACTGGCTGGAATGTATTTCCCACCAAAGGTTTTGCATCGGCTTGCGTTACATGGCACTGAAGGCAGAAGTAACGACGAGGTGAAACATCTGATAATGATGTGCCGTCACGCGCTTCATAGTGGGTCACACTAATTTTCGTCGCGCCCATATCACCGGCATTTTTAAAGCTATGGCATGATAAGCATTTGTTGGCATTTAAATTCACCTGATAACCACGTGTTGTGTGAGGGACCAATGGAGGTTGCTGCACATAGTTTCTATCGATCGGTTGTTGATCCCTTGGCACACGTTTCATTGCTTCCGATTTGTTAATGTCTGAAATTTCAACCAGTCCACGTAATGATCCGACTCCCCCATTGTTTGACACTAACTCATCTGAGTCAACGCTCCATACAGGTGTTGCGGTTAGCATCACCATTGCAACTGTAATAATCGCTATTAGCAATTTTTTCATTTTATCTCTCCAACTTTTTTCATCTTATTTGTGGCTATTTTTCTACAGCCTTAAATAATCATAACGATAACAAACCGCGCGAAATCACTTAACATGGCTCTGTATTTCGCGCCAAGATTGGCTAAGTAAAACTGCCTAGCCATTCCCAATATTGTTTGGGTTAATACCCTTGATTATGCTTTTTTGGTTATTTTAACCGCACACTTTTTGTAATCCGTTTGTTTTGAAAGCGGATCCGTTGCATCGAATGTAATTTTGTTAACTAACTGCTTAGCATCGAACCAAGGCATAAATACCAAGCCTCTTGGTGGACGGTTACGACCACGCGTTTCAACACGAGAGGTTAACTCGCCACGGCGTGATGCTAATACAATCTCATCACCACGGCGTAAACCGCGTGACTTAGCATCATCTGGATGCATAAACACAACCGCATCAGGGAAAGCACGGTGTAACTCAGGTACACGGCGTGTCATTGAACCTGAATGCCAATGTTCTAGTACACGACCGGTGCTTAACCATAAGTCGTATTCTTCATCCGGAGACTCTGGAGGTGCTTCATACGGCAACGCAAAAATAACGGCTCTATTATCTTTTTTACCGTAGAACTGGTATTCAGAACCTTTCGCCACATACGGATCGCTTCCTTCACGGTAACGCCATAATGTTTCTTTACCATCAACAACTGGCCAGCGTAAACCACGTTCTTTATGATATCTGTCGTAAGGGGCTAAATCATGTCCGTGACCACGGCCAAACTGAGCATATTCTTCGAATAACCCTTTTTGAATGTAGAATCCACAATCGCGCGCTTCATCATTTAAACGATCGTCAGGTACTTCATCTAAACTAAATGCATCAACATTACCGTTGCGGTAAAGCACGTCATACATGGTTTTACCTCGTACTTCAGGCATTTTGGCGATTAACTCTTCTGTCCAAACTTCTTCAATTTTGAAGCGTTTAGCAAATTCCATTAACTGCCACAAATCAGATTTAGCGCCCGTTGGTGCTTCAACTTGTTGATACCATGTTTGCGTACGGCGTTCAGCATTACCGTAAGCACCCTCTTTCTCAACCCACATAGCTGTAGGAAGAATAAGGTCAGACATTTGCGCAGTTACCGTCGGGTATGGGTCTGAACAAACAATAAAGTTTTCAGGGTTACGGTAACCCGGAATAATCTCTTCATTAATATTTGCCCCGGCTTGTACATTGTTATTACACATTGTCCAATAAGCGTTTAATTTACCGTCTTTTAGCATACGATTTTGTAGTACAGCGTGATAACCCGGTTTTGGCGGAATAGTACCTTCTGGTAGTTTCCATATTTTTTCAGCAATCTTACGATGCTTAGGATTTGCTACCAATAAGTCAGCAGGTAAGCGATGTGAGAAAGTTCCTACTTCACGTGCAGTACCACAGGCAGAGGGTTGGCCTGTTAATGAGAATGGACCAGAGCCTGGTTTAGAAATCTTACCGGTTAACAAATGAATGTTGTACATCAGGTTGTTCGCCCAAACACCACGCGTGTGTTGGTTGAAACCCATTGTCCAATATGACGTTACTTTAATTTTTGGATTTGCATAAACTTTCGCAAGTTCAATTAATTTTTTTGCGGGTACGCCAGACATTTTCTCAGCATATTCAACATCAAACTCAGAAACATACTTAGCAAACTCATCAAAACTGATGGGTGTTGACGCACCTGAATCTGGGTTTTTAGCTTCTTTCTGTAATGGGTTTTCCGGACGAAGTCCATAACCAATATCAGTGGCGCCTTTACGAAAGTTTGTATGCTTTTTAACGAAGTCTTTATCAACGCCATCATTTTGAATAATGTAGTTAGCAATAAAGTTTAAGATGGCTAAATCAGACTGTGGCGTAAAGATCATACCGTTATCAGCAAGTTCAAATGAACGATGTGTATAAGTCGATAACACATGCACACTAACATCAGGATTACTTAAACGTCTGTCAGTTAAACGCGACCAAAGAATCGGATGCATCTCGGCCATGTTCGATCCCCATAGTACAAATGCATCTGCATTTTCAAGGTCGTCATAACAGCCCATTGGCTCATCAATACCAAAAGTACGCATGAAACCACCTACAGCAGAAGCCATACAGTGACGTGCATTTGGATCTAAATTATTAGTTCTAAAACCTGCTTTCATCAGTTTTGAAGCAGCATAACCTTCCATGACAGTCCATTGCCCTGAGCCGAACATACCCACTGCAGTAGGACCTTTATCTTTTAAGGTTTTTTTGAATTTCTCAGCCATCACATCAAATGCAACATCCCAAGAAACAGGCACAAAGTCACCTTCTTTATCATACACACCATTAGTTTGGCGTAATAAAGGCGTTGTAAGACGATCTTTACCGTACATGATTTTTGACAGGAAATAACCTTTGATACAGTTAAGACCTTTATTCACAGGTGATTCAGGATCCCCTTGTGTTGCAACAACTTTTCCGTCTTGTGTTCCTACAAGTACACTGCAGCCCGTTCCACAAAAGCGACATGGTGCTTTATCCCATTTTATTTTGCTAGCATCTTTACTAGCAATTAAATTACTCGCTGAAGCCGGTAATGTTATGCCAGCAACAACGGCAGCCGAGGCTGCTGCTTGCGCCCTCATAAACTCACGTCTGGTAAATGTCATTTTTCTTCCTCATTGATTTTTAAACTGCTATATAAATGGTTAGGCTTGTACTTTTTCAAATTCATGATAGACAAGGCCGGTGTTAATAACCCCATCTATTTCATTAATATTATCAATTACTTGCATTATAATTCGTTGGTTTGATGCTTCTAAAACCACAATCGCTTTACCTTGCTCTGATATTGTGATCACCTCAGCACCTTTTAATAAGTTGATGGAGGTACGAATCATATCTGCTTTCTGGATATTCACATGCACGATCAAACTTGAGACATGTAACTCTTCTACTTTCATTTTAATTCCTTTATTTCAATTGCTTTTGTTGGGCAAGGTGCAACACAAGCACCGCATCCAGTACATAATTCAAGATCGATCATAGGGACAGCACTAATCCCAAGCTGAAACGTTAACGCTTGAACTTCGCAACTTTCAGCACAACTTCGACAATAGATAGATTCATGTGCTAGACAGGCCTGAGTAATGAGCGCTTTATTGTGCCAGGGTGTTTCGATAGTCGCGCTAAAAATAGGTTCTTTACAGACATCTGCACATTTTCCGCAAAAATCACATTCACCTAAGTTAAAATCAATATTCGGAAAGCCACCATCTCCCTTGAACAGGATATTTTCCGGGCAAACCGATATACAATCAGCACACTGGGTACATTGCTCTACGAATTGTTGCGCATCGATTATCCAAGGTAATAAATTATCTGTTGTAATCTCTTTTTTCTGTGTAAATAAACTACGTTTTTTGTCATCAAAGCGCACAATATAACCCTATTTAAATTGTTGTTATATAAACGTTAAAAATTGTATGGATTTTGCAACAAATAGTAACAAATAACGGTGTTAGATATATGTTAATCAAGCGATCTATTGATTCAAATCAATATCGATGTGAAATGATTAATTTTTAAAGGAAAGGTTTATTCTCATTTTGCTTTTATACTCGTAATGAGTAACAAAATGAGAGTATTTATGTTAGCCACCAATAGAGGCTAAATGTGGTGTGGCACCGGTATTACCCGATTGTAAGTAATGGCTTTCTTTTTTGTCATTTAATGCCAATATAATACGATTTTTAAGCGCTTCTTTTTGCGAAGCATCAACCAAAAGATCACGTAGATCAACGCCTTTTTCTCCAAACAGACAAAGATGTAATTTCCCCGTTGAAGAAACACGTAAGCGATTACAGCTTTTACAAAAATCTTTACTGTAAGGCATGATGAGCCCCACTTCACCGAGATACTTCACATGCGTAAAAATTTGTGCAGGACCATCATGACTTAACGGTGTTTTTTGTATCCAACCTTCAGCTAACAGTTTCTCTTTTATCCACAAACCCGATAGGTGGTGTTTATCAAAAAACTCTGCATTATCACCCGTTTGCATCAATTCAATAAAACGTAATTGAATTGGTTGGGTTTTTATCCAATCGACATAAAGATCTAAATCTTTATCATTTAAACCTTTCATCAACACACTGTTAATTTTTACCTGTTTATAACCTGCATCAACACAAGCAGATACACCATCCATCACTTTTTGGAAGATATTTTTTCCGGTAATAAGGTGAAAGGTTTTGGCATCAAGGCTATCAACACTGACATTAATCGCATCAAGTCCGGCATCAAACCATTTTTGTGCATTTTTCTGTAAGCTATATCCGTTTGTCGTCGTAGCTACCTTTTGAATGCCTTTAATTGACGAAACAGACTCAATAATACTAGCAAAGTCTTTGCGCAAGCTGGGTTCTCCACCAGTGACACGTACTTTTTTTGTGCCGAGTTCTGCAAAAGCAGTGACCAGTAAGTTAACCTCTTGGTGGGATAAAAACTCTCCCTGATGAGTACGTTGATAACCATCAGGCAGGCAATAATTACATTTAAAATTACATTCGTCAGTTATCGACAGACGCAAGTATTCAAACTTACGCTCGAAGCTATCTTTTAGTTGTTGCATTGTTTAGTTCCTTTCCAAACACGGGAGGCAAATCAGTTTCCTGATTTACCCTTCTTAACAAATAATTAATGTTAAGCGGCTTAATACACATATTAAAAAACTTAGTGAGATTAAGCTCGGAGCTGTCGTTATACCAAATATGGTAAATGAGTGAACAACCTTATTTACTTAAAAGGCTAATTCGCATTGAAGGTATTGCAAAGGGAGCACCCGATTACAATAATATCTACCCTGAATTAGATTATTTACGGCGCAACATTTGATCGTTAAATGAGCGAAATGAATACCATTAAAGAATCTATACTAGTCATAAATGTCAAAATTATGATACATTTACTTTGTGTTTTTTTATTGTTAAATTAGCCATGAAAATTAATCTACCATTTCAGTCTTACTCTGTTGTAAAAATGATCACAAATGCCTTTTTGTTGATTCTGTTAATCGCAGTAGTCCATATTATAAGCATATTTACAATTTTCGAAAGTCATATTAATAATCTTAAAATTATCGATAAGCTCACTACATTTAAAATTTCTACTAATGAACTTATCTATGCTTCACACTATAGCCCGCAAGATATGTCGCATATTTTACGAAATATAGACAAGCAGTTGCCCGTACCTCTTTTGTTCAAAAGTTCTTGGTTTAATACCCAGAAAATTAATCAAACTAATAAGGAGCTCTCAGAACAATGGCAAGAGATATATAAAAGTATCAATAAACATAATTTTTTTGATGCTGAGTTGCTACTACACTCCTTCTCTTCTTCACTTGATCAACTAGTTACTGAGTATCGAGTTCTTTTAACTAAAAAAATGTATATTATACATATCGTTGAATTAATTAGTTTTCTCTTTGTGATCATGATTGGCATCGCGCTTTATTGGTATTCCAATAAACAAATTGTAATCCCCATCAAACAGTTAGTTAAAAATGTAAAATTGATTAAAGAGCGCCAATTTAACCTTTATTTTCCGCGTTCAAGTAACGAGATAGGCATTTTGTCTCAGGGCATTGAAGATACCTCACAGGAATTGCATCATTTAATCAGCAACATGCAAACCCAAGTTTCTGAGAAAACGATTGCACTTGAAAAAGCAAATAAGACCATTGAGTTTTTATACTTAATTTCGCAACAATTAAGTACTGTAAAATTAACCTCTCCTATACTTTACAACGCGTTAAATGGGTTAGCCAATCAAGCTAAATTAAAAAAACTTAGCTTGGAACTTAATAATGGCACTTTTATTAATAGCAAAAATGGGGGGACAAACATTAATGAAAAAACACTGCGAATTCCAATTATTATTAACTGTAAACCTTACGGGTTTCTGAATTATGTATTAGAGGAAGAAACAGAAGAGCATCATGCATTAATAGAAAGCTTTACTGGACTTGTTGCTCGCGCGCTCTATCAGGATGAATATAGCTTACAAGAGCAGAAAATTCTCTTAATGGAAGAGCGTGGCATTATTGCTCGCGAATTACATGATTCAATCGCTCAATCACTTTCATTCCTAAAAATTCAATGCACTTTATTACACCGTCAAGTGAATAGTGCTGAGCACGAGAAAGCGCAAAAGACAATTGATAATGTCGAAGAAGCTATTTCAGATGCTTATATCCAATTACGTTCACTGTTATCTACTTTCCGTTTAAATGTCACTGAGTCAAACTTTAAAGAAGCAATGTTAACCATGATAAAAACATTGCAAAAACAAACAAGTGCGCTGATTTCTATCAAACAATTTGAAACTCATTTCTATACCGAAGCGAGTCAACACATTCATCTATTACAAATAGTACGAGAAGCGATTATTAATGCAATTAAACACTCTCAATGTGAAAACATAGATATCTCATGCATTATTACTGATCAGGCTAATGTATGGATTAGTGTGATTGATGATGGCTTAGGCATTATTGATAGTAATGAAAAAAACAACCATTATGGATTATCTATAATGAAGCAACGTGCAGATGAATTAGGCGCGACCCTTTCTGTCAATACCTTAAGCAAAGGAACGGAAGTAAAACTAATATTCCTATACAAAGATTCAATACTTAATCAAGATACTGAAAATTCCTAATCAAATTAGGATAAATAATGTTAAAAATTGTGCAATTAATGTCTAAAGAGAGATCTTGAAGGCTCTCTGTTACACCAAGTTCAGTCGATAAATGCTAGTATCAAATATTCTCACTGCCAGTACTTAGGTATCCTATTATTACTGAACAGTATAAGGTATGAATTACTGTTATTGATGATGACTTATGCATGAATGATAATAACGATAACAATTATGGGTTATCGATATAAAGTGCGTGCCGATGGATTAGTCACAACCTACCTTTTAAAAGCTTACTCAACGGAACTGACGTTAAGCTGATACTCCCATAACAAGAGCCATAATTAATCAAGGAACTGAAAATGCCTAATTTAACCCGTATTATGATAGTTGATGATCACCCATTGATGCGCAAAGGTATCCAACAACTACTCTCTATCGAGCCAAGCTTTAATGTTGTTGCTGAAGCGACAAATGGTATTGAAGCGGTAAGTTACGCTAAAAAAATACACCCAGACCTCATTTTGCTCGATTTTAATATGCAGGGCATTTCAGGGTTAAAAACACTCAAAGCGTTAAAAAAAGATAAATGCGCAGCGAAAATAATTATTCTTACCGTCAGTGATAATAAACAAGATGTTATTGCAATGATCAATCAAGGAGCTGATGGTTATTTATTAAAAGATTCTGAACCAGAATTATTATTGAGTAATATTATTAAAGTACTGTCTGGGGAATTAGTGGTTACCGAGAAACTTTCCGAATTTTTAAACGATCTTGATGAAGAAGATAATATTCGTGAGAAATTAGCTAATTTAACCAATCGAGAACAGCAAATTATTGGCGAAGTCGCTAAAGGCTTAAGCAATAAAGAAATATCAGAGAGTTTACATATCTCTGAAGGTACGGTAAAAGTACATGTTAAAAGCTTATTGAAAAAATTAGCAATAAAATCACGAGTTGAAGCGGCAGTACTGTACCTACAACAGCCAAAATAACTCTTTAAAACAGTTCGGAATTTATGCTTTCAGAAATAGTTAAAAAACAGATCCGCAATGGTTATGATCGTCTTACAGAAGCATTACCTAATTTTGCAAAGCGTAAAGCACAAAACTACCTAGTTGCAGAGATAGCCAAAGTACTATCAGGGGAGTATGACAAGAAAAGACGGATTTTAGTTGCTGAAGCCGGCACTGGTATTGGTAAATCATTAGCTTATATCTTGGCAGGCCTGCCGGTTGCACAAGCCAATAATAAAAAACTAATTATTTCAACTGCCACCGTCACCTTGCAAGAACAATTGATTAATAAAGATTTACCCTTCTTTTTACGCCATAGTGATTATCAATTCTCTTTTACAATTGCCAAAGGTAGACAACGTTACTGCTGTGAACATAAATTACTCGCTACGCAACAAATTGCGACTCAACCAGTATTATTTGAAGAAAAACCTAAAGTAGGCGATAAAGCGTTATTAAAACGCTTAACAGAAACCTACTTAGCGGGAAAATGGCAAGGTGACAGAGATAGCTGGCCTACACCTATTCCAAATAGAATTTGGCAACACATAGTATCTGACAAATTTAGCTGTAAACGTGCACTTGCAAACCATCGACAATGTCCATTTCATCGCGCTCGTGACGATATCAATAAAGCAGATGTTATTGTTGTCAACCATGCTTTATTACTTGCAGATCTTGAACTGGGTGGGGGTATTATACTGCCTGATCCTGATAACTGTTTTTATGTATTAGATGAAGCACATCACCTCCCTAAAATATCACGTGATTTTGCAAGTGCATCGACCAATATAAAAAATGCACAGGATTGGTTAAAAAAACTCAAACCACTTAACCAGCACATATCGAAAAACATTAATAAGCATACCACCATATCCCCCTGTTTAAACTTACTTGAAAGTGGTGTAGAGCTTGAAGCTGAACTGAAAAAAATTGACCACTTTTTTCGTGATAACTCACAGCTTTTAGGTGAAAAAAATCAATGTAGATTTGCACTTGGTGAGTTACCAAATGCTTTGCTTAACATTATGAATAATATTGTGATAGAAAGTAAAAAAGGCGTTAGTGCCTTAACGAAGTTATCTTCTATTATTGATGAAGAGATCAAAGACGACAATATTAAATTGCGCGATGCGGAGCCACTACTCATAGAAACAGGTCTGTTTTTACAACGTTTTGAAAATATAAACAGTTTAAGTAAAATGTTAACTAAAGCGCGCTCTGATAAATATGCACCAATTGCAGCTTGGGTAGATAATGAAAATAGCGAGTTAAGCTTACATGCCTCCCCGATTGAAGTCGGTGGATTATTAGAATATATGCTCTGGTCCCAGGCTGCGGGCGTAATTGTTTGTTCAGCCACACTGACATCTTTGAATAGTTTTGATTATTTTAAACGCCAAAGTGGCCTACGTAGTGATGATGGAACGCAGTACCTACGTCTAAAATCTCCCTTTGATTACCCCGCTATTCCATTAGTCATTGCCGACATGTTAAATGAGCCGACTCATGATGATTTTGATAATGAACTAATTATTAAAGTGGAACATTTTATAGAAGATAAACGGGCGAATCTTGTCTTATTTGCTTCTTACTGGCAGATGAATGTAGTTGCCGATAAACTCGCTAAAAAATTCGGTTCAGCTCTTTTAATACAAGGTGAACTTTCACGTAGCCAATTGATTATTGATCATAAACAACGCTGTGATAAAGGCTTAACATCTATTATTTTTG
>Ga0315339_1003022_pt1 | contig 12166 bp, 9 predicted proteins | sample ASW17metaG_FD_204514 | JGI IMG/M metagenome (GOLD analysis project Ga0315339, IMG submission 204514) | Ammonia-oxidizing marine archaeal communities from Pacific Ocean, United States - ASW #17 | ecosystem: Environmental > Aquatic > Marine > Oceanic | place: USA: California | collected 2016-12-05
TCGCTTGGCGGCGTCGATCTGCCAACGTCGCAGGTCCTTAATATCTGATTTAGACATCTCGATCGCATGAAGCGGATTGAGGTATGCGATTGGCCCTCCAGTAGGAGCGAATGGAAGTTCTCGTGTTCCCTTGTTGGCGGAATAAAGACCGCCATGCCACAGTTGAGTCCCTGCTAGGGCCCCATGTTCGTGGATAGCATCTGCGACAACTGACATAGTGCTTACATCTCCGTCGTCCCACCACGTACAGGAAGGAAACGGCGTGTCGTCAGAGGATGGATGAATTGACGCATATTCGGTACAGACAACTCCCCATCCTCCTTCTGCCTTAACACTCCGCATTGCTGCGAGGGTTTCTGGCAGAGAATATCCCATCCCAGTACAGTGAGGTACCTGATAGAAACGATTGCGGGTCGTAACTGGACCGATTGCCAGAGGTTCAAATAGCTTGTCGTAACGTGGGTTAATTGGCATCTACTTAAAGCTTCGTGGAATCTGTTCGTTCCATTCTCTTGAAAAAATACGGTCACCGGTATCAAAAGCTTCTAATTTTGCCCATACATGGAATGTTTTTGCTTCACACGTAATTTGGAGTTGCTCGATAGTAGAAGCACTCCAATCTTGTCGAAAAATTTTAGACGTGCGATACATCTTTACTTTTGCTGAAGTGGGCTCGTCATCTCGAATTATGTAATGATTTTCGGCTGTTCCCTGAGTAGAAAGGTCAATATCGGGATAGTAGGTCACACCATTGTCCGTTTGGTAAGACAATTTAGTTTCTCTAGCAACGACGTCATATTTAATATTCATCGCCATTGATTCTGGAGAATCGATTCGTACTTGTAGTTCAGGGGCTCCTTCTGCTTGTTCAAATGGATCATCTAGTTTTGTGATCTCAATTCCGTTGGTAGTCGGAAGTTCAAGCTTTGCCGAGCCGGTAAATAGCGTAACTGTTTCACGCTCCGGCGATGGCCATACCATTGGCCAGTAGTTTGTTGAGATTGCCAGACGAATTCGGTGACCTTTGCGGAAGCGATAGGCAACTGACTTGAGCTGAAGGCTGACTGTAAACCGCTCTCCTGGAGTAATGTGTTTGGGATTGTCGTAACCATCGCGATCACAGAGATTGATCAGTCCAAAAGTGATACGGGATGATTTACCTGTTGGCGTAACATCGCACAAACGAACTGCCAGCATAGCGACTGGCCTATCAACTGAAATATCAATCTTAATGGTTGGTTTGCCTAGAATCTCAAGATCTTGATCTAATAAGTCAGTATCGAAGCAGAGTGCACACGCATCATCCCCTCTTTGGTCGGTCTGAAATTCGGGACCAAGGCCACCACCGTCTCTGGGACACCACTCGCCGCCATTAAGTGCAGATGTTGTAGGTGATTGAATATCTATAGGAATTTCCTCTCCGGTATTCATGTCGAGTTTGGCACCGGTAAGCCAATATGTTTTCGTGTTTTGTGCGGTGGGTGGCCAATTATTAAGCCCAAACCAGTCACCTTCGACCATTGGATCGGACGCATCGGCCTTGAAATTTTCCTGCATCCAGATGTTGAGCATTGGCTCTTTGTCAATTCCATTGGGTTCTTCTTTGAGCCAGTGGTCCCACCACCTTAGACTGTCTTGTAGGAATCCAATGGCGGGTCCTGGAAAGCCGAAGTGGGGATAGACGTGAGTCCACGGTCCGACTAATGCTCGACGCGGGCTCTTGAGATTTTGCATGAGTCGGAAGATTGCGTCCGTATAACCATCCGTCCACCCACCAACCGCGTAGACTGCACAATCAATGGCATCGTAGTTTTCGCACACAGATCCGTGCTGCCAAAACCCATCTCTTTGTTGGTGCTTGAGCCAGGATATGAGGGGTACAGAATTTGATTCAAGCCTCTCGATCCACATGTCACGCCACTTGTCACCGACAACGGAGACATCGGGTGATCGATGTTTTACGCCAAATATTCCAGCACCCCATGAGATGCTAGACGTTAGAAGGCATCCACCCATCCAATGAACGTCGTCCGTATAGCGATCATCGGTAGAGCAAACGGTGATTATGGCTTTCAACTGCGGTGGCCGTAGAGCTGCAATTTGCAAGGCTGCAAACCCACCCCAGGATATACCAATCATCCCTATACTTCCGTTGCACCATGGTTGGTTTTCAATCCACGCAAGAATCTCAAGAGCGTCGTCCTGCTCTTGCTTGAGATATTCGTCATGGAGCACGCCTTCGGAGTTGCCGCTACCTCTAATATCTACTCGAAGTGCGGCGTAGCCATAGCCTGCAAAATAAGGATGCGTCCGCGCATCTAGAGCAGCGGTTCCGTCGTGCTGTCGATACGGGATGTACTCAACAATTGCGGGAACTGGTTTAGTTTCCGCATTTTCAGGAAGCCATAGCCTTGCGGTAAGTATGCATCCATCAGACAGGGGGATACGCAGGTTTTTGATCTCACGAATCTCATTTGGAAATTTATCTCGTATGATCATGAATTGGCACCGGTAGTTTCTTTCAGGCTTTTATGTGGAATGACTTGGTGAAAATTATATTCCGACTCGAGGCTGATTTGGAATTACGCAAAGTAAGGTTATATCTGAAAAGGCATTCTAGTTGGACATAGTAATCTTCTCACACTTATTTTGAGACTAAAGTCGAAGTGTAAACTTTCGTTGGATTGGCACGGCACACTTAGCCTCACAAAAACTAATTGTTAGAGTATTGAAACCGCTCGAATTGGGGGAAATGTAATAGAAGACGACCGATATGTAACTCTCAGCAAATTTGCCGTGGACCAAAAATTGTGTTGGTGTTCGATGCTTGCTGTACTTTAGTATCGCAACCAAACCGGTAAGTGAGCAGGGTTAATACGGAATGGAATACCCCTTTATGAACAGTTTCGCTGGATGCTTGGGTTCCAGCAGCGCTTGAACAATATCTCATTGTTTTCAAGCACCTCGATCGAACCATCAATATTGAATACACTGTCACTGGCTGATAATGTGACAGAGCACGTGACTGCTACCTCCCAGGTATCACGAGCAACTTCTATGGTGTGAGTGAACCGACATAGCGCCGTAGAGGGCTCTGAAAAACGGATCTCGTGATGGCCCAACGTTTCGTAGGTGTAACGCCAGTCGGAGTGACTGAATTGGATAGACTGTTTTGGCTGTCGCCACTGAACGACGTGACGTCCTGTGTTGTTGTCCAATTCGAAGTTCCGTTGGATGACGTTCGATTCTATGACTTCGACGGGCTCGCTTGAGATCACTAAAGAGTCTGACGATCTGGCAAATATGTGGTGCGGATCTATGTCGTGTCCAGCAGTACGAACAGGGATCGTCATTCGACTCTCTGCGAGAAAAATCACCAGGTCTCGAGTGCGCTTTACCGGCCAAATTAGCGGCCAATAGGATGTTGAGATAGCCAGACGTATTCGGTGTCCTTTTTCAAACCTATAGGCGGCGTTTGGGAAGGTTAACTTAAAGTCTCGGTATTGATTACCTTCAGAGACTTGAGCCGTAGTTTGGTTGTGATTGAGAGCAAGATTTCCGATTGCATAGCTAACGCGTGCAACCCCGCCATTAGGTGGAACGTCGTTGAGACGAGCGGCAATACAGCCGATTGTGTCATCTGCAGGTAGCAACAATGAAAGCACGGCTTGACCGAGGATCTCTACTGGATTTTCCAGTGGTTCAGTTTCAAAAATTATGGATTGAAGGTCGTCGGGAGTTTGATCGAGCGGTAATCCGCCGTGGCGACCAAAGTACCCAGAATCTCCACTGCAGGTGCCTATCAAGGAAGTCCCAGGCAGTTGTGCTGTAGTACCGGCTTCAGTCGCCACTTTTGACAACCTGTTAGGCCCAAGATAGAAAATGGTTGGCGAAACAGATTTAGATGGCCACCTGGGCTCGACAGTCCATGCGCCTGTCCTTTCCTCTAGCAAGTCAATTGGTTCATCGTAACCGCAGCGCCAGACACGCAATCGTGGCACCGAGTCGTAGCCATTGTCGATCCCTTTAAGCCAGTAGTTCCACCAACGAACTGCCTCAGACTGAAAGTGTATTCCGGGCCCTGGACTCGCTACATCAGGATAGTGGTGCCCCCAAGGCCCGACGATACCCCAACACTGTTTAGGATTTTGTTCGACGAGATTTAGCACACAGTTGCTGTATCGGTCTGACCACCCCCCGATCGTCAGAATTGGACATTTGATGATCCCGGCAGTTTCTGTCACGGAGCCCCAACGCCAATAGTCGTCTCTAAGTTCGTGGTACATCCAGTTCTCTAATGGAAAAGTCAAACTATCGAGGCGTTTAATCCAAGTATTTCGCCAGCCTTCTCCCGCAACTTTCGGGTCGGGTGGACAGGCCAGAATTGCGGGTAGGGTTGCTCCCCATTCAACCGAATCGGTTAGCTGTAAGCCGCCCATGTGATGGATGTCATCATCGAATCGGTCATTGGTTGCACACACAGCAATAATCGCCTTAAGGTGCTTTGGACAGCGTACCGCTGCTTGCAGCGATGCAGTTCCGCCCCACGAGGTTCCGAACATACCGACCGAGCCATCGCACCACGACTGTTCGGCCAGCCAATTGATAACTTGGATGGCGTCATTTAACTCGGTCGGTGAGTACATATCCGGCATTACTCCTCCTGAGTCACCTGAACCTCGCATATCGACTCGAATCGATGCATACCCGGACGCGGCAAAATAGGCGTGGTTGCGCTCATCACGAAGACGGGAAATATCGCGTTTACGATATGGAATGTATTCGAACAACACCGGCACTGGGTTGATGTGGGCATCGTTCGGCATCCATAGCCGTGCGGAGAGCTTAATGCCATCTGGCATTGCGATTTCCACCGGCTCAACCTCGTGATAGTTTAATTTTGGCATTTGAGTTCGTAGAATTCCCAGAAATTTCTAGTTTGATTCAGTCTCGAGCGAGATATGTCATATTTGTGAATTTGATTGTCTGAATTCCTACAGGAAGTGACGTCGAACCCAACTCCGAGTAGATTAGTAGAGTAATAGGTTTACTCGATTGAATTGTGAGTCTCTAATGTGGCTGAGCGGAAATGAATCAAAATATCGATAAAATTTGATGAGTCCGGAACGGGATACTTCTGAGAATTTGGATTTCAGTCTATATATTTCTTAACATTTTTTCATGTCAATACACAGCGGGATCTTTAAGATAACGGCTTCTCTAGAATGATAAATTGAGTTATACAAATGACATTAAACGGGCACAATTGTTTGGCGCAGTGAGAGTGACTAGATGTTGATATACACACTCAAGCGTCTTGGATTGACAGTCGCGATCGTCGCTGCTGCTATGTCAATTTTATTCTTAATGATCCATTTTGTGCCTGGTGATGCGGTTACTCTAGCTCTTGGACCAAGAGCTACTGAGGATATGCGTGAGGCCTATCGAATCAAGATGGGACTTGATCGTCCTATCCATGTGCAGTACATCATGTTTTTTGCAAATGTGCTAAGAGGTGATATTGGTCAGGATGTGTTTTCTAATCAGCCAGTTACTACCATCATCTCACATCATCTACCGCATACCGTAGTTCTGGTAATCGTTTCAATTAGTTGGTCGGCATTTCTGGGTATTTTCCTTGGTTGCTTCTCTGCGGTACATCGTGGCAGTTTGATTGACCGTTTCACCGGGGTAGTCACGGTAAGCGCAATAGCCATTCCCTCATTTGTAGTATCGCTATACTCATTACTCATATTTGCAGTTTTACTACGTGTTCTGCCGGCTATAGGTGCTGGTGAACCCGGCGATCTGATAGACCAAGCTAAACATTTGGTTTTGCCTGCGTTCGCGTTGGGACTCGGGTGGGTCGGGTACATCGCCCGCCTGGTGCGTGCTTCCATGCTGGAGATCATGGGTGAGAATTACATTCGTTCAGCCCGTTCTTACGGATTGATGGAATACACCGTAATCTACAGTTACGCCCTTAAGATTGCTGTTTTGCCTACCGTTGCTCTGCTCGGGGTGGGGGTAGGAAATATGCTATCGGGTGCTTTATTTGCTGAACTCGTCTTCGCACGCCCAGGAATTGGTAAACTCATATATGAGATGGTGATGGCTCGCAATTTTCCAGTGGTGCAAGGTGCAGTGCTTATAACTACGTTAATGTTCGTAGTCTCCGCGCTCATCTCCGATCTTATTAACGCATATCTCGATCCTCGTGTCCGTTCAAGTCTCTAACAAATTAACGAGTCACTCGTCTTCGTCTTTTTGGCGTATCACCGCCTTCAGCCGGCTGATTCGTGATCCGCTCGGGCTTCTTGGTTTGGTATTGGTGTCACTCCTGCTGATCGGTGCACTTTTTGCTAATCACCTAACGCCTTACTCTCCTAAAGCTCTTGATGTGAAAAACCGACTGGCTGCACCAAGTATGAGTCACCTTCTCGGTACAGATCAGCTGGGTCGTGATACGTTGACACGGGTGCTACACGGGGGACGAGTTGCCTTACAGGTTGCGGCGTGGTCGATATCGATAGCTTTGGTTGTCGGCCTCGTGCTCGGAATGCTCGCGGGCTACGGACCGCGATGGCTCGATAATTGTTTACTCCTCGTTTTTGACGCGGTTCGTTCATTTCCAACAATCATCTTTGCGCTCGCGCTCATTACATTGACAGGCCCGAGTCTAAAAATGGTGATTACTGTGATCATCGTAACCTCAATCCCAGTCTACGCTCGTATCGTACGAACTCAGACCATGGCACTCAAAGAACAAGAATTTGTTCTTGCGGCTCGATCCCTCGGTACAAGTTGGTTTCGCATCCTTAGAGTCCATTTTCTACCAAACGTAGTCGGTCCATTGTTTATTCTCGCCAGTATGGATATACCGGTGGTTGTGACCATCGAATCAGGTCTGAGTTTTCTAGGAATGGGTGTGAGGCCACCGACTGCGAGCTGGGGAGCAACTTTGGCCGATGGTTACGCCTACATACGTGTTACACCATGGCTAGTTGTGGCTGGTGGGGTGCCGTTGATCCTGACTACGCTAGGCTTTACCTTCATGGGTGAAGCGTTGCGCGATATTCTTGATCCACGCTTACGGCGAGGATTGTAGTTCTTATGGACCCTGTGCTTTCTATTCGAAACTTGTCACTTGATTTCGCAACACCCGAAGGGCCAGTACACGCGCTTAGAAAAGTAAATTTTGATGTTCCTCGTAATCACATCGTAGGTATTGTCGGAGAAAGTGGTTCGGGCAAGAGCACCGTAATATCTGCTGCTATGCGTTTGCTAGCCAACAACGCAGTCATTCGTAGTGGTGAAGTAATGTTTAATGGCCGTGACATTTTGTGTCTGTCACCCCAAGAGCTTCGTGCACTACGTGGTGAGCAGATCTCTATGGTGTTCCAAGACCCAATGACATCACAGATTCCGGTTCACACAATTGGCAAACAGATGACGGATATTCAGTATCGTAGGAGCACAACTTCAATGGGTGACAAGCGTCGACTTGCGATAGACATGCTGCGTCGAGTCGGTATATCGGACCCAGAAGAGCGGCTGACACAATACCCACATCAATTTAGCGGCGGTATGCGCCAGAGAATATCCATAGCAATGGCCTTGCTTATGAATCCACAGTTACTGATAGCGGATGAACCTACCACAGCACTCGATGTCACTATGGAGGCGCAGATTATTCATCTCCTGCGTGAGTTAAAGGAGGATTTCGAGGGCTCCATTCTGTTTGTTTCACATAATCTTGGACTAATTGCAGAGCTTTGCGACTACGTTGTAGTTATGTACGCAGGGCAAGTCATTGAAAAAGGTTCTGTTGAGGATTTATTCTATAGAGCGAGTCATCCTTATACCCAGGCTCTTTTGGAATGTGATCCGGCTCGTATCGACCACGTTACCCCAACCTTACCAACCATATCCGGTGACGTTCCTGACTTGCACATTATCCCAAATGGCTGTGTATTCGCCCCTCGTTGTCCAAAGGCAATGGATAAATGCTGGACTCAGGATGCTGGTTTCAGTGCAATTTCGATGCAACACACTGCAAGTTGTCACCTTCTTGGCTATGGCTGAGTTATTAGAAGTTGATAACCTACGAATGCGATTTCGCACCGGGGTTGGTTTTGGTGCGCGTTTTCTGAGTCAGGAAGATGACTGGATTGATGCCGTTCTCGATGTATCCTTCAAAATGACGACTGGACAAACGATTGCATTGGTCGGAGAAAGTGGTTCGGGTAAAACAACCTTGGGCCGTACCATCATAGGATTGCTACAACCACAAGAAGGCAGCATCAAATTCCAGGGAACCGAACTCGTCGGACTTGGTGACCGTGACTACAAACCTTATCGTCGTAATATTGGAATGATGTTCCAAGACCCCGTAGCGTCGTTGAGTCCTCGACGCAGCGTACGAGCGCAAATTCTAGAACCTTTCCAAGTCCACAAGTATAAAGAGCAAAACATGGACATGGAGGTCAAACGCCTGATGAGCGTAGTTGGTTTACCGGAAAGGTTTGAGGGTCGGTTCCCTCACGAACTCTCTGGTGGGCAGGCACGTCGTGTCGGAGTCGCAAGGGCATTAGCTCTGTCACCGAAGATTATTATTGCAGATGAGCCGACCGCGGGTCTCGATGTTTCAGTGCAGGGAGAAGTGCTGAATCTAATGCGAGGACTTCAAAGTCAATTCTCGATAAGTTATCTTGTGATCACTCATAACTTGCCAGTAGTGCGTCATACCAGTGATCGAATCGCCATCATGTACCTTGGACGATTTGTCGAGCAGGGGTCAACTCAGTCAATTTTTAACTCGCCGGCTCATCCTTATACGCAGGCACTGCTGGGAGCGGTGCCAAAACCCGACCCTAAGCAGAGACGCAAGATTATTTCAATTGAGGGTGAAGTGCCGAGCCTGCGACTACGTCCTGATGGTTGTGATTTCCACCCTCGATGTAAATATGCTCAGGCACGTTGCAGAAGTGAGCCACCCGGAGAGACCAAAATTGGGTCGGAGCATACGGTACGTTGTCACTTTCCTATCTCAGGTTAGTCGAGTACGCGATTCAGGACGACTCTAATGTAAGATATCCTGAAGATTTACGGTCTAAATAGGCCAAATTAATCATACAGTTCATCAAATAAATCAGATTCTCAATATGGGTTAGACTAGCTCGATGCGGATCAATTTAGCTATCAACCCTACAAAATTATCACTAGACCAAAGTCAAAGGAGAAGCCATGAACGAGATTAGTAGACGCCGGTTCCTACAGGGCATGTCAGCGACTGCAGCAGCCGGAAGCAGCTTAGTTCCCGGATTAGTTTTTGGAGCGGACAATAAAATATTACGAACCTCCTACGAGGCGCAATTCAAGTCGCTAGACCCAGGTTTTATGTTTGGAAGCTCTGAGATGATGATTCAGCTATCCTGCTTACCCGTACTTGCTAAGCCGACTCCAGATGCCGCAAGGACATGGGGTCCCTCGTATTTCGTTACAAAACTCGAATATCTCGATGACACCAGTATCGCGTTTACGCTACGCCCAGATCTCAAGTGGTCAAATGGATTTGGTCAGGTAACAACAGAGGATGTTCAATACTCTTTTGATCGAGGGAAAAATGGCGAATGGGATGTCAAGTGGCAACCGTTTGAAGGCGTTGAGATTATTGACTCCCTAAACGGTGTGATAAAACTTAAGTATCCGTTTGCTCCGGTTTGGACAACTGTATTGACCAATGGGATTGGCTGTATTGTATGCAAGAAAGCGGTCGAAGCGATGGGCGGTCGATTCGATACCGAAATTCCGGCCGTGTGCGGCCCCTATTATTTTACAAACTTCCGGAGCGAAGTTGGCTGGGAGGTGCATCGTAACCCAGAATGGAACGGCCCAAAACCTGACTGGGACGAAGCAAGGTGGCTGGTGATCTCGGAAGAGAAAACCGCCGAGCTTGCTGTAGAGGCTGGTGAGCTCGATATAGCGTACGTTTCGGTCGAGTCCGCGCCGAGGCTCCGCAGTTCCCCTCCAGAGGGCACTACATATTTACAGGCACAGGGAAAGAACTGGTGTTGGATTGGCATGAATATGGATCACCCACTTCTGAAGGATATTCGGGTTCGAAGGGCTATTCAATATGCGGTGGACGTGGATACTGTTCTCGAGGCTGCGTGGTCGGGTGTGCCAAAACGTGCGAGAGGCATCGTACCATTTGGCCAACTTGGATATCGGACAGAATCTAAATTTGACAAGCCAAACATTGACAAGGCTAAAGCCCTTCTCGCCGAAGCTGGGGTGTCTAACCTTACAATAAACCTGAAGTGTCAAAATATGAGTGAGTTTGTTACTGCGTCTCAGGTTGTGCAGGCGAACCTAGCTGAGATTGGGATTAATCTCGAAGTTGAACCTATGGAGGCCGGGTTGTACTGGATCCAAGGAATCGAATCCGAAGGTGAGCAGTGGAAAGACCTGCAACTGTTTATGATGGAGTACGGCGATTCGCCTGACCCAAGTCAAGCCTGTCAATGGTATGTTAGCTCGCAGGTTGGTGTTTGGAATTGGGAGCGATTCAGTAATGCGGAGTTTGACCAGCTTCACGAAGATGCCATGAAAGAGTCAGATGAGAAAAAACGCCACGCTATGTACATTCAGATGCAGGAAATAATGGAAGACACCGGTGCTTACATCCCACTCCACCACAAACCAATGTCATGGTTGCATAGAAACCATGTCGAGCCAGTTTTAATTGAAGGATCGATAATCGATGTACCTAAGACAAGGTTGGTTGGTTGATCATGCTAACAAGGTTAAAGTGACTGAAACATCGGAATTGATGTCCCCGTTCCCGGGTCTGATCCCGGGTTCGGGGTTTCACTTTAAATACAAATAAAGAAAACACTAAGGGTCGTCTATTCTGGTTGGGACGTCTTCATTGAACATAAATACACGTCATAGCGATAACCTGCTACCTGTGATGAATTCCCCAAGCAGTTTGATTTGATATTTTCTGGTTGTGTTTGTACTCCGAGGTTAGGTTTAGCATCTCTAAAGCCTAAGATAATTGCGAACTTACTTTTGCCCGTTCATCGAGAATCCGTTGTACTCTGGGTCCATAGATAGCGCGGTTCGCATGATCATTAGAAGTACGCCCTGGGTCCGGGTCATAGGTCATGATAGAAGTGGTACGCAGTGTTGAACCGTAAATAGGGGTGACTGAGTGCAGTGAATTACCTCCGCGAAACAGTGTCAGAGTACCAGCGCTACGTGGCAGCGTCTTAATAGCAGCTGGATCGTTCCGAACCACAGCATCGCCAATCCTGTCGATATTGTCGACGCCATCGAGCGATCTTGTATCAGGGCAATAAACAAAATCCCCACCACGTTCTGCTTCCTGAATCAAAAGGGTAACCGTGCATTCATTATCATCGTGATGCCATCCACTGCACCCGCCTTCCCTGAGGTAAATTACATTGAGGGCTTGAAATTCATCTGCAAATTGATAAAGACGGGATTTGCCTTGTACCTGTGCAATAAACTGGGTCAGCTCGTCCCAAACATATAACTGCCTGAGCAATGTATTAGACTCAATTTGATCATCTGCAATTTGGTAACGGGAACAGGTATTGAACACCCGTGCAGGATGATCTTCGGGTAAATCTTGATCCTCCTTCAAGTCGAAACGAAAATTATCAGTCGATGTATTGCTATAGGCGAGGGGGAAAAGGTCTTCTGTTTCTCGAACCAGTTCTTTTATACCATCTGGCGTTATAAAACCTTCAAGGTTACACGCCCCGGTTTGGTCAAAATCTCGCCTGAGGCGGGTGATATAGTCTTGTGTTTCTAGCGTACCCAGGCAGTGAATTGGATACCTTTCAAGATCTACAAACTGAGCAACATGAGGTAGGCTCATAAGCTGGTTACTCCAAATCTATAATGTCAAATTACCTCAGTAGGCTATATCTTTATAAATACGTAAGTCTCAGATTTTACGATAATTGTTTCCAGTGTAATGGGTAATAGTTATGGCGTCGCTTCTTGCCGTTCATCGAGAATCCGTTGTACTCTGGGTCCATAGATAGCGCGGTTCGCATGATCATTAGAAGTACGCCCTGGGTCCGGGTCATAGGTCATGATAGAAGTGGTACGCAGTGTTGAACCGTAAATA
>Ga0315339_1003023_pt1 | contig 12163 bp, 8 predicted proteins | sample ASW17metaG_FD_204514 | JGI IMG/M metagenome (GOLD analysis project Ga0315339, IMG submission 204514) | Ammonia-oxidizing marine archaeal communities from Pacific Ocean, United States - ASW #17 | ecosystem: Environmental > Aquatic > Marine > Oceanic | place: USA: California | collected 2016-12-05
AAAACCCGGTTCTGCTGGGAGAGGTACTCCATTGCCAGGTGGACTCCCTCCAGTTCCCGGCCCGGTACGTCCAGTTCTCTGGCCTCGGTGGAGCCGATGGCCAAGCAAACAGCATCGAATTCAGCACACAGTTTTTCCACGGGATAATCGACGCCAACGTTGGTATTGGTCAGGAAGGTGATGCCTTCTTGGGCCATGAGGTCAACGCGGCGTTGGACTACGTTTTTTTCCAGCTTGAATTCGGGGATGCCCAGGGCCAGTAGGCCGCCGATGTAGCCCGCCCGCTCGATGACAGTGACCAGGTGTCCAGCGCGGTTCAGCTGCTGGGCTGTGGCCAGTCCGGATGGCCCGGAGCCGACTACTGCAACCTTCTTCCCGGTGCGTGTGGCCGGCGGCTGAGGCTTGATCCAGCCGTTCTCGTAGCCCTTCTCCACGATCTCTTTCTCGATGTACTCGATGGTGACCGGGTCGGAGTTTATACTGAGAACGCAGCTGGCCTCGCACGGGGCGGGGCAAACACGGCCTGTGAACTCGGGGAAATTATTGGTCGAGAGCAGGGTCGCCAAAGCACCCTGCCAATCACCCTTGTAAACCTGGTGATTGAAATCTGGTATGACGTTGCCCAAGGGACAGCCCATGTGGCAAAAGGGCACAGAACAGTCCATACAGCGGGAGCCTTGTTCTTTTGCCTGTTCTTCTCCCCAGGGTTGGTAAAACTCGCGGTAGTCGCCCTTTCTCTCTGCTGGAGAACGCCGCTCGGGGGGTTGACGGCCGGATTCTGTGAAGCCTGTCGGTTTACCCATTGCCGACCGCTTCCAGTTCCCGTTCCGTACCCTCCTCAGCCCTGCGCTTCCACTCGTCCAATACCCGGCGGTAATCTCTGGGCATGATCTTCTTGAACCGCTTCAAAGCCGCATCCCAATCGCCGAGAATCTCGGCGGCTGAAGTACTGCCAGTATATTTCTTGTGGTCTTCAATCAGCCCTTTGAGGAGCGCGATGTCTTCGAGGTCAATCACTGCTTCCATGTCGGCCAAGCCGTCATTGAAAGAGATCCCGAGACAGTCTTCTTTGTCGTAAACGAATGCGATGCCGCCGCTCATTCCCGCGGCGAAGTTACGGCCGGTGGGGCCCAACACCACGACGACACCGCCAGTCATATACTCGCAGCCATGGTCTCCCACGGCTTCTACTACGGTCTTCACCCCGCTGTTGCGGACGCAGAAACGTTCGCCAGCCATGCCGCGTATGAACACCTCGCCGCCGGTGGCGCCGTACATCGCCACGTTGCCTATGATGATGTTTTCTTCAGGCACGAATGTCGCATCAGGATGGGGAACGACGACTATGCGGCCGCCCGACATTCCCTTGCCCGTATAGTCATTGGTGTCGCCCACCAAGTTGATGTTGATTCCTCGGGCCAAGAACGCGCCGAAGCTCTGTCCTGCCGACCCGGTCAACTTAATGCTAATAGTGTCATCGGGAAGGCCGTCTTCACCGAAGGCCTTGGCTACCTTTCCGCTGAGCATGGCTCCTACGGTCCGGTTGGAGTTGTGGATCGGCAGGTCGATCTTCACCTTGGTCCGGTTCTCCAAAGACGATTTGGCCTGTTCAATCAACTGGTGGTCCAGGGCTTTTTCCAACCCATGGTCTTGTTCCCGGTCACAGTAGACCGGTTCATTGGGGTCGTTGGACTCTTGACGGTGCAGCAGGCGGGACAGGTCCATTCCCTCGGATTTCCAGTGGTCCTGGGCGTCCTCGTAATCAAGGACGTCCGTCCGGCCGATCATCTCGGCCACGGTCCGGAAGCCGAGTTGGGCCATTATCTCCCGCATCTCTTCGGCTACAAACATGAAGTAGCTGACCAGATGTTCGGGCTTGCCCGCGAACTGTTTACGCAGTTCCGGGTTCTGAGTCGCGATGCCCACCGAGCAGGTATTCAAGTGACATTTACGCAGCATGATGCAGCCGCTGACCACTAGGGCGGAAGTGGCGAAACCAAATTCCTCTGCACCCAGCAGTGTGGCAATGGCGGCGTCCCGGCCGGTCTTCAGTTGGCCGTCTGTCTGGAGCACGATGCGGCTCCGTAAACCGTTGGCAACTAATACCTGCTGGGTCTCGGCAACGCCTAACTCCCAGGGCAGTCCAGCGTGTTTGATGGACGACTCCGGTGAGGCGCCCGTGCCTCCGTCATGGCCGCTGATCAGCACCACGTCCGCGTGGCCTTTCGCCACTCCGGCAGCGATGGTGCCGACGCCAACCTCGGCTACCAGTTTCACGTGGATCCTGGCATCAGGGTTAACGTTCTTCAGGTCATGGATTAGCTGTGCCAGGTCTTCGATGGAATAGATGTCATGGTGAGGTGGCGGCGAGATCAACTCCACTCCGGGCGTGGTCTTTCGCACCCAACCGATATATTCGTCTATCTTGTGCCCGGGTAATTGGCCGCCCTCTCCAGGCTTAGCGCCCTGGGCCATCTTGATCTGCAGGTCCGTGGCGTTGATCAGATAGTTCGCAGTCACGCCGAACCGGCCCGAAGCAACCTGTTTGATGGCACTGCTCCGGGAGTCTCCGTTCTCGTCAAGCCAGTAGCGGCGGTGGTCCTCACCACCTTCGCCGGTGTTGCTACGTGCGCCAATCCGGTTCATGGCGATGGCCATGGCCTCATGGGCCTCACGGCTGATCGACCCTAATGAAGCCGCGCCGGTCGCAAAACGCTTCACTATCTCCGAGGCAGGTTCTACCTCGTCGATGGGGAGCGATTTCAGGTCTTGTTTGAAGTTCAGTAGGCCGCGCAGGTTGGACAACTTCCGTGTCTCGTCATCCGAAAGCCGACTGAACTGCTTATAGGCTTTCCAGTCGTTGGTACGTGCGGCATGCTGCAGTGTTGCGATGGTCCCGGGGTTCCATTGGTGGTGTTCTCCATCGCGCCGCCACTGGTACGCGCCGCCCGGTTGCAAGTCCTGTCCCGCTGCGATCTCAGGCGTTCCAAATGCCAGGTCATGGCGCTCTGAAGCCTCTCGCTCCAGGCCTTCCAGACCGATACCGCCGACCCGGGACGGTGTCCCGGTGAAATACTCGCTGATCAATTCATCGTTCAGGCCAACCGCCTCGAATATCTGCGCGCCGCGGTAGCTCTGCACGGTGGAGATTCCCATCTTGGACATCACCTTCAGCACGCCTTTCTCGTTGGCCTTGAGAAAGTTTTTCTGAGCGTTATCAGGTTGCGTGCCGTTGATCTGGCCTTTCTCGGCCAGGTCTTTGACAGTGGCCAGGGCTAGGTACGGGTTGACTGCGCCGGCGCCGTAGCCGACCAGCAACGCGAAGTGGTGGACTTCTCTAGCGTCGCCCGACTCCAAGACCAAAGCGGCCTTGGTGCGGGTGCCTTGGCGTATGAGGTGATGATGGACCGCCGAGACAGTCAGTAGGCTGGGTATGGGCGCCCAGCGGCTATCTGCGCCGCGGTCTGATAAGACAATGATGGAATTTCCTGATGCGATGGCCTGGGACGCCTGTTCGCGCAATCCGTCCAGAGCTTTCTTGAGCGCGCCCTCTCCGGCCTGGCGGTCATAGAGCGCCGACAAGGTGCAGGAACGCAAGCCTTCTTCGTCCAACGCCTTGATCTGGGCCAACTCGGCGTTCGATATAACTGGGGATGCGATCCTCAGCTGACGGCAATGCTCCGGAGTCTCGGCGAACAGGTTCTGCTCGCTGCCGATAAACGCTCCAAGAGACGTGACCAGTTCTTCTCGGATGGCATCCAGAGGCGGGTTGGTCACCTGGGCAAACAGCTGTTTGAAGTAGTGATAAAGAATCTGGTTCTCGTCTGAGAGCACGGCCAATGGAACGTCGTTGCCCATTGACCCGATGGCTTCGGTTCCATTCAAAGCCATGACCGTAGTCAGCATCCGAATTTCTTCGATGCTGTATCCGAAGGCCTGTTGCAGACGCACCAGTTCGCCCGAGTCCATGTCCGGCGTTTTAGGCGCGGCAGACAGGTCGGCCAGAATCAGCTTTTTCTCTTTCAGCCACTGGCCATAGGGCTGCTTACTGGCCAGGTTGTGTTTCAATTCTTCGTCGTCGATGATCCGGCCCTGTTCCAGGCTGACCAAGAACATGCGGCCCGGCTGTAACCGGCCTTTGTATCTGACGTCCGAGGGCGGCACTTCCAGGACTCCAGTCTCGGAGGCCATCACTAACTTGTCATCTTTCGTTACCAGATACCGGAAGGGGCGCAGACCGTTGCGATCCAGAAGGGCGCAGATGTTGTTTCCGTCCGAGGCCACAATCATGGCAGGGCCGTCCCACGGTTCCATCAGAGACGAGTGGTACTCGTAAAAGTCCTTCTTCTCTTGGGACATTGTCTCGTGCTGATCCCACGCCTCAGGTATGAGCATCAGCAGGGCGTGGTCTAGGTCGCGGCCGGTCATCTGGAGCAGTTCCAGTGCGTTGTCCAGACTGGCGGTGTCGCTGTCGCCGGGGTTGGTCACCGGGGCAATCTTGTCCATGTCATCCCCGAACAAGGGAGACTGGAACTGGGACTCCCGGGCGTGCATCCAGTTGACGTTGCCCCGGAGGGTGTTGATCTCGCCGTTGTGAGCCAGGTACCGGTAGGGATGGGCCAGTCGCCAACTACCCAGGGTGTTGGTGCTGAACCGTGAGTGAACCAACGCGAAGGCGCTGACCACGTCCTGGTCTTGTAGATCGAGGTAAAACTCGGCTATCTGGTGGGCCATCAACAGGCCCTTATAAACGATGGTGTTGCAGGACATGCTGCAGATGTAGAAGCAGTCAGCCTGCTCTTCGGTCAGCCCCGACTCACCCATGGAATGCTCCAGCACTTTACGGGCAATGAAGAGCTTCCGCTCCAGGTGAGCGGCGTCTTTGATGTCTGGCCCCATGCCAATGAACACCTGGGAGATCTGTGGGCAGACCTCTCGGGCGTCAACCCCAATCTTCGAATGGTCTATCGGCACATCACGCCAGACTAGGACCTTTAGGCCTTCAGCCTCGATGACCTTGCCGATCATGTCGCGGCATTCGGTCTGGACTTCCGGCGGCATAAAGACCATGCCGACACCGTATTGCCCGGCAGGAGGGAGATCGATGCCGAGACCTGCGGCCTCGCGCTCAAACAGCTTTACCGGTGTTTGGATCAACATGCCGGCCCCGTCACCTGTGTCCGGGTCACGCCCGGTGGCGCCACGGTGGCCCAGGTTGATCAGAACCTGCACACCTTCGTCGATGATCTGGTGCGTCTTCTGGCCTTTGATATTGGCAACAACACCCACACCGCAAGCATCGTGTTCCTGCTCCGGTGAGTAGAGACCTTTCTTAGCCAGTTCTTTTAATGGGTCCATCAGCCGATAACCTTTCTATCCAATAACAGCGCCCAATAACAGCGCGGAAATAGCAATGCGAGGAGTCCAGGAAACACCAAACCGCCGCTAGGCGCGGCGTAGGCACAACCCTCCTTGTAAAACAGGGCCATGAAATGATTTTGTTAAATATATCACAATATCAGAATGGCACAAGTCCCAGTCTCAGAAGTCATCATGCCTAAGGGTTGTGTCGCCGCTTGCCTGGATGTTTTCTCAGGTCCAAGCAAAAACTGAGTCCTCTATTATAATCGCTTAGTCCATGACTGGCGCAAGAATAGAAAAAGAGACGCCCCGTTCGGCCTGGGCGTCTCTTTTGATTTGGCCTATTTACCCTCAGGACACGGTCAGCAGGGTATACGCTCCGGACCATTCACTCCGGCAAATTTCTTGAAGAACTGACCGATCTCTGCCGGGTGCACACCGTCCATCTGGTGGATCACTCCCCAGGCAGTCAGGACCACTCGTCCGGCCGGAATTCCGTCATAGGAACGAGCTACTCCCCAATCTCTAAATAGACGTTCTCTGCCCAGGGCTTCCCGCAGTTCGGTCACGTGGGCAGGGTTGGGCAGGTTGTAGCTCACCACGATATTACCATGTTCCAAATTGTGCGTGGTGACCTCATCCGCGATGCCGTCCGTGTACCAACCACAGTCGGCCCAGCGACCCCAATGATCGCCGGATGTCGGTGGAGTTGTTCGGTACTCCACATTCTGGCCTCCATCCACGTGGTCGCGGCTGCTTTCGACGGGGACCACAACTCCAACCGCCGATTCTAAGAGCCTGAGCTCAGGCGTCCCTTCCGGTCTGGCGATCCCAGTTGATGTCGCGGCGCCGGCGCTAGAGCTTAGGTCACCGAATAAGTCCGGGATGTCAGCCAGGGGGATGCCGATCGTGATGGTCAGCAGCGGGCCGTCTCGGTCGATATTGAGGTCCTCCAGCAACCCTGCGTCACTTGAATCCGTGGAGAAGCCTGCCGCCAGCGCAGCGATGCCACCGATAAAGCTTCCCAGAGACTCAGCGGCTTCCTCGTTTGAGAAGTCCATGGTCACTTTCAAGTCGAGCGTATCGCCATTGAGATTTCCGCTCAACCCGACTATCTCCAGAGCCGAAACGAAATCCAGCGATATGGGGAGGTCTCCTAATTCCGAAAGGAAGCCCAGGTCTGAGCCATCAACCAGTTCCTCTGGTACCTCTACGGCGAGCCCAAATAGCCCGCCTGACAGGCCATTGAAAGTGGTTATCAGCGGACCCGAGGCGGAATCAGCGTCTTCAGCTTTGATGTCGATGATGTCGTTGAGAGCACCACCGGTCCCCAGTGCAAATGTGGAGCCATCCAAGACGCTCAGGTCATACTCCTCCGGGTTGTCCTGCGGAGAGTAGACGTTGCTGCCGTTGTAAGTCCTTTGTACCAGGGTGCGACCGGAGACAGCCTCCAGTTCCGCGATCAACTTAGACTCATCGAAGCTGCCGTGGAGCAGAGCGCCAAAATAATCTAGGTCGTCACTGTCTGTCATCTGACCGAAGATATCGGCCCTGCTTACGGCCCCGAATATGCCACCTTCTTCAAGTTGTTCAATGCTGAAGAATTTATTGAACCCATCTTGTTCGCCGGGCAAGCCGGACGAAAACATCTCAAAGAACTGGCCCATATCGAGGGCGTCCAGCGATTGATCGACTGCGACACTGCCGACGATGTTGGCCCGTTGGGGGATCAGATCGGTGGGACCAGAGCCACTGCCGCTATCGCTGTCTACGCCGCATGCCGCCGCCAAACCAAGCAGCAATATTCCAACTATCAGCGCCGGTCCTTTTATCAGACCATTTATACCCTTGTTGCACATCTGTCTCTCCCCGGCCAAATTCGCGTACGATGACTCCCCTATGCCAGGCTAACGACCAACGCTGATTAACACAATTCTGATGCCGTCCCGGAATCCACGAATCACGGCCCGAGCCGCTTAATATTGACCGGAATCCACGCCTGGCCTATACTCAAATAAGGCGGTTTAATGCCTTATATCGATATTAACTCCGGCACATTTTTGGAGGCAGCGAACTGACGACCCAGGAGATAGAACCATCAGAAGTAGCGCAGATGATCGTAGAGGTCGCCTCTGATAATCTTGCCGCAGACATCGTCATGCTGGACCTGCGCGGTCTAGCCTCATTCACCGACTACTTCGTCATCATGTCGGCCGACTCCTCCAGGCTGATTCGAGCCCTGGAAGAAGACATTCTCACCACGCTGAAACAGTCGAAATTGTCCATTCACAGACGTGAAGGAACCGCCGCATCGGGCTGGGTACTCATGGACTGCAGCGACGTGATTGTCCACATATTCAGCCCCGAAGAGAGAGAATTCTTCGGCCTTGAGCGACTCTGGGCCCGTGCCCCTCAGGTGGTCAGGATCCTGTAAAGCTCTCTGCTGCAATCATAGTCAAACCAAAAGGGCATCCCATTAACCCGGGATGCCCTTTTTGCGCTGGAAAGCCACTCGCCCAAGCAAATCCTAGCCGATAAAACCGTGTTCCGGTTCCGTCGAGAATATCCGGCCAAAGACCCTTCGCAGGCTACTCTTTGATCCAGCCGTCATTGGCGCGGGTGTAGTCCAGCAGCTCCCCGGGCTCGAAGAACAAGGCTAACTCCCGCACGCCCGACTCAGGGCTGTCCGACCCGTGCACCAGGTTCCGGCCGATGTCCAGACCCAGGTCTCCCCGGATGGTCCCCGGCGAGGAGGCTGTCGGGTTGGTCTGGCCGATGGTGCTCCGGACCGCTTCCACCGCGTTGTCCGCCTCCCAGGCCATGGCCACCACGGGCGCGGAGGTTATGAACTCCACCAGCCCGGCAAAGAATGGCCGGTCCACATGCTCGCCGTAGTGCTGACGAGCCAAGGCGTCGTCAACCTGTATCAATTTCATACCGACCAATTTGAGGCCACGGCGTTCCAGCCGGTTGATGACCTCCCCGATCAGTCCGCGCTGCACCCCATCAGGCTTTACAAGCACCAAAGTGCGCTCCATATCTTCCTCCACGAACTCTTGTTCGTCCTAAAATTATTTTGCTTTTTTGGCTAAACAGTAATCTGAATGCTAGGTCCGGGTGCTGGCCGAGTCCTCCAGCCTGAAGTTGACTCCCCGGGACTCCATGTCCCACATGAATGGGGCCGGGTCCATGGCCTCAGGAGGATAAACCCCGGGGCCGGGAAGCTCACGGTCGACTAGGAGGCCAGCTCCAACCACCAAACAAGAAGCCGTGGCCAAGGCGATATCTCCCGGCGGAAACGAATAGGTCATGGTCAGTTCTGCAGGCCGACCTTCCTTGATCCCCTTAACCCGCACCTGTCGCGGCAGCCTGCCGGGGTCGGCGAGCACGGCTCCAGTCTGCGTCCCAGCCAAAACCATGGCCGCCATCGCCGCCGGAGACGCCGAAACGCCTTCCACTTCCAGGGGCTCTTCAGACGCAAAGCCGGCGTCGATCAGGCTTTTAAGGGACTCGGTCGTGGCTGGGTCGGAGAATCCTCGCCAAAAAGATGCGTGGCGCAAACCGTTGAATGACGTCGGAATCGTGACCGTTTCCAGTCCAACCGCATAACAACGAATGTTACCCCACGGGGCCTGGAATGCAACGTCCTGAAATTCGGTCATGCCAGGGGTCTGGGTCCATCTGCCATCGTCATAGAGCAAGGCTGGTTGCCCAAACAGGGCCAGCCGGTGCCGCCAGACCGCCTCGATGCGGTAAGTGGCATCGTTAACCATAAAAAAACGTATCTCCTCAACGACGTCCATGCGGCTAACCAGATGCCGGGACAGCACATTTGTCTGGCCCGGACTGGCGCCCAAGCCTGGCAGTACGCCGACGCCACGGTGCTTGGCCAACGAGTCCAGGTATTCGGAATCGAACACGCCCTGCAGCGTCTCAACGTCGTCATTGATGTCAGTATAAGGAACACCAGCCTCCACAACGGTGCGCATCAGAGACAGGGTGTCGCGGCTGAAGGGCCCGGTGGTGTTCAACACGACGGAGATTCCGGAAAGGGAACGGGCAACCTGGTCTTCCTGACAGCAGTCCAGTTGTATGGCGCTCACCGAGCCATCGAGAGACTCGGCCAAACCCTCAGCCCGTTGGAGATCGCGGTCGGCAACGACGACGTGTTCGAATCTGGCGTCTTCAAGGCATAGCCGTGCGGTGGCGGTGCCCATGGTCCCGCAACCCATGATCAGGGCGGTGAAAGCCGGCATTACTGGCGCGCTGCCCTTCGTGCCGACCGGCCGGGCTGGGGGACTCGGCCCCGCTGCTTGGCCACGCCGATGCTGGGCATCCTTAAATATTCGGGCTGGAGGGCTGCCAGATCGTCGGTCTCTCCGGCGGAAAGTCTTTCTTGCCCGATAACGGCCAACGCCCACACCCTCGCCGCCTGGGTAGGCCTAACGAGCAGGGCCTTGGCTCCCAGAGCAACGTTGATCGGCTCCTGCCAAGGGGTCACGCCCTCGCCGCAGAAGATCACGGGACCGGATACGTCTTTGGCTATCTCGGCCAATAATTGTTCCGCAGTACAGACCCGGTCCTCTCGCAGCCTGGTGCCATCTGGGCTGAACAGGGCGGTGGCGCATTCCTCTCGGCCAGCTTCCAATAAGGCGCAGACGTAACCGCCTGATTTGAGGTAGGGGTAGGCCTCTAGGTCAAGAGTCCCCACACCGATGATCGGTTTCCTGGCGACCATCGCCAGACCCTTGGCCGCGCTAACACCAACCCGGAGCGCGCTGAACCCGCCGGGACCCAACGCCACGGCCACCCCGTCCAATTCCACCGCCGTCAGGCCGCCGCGTTCCAGGATACTCACAACTGAGGGCATGAGTTCCGCGGTGTGGTTGTAGGTGGAATGCCAGGAGTGAGTCGCAACAACGCGGTCCTCATTGACGAGGGCCACGCCGGCGTATCGAGTGGATGTGTCCAGGGCCAGTAGCATCAGCTATCTAAATCTCAGTTATGAATGGTTGTAGGTCGGCAGCTTAGGCAGGGGAAAGATCCCAACGCCTTTTATATGCCAAGGGTTTATTTCTCTAATAGGTCGAGTAACGATTTGAACCGCGAATCTTTGCCGGCGACTCCCGGTTCCAAAGTTATATGACGGCTTTCGGGGTCCGACCCATAGTCCAGGTCGATCCAGAGGCAGTCTTCCGGAAATATCTCGGCGGCCCGGTCGGCCCATTCAATGACACAGACGCCCTCGCCGAATAGCTGCTCGTCCAAGCCCAGGTCCCAGGCTTCGGCCGGGCTGCCCGTACGATAGAGGTCTACGTGATGGAGGGTCAATCGGCCGTGATGCCGGGTCATAAGTACAAAAGTAGGACTCCGCACATAGCCTTCGACCCCCAGTCCCAGGGCGATCCCCTGTGTGAGACAGGTCTTGCCCGCGCCCAACTCACCGGTTAATAGGATGACATCCCCGGCCGAGGCATTCTGGCCGATAGTCTCGCCCAGTTTCTTGGTGGCCTCAGAGCTAGACGATTCTATGCGTATCGGGGAGCCCATTTACTAGCCTTGGGCCGCGCCGAAATGATCCCAACCCCGATTGATGGCCGGTATCTCTTTACCCTGGGCATCGACCACCGTGATCTTGCCCGGTTCCCCTACCTCGATCGCTCCAACGACAGCAGCGCCGGCAGGGAGCATGGAAACAACGTGGTTCACCTTTGCCGATGGTCCGGTGAACAGCAGCACGTAATCTTCGCCGCCGCCCAGGGCCAGGTCCTGATAGTCATAAGGGAACTCACTCCCTAACAAGGGGTGTATGGGCAGGCGGTCGGCAAAGATCGTCCCCGCCACTCCACTGGCCCGGCACAACTTCGAAAAGTCGTCCGCCAGGCCATCGCTCACATCCATCGCCGCCAGGACCTCAGAATCGACCAACGACTGCCCCACGGCAACGGCCGGGCGGGGACGACGGTGACTTTCCCGCAAGTAATCGGCGGCCTCTCTCTTTATTGTGTCGCCGGCAAGCATTAACTTAAGTCCGCCGCCCGAGCTTCCCAGATGGCCGGTCACCGCTACGAGGTCGCCTGGCCGAGCTCCGGTCCGCACCATCGGCTGGCCCTGCATCACACCGGTCAGAGCCACGGTGATGAACACAACAGGGGAACGGACCATGTCGCCGCCGATGATCACCATTTTGTATTCGTTGCTGATCTCAAGCATCCCTTGATAGAGACTCTCTAAGTCAGAGACTTCAGTCTCCGGTGGGAGGCCCAGGGTCACCAGCGCGTAGGCCGGCAGTCCACCCATGGATGCGACGTCACTTATATTAGAAGCAAGAGACTTCCAACCCAGGTCGCGCCAGGAGGTGGTCTCGCGGGTGAAGTGGACACCCTCCACCATAGTGTCGGTGGTGAACAGGGTTTTGCCCCGGCCGGAGTTCCAGACAGCGGTGTCGTCGCCATTGTCCACAGCCAGGTCGAATGAGAACGCTTCGGCGTTGCCGGGTCCGGCTCGGAGGTCGACGGCCATACGCGCTAGAATGTCGATCACGCCGAACTCGCCCAAGTCTTTAATCTGCATGTGCGGACCGCAAAATAAGTTGAAAGAAATCCTATAGAATCCTGTTAATAAGCCATAGGATTATAGACCTGAAATCGGAAAGGAAGGAACTCGTGCCTGGAATTGTAAACACACACTTGACACGTAGCAGGCGTGGAACTATACTGGCTTAGCCCTCTTTCGAGAAGGCACAGGGTACGTTAACAACTGAATAGTGGAAGGAAGCTAGGTAAAGTTCGATTTAGAGAGT
>Ga0315339_1003024_pt1 | contig 12160 bp, 10 predicted proteins | sample ASW17metaG_FD_204514 | JGI IMG/M metagenome (GOLD analysis project Ga0315339, IMG submission 204514) | Ammonia-oxidizing marine archaeal communities from Pacific Ocean, United States - ASW #17 | ecosystem: Environmental > Aquatic > Marine > Oceanic | place: USA: California | collected 2016-12-05
CCTGGGATTGCCGATCACCTACATCGTGGTTTCCAACTCAGTATACGGTTGGATCAAGGCCGGCCAGAAATCGGGCTTCGATGAACGTTACTTTTCGGTCGACTTCAACCGCACGGATCATGCCGCCATCGCCGAAGCGTTCGGAATTAAATCGTGGACGGTTGATGATCCAGGGCAATTGAAATTCGTGCTAGCAGAGGCCGTCAAACATGACGGCCCGACATTGGTCGATGTCATCACGCAGCCGCTGCAGGACGCCCGCGCGCCGGTCAGCGAGTGGGTGGCTTAAGGAGCGCCTGGTTGATGTTTGTCCTGCAGCATTTCCTTGAGCGCGGCTTTAAGCGCCGTAGCAAATTCAGCAGTCAGGCGCGAGCGCGGACGGAGTGCGGGGTAAATCAACCCCAGTTCATAGGGAATTCGCGGCACGAAGGGCCGAAACACCACGCCCTGGCCTTCGAAATCATGCGCCGTAAACGGATCAACAACAGCGATCCCGACGCCTTCGGCGGCCATCCGGCAACTCGGCTGAAAAAGATAGCATTCGGCATGCGGCGCCCACGGCACGCCGACGGCCTCAAACGCCGCCTTCAAATGATAGTGGGTAGAATGTTCGGGATTGAGCACGATCAACGGTTCGCCCTTAAGATCATGAGGGTCGAGGCGGAGCTTCGAGGCCAACGGATGGCCGGCGGGCAACGCGCACACACAATCGAAAGACAGCGGATCAATATCCATGGCTGGATCATCGGCCGGCAATTCGGCAAAGCCGATATCAAAAAGCTGGGCCGAAATCCATTCGCGTATCTGCACGCTGGAGCGGGTCTGCAACGAGACCTTGATCTGCGGCCGATCACGGATGAAGCCAGCGATCAGCTTCGGCATGAAGTTCATCGACACGGCGGGCAGCGCCGCGACCCGCAGCGACCCCGACTTCAAGTCGCGGATATCTCGAGCCGTCCGGGTGGCGCGGCTGTGGCTAGCCAAAAGACGTTCAGCATCTTCCAGAAATATCTCCGCTTCACCGGTCGGCTGAAACCGACCGCGGTGGCGCTTGAACAGCAAGAACCCCATGGATTCTTCCAAATTCGCGATCAGGCACGACACCGCCGGCTGGGTCACCCCCAAGGCGACTGCCGCCTGCGTAACCGAGCCTTCGGTCATCACCGCGCGGAAAGCTTCAATCTGACGCAGATTCATGGCGCAACGCTCCAATGAGACATGAGGCGGGCAATTTTAACATAAAGTTACTTTATATAGAAAGAACCTTAAGTAATTTGACTTAATGGACTGACGCGACCACGATCCGCGCTACCAATATAAAGCGGGTCAATCGGGCGCATATGGGCGCTAAGGGTGGAGAACCGGGGATGGGGAGCCGAGGAAAGCTCATGAACGCTGAGGACGAAAGCCAAGACACGGTCTGCGTGGTCGGCGCCGGCATTGTCGGTGTCGCGACCGCGCTGAACCTGCAACGACTGGGCCGCGACGTGACCCTGGTGGATCGCGAAGAACCCGGCGAAGGCGCGTCTTTTGGCAACGCCGGCGTCCTGGCGACCAGCTCGATCATCCCCGTCACCGTGCCCGGCCTGATCAAAAAAGTACCGGCCATGTTGAGTGACCCCTTGGGGCCGGTCTATCTCAAATGGGGCTACATTCCGAAACTGCTGCCCTGGCTGTTCAAATACCTGAAGCATTGCTCCGCCGACCGGGTCCGATATATCGCCGACAACATGGCGCCGATGGTCGCCAACAGTCTCGACGAACATGCCCGGCTGGCCGAAGGCACGGATGCGGCACGCCGCATCCAACGCATTCCTTATGGCTTTGTGTTCAAGAACCGCGCGACGTTCGAAGCCGACACCTTGGGATGGGGCTTGCGCAAAAAACATGGCATCCCGTGGACAGTGATCGAAGGCAACGACGTCCGCGATGCCGAGCCCGGCCTGTCTCCGAATTATGAATGCCTGGTTGAAATGGCCGAACAGCACGGCGCCATCGATCTGCCCGGCGATTACGTCAAAGAGTTGGCCAAGGCCTTGGTCGCCGGCGGCGGACACATCGTGAAATCGCTGGTCACCGGGTTCCTGCGCACGGACCGCAAAATTACCGGCGTCACCACAGAGGCCGGCAATATTCATGCCGGGACCGTTGTCGTCGCCGCCGGTGCCTGGTCGGCGCAATTGCTTAAATCCATTGGCATGCATGTGCCGCTGGAAACCGAGCGCGGGTACCACGTGCAGTTGATGGGATCATCGGTTCGCCTGAACCGCGCCTTGATGGTCGCCGACGGCAAGTTCGTCGCGACCCCCATGGACGATCGCATGCGCTTGGCCGGCCTGGTCGAATTCGGCGGCCTCGACGCGGGTCCAAGTGCCGCGCCCATTAACACGCTGTTGAAGCGCGCCGAGATCGTTTTTCCAGGCATTGAATATGATCACCACACCGAATGGCTGGGCCACCGCCCGGCGGTCTCGGACAGTTTGCCGGTGATGGGGCCGGTCGCCGACCATCCGGGTCTGGTGCTGGCCTTCGGCCACCATCATGTGGGCCTGACCGCCGGGCCGCGCGCCGGTCGGTTGATCGCCGATCTGGTTTGCGGAAATACTCCGAATATTGATCTTACGCCTTACGCCGTTGAGCGGTTCACCGGAACCGGGGCCTGAGATGGACGGCGCCGCGAAAAATGTCGTGCACGGCCTCGGCGACACTATTGAGGGCATGGTGGTCACCACCGTTGCTCTGCCGGTAACATCGACGCGAAATCACGGCATCGGTGCGGTCGGCGGCGATATTCACAATGTCTTGGTGAAACTGGAAACCGATGGCCTGACGGCCTGGGGCGAGGCTTCGCCGTGGGCGGCTTTCACCGGCACCGCGGAAGCCGCCGCCGGCGCACTGGATGTGCATCTGCGGCCGTTGATTGTCGGCCGACGGATATCGGAAACGGCGCAAATCATGGTTGAAGCCGACGCTGTCCTCGTCGGTCATCCCGAAGCCAAGGCGGCGCTAGAGATGGCGCTTTATGATTTGATCGGCAAGGCCGCAAATCTATCGGTCAGCGAGTTGCTGGGCGGCCGGGTTCGCGATGAATTGCCGCTCAGCGTTTCCATCGCCAATCCTGATTTCGATGCCGATCTTGAATTGGCCGAGCGCATCGTCGATGACGGGGGGCGGCTGTTCAAAATCAAGACCGGCGTCGCCGGCCATACCTTTGATCTGATGCGCCTGGAAACCTTGAAGAAACGTTTTCCTGAAATCGAAATCCGGATCGATTACAATCAGGGCCTGACGCCCATCGAGGCAATGAAATTCGTCCCCGATATCGATACCTTCGAGCCGGGATTCATTGAGCAACCGGTGCGCGCCCAGAACTGGGAGGCGATGAAAAATATCCGCGCCGCCATCCGCGCACCCTTGGTCGCCGACGAAAGCATCTTTACGCCGGCTGATGCGTTACGCGCCGCAAAAGAAGGCATCGCCGACGCCTTCAGCATCAAGATCATGAAATCCGGCGGCATCCGAAAATGTCAGGAAATCGCCTCTATAGCCGCCGCCGCAGGCATCGCCGGCTACGGCGGCGATATGTTCGAAACCGGCCTGGCACATTTGGCTGGCGTGCATCTTGTCGCCACCGCGCCAAATATTTCGCTGGGCTGCGAATTTTATCAGGCGACGTATTATTTAGAAACTGATCTGCTAGAAACACCGTTCCCGGTGTCGAACGGCAAAATCACAGTGCCCGTGACTCCAGGATTGGGAATCAACATCGACGAAGACAAGGTTCGGCACTTTGCCATCGACCAACAAAATTAAAAGACGACAGCACGACGACAAGCACATTTGACTATAGACTATCAACACACCAGAGGAGGCAACGATGAAGACAATAATGAAAAACCAAAGCATCAAGACCCTGGCCATGGCGGCCGGCACATTCGGCCTGATGGCGGGCGCGGCGCAAGCCGAGAAATGGGACATGCCGATGGCCTATTCGGCGACCAACTTCCATTCGGCGGTCGGTGCGGAATTCGCCAAGTGCGTGACCACCGGCACCGGCGGTTCCATTGAGATCGTCACCCACCCGTCCGGCTCGCTGTTCAAGGGCGCAGATATCAAGCGCGCCATTCAGACCGGCCAAGCGCCGATCGGTGAGCGGCTGTTGTCCGGCCACCAGAATGAAAATGCCGTGTTCGGTGTTGATTCTGTGCCGTTCCTGGCGACGTCTTTCGAAGACGCAGCGAAACTTTGGAAGGCAGCGAAGCCGACATTGTCAAAGATTTTGGATAAACAGAACCTGGTACTTCTCTATTCCGCGCCATGGCCGCCGCAGGGCTTGTACTTCAAAAAGGAAGTCAATTCCGTTGCCGACATGAAGGGCATAAAGTTCCGGTCCTACAACACGACGACGGCCCGTTTGGCCGAATTGGCGGGCATGCTGCCGGTGACCATCGAAGCCGCGGAAATCTCACAGGCCTTCGCCACCGGCGTTGCCGAAGCAATGATTTCATCGGGCTCCACCGGCTATGACCGCAAGGTTTGGGAAAGTCTGACACATTTCTATGAAGTCGATGCCTGGTTGCCGCGCAACTACGTCATGGTCAACAAGGACGTTTGGGGCAAAACCTCGAAAGCCAACAAAGCCGTCATCAACGGCTGTGCGAATTTGGCCGAGTACACGGCACTTTACCGGTCCATCCACTACACCGGTTTCACGCTGAACGGTCTTCGGGCCGGCGGCATGAAGGTCGGCCCGGCCGGCGACAAGCTGAAGGGTGATCTGAAGAAGATCGGTGAAACCATGGCCGCCGACTGGCAGAAGAAAGCCGGCGCCGAAGGCAAAGCGATTGTCGATGCCTACAAGGCCATGAAGTAAGAAGTCACGTGAACCCGGGAGGTTGCCAGCCTGTAATTTTTGGCGACCTCCCGGATCAACGCCGCGGATACGAGGCCCGTCATGTCAGCTGTTAGAACATTTTTAGATCGCATTTATTTCGCAAGTGGTGTCGTTGCCGCATTATTCCTGATCGCCATTCTCGCACTTATTGTCATTCAGATGGTGGCCCGGTGGACCGGTGAGGTTTTCCCCGGCGCCCCGGATTACGCCGGCTATTGCATGGCGGCGGCCTCATTTTTCGCCTTCGCTTACGCGCTCAATCATGGCGCCCACATCCGCGTCAGTATTTTATTGAACGCGGTCGGTAAAAAGTCCCGCCGCTGGCTGGAAGCCTGGTGCTTCGCCATCGCCACGGCGCTGGCCTGGTACTTCGCCTATTACGCCATTAAGGCGACCTATTGGTCGTGGAAGTTCAACGACATCAGCCAGGGCCAGGACGCAAGTCCGCTCTGGATTCCGCAGTTATCCATGGTCATCGGCAGCGTTATATTCGCCATCGCGCTCACCGACCACCTAGTCCATGTCTTTGTTACCGGCGATCACCGCATCCAGGCCGATGTGGTTGATGAAAGTCATGGGGAGTAGGCGAGATGGATGAATTTCAACTGATCGGCATCGTTCTCTTCGTTCTCTTTTTGATGCTGGGTACCGGCATCTGGGTCGGCCTGGCACTGTTAGGCGTTGCCTTCGTCGGCATGGAGCTTTTCACATCCAGGCCCGTCGGCGACACCATGATCACAACAATCTGGAGTGCTTCGTCATCGTGGACCCTGACCGCCCTGCCGCTGTTCATCTGGATGGGCGAAATTCTATACCGCACGCGATTGTCGGAAGACATGTTCAAAGGCCTGTCGCCGTGGCTGGCCCGATTGCCGGGCGGATTGGTGCATACCAACATCGTCGGCTGCACGGTGTTCGCGGCCGTGTCGGGGTCATCCGCCGCGACATTGACGACGGTCGGCAAAATGTCGATCCCCGAACTCAGAAAGCGTGAATACCCCGAAAGCATGATTATCGGCACGCTGACAGGCGCGGCTACGCTCGGCCTGATGATCCCGCCGTCGCTGACGCTGATCGTCTACGGGGTGACAATCAACGAATCGATTTCCAAGCTGTTTATCGCTGGCGTCCTGCCGGGTTTGGTCCTGGCCTCCATGTTCATGGGTTACGTCGCGGTCTATTCGAAGGTGTCGGACAAGTTCAATCCGATCCCCGAACCGAAAATGACGTTCGCCGAAAAAGTTGCCAATTCGAAGTTCCTGATTCCGGTGATCTGCCTGATTATGGTTGTTATCGGGTCCATGTACGCGGGCGTAGCCACCGCCACCGAAGCGGCGGCGTTTGGCGTTATCGGCTCGCTGCTTTTGGCAGCCGGCCAGGGCTCGTTGGGATGGTCGACGTTCGTTGAAAGCCTGATGGGGGCGACCCGCACGTCAGCGATGATCGCTTTGATCCTGGCTGGCGCAGCGTTCCTGTCACTGTCCATGGGCTTTACAGGCCTGCCGAAAGCCCTGGCAGAATGGATCGCCGTTTTGGAGTTAAGCAAGTTCCAGTTGCTGATGGTGCTTTTGGTCTTCTACATCGTCATCGGGTGTTTCCTGGACGGCATTTCGTCCGTGGTCCTGACCATGGCGGTGGTTGAACCGATGATCCGAACCGCTGGCATTGACGTCATCTGGTTTGGTATTTTTATCGTCGTCGTCGTTGAAATGGCCCAAATCACCCCACCCATCGGGTTTAATTTATTCGTCATGCAGGGGATGACCAGCCATGACATGGCGTATATCTCAAAGGCCGCGATCCCCATGTTCTTGATCATGGTGGTGATGGTGTTCGTGCTGATTTTCGTGCCCGAGCTGGCCACCTACCTGCCCGAGAACATGCGCAAGGCACCAGGAGGTTAGCGTTTCTGCCGACGGGTCTGCGCCGAAGTTGTTCCTGGGCGGCCTAGAATGACTTGGCCCTGGCGCCGTCAAACCGCTATATATCGTCGCACTAGATGAACCGGAATACAGTATCGATCAATTGTGATGGCGATAGATCTTTTTCAGCATCGAAAGAATGTATACAGCCAGAACGGCGAGGATGGCATCCTCGCTGAATTGCTGCGGGCGCTGAAACTTGACCAAGGGTATTTCGTTGAGTTTGGCGCCTGGGACGGCAAGCATTGGAGCAATTCATACCATCTCTATGAAAAAGGCTGGCACGGGTGCTTCATCGAAGCCGATGGCGAGCGCTACCGACAACTGTGTGAAAACATCCCCGATGAGAAAGTTGTAAAGATCCATTCGTTGGTCGAGGAAAGCGGTGACAACAGCCTCGACAACATTCTGCAACGCCACGCCATTGAAGCCGTCGATCTGTTGTCCATTGATATTGATTCCGACGATTTGCGCGTTTGGGAAGGGGTCGGGGCCTATCGCCCTACCGTCGTTGTCATCGAATACAATTCGGTCATTCCTTTCGATACCAGATACGTCAACCCGAAAGGCAAGATGTACGGCAATAGCGCATTGTCGATTGTTGAATCGGCCACCACCCGCGGCTACTTACTTGTTGAAGGAACCGACACAAATTTAATTTTCGTTCGCGCCGATGCCGTCAACGAGCCGCCCTTCAAAACCAAAACCCTGCAGGACGTACGCAACCAAACCTATCAATTGCGATTTTTCTTCGGCTATGACGGCACCTTGCTGCACGATTTTGAAACCTTGAATGAACACGGCGTTAGTGAGTTTTACCCAGTGCCCTTTGCAATGACTATGGGATGCCAGCCCATCCCGGCGCCATTCCGCAAGGTGCGTGATCGCATGAATTATGCCGGATTGGTTTTTTTTGGATTCTCGGCATTGGTCCGATCACCTTTGAGTTTCATCAAGCTGATTGGTGCGGCGTGTCGTATAGTGTTGAAAGATCGCACACCTATGGAGTTCGTCCGCGTCGTAAAAAACAAGAACGATTTGACCCGTTCATTGAAAGAGAAATAGCCGCCGAAATGTTACGCACATCTATCACCAAGCCAAATTAAGACCAAAGTCGAGACGCCCATGAGTAATGACCAACCAAACACGACACCTGACCTCAATAATTTGGTCAGCCGCCTACAACGGTCAGGATACAAATTCTCAAGTTTTGAATTGTCGTGCGAGGACCCTTGTGACCCGATCGATGTGGAATGGAATTACAAGGACATGGTGCACGTCAGTTTTGTGCATTCGCACATGTCGCGAGAATTTACGTTTATTGGCGAAAACAGTTACACGACGCTTGATTTGCAGCGCGTCCTGGGCCTCGACATTCCACAATCCACGTCGTTTTATACAACCGAGGACAATGCGCTCATTGCACACACGTCGTTATTTTTGTTCATCGTAATTGTTGAAGTTCGGTTCGAATCCGTCGGCGAATTATTAACTAGAACGACCACCCGTTATTCACTTGGCTCCAAGACACCTTTGATAAGATTGCTGTCACCAATTTTGCGTTTCGCCCTGAAACGAAACTGGCGCAGATTTACCGCCGATGATCGTCCGCTTCGCCAGCGGCGTGGCTTGCTGCGTTCAAAAGGTTTCCAGTTTGATGAGACCCGTCCGGTCAATATCCGTGAAACATTGAATATTTCAAAAAACCATGTGATCGCACCAAAAAGTGAGCAACAAGAAATTTCGAACCACTTCAAGATTTCCGAATTTGCCGGCAAGACAGTTCACATCGGTGATAGTGATCATTTTGGCCTTCAGGTTTGCTTCAAAGACAATCAGATTCTGATTTTCCCCCGGCTGTGCCCCCATATGGGAAGTTCTCTCGATCAAGATTCCTGTGACGGACACGCCATTCCGTGCCCCTGGCATGGACGAAAGTTCAAAGCACTTTGTTCGATCAAGACCGACGGCCAAAGCAAAACCTTTATTGGGCCGCTTCATATATGCGTTTATGACGGCGCGGCTATCCATATTACAACTTTGAGCGATCCCGCGCCCATTTCGGATAGTGCTGCGAACTCAGGATATTGGACCGAGCCTTGGCGGCCGGCAGCACAAAATGACACGGATGCGGATGAACTTACCGGCATCGCGCAACAGATAGATTAAGAAATCTAGGAAGCCGGCTTTTTCCCGATCAACAACACGTTCTTGCCCAATGGGGAGCCGGAAAACTTTTCAATAAACCGCGTTAGCGGTATGCCGAACCGGTCATAGAGGCGAACCATGCCTTCGTCGAATTCGGTTTTCTGCATCCATTTATTAAAAATCAGCCATGGCACGATGCCAATCAGATCGATGTATTTGTTGCGGACGATCTCAAACCCGGCGCCTTCAACCTTTAGTGCCAATTCACGCTTCTCATAGCGGCAAAAATGACCGTGCTCATGATCCAACTTGCTGAACAGATACATCAGGGCCGGCACGAAAATCAACAGGGCGCCGCCGGGCCGCAAGGCTCTGTGCATTTTCCCCAATGCACCAACATCGTCTTCAATATGTTCAAGAACGCTAACCATAATGATGGTATCGCAAGACCCCGGTTCCACCGCATCAAGCCAATCTTCTGCGGAAACATTGTAAATAGTGATGTTGTCTCGGTCGCCCAGTCGCGCAGTCAACCTGTCGCTCAGTTCAGTCGATGGCTCAACAGCATCAATGGAACTGACGATCTGCAGCAGTTTTTCACTAATGTTGCCAGATCCCGCACCAATCTCGACTGTATGGCCTTTGATTGCTGCGCCAAATTCATCAAGGATCCAATTCCGATAGTTGTGCAGTGAATCCAACGCATCAATTGCATCGTTCAATCCGACATTCTCGTTTGTTGTCGTCATGCCTATACGGGCCAAGTCGTGTCCAATGAAATATCCATGCTGCATGCGTTTCGGAATCGCTTGTCACATGCGTCACTGATCGTACCAGACGATATCAGAATTAACTGTCATAAACACGTCGTTTATGTACACTCGCCAGCTTATGAATTGAGGCAATTGGCCATGTCTCTAGCCAAGGTCATCGGCACGTGTTCGGATTTCTGACGATATTAATGTGTTCCTTTGGATTTGGAACACTGACCCCAAAAATCAGAATACCCGAATTTTCCAGCGCGAGTATTCAATTGCTGAGCGGCTTCATGCTGTTGCCGATCCTGATTTTTGTTTTCCATTTTGTATTCGGTATTGAGATTCGATTGAGCGTTTTTGCCATCGTTGGCATTGGGGCCGCGTGCTTTGTGAGAGCCGCGTACAAATTCCGAATGTCTCACGACAAGTTTTGGGTGATATCGCATCCAATCGTCAGCATCTCGGCGATCATTGTTGCTATCGCCACGGCCCAGGGCGGTGTCGAGTATTACATGTACCTGAGCGATGATTTCAAACGTTGGACCGGCATTGCGAAACAGGTCCATGCCTTCGGCGTTTTTGAACCTTTGGCAATTTTCCAAACGACCCCTGCCTACACGCCAGGTTGGCCGCTTATAATAGGTGCGCCCAGCATCCTCAGCGGCACCTTCGACCCCGGACAGGCGGCATTGTTGCCGATGATCATGCATCTCAGCCTGATCGGCATCCTGTTCGATATGATGGCCACTTATTTGCGTGAGAAAGCGGGGCTTTCAAAGACTCGATCCTATGTTCTGTCGTGGGTTTTTATTTTGTCACTACTGATGGTGGAAGCATCCGGCCAAGTTGTGACCCGCAGCCTGATGAGCGAACCACCGCAAGTTTACGGCATGACAGCCGTTATCTTGCTTTGCTTAATTTCATCAATGTACCGCGCCGTGGCTCAACGCATTGCCATCCACATTGGAATAATTTTGACGGCGCTTTATCTGATTAAGGTGACCGCGCTCAGCCTTGTGCCGGCGTTACTGGCCTTTATTACCCTTTTCGCCTGGACCGAAATCCGCCGCGCTGGAATTTCGCCTGGGCTGAGATTAGCCACATCTATGGCCGGGCGGTATTTTGCCAGCACAGTCATCATTCTTATTCTATGGAAGGTTCTCGGCCCGCTCCCTATTGTCGCCCATCACGCAAATCCAAGCATGCTGCTTGCACCGGAAAGATTGATGCATTTGTTTTCTGATGCGTCGGTCACAACGACTAAAGATTGGCTCCAAACCCTCTGGGCATGGCTATCCACATATAAAAGCCCGCTCACAATTGTCAGTGTCACGGGCCTTGTTTGGGCCTCATGGTCGCGGCGTTATTTGCCTGTTGTCATTATAATAATCCTGTTTATCGCTGCTTATGTTGGCGCCCAAGTGCTCTATCAGGTGGAATTCTGGGGCAGTTACATCAATTCGGTGCCAAGGTTCAACAGGGTTTGGGTTCGCGCCATTCATGTCATCGGATTGCTTTTATTTGCATTCCGTTTCATTGAATTTACGGCTGATCGTCAGCTGCCGATCTTCGAATTGGGTTTTCGAAATACCGCAATGAAAATCCTTCTCGGGTCACTCATGGCCACCTTATGCGGGTGGCAAATTTACATTTCCCATTATCGTTTCGAAGATTTGCGGACACGGTCGCTGCATCGTCTCATGCCGATGATGCGTGAGTTAACGGCGGACGCGCTGGCTGTTCGAAAGATTATCGATCGAGCGCCCGAGCATCGCCACCGAATTGTCTTTTTGAATGACAACGGTCATTCCGATGATTCGTCTCTCGTCTTTTACCATTTAATAGACACCGAATTCGGCGCCGGTCCACCGACGTTCATCTTGGATACGCCGCCATTTACCTGGCGATTTGGAGACAAACGAGCGCTGGCTGAGTTGCCGATGCTCATGTTGAACGGCAACATTGATCAAATTGACATTATTTGGCCGTTTCGCCTCAATGACGCACACAGAAAAGTCCTGGGGCGGCTTGATTTGCCACCGGCCTGCAAAAGCCAGTTGGATCAACATATTCTTATCGCTAAACAACGTTCAAAAGGCCACTTTGAATGCCTGCGGAAACCGGCGATGGCCGACAACACGCCGGTCCGCAGGCTTGGCTTGAATTAGGGTGCCGTCGCGGCGCGCCAGTTTAGCGATATAATATCCCGAATTTAGCCGTCGTGACTTTCTCTGATTGCTTGCCAAGCCTGCAAAGCAGGGCTATAACCCGCGCTCTTCCGCGTGGTCAGGCTGTAAGGGCATGCCGAGCAGCGCCGAACGTGAACCTCGAAACCCTATTCGGAGGACAGCGAAATGCCCAAAATGAAAACAAAGTCGAGCGCCAAAAAGCGCTTTCGTCTTACGGCCTCGGGCAAAGTCCGGGCCAATCCTTCCGGC
>Ga0315339_1003025_pt1 | contig 12158 bp, 13 predicted proteins | sample ASW17metaG_FD_204514 | JGI IMG/M metagenome (GOLD analysis project Ga0315339, IMG submission 204514) | Ammonia-oxidizing marine archaeal communities from Pacific Ocean, United States - ASW #17 | ecosystem: Environmental > Aquatic > Marine > Oceanic | place: USA: California | collected 2016-12-05
CTTCGTTGGGCAGGCGAGCGGCCATTACGGCACTGCTGGAAGCACTGATCATGAGGCTCCAGCAGGTCGACATGTCGGCCTGGGCCACGGCCACCAGAATTTCCAGTTGATCAGCTAGATTAATGTCGTAGCCGCCGACTTCGCTTGCGCTCCACAGGCGGAACAGTCCGGCTTGACGCAGCGCCGCCGCCACTTCCGGCGCCAGCGTACCAAGAACCTCCGAACGCGCGGCGTATTCCTCGATCAATGGCGTCAACGACGCCACGCGCGCCAATAGTTCGGCCCGCTCCATTTTCGGACCCGCCGCAATCTCCAAGCCGGTTGTCATCTCCCCTCCCCCGTTCGCCGGCGGCCCACCCGTGGCCTATTGCTGAAAGTATCCTGGCCTTCGTTGCGATCACGGTAGTCGATGGGCATGGCTTCCCGCAACCGCGACCGCTACACTTCGCACGGGCGTGGAGGGAAAACATGGTGAATCTAGGCGATCTGTCGCGGGCAAGCGCACGACATCTTCTCGACAAGGATTGCCCTCCATTCGAGACCGCGCCGTTTGTTGCGGGTCCGCCCCTGCGCCAGCGCCAGGTTGCCATTGTGACGACGGCCGGCCTGCACCGTCGGGACGACAATAATTTCAATCTCAGCGATCTCAGCTACCGGGTGATCCCAGGCGACGTCCGGTTGTCGGATCTGGTGATGACCCAGGCATCGGTGAATTTCGACCGCAGCGGATTTCAGCAGGATGTGAACGTCGTCTTCCCCCTGGACCGTCTGCGCGAAATGGATGGAGCTGGCAAAATCGGCAGAATTGCCAATTTTCATTACGCCTTCAATGGCGCCGGCCAGCTTCCTAGCGCTTTCGAGGCGACGGGGCGGGAGGTTGGTCGAATGTTGAAGGAGGATGGGGTCAACGCCGCGCTGCTTGTCCCGGTCTGACCCAATTGCACGCGTGCCGTTGGCGCGCTGGCCCACTACATCGAAGACGAGGGCGTCGCCACGACAGGCATAAGTTTGGTGCGGGAAAATACCGAGCGACTAAGGCCGCCGCGCTTCCTATGGGTGCCTTTTGAACTTGGCCGGCCCTTCGGCGCGCCCGACGAACGGGAATTCCAGGCAAGGGTACTCCGGGCGGCACTTGCTCTTCTGGAGCGCCAGGGACCGCCGCCAATTCTCGATGACTTTCCCGACAACGCCCCGGGCGACGGCCCCGCGGATATGACGGGATGGAGCTGTCCCATCTCATTCCCAGCCCCCGAGGCAACGGATCAACTTGCTCTGACGGCGCGTATTTTAGACGAAATTTCGAGTCTCACGCCCTGGCAAGCCCTGGCCAGGGAAAGGCGCGGCCGCACGGGCCTTGGCGCCGCCAAAATGGGCATTGAAGACTCCGCGCGGTTTCTCCATGCCCTATGGGCAGCGGGCGGTTCCACCGACAATCCTTCGCCAACACTTAGCCTGGGACAGACCTTTCGCGGCGCCTCGGAGGACATGAAGACATTCTATATGGAAGCCGCGACGGCGCGGCCCAGCCGGGTCAGCAGCCGCGAGCTGGCGGATTGGTTTTGGGGCGAAACGGCTGCCGGCGAACTTCTTCTGGCGCTGCATCCGGCTTGTCTCGAGAGCGTGGATGCGGGCGTGCGGCGGGTGGCATTGGGTCAGCTCGTCCCCAGGGCCCAACTGCACCGGTTGAACAAGGGGTGAGCGAAGTTCATGACGACGGACAAGGCATTCAATTTTAGTGCAATTCCGCGCGCAGCAACGCCGCGCCGGCGCCCAGGGCCTTCAGCTTACCTTCCGCCACTTCACGCGACAGGGGCGCCATGCCACAGTTGGTGCAGGCGATCAGGCGTTCGGGAGCAACGAATTCCAAGGCGGCCCGCAGGGTGGCCGCGACCGCCTCGGGGGTTTCGATAACATCCGTGGCAACATCGATGGCCCCGACCAAAATTTCCTTGTCCTTTAACAGGCCCAAGACCGACAGAGGTACCTTGGAATTGGCGCATTCCAGTGAGACCTGATCGATTTTGCTGTCGTTCAGGGCGGGGAAGAATTCCTCGTACTGGCGCCATTCAGCGCCCAGGCCCTGTTTCCAATCAATATTCGCCTTGATGCCGTAGCCGTAGCAGATGTGCACGGCGGTCTTGCAGTTCAAACCTTCAATGGCCCGGTTCAGGGCATCCACGCCCCAGGTAGGAACCTGATCCATGAAGGCGTTGAAAGCCGGCTCGTCGAACTGGATGACGTCCACGCCCAGGGCGTCCAGCTCGCGCGCCTCCTGGTTCAGCACGGCGACGAAGGCCATGGCCATTTTGGGCCGGCTGCCGTAGTGACCGTCCGTGATGGTGTCGCAAATGGTCATGGGGCCCGGCAGGGTGAATTTGAACTGGCGGTTTGTGCGCGCGCGGCAGAATTTGGCGCCATCCCCATGCACCGGGCCGGGCCGTGAAATCGCCGATGTCACCGTGGGCACCTGGGCATCGTAGCGGTCATTGCGGATGCCCATGGTGGTCATGCGCCGCCAATCGATGCCCTGGATGGTTTCCAGAAAGCCGTGCACGAAATGTTTTCGGAATTGTTCGCCGTCGCTGACGATGTCAATGCCCGCGTCCTCCTGAATTTTGATCCAGGCCAGGGCCGCGTCCCGTTGCCCTTCAATCAGGCCCTCGCCCTCCAGGCGCCACGGGCTCGGCCAGCCAACTGGGTTTCGGCAGACTGCCCGCGACCGTCGTTGTGATCATCGCAACCTCGTATATATACTAGGGCCCGAATATTACACTCGGCAACCAGGTCGTCAGTTCCGGGTACACCGCTACAATGAACAGAGCCACCACCTGAATGGCGACGAATGGAATAACGCCCTTGTAAATCTGCAATGTGGTGACCGACGGCGGGGCGACACCGCGCAAATAGAACAGCGCGAAACCGAAGGGCGGCGTCAGGAATGAGGTCTGCAAATTTATCGCGATCATGATGCCTAGCCAGATCGGGTTCAGGTCCATCAACAGCAAGATCGGCGCCACGATGGGCACCACGACGAAGCTGATCTCGATGAAATCAAGGAAAAAGCCCAGGACAAACATGATCGCCATGACTACGACCATGGCACCGAAGGTGCCGCCGGGCAAAGAGGTTAGGAACTCATGCACCATATCGTCGCCACCAAGTCCCCGGAACACGCCGGAAAATAGCTGGGCGCCGATGACGATGCCGAAGACCATGGCGCTGACCCGTGTGGTCGAGCGCATGACTTCATGTAATCCCCCGGTGCCATAGACCCGCAAAAGGCTAACCGCTATGCCCCAGATCAGGGCGACGCAACAGATCACGGCCACGATGATGCCGATCATGTCGCCAGTGGGAATATTATCGCGCAAAACCCGCAGGTCCATTGATCCGGTGAGAAAAAGCACAACGATCAAGCCGGCCGTCGCGGCGTATATTGGCTTGGGATTGTCGGGGGAGAGCCTCAATCCGCCCAGCAGCGTGGCGCCGACGGCGCCGACCGATGCCGCCTCGGTGGGTGTCGCGATGCCGGCGAGGATGGAGCCGAGCACGGAAATGATCAACACCATGGGGGCGATCAGGGCATGGGATACCTTGATAGCGAGTTCCTTGTTGGTGCGGCCTTCCATCAGTTCTTCGCGCGGGATGGGCGGCGAAGTCTCCGGCCGCACGATGGCGATAAAGATATGATACAAGATATAAAGTCCGACCAGCATGAAGCCGGGTATCAGGGCGCCGGCGAAAAGATCGCCGACGGAAACCGGATCGGGCGCGAAATTCCCAAGCTGACGCTGCGCTTCTTGATAGGCGTTGGAGATCTGGTCGCCCAGCACCACCAGTACCAGAGAGGGCGGAATAATCTGACCCAAGGTGCCTGAAGCGCAAATGGAGCCGCAGGCAAGCGATGGGTCATAGCCGCGGCGCAGCATGGTGGGCAGGGCCAGCAGACCCATGGTGACCACCGTGGCACCCACGATCCCGGTGGAGGCGGCCAACAGCGCGCCAACCACGCAGACCGATATCCCCAATCCGCCGCGCAAGGAACCGAACAGCATGGCCATGGTATCCAGCAGTTCCTCGGCCACTTTCGAGCGTTCAAGCATCACGCCCATGAAGACGAACAACGGCACCGCGATCAAAATTTCACTAGTCATGGCGTTGCCGAAAATGCGGTTCGGCAGGATGCCCATGAAGGCCAGGTCGAAGACACCGAACAGATAGCTGACGCTGGCGAAGATCAATGCCGTTCCGGCCAATGAAAACGCTACCGGGAACCCGATCATGAGCAGTCCGCAGACGCCGAAAAACATCAAGATGACGAAAACTTCGCTGACGATCATACGCCTGATCCCTCCGTCACAATGTCAGGTGTATCGATCGGCTCTTGCCCGGTCATGATCAACCAGGACTTAATCAGCACTGAAAAGCCCTGCAAGGTCAGTACGAAGGGAAACACCAGCAACATGCATTTCAGCAGCCAGAACGGCATGAATGTGCCTTCGGGTGAGCCTTCCCAGACACGGACGGAGGCACCGACGAAGATCAGGGCCTTCCAAGTTAGCATGGCGCAAATCGGCCACAAGAAAACCAAGACGCCAAAGAAATTGACCCGCGCCTTGTTGATCTCCGTGGCGCGGCCGTAAAATATATCAACCCGGACATGACCGTCATGCAGCAGCGTATAGCCGGCGGCGACCAGAAACAGCATGCTATGCATGAAGATGATCGATTCCTGCATCGGAATAAAGCCAAGTCCGAATACATAACGCAACAACACGACGGTGAACTGCGTTAAAACTAGGGCTAGGGCAAACCAGGCCACGATACGGCCCAGCCGTTCGTTAAAAATATCAATCGAACGCACGACGGCTCTAATCATGGACATTTGAATTCTTTCGATGCGAAAAAAAGCGATAGGCACCCGCGCGAATTACGCAGCGCGGGTGCCTTTTTACGCCGTTAAATGCCGAACTAGCCGGTCTTATGAATACTTGAACGGCAGTGAACGCGCGTTCATGAAGCCCTGCTCGCCAATCTTGGCCCAGGTAATGGCCTGCTTGCGATAGGAGATGAAGCTGTCATAAACCCGCGTCGTGAAGGCGTCAGTATGGCCAACCTTGCTCACAACGTCGCCGGTGACCTCACCGATTTTGATGAGCATATCCTTCGGATATTTGTGCAACTGCACGCCATGTTTGGTCAACAGCACATTCAGCGATCCCAGATTGCGGGCGTTGAACTCGGCAAATTGATTATGGGCTTCGGCATCGATCACCGTGCTCACCAAGAGTTGTTCGTACTTGGTCAGGCCATCCCAAACTTTCTTGTTCATGCCGTAGCTACCGGTGGTGCCGGGCTCATGGAAGCCGGGATAATAATAATGCTTGGTGATCTTGTGGAAGCCGAAGGCTAGATCATGCCACGGTCCAACCCATTCGGCCGCATCGATGGCGCCCGACGCCAGAGCCGGATAAATCTCCGCCACCGGTAGATTGACAACCGTGACGCCGAGGGCGCGCAGAACTTCGCCGCCGAGGCCGGGCATGCGGAATTTCAGACCCTTGAAATCATCCATCACGTTAACTGGTTTGCGATACCAACCGCCCATCTGGGTGCCGGTGCTGTTGCCAAGGAAGCCCTTGAGACCGAATTGGGCTGACAGCTCGTCCCAGAGTTCCTGACCGCCGCCATACTTCATCCAAGCGGCGTGCTCGGTTCCGGTCAGGCCATAGGGCACGGTGGTAAAAAAGTTGAACGCCTTATGCTTGCCTTGCCAGTAGTACTCGGCCGATTGATACATTTCAGCATCGCCCGCGGCGACGGCATCAAAAACGCCGAATGCCGGCACCAGTTCGCCGCCGCCATAGACCTTAACCTTGATCTTGCCGCCGGACAGCGCCGTGATGTTACGTGCCACGCGCTGGCCCGAAGTCCCCAGTCCCGGTGAATTCAGGGGCCATGACATGGCCAATTTCCATTCCTTCAGACCTTGCGATAGGGCTGGCTTGGGAAAGTTCGATGCGGCAACCGCCGCCGTGGCTACACCTGCTACTGCCGCGCCTTTTATAAATTTACGTCGTTCCATGAGATTTTGCCTCCCTCGTCCCATTTATTTTGTATTGGGACGTGACCCATGCCACCGCCCCCACGGACCGGCATCAGGTCACAAACCAACCTTCCGCCACCCGCGTCATACGGGAGCTTAAATGTCATAAGCGGCGCGCGCAACGTATCATGTCGACTCTCGAAATGGGGATGTCGGGGGCGGTTGAGGTTTTTCGTTTAGGCGCTTTCGGCCCAGGCTGCTTTTCGTTACACTCCCGGCTACGGGAATGCCTTTAAAAGCCTAAAGTCTTGGGAGGACAAGCGAATGGCAATGGGAATGTCAAAACGAATTCTAGCCGCAGCGGCCGGTTTGACGATCGCCGCGACACCGGTTGCGGCGGAAAAGGTCAAGGTTGGCTTCATCACAACGTTATCGGGCGGTGCCGGCATCATCGGCAAGCCCATGAAGAATGCCTTTGAATTGGGCATGGAGCATGTGGGCGGCCGTTTGGGCGGCTTTGAGACTGAGATTTTCTACGGCGATGACAAGCGCAAGCCCGACGTGGCCAAACAACTCGCCAACAGGATGATCAAGAAAGACCGGGTGCATTTCGTCACCGGCATTATCTGGTCCAATCTTCTGATTGCCATCCATGGCCCAGTTACACGGTCCAACACGTTTCTGATCAGTTCCAACGCCGGCGCGGGCGCCGTCGCGGGCAAGCGGTGCAGCAAAGACTTCTTCAACGTGTCGTTCCAGAACGATGTCATGCCCGAAGGCATGGGCAAGTACATGACCGACAAGAAGATCGACAATGTCTATGCCATGGCGCCGAACTATCAGGCCGGCAAGGACATGATCAAGGGCTTCAAGCGGATGTATAAGGGCAAGATCGCCGGAGAGGTCTATACCAAGTTGGGGCAAAAGGATTATCAGGCCGAAATTTCAGCCCTGCGCGCGGCGAAACCATCGGCGGTATTTATTTTCCTGCCCGGCGGCATGGGCATCAACTTCGTCAAGCAATATGCCCAGGCCGGATTGTCGAAGAAAATCCCGCTTTATTCGGTCTATTCGGTGGATGCGTTGACCCTGCCGGCCATGAAGGACGCGGCCGTGGGCACCTACGGCGTGCAACATTGGAGCCCGGATCTGGGCAACACGGTAAATCGCCGCTTCGTCACGGAATACCGCAAGAAGTACGGCAAGACGCCAGCCTTCTACGCCGCCCAAGCGTATGACACCGTACTGTTCCTGGACCATGCCATCCGCAAGGCGGGCGGCGTCGGCGACCGGGACAAATTGCGGGCCGCCATGCGGGCCGGTGATTTCCCCAATACCCGGGGTGCCTTCAAGTTCAACAACAACCAATTCCCCATTCAGAATATCTATCTGCGGGAAGCCATGCATGAAAACGGCAAGTATTTCACCAAGACCCTCGGCGTGGTGCTGTCGGCTCATGGCGATTCCTATGCCAAAGACTGCAAAATGAAGTGGTAATTGGCTGACAAGACTGTATGTGACGGGGGCGTCCCTTTCCAATCCGGGGGCGCCCCCTTTCATTTGAGCCCCGTAAATTCGAGAGTTGGATAGATGGATCCCCTGTTGCTGTTGGAGCAATTCTTCAACGGACTACAGTTCGGCGTGATGCTGTTCCTGATCGCCGCCGGGTTGACCCTGGTGTTCGGCATCATGGACATGGTCAATCTGGCCCATGGCAGCCTGGTGATGATCGGCGCCTATCTGGCCACGACTTTTATTGGCTGGACGGGATCATTCCTGGGCGGCTTGGCATTGGCCATACCCGCGACCTTTGCCGTCGGCGCCCTGGTCGAGGTTGTCGCCCTGCGCACCCTCTACCGCCGCAACCATCTGGAACAGGTGCTGGCCACGTTCGGGCTGATCCTGTTCTTCAATGAGATCGTGCGCATTATTTGGGGGCCCATATCGCTGTATTCCGGCCTGCCCGATTACCTTACCGGGCAGGTGGAAATTATTCCCGGCGCCCCCTATCCGGTGTTCCGCCTGATCATCATCGCCGTGGGCCTGGCCGTGGCGGGGATAATCTATGCCATCGTGGCCCATACCCGCCTGGGCATGCTGATTCGGGCCGGTGCCTCCAACAATGAAATGGTCGGTGCACTGGGCATCAATATCAAATCCCTTTTCACCTTTGTCTTTGCCTTGGGCGCGGTGTTTGCGGGGCTGGCGGGCATGTTGCTGGGCCCTCTGACCTCGGTCGAGCCGGGCATTGGCGAGCCGCTGTTGATTCTGGCCTTCGTGGTCATCATTATCGGCGGCATCGGCTCCATCCGCGGTGCCTTCATCGCCGCCATTCTGGTCGGCGTGGTCGATACCGTGGGGCGGGTGGCCCTGCCGGTCCTCCTCCGCGCCTTTGTCACGGACGCGGCCGCCGATACCGCCGGGCCGGCCGTCGCCTCCATGTTGATCTATATCCTGATGGCGGCAATCCTCGTGGTCCGGCCCCAGGGTCTGTTCCCGGCCAGGACCGGTTAAGCGATGGATAGACGGCAAATCTGGCTCTCCCTCGCCACCCTGGCAATGTTCGCGGCGGTACCGCCCCTGACAGTTATTTTTGATCAACCATTTTACATGGACATGATCGCCCGCATCATGGTCTTCGCCATCGCCGCCGTCAGTCTGGATTTGATCCTGGGCCATGGCGGCATGGTCAGCTTCGGCCATGCGGTCTATATGGGCGTCGGCGCCTATGCGGTGGGCATCCTCAGCTATTACGGCTTGGACAACGGCTTTCTACAGATCCCCGTGGCCCTGGGTGCCTCGGCCCTGATCGGATTGGTGTTCGGCGCCATGAGCCTGCGCACCACCGGCGTCTATTTCATCATGATCACCCTGGCATTTGCGCAAATGCTGTATTTCCTGGCCATCAGTTTAGAGGAGTTCGGCGGTGACGACGGCATGTCATCCATGCGCAGCGAGTTTGGCGGCGTTATCGACATGTATGACGCCATGCAGTTCTACTATGTGATCTTCGTGGTTCTGGCCCTGGTCCTGTTTGGTCTGCATCGCCTGGTGCTGTCCCGGTTCGGCATGGTGATCCGGGCCGCGCGCAGCAACGACCGGCGCATGCAGGCGGTGGGCTTCCCCACCTACCGCTACAAGCTGGCGGCCTTCACCCTGGCCTCGACCATATGCGGCCTGGCGGGCGTTCTGTTCGCGAACCTGAACGAATTCGTCTCGCCGGACGTCATGCATTGGACCCATTCGGGCGAACTTATGGTGATGGTCATCATGGGCGGCATGGGCACCCTGATCGGCCCGGTGCTGGGGGCCACCGCATTTCTGCTACTGGAAGAATATCTGCCGCAATGGATGGAGATGGCCATGACCAACGCCGGCGAGCATTGGGCTATCATCATGGGGCCCATCCTGATCGCCATCGTGCTGTTCGGCCGGGGTGGCATACATGCTCTGTTTGCGGCGACCATTTGGCGCAGTGGGGGCAAACGAAATGGCTGAACCGATCCTGCAAATCGAAGGCCTGGCTAAAAGTTTTGGCAGCCTGGTGGCGACGGATGACCTGCATCTGGATATCGAACAGGGCGAAATCCACGCCATCATAGGCCCCAACGGCGCCGGCAAGACCACTTTGATCGCGCAATTGTCCGGCGAATTGAAATCCGATAGCGGGCGCGTACGATTTGCCGGGCGCGATATTACCACGCTGTCCATGCCGGCCCGCTCGGCCCTGGGGCTGGCGCGATCGTTTCAGATCACTTCGATCTTTCCCGACTTTAGCGCCCTGGACAACGTGGCCCTGTCGGTTCAGGCCCATGCGGGACATTCCTTCCGATTTTGGCGCCCGGCGGGACGGGACCCGGGCCTGCGCGCGCCGGCCCAAAAAATCCTGGATGAAATCGGCCTGGGCAGCCGCGCCGATGAACCCGCCGCCAATCTGAGCCACGGCGAACAGCGCCAACTGGAAATCGCCATGGCCCTGGCCACCCGGCCATCCCTGTTGCTGCTGGACGAACCCATGGCCGGCATGGGGCGGGACGAAAGTGCAAAAATGGTGAACCTGCTGCGGGACCTGAAGGGCCGGCACACCATTGTTTTGATCGAACACGACATGGACGCGGTGTTTGCCCTGGCCGACCGCATCACGGTGCTGGTCTATGGCCGCGCCATCGCCACCGGCGCGCCGGGCGACATTCGCGCCAACGACGAGGTGCGGGCGGCCTATCTGGGGACGGAGACAGCCCAGGAGGTGAGCAGTGCTTGAAGTCATGCTTGAGGTTTCCGGCATCGATGCCTTCTATGGGCAAAGCCAGGCTCTGTTCGGCATGAATTTGGAGGTTCAGGCCGGCCAGGTGGTCAGCCTCATGGGCCGCAACGGCATGGGCAAGACCACGACGATCCGCTCCATCATGGGCCTGAACCGGCCACGAAGCGGCAGCGTCAGCTTTCAAGGGCGGGACCTGGGCAAACTGCCGCCCTACCAAATCGCCCAACTTGGCCTTGGCCTGGTGCCCGAGGGGCGGCAAATCTTCCCCAACCTGACAGTTCGCGAAAATCTCGTCGCCACGGCCCGCCCACCTGACCCTCTGGGCGCGGCGGGGCCGGAAGCCTGGACCCTTGAACGGGTTTATACGCTGTTCCCACGTCTGCAAGAACGCCGGGCCAGCATGGGCGATCAGCTATCGGGGGGCGAACAACAGATGCTGGCCGTGGGCCGGGCCCTGATGACCAACCCAAAACTGCTACTGCTGGACGAAGCGACCGAGGGCCTGGCCCCCTTGATCAGGCAGGAAATCTGGTCTTGTTTGTCCGACCTGAAGGCGGCGGGACAAGCCATCCTGGTGATCGACAAGAATGTCGAGGCCTTGACGGCGATCTGCGATCGCCACTTTATTGTGGAAAAGGGCCATCTGGTCTGGAGCGGTAATTCAGACGAACTTTCCGCCAATCCGGACATCCAACATCAATACCTGGGAGTATAAATACACCATGAGCAACACGCCCCTGAACGAAACGGAACTGGCCGCCCTGCGCGCCTGGGATACCCCGACCATCTGTAATGCCCTGGAGATCACGTCGCCGGAACGGCGGGCCATTGGCTTCACGGTGGAACCCCTGGTCTGCGCCTTCCCCGACCTAGCGCCCATGGTCGGCTATGCCCGCACCGCCAACATCCGTTCCGTCGAACCCTCAACCCGCCCCGGCGCGGAGATGCGCGACCAACGCCTTAACTATTACCGCTATATCGCCGAGGCGCCCGGCCCCACCGTTGCCATCATCCAGGACATGGACGGCCCGCGCAGGGCCTACGGCGCATTCTGGGGCGAGGTGCAGTCCACCATCCACCACAGTCTGGGCTGCCTGGGCGTGGTCACCGACGGCTCGGTCCGCGACATCGACGCGGTGGCGCCTGGCTTTCAGTTCATCGCCGACCGCATCGGACCCTCGCACGCCCACGTGCACCTGGAAGATTTTGGAAAAGCGGTCAATGTCTCGGGCATGATGGTGCATTCCGGCGACCTGATCCACGCCGACCGCCACGGCGCCGTGGTTATCCCCGACAACGTGGCCCGCGCGGTGCCCGATGCCTGCAAACTGCTTGAACGGAGGGAAGCGGTAATTCTGGAAGCCTGCCGCCAACCGGACTTCGACGTGGAAGCCCTGGGCCGGGCCATGGCGAATTCGGCGGATATTCATTAGGGGTGGCAATACGTGTCGGTGATTAGAGTTGCAAATGAGTCCGATTTCCCGCGCTTGATGGAGCTCTATGGGCAATTGCACCCCGATGATCCGACGCTTGCGTCGGGCGAGGACCGCGCTGTTTTTTACCGGACACTTTCGTCCGACAACCTCGTTCAGTTCGTGTTTGAAGATGATGACGGCGATGTTCAGGCCACTTGCTACCTGAATACGATCCCCAATATCACCCGCCGTGCCGCGCCTTACGGCATTATCTAAAATGTTGTTACGGAACAAATCCTGCGTGGCGAAGGCATCGGCAAAATGATCATTCGTCACGCCCTGCAATATGCCTGGGACAATGGCTGCTACAAAGTCATGTTGCAAACCGGTTCCAAGCGCGTTTCGACTCACAATTTCTATAAATCCTGCGGAT
>Ga0315339_1003027_pt1 | contig 12153 bp, 11 predicted proteins | sample ASW17metaG_FD_204514 | JGI IMG/M metagenome (GOLD analysis project Ga0315339, IMG submission 204514) | Ammonia-oxidizing marine archaeal communities from Pacific Ocean, United States - ASW #17 | ecosystem: Environmental > Aquatic > Marine > Oceanic | place: USA: California | collected 2016-12-05
AAGACGTCCCCATTCGGCAATGACCATTGATGTGGAGACTGTGGATGGAGGCAAGGAGCAATGGACCGTGGAATGGAGTCGTGGTTTTCGGGATTCGGACGGTCGAGAATATGGCCCCGAACTCATGGTTCCTGGTGAAGCGATAACAGTCACTGGTCAACCGCATCGTACCGACGCCACCTTGGTCCGAATGCGTTCCGTAGTTCGCAATTCCGATGGTGAAAGCTTTGAGACCGGGCGGCCTCGAGATGGGCGCCGAGACGGTAGAGGTAGAGGCAGAGATAGGGGTCGCGGTGGGAATCGGGGCCGAAACAGCTTCTAGGCTCGAGAGTGACCTTGTGCGCTGAGTTTGAATTCTTCCGTCTACCGGTGCCGGATCGGGTAGCTACATCGCAGCTATAAATGCCTTCCAAAATAGTCTAAGGTCGTTTGGAGAGAGAGCATCTATACCATTGTTTTTTATCAAAAAACAACATTTCAGATTTCATTTGCGCCGCGTCCACACGGTTTTCGCTCAGCTGAGACTGAGAGGGTTCAATACGGGGTAGCCCAGCACCTGGCCGTTTTTTAACATGTTAATTAACCGTTCATCACCTGACACCGGGGGCGAACGCCCCCAATACTCTAGGCCTAGGTAATCGATCCGGCCCTAACCGCTGGGTTGAGTTTGCAGAAAGGGGGCCTTTCTATGGGCGGACCCAGAAGTGACTCTGGGATGGGTATTGCGGTGGCGCCATTGTTAGTTGCCGCGGTTTTGCTTCCCCAGGCGCTTTGGGCGCAGACCGAGAGCGGTGGTACGGGCCCGATCGAAGAGGTTGTCGTCTTCGGCCGGGATATCGAGCTCCTCGGGACTGCTAGGGCAGCCAGCGAAGGCTCGGTGGCCGGCGCCGACTTGCTCGTGCGTCCGATGTTGCGGGTGGCGGAGATTCTGGAGGCCGTGCCGGGGATGGTGGCCGTGCAGCATTCTGGTAGTGGCAAGGCCAATCAATACTTTTTACGAGGTTTCAACCTGGACCACGGGACCGATTTTTCGGCGACAGTGGACGGCGTTCCCTTGAACCTGCGGTCACACGGCCACGGTCAGGGTTACTTGGATGTAAATGGATTGCTGCCAGAGATCGTCGATCGGATCGACTATCGTAAGGGCCCCTATCGCGCCGACGTCGGCGATTTTTCCATGGCTGCAGCGTCGTTCATCAGCACAATCGACCGTCTGGAGGCGCCTTTCGTGGCCATTGAGAGCGGCCAGAACGGTTGGGGACGAGTCGCGGGTGGTGGTAGCGTGGAGATGGGTGAGGGCACTCTGACAACCCTTGGTGAACTTAAATCCTATGATGGTCCTTGGCAGCGTGAAGAGGGGCTTGAACACGTCTCGATCTGGGGAAAATACCTACGCCCGACCGATTTTGGTGAGCTCTCGTTAACCCTGTCCGGTTATGAGGGCGACTGGCACCCCACGGAGCAAATTCCGGAGCGGGCCATTGGAAGCACGGCCTGTTCGGACGCGTTCTGCTCCCTCGACCCGTCCGCTGGGGGTAACACGTCACGTTGGATCGCGTCCGCACAACTGACGGGCACGGAATGGGATGCCTCCGGTTATCTCCAGTACTACGACTGGTTCATGGAGTCTAACCCCACGTACGATTTACAGATTCATCAGTTCGACAAGCGCGTCACGACTGGGGGGCGGTACGACCGTACGTTGATCGAGCAAATGGATTTCGAGCTTAACGTCGGCACGGAGTTTCGCTACGACAGCATCGGGCCAGTGGGCGTGCACGAGTACAACGAAGGGCAATATGTCGCACCGCTCAGTAACAACGACATCCAGGAGATCTCGTTAGGCGCGTACGTGGAAGCTGCGCGGCAGCTGACGGACCGGTTCCGTCTCTTCGGTGGGCTGCGAGCTGACTACTACGGCTTCGAGGCCGTTGCTCATTCGGTGGGCAGTTTTGAGGGAACTAAATCGGATAGCCGCGTCTCTCCGAAAGGGGGCCTCGCCTATACGCTTAACGAAAACGTTGAGCTGTACGGGAACTGGGGCCGCGGCTTTCACTCGAATGATGCGCGCGGTGTCGTCAAATCAGTAGATCCGGTGGCCGGCTTAGCCCCGGGGACCGGATATGAGGCCGGCACCCGGGTCGAAGTGGGCGATGTGAAGCTGACGGCGAGTTACTGGTGGCTCGATCTTGACAGTGAGCTGATCTTCGTCGGTGATTCCAATTCGGTAGAGCCGAGGGGCAGTTCCAACCGTAAGGGTTATGAGTTGACGATGTTCTGGAATCCGCTGGACTGGCTCGGAGTCGATGCGGTGTGGACCGACAGCGAAGCGTACTACGTCGATAATCCGGATGGCCGATTCATTGAGGGCTCCCTTGAGAACGCTGGCCAGCTTGGTATCTCGGCCTTCCGAGACAATTGGGAGACGAGCCTGAGGCTACGCCACCTGGGTCCGTACGCGTTGACCCCAGAAAATGCGAACAGGGCCGATCCGCATACGCTGATCAGTTTGCGCGGCTCCTATTCGCTGGGCTCGGTGACGCTCTATGCGGAAGTGTTTAATCTCCTGGACGAGGACAGTAAGGACATCGTCTATTATTACGAGGCCTATGTGGACGGGTTTGACCCGCCGAACTTGACCTCTGACGATATCGACTGCGGCGTCGTGAATTGCCGGATGAGCCGAGCGACGGAGCCGAGGACACTCCGGGTGGGTGCGAAGTGGGAGTTTTGACGTTAAGCGGTGCGGAGGGTTGAGGGACGCTGGTAAGGCTAAACTCGTCAGGTGCTCCGTGGCCGTGTTTCGTCCGGATACGGGGTGTTCAGTCGGTATTCGGTATTTTGCCCGAGCCAGGCGGCTAAACGATCCTTCCGTTCCAACGCAATTGGAATGAAATCTACGGCCTTCGCCAAGCGATCGTTCGGCTCCGCGCAACTGAAGCGCAGAAACCCGGCCCCGGCTTCCCCGAAGCACTCACCGCCGAGGCACGCGATTCCAAAATCGTCATCGGCTCCCTCCAAAAGATACATGGCTAGCCCATGGCTTGTAATGCCGATTTTATTGCATACTTCTTTGACATTCGGAAAAACATAGAAGGTCGCTTTCGGTGGTAACAATTTAAACCCATTTAGCTTGTTCAGCCCGTTAGTAAGCAATACCACTTTCTCTTGAAATCGCTCCATGACAGCTTGCCGTTCTTTTTTATCACTCCCCAGAGCCGCAGTACCAGCGAGTTGAACTAAAGGTGGCGTGCAAGATAGGGTCGTATTAATCATCGTTGTGATCGCCTCAGCAATTTCACACGAGGACACAATGAAGCCAAGGCGCCAACCGCTCATACTGTAAGATTTACTAAAAGTGTAGGCTCCAACACTTTGTTGCATCATTCCGGGCTCACTAAGAATGGAATGATGTGATCCTTCCCAGATCATATGGCAATAAGGTTCATCACTGAAAATTGCTATTTCTTCCCCCCTGACGAGATCGGCTATTGCCTTGAGATCTGCCGCAGTCGCTACCCCGCCCGTTGGATTCTGGGGTGAATTAAGAAATATAGCTTTTGGAGAGGGATCATCGTTCAGGAATTTTTCAATATCTGAAAGGGAAGGTCTGAACTCCTCTGACTGTCGAAGTGGTGTAAGAACGACCCGACCACCTCGCCGTTCAATATTTGGAACATACGTTGGGAAAAACGGACTGAAAACAAGGACCCCATCCCCAGGATTTACGAACGCCTCACAAAAGAACTGCTCAAATACTTTTGCCCCTGGTCCAGCTACGATATTTTCAGCTGCGGCATCAATATTGAATTCTTCACTCACAAACTTAGCGGCAGCTAAACGAAATTCGTCTAACCCAGGGGACGGGCAATAATGTGTTTGATTAGCTTCTATAGCGCGAATACCCATCTGTCGCGCTATTTCCGTACTATCAAAGGGGCTATCGCCAATCTCAAGTTCAACGATATCCTTGCCTTGGCTTTTCAGCGCCTTGGCAATACCAAGAACAGTAAAAGAAGATTCAGCTTCGAGTGTTTGGGCAAATTCACTTAGCAGCATAATTCTCGAATCCTTAAATCGAGCGCCAGAATGTTTGAATATAAAGAAGGCGCAACTAACAACTAGTAATAGAATGGTGCCCGGGGCCGGACTCGAACCGGCACGGAGTTACCTCCGAGGGATTTTCTTACCCACCACGACTTTCGCCGCTGTGCCACGTGGGCACATTTGGGGTCTGGACTTTCTCTTTACCGTGCCGCACTCGTTGCGGGTTAGGCAGGAGCCGTAAAGTCTCTACACTTTCCCTGTTCAGATTCCCCTGTACAGGGCTTAGCTCGGGATTGCCACCGCCCAAGGCGCTGAGGGTTCCCCGAATTTGACTCCATTCACGCCAAGCGTTTCCGACCTGGGTGCTCACATCTCCAAGTCCCTTGCGTCTACCAATTCCGCCACCCGGGCGATTGGTACGGACATTCTATCGGGAAAGAAAACTCGATAATACTGCCAGCCTGGGCCGGTTTGGCTAAGATTCCCGACTCTGGTCTAGGCCCTATAAACAATGTGTAATTCAGCCGTTTCTCAGGTCAGGCTAGAATAGGCAGTGGGCCGGCTTTGGCCAAGGGGCCCATGGGAATCCTAGTTCAGCTAGAGAGGTGTGGACTGATGCGAACGAAAATAGCTGTCTTTGCGACGACTGTGCTAGCTGCGCTGGCGGTGGGCGGACCGTCTCTCGCGCATCATGGCTTTGCAGCTTATTCCAGCGAAAGTGTCACAGTGCAGGCTACATTGATTGAGTTGCGCTTCGTGAATCCTCATGTACAGCTCTACTTTGATGTCGAGAATACCGATGGTGAGCTAGAACATTGGCAGGCTGAACTCACGGCCCCCAATAAGCTTGCTAGAGGCGGATGGACACAACATACCTTAAAGCCTGGCGACCAAATCCAGATCAGCGGTCAGGTTGCCCGGAACGGCGGACACTCTATCAGGATCAGGGAGATCGTCACGGCTACTGGTGAGTCCTTGTCTCTTAGGGAGGTCCTCGACTGAGGGCGATACCCGTTTTCCCTCCGCCTGGGCAATCATTGTTGTGGCCACAATCCCGTCCGAGCGAGCGTCGTCACTTATTGCGCCGGTTATCAATTTTCTAAGGTGTCGCACGCCAGACGCCTGGTTGGAGGCTGCGGCGGAAGAGATTCCCTTACTGCTACTGGATCATGCTTCACTTGAACTTAGGGCTGCGCAGCAAGCTCAAAAGCTGATCCGGCGATACGGGACCGCGTTTGTAAAGAGTGCTTCGGCGGGAGGCACAAACCTCCAACTGCTAAACAAGATGTCGCGGCTTGCTCGGGAGGAACTGCGCCACTTCGAACAGGTTCTAGATATTCTCGATCAGAGGGGAATCTTCTATCGTCCAGTGTCCGCGTCTCGATATGCTGCCGCACTGCATGCACACATTCGTCGGCGTGAACCTGGGCGGCTCGTCGACACACTCATCGTCGGCGCCATCATCGAAGCCCGTTCTTGTGAGCGGTTTTTTTGCTTGGCGTCAATGCTCTGTTCTCTGGACCCTGAGCTCGCTCAGTTTTACGAGTCGCTATTGAAGGCCGAAGCTCGGCACTTTAAGGATTACCTTGGGCTAGGTGCTGCTCTGGTGGAGTCTCCGATCGCAGAGCGTGCTGAATTGTTTCTGGAGCGAGAAAGAGAGCTGATCCTTGGGCCTGATCGCGAAATCAGGTTCCATAGCGGTATTCCTGGTTGAGGTGGGTTGTTGCAATGAGAGCCGAAACAAAGGGATGCAGGCCATGACCGACGAAGTTGCATTGCAGCGGATGATCCGCCTTGCTGAAGAGGCCGAGCAATACGAAACCCGGTTGTTGGAGATAGCCGCTCAGATGAAGCTCTATAGAAAGGAACATGGCAGAGATGCGGAGACGACCGAGCTTTTGGCAGTCTGGGCCAGGAAGCACCTCGCGGATCCGATTGATCCCTATCAGATACTAACTAGGGAGGAGATCGTGCAGGTCTGGGAGGACGCGGAGGACCCACGCCGGCAATCCCGGTGAGCCTTGCCGCTCTCAGATGGAAAGAGCCCTTGCTCAACCCCGTGTGCCTAGCAGAAGCTTTGTGGTGCGTTGGAACGCGGTTGGTGAAAACGTGGGGGGGCCGACGCTGGGCCGGACCCCTCCAAACCTTATCCGCCGTTGGTCATCCAAAGATCCTATGGGGAGGAGCCGTTTTATGCTTGCCCCCCGCACCACTTTCCTTCAATGTCAGTAAGTTATGAGGATCTTCTAACAAGGTTTATACGTACCAGCCGGAGTCAAAGCAAATGGATGGGTTATGTAAACTGACTTGCCGAAGTGGGAATCTGGGGATCTGCGGGTTGATTGTTACTGAAGATATGCCGGTTTACGTTCTGTTTATAAAGGAAAAAACCGAAAGCTCGAGCTTGCAATCGAGACTCTACTGGTGACAATTAGCGCCGCGTCCTTAGACTTCCGAGATAGCTTTTGAATACAGATTCGCCCTCCCAACCCCGCCCATTCAAGGTTGAATCGCTCGAGGTCTGGCGGGGTGAATCCTGCCTGTTCTCGGAGTTGGATTTCGAGATGGGCCCGGGTCAGGCGGCTCTGGTGACGGGCGCCAACGGTTCCGGAAAGACCACGTTGTTACGGGTTTTGGCCGGGATGGCTCTTCCAGCTGCCGGCGCCGTTACATGGTCAGGCACGCCGGTCAATAGACTAGATCCCTTACAGCGCGCCGACATCGCGTACCAGGGGCACCTGGACGGACTAAAGAAAGAGCTGACTGTCTCCGAGAATATGGCCTTTTACAGCACATTCTGGAGTGGGAGGCAGGAGCCCGAGGAGCTACTAGAGGAGCTTCGGCTTAACGAATGCCGAGATCGCCAGGTCCGATATCTTTCGGCCGGACAGAGGTGTCGTGCTGCCTTGGGTTGCATGCGTCTGAAACCGGCGAAGTTGTGGTTGCTCGACGAACCCCTTACGAACCTGGATGCGAGGGGTGCGGAGCTTGTTGCAGGGTGGCTTACGGCACACACAACCGCCGGTGGTTTAGCGATTGTTGCGACCCATCAGCGTGAGCAGCTCGTCCAGGCCGCGTCCGTGGAGATTGAGCTCTGATGGCTTCATTCCTACTGATTCTTCGGCGTGATTTTCGGTTGGCGTTTCGGCGTTGGAGCGAACTTGCTACCCCGCTCATGTTCTTCGTAATCGTAGCCTCGCTATTCCCGCTTGCCGCGTCCCCGGATGCGTCGCAGCTAAGAGATGCCGGAAGTGCTGTCCTCTGGATGTCTGCGTTGCTATCCTCGTTGCTGGCCCTGGACGGCCTATTCCGCTCAGATGCAGAGGACGGGAGCATGGAGCAACTGATTCTCAGCCCGGCCCCTTTGGGGCTTATCGTGCTGGCCAAAATTCTGGCTCACTGGGTCGTTAGCGGGGTTCCGTTACTCTTACTCGCGCCTTTGATAGCCTTATCTTTCTATCTGCCGGCGGATGCTCTGCCAACGCTGATTATTGCGCTAGCGTTGGCAACGCCGACTTTGAGCGTGCTCGCTGCGATTGGGGCCGCGTTAACCGTGAGCGCTCGGGGTGGCGGAGCCATCATCGGTCTACTGGTTTTGCCTCTGACGGCCCCGGTCTTAATTTTCGGGACCCGAGCCACGGAGCTGGCGGTTACCGGGGCGTCCACTTTGGGCCCCTTGTATTTGTTGGCTGCGTTGGCGGTTTTCGCACTCTCGCTGGGGCCGCTAGCGGCGTCAGCGGCGGTGAAAGTGGCCATGGAATAACCAACGTGAGAGAGACAAGGAATTAGGTAATGGGATTCGTACGTTGGTTTCATCAATTGGCATCGCCGCCCTATGTGTATCGGTTGGCGGGTCGATTGGCGCCATGGTTTGCCGTGTCCGGCGTGATTCTTATTGCGGGGGGGAGCTACGGAGGTTTAGTTCTGGCTCCGCCCGACTACCTGCAGGGTGACGGTTATCGGATCATCTATGTCCACGTGCCTAGCGCCTATCTTGGAATGCTCGCCTACATGGTGATGGCGACGAGTGCGGCTGTCGGTTTCATCTGGCGGATGAAGATGGCACATGGCCTCGCAGTGAGTGCTGCGCCGCTGGGGGCTTCGTTTACTTTCCTAGCGCTTGTGACCGGTGGGATCTGGGGCAAGCCGATGTGGGGTACGTACTGGCAGTGGGCCGATGCCCGGCTGATGTCCGAGCTGTTGCTGCTATTTTTGTTTCTCGGCTATATGGTTCTTCGTGCATCCTTCGATGATCGGGAGAAGGCGGATCGTGTGAGTGCGATCCTGGCGGTCGTGGGCGTGGTTAATGTCCCCATCATCCATTACTCGGTGGAGTGGTGGAGCACACTCCATCAGGGCCCGACCATCGCTAGGCTGGACGCCCCTGCGATCACGATGGATATGCTCGCACCGCTGCTGGTGATGATCGTGGGTTTCACCGTGCTTTTCGCCTGGCTGCTTTGTAAACGCCTACAGGGCGAGATTCTGGACCGGGAGGGTCGTGCCCGTTGGGTTGCGCAGCTTACGGGAGGGGTTTCGGCGTGACCGAGTTTTTTCTCATGGGAGGCTATGCGGCCTATGTCTGGTCCGCCTACGGCATTACACTAATCGTATTGATGGTAAATATTTGGGCGGCTTATCGGCGCCACGCGGGAATGTTGGCGCGCGCCGGGCGAGAGGGTAGGCTCGAGGCGTCGGGCCGGCAACCCACAGTGAGGGAAATCTGATGACCCCACGTCGACAACGAATGATCTTGATCGGGCTTGTGGCGACGGGCGTGACCGTCTCGGCTGCGCTCGCTCTGCGAGCTTTTCAGGAGAACCTGTTGTTCTTCTTCAGCCCCACGCAGGTGGCGGCTGGTGAGGCACCGGAGGACGGGGTTTTTCGTCTGGGTGGCATGGTATTGGAGGACAGTATCGAGCGCGAGTTGGGCAGTTTGACATTGAGCTTCGTTGTCACAGACTACGCTCATTCCATTCCCGTGAATTACACGGGCGTATTGCCGGATCTCTTCGCCGAGGATCAGGGCGTAGTGGCCAGGGGGAGGCTCGATGGCCGTGGTGGTTTCGTCGCCGAGGAAATTTTGGCGAAGCACGATGAGAACTACATGCCGCCCGAAGTTGCCGATGCCCTTGCCCGAGCGGAGGGGAGAGCGACGCCGTGATTCCTGAGTTTGGGCAATTTGCGCTGATCCTGGCACTCGGTCTCGCGCTTATACAGGCGGTCGTGCCGTTGCTCGGGGCCTACCGGCAGCGAGAGGACTGGATGGCGCTGGCGCGACCGGTAGCCACGGGACAATTCGTGTTCGTGTCGGTAGCCTTCCTGGTGCTCTGCCACGCCTTTCTGAATGATGATTTCAGCGTCCTCTACGTCGCGACCAACTCCAATTCGGCCCTTCCGACGCCCTATAAGATAGCGGCGGTGTGGGGTGCTCACGAGGGCTCTCTGCTCTTGTGGATCTTGATCCTGTCGGCTTGGACGTTGGCAGTGACCGTGGGTAGCCGGAGCCTCCCCCAAGATTTCGCTGCACGCGTGCTGGGCGTCCTCGGCATCGTTAGTGTCGGCATGCTCCTATTCACGATATTAACCTCGAATCCGTTCGACCGGTTATTGCCGGCGGCTGCCGACGGTAATGATTTGAACCCCCTGCTGCAGGATCCGGCGTTGGTGATTCATCCCCCCATTCTCTACGCGGGTTATGTTGGTCTTGCCGTGCCGTTTGCGTTTGCCATAGCGGCTCTATTGGCCGGAAGCCTCAGCCCGGCGTGGGCCCGTTGGACCCGGCCCTGGACGGTGGCGTCCTGGATGTTTCTCACCGTCGGCATCGCGCTCGGTAGCTGGTGGGCCTATTACGAGCTTGGCTGGGGCGGTTGGTGGTTCTGGGACCCGGTTGAGAACGCCTCCTTCATGCCTTGGCTCGCTGGCACGGCTTTGATTCATTCGTTGGCCGTTACAGAACGGCGAGGAATCTTCAAGAGTTGGACGCTTTTATTGGCCATTGCCGCGTTTTCTTTGAGTCTTCTGGGGACCTTTCTGGTTCGGTCGGGGATACTTGTATCGGTGCACGCGTTCGCCTCTGATCCCGCACGAGGTCTGTTCATCCTCCTGTTACTGAGTGTCATTTCCGGCGGGGCTCTGGTTCTTTACGCGGTTCGCGCACGGCATCTGACCGTGGAGGGCGGGTTCCGGCTGTTATCGCGCGAGTCATTCCTGTTGATGAACAATATTCTGTTGGTCGTTGCGACTGCGGCTGTGCTCTTTGGAACCCTTTACCCCTTGTTTCTAGACGCTTTAGGTCAGGGAAAGATTTCCGTTGGTCCCCCGTATTTCAACACGGTGTTCCTAATTCCAATGTTGCCACTGGTCGCGGTACTCGGCGTCGGCATGCACACCACCTGGGTGCGCATGTCAGGTGAATCTCTCATCCGGCGGTTGATGATTCCGGCGGGGGTAGCCATTGTGCTGGGGGTCTCGCTTCCCTGGCTGGCTTTCGGGCAGGCGAGCGCTCTGACGATAATAGGCGTTACCGCCGGCCTTTGGGTGGTCGGGGCTTCTCTGTTGGAACCGATCAAGCGGGTGATTCGTCGGGGTTCAGCCCCTATGGCGCTCACTCGCGGTCAGTGGGGCATGTTCCTCGCTCATCTAGGTGTCGGAATCTTTGTATTGGGCGCAACGGTCACGTCTAGCTACAACATAGAAACGGATTCGAGCGCCAGCCCGGGTGATCGCTGGGAAGTCGATGGGTACGAATTGTTATTTCGGGACGTACGTCAGGTCCAGGGGCCCAATTACGTGGCGACCGAAGGGGAGTTCGAGGTGAGGCGTGACGGACGACTCATGACGGTCCTTACGCCCCAGAAACGTGTATATCGGGTCCAATCTAGTCCAATGACCGAAGCGGCGATAGATGTGGGTTGGAGCCGCGATTTGTTTGTGGCGCTGGGAGATCCTCTGGGTGACGGTGCATGGAGCTTGAGAGTGCAGATTAAGCCACTGATCCGGTTTATCTGGCTTGGTGCGCTGATCATGGCGTTCGGTGGTTTATTGGCAATCAGCGATCCGCGTTACCGCACAAAACGGGTGCGAGAGGACGCGCAGATTGGATCACAACAGGCGGAGACAATTTGATGTGGCGGTATCTAATGCCCATCGGTATTTTCGTGGTGCTCGCTGCATTCTTCTTGCGGGGCCTGAGTCTTAATCCCCGTTACGTTCCATCGCCCCTCCTGGGTAAGGCTGCGCCAGAATTTGAGTTGCCACGTTTGAAGGACCCCGGAGCGAGTCTCGGTTCCCAGGACATCGAGGGTAAGGTCGCTCTTTTGAACGTTTGGGCGACCTGGTGCGTAGGTTGCCGACAGGAGCACGGTTTGCTGGTCGAGTTGGCGGAGGCCAACGACGTTCCGATCTATGGACTCAACTGGAAAGACGATCGGGGCGCAGCGCTGGGTTGGTTGTCCTCACTGGGAGATCCCTACGTTGCGTCGGCATTCGATGAACTGGGTGAGGTCGCCATTGATTGGGGGGTTTACGGTGCGCCTGAAACGTTCCTGCTGGCGCGAGACGGAACGGTCCTCTACAAGCACATCGCGCCTTTGACCCGCGAGATTTGGGCAAGCGAATTTCTACCACGCATCGTCGAACAATGCGGTAGCCTTCCCTGTCCTTTGGTGGAAAACGAATGATTCGGCGTCACCTCATCGCGTTTGGGTGTGTGTTATTCCTGGGTACTGCTTGGGCGATCGATCCGGAACCGCCATTCGAGGATCCCGCACTTGAGCTTACCTATCAGGCCTTGATCAACGAGGTTCGTTGCCTCGTTTGCCAAAATCAAACCATTGCTGACTCCAACGCTCCGTTGGCCTCAGATTTACGGCGGGAGATTCGCCAAATGATGGGAGAGGGCGCGTCTCGCGGGGAGGTCACCGAATTCTTGGTGGCTCGATATGGCGACTTCGTGCTCTACCGCCCGCCTTTTCAGCCCACGACCTGGGCGCTCTGGGGTGCCCCGGTGTTTCTGCTCGTCATCGGTGCGGTTGTGTTCGCTCGCATCCTGCGGGTACGGATGTCGCAATCGCTGGAGGAGTCAGAATCTCTCGATGAGATGAC
>Ga0315339_1003028_pt1 | contig 12153 bp, 11 predicted proteins | sample ASW17metaG_FD_204514 | JGI IMG/M metagenome (GOLD analysis project Ga0315339, IMG submission 204514) | Ammonia-oxidizing marine archaeal communities from Pacific Ocean, United States - ASW #17 | ecosystem: Environmental > Aquatic > Marine > Oceanic | place: USA: California | collected 2016-12-05
GCACTCAGCAACCGATTTTTTGGTGTTTCAACAACTGGATAGAGCCACTTTCTCTGGCGCACCACCTTGGGCCAGACCAACCGCTGTTTGGAACGCGTTCTTTCCATGGATTGTTAAAAGGCAAGTCGGCAAAGAAAGCGAACGTTGTCGATCTCGCCGAGATTTATGTGGACGAAATTCTGGAATACCACCATTCAGGGCCAATCATTCTTGGCGGAAACTGTCAGGCCGCGCCGATTGTCGAAGCTGTGGCGCATCAGCTTTTGATCCGCGGGATGGCTGCCCCAACGTTGATCATTGTGGAACATCAGTTGAGGTACCATTATCCAGGGTATGTCTTGCATCTCTTTGGTGCAGAGAGCGAACAGTTTAACCCTTTCCTGCAAGGAAACGATCCTCGTGAAGACTGGCAGCATCAGTTTGCGGCATCGGCTTGGGGGCTGATCCGGACGGGTCACGGGCAGTATTTTCGCAATCCGGCCATCCAAGAGCTTTGCGCTTACATTCGAATGGTCGTCGCGGCGTTTCGAGACGGGGTTGACCTTCCGACCGGTGAGATCACAGTTAATCTGGCCCTAGAGGCGAACTCTGACGTTGAGGGAATGCAATAGTGTCGCCTGATAGCCTTGCTAAGCTGGTCGAGCGCGTCGAGGGTCATTATCAACAAAGGCCCGACGACCTTGCATTCGTCTTTGCCCGTCGCAATGCTACTGACTCAACGAAACTGACGTGGTCCCGGCTTTGGCAGCAGGCTTTGAATATCGCGCGCGCTCTGCCATCGTCGGTAGATACCAAGCCGTTTGGCGTCTTGCTGTTTTGCCAAAACGAAGAGAACTTCGTCCCGAGCCTTTTGGCAGTCTGGATGAAAGGCGGTGTCGCAATACCGGGTTCCGGCAGCGTAAGCCGCCATATCGTAGAGCGGAACGCCCACATTCTAAGTACGGCACGGCCCGATATTATTCTGCATGATTTGTCAGACGCAAAGCTGGAAGTGCTGCGGCCTTTGGTGGGCGAGGCGCAGTTGTTGCATGTTGAAACGCTGCTGGCCGTTAACCGTGAAACAGACGCGGTTGATCTGGTGGCGGGCGGCGGTTTGTTGCAGTTTACATCAGGGACAACATCCAAGCCCAAAGCTATTCGGCTTTCCCAAAGTGCCATCGCCAGCAACTGTCGCGCAATTGCGCAAGCCTACAACCTGACAGAGCATTCCGTTGGCGTAAGTTGGCTGCCGCTCTATCATGACATGGGCCTTGTTGGCGGGGTCCTTTCGGCGTTCTGGGCGGGCGGGCTGTCTGTCTTGCAGCGTCCCTTTCAATTTGTCCAAGACCCGATGTCTTGGTTCACCGCGATTAGCGATTGGCGGGCCACGACCACCGCCGCGCCTAATTTCGCTTATGCGCGGCTACTACAAACGACAACCGAACCTTTTCCAGACGGGCTTGATCTGTCGTGTCTTCAGAATGTCATCGTCGGGGGTGAACCTGTGCAAAAAGACACAATGGATGGCCTGATCGCGCGGTTTGGGCCTGCTGGATTGTCCTGCGATGCGCTTGCGCCCTCTTATGGGTTGGCAGAGGCGACGCTTTTGGTGAGCAGCGGCAAACGCACGGGTGGCCCTATCTATGCCCAGATCAACGGCGGGCGCGAGGTGACTTCGCTTGGGTCTGTGGTGCCGGGTTTGAACATAGAGATCATGCAAGATGGCCAGCCTTGTGACGAAGGTCAGGTCGGAGACATCGTATTGTCTGGCGTTTCGATGGGCCATATCATCCCCTTTGGGCAGGACTGGCGACTTGAAAAGTTCGCGGGTCAGGCGGGCCCTGTATCGACCGGCGATTTTGGGTTCTGTCGCGATGGTGAAATCTACATCACCGGGCGAAATGCCAACAAGATTATCATCAGAGGCAAAAACATCTTCGCCGAAGACATCGAAGCGATCACGGCTCAGACAGTGCCAGAGGCGGTGCCAAGCGGTGTGGTTGCGTTTGGCGTTGAACAGGATGAAACGGAAACTGTCTGTTTGCTTATCGAGATGCCCAAACTTGGCGCGTTCCAGCGCCTTCTGGAACTTAATTCCAACGTAGGTACGAAACTAGGGGTGAAATTAGGCCGCATCGTCATTCTAATGGGCGCTTGCCTTCCACGAACCAGCAGCGGAAAAATCAAACGCAGTGAGGCGCGCGCGTTGTTGTTATCAGGTGCATTGGACAGGAGAATCCAAGAAGATGTTCGACAAAGTCACCACTGACTACATCTATGACGGCGCGGAAATGCTGGCGACACCGGATCTGGTATTCGACCGGCTGCGCACCGAGGGCGATGTGTTGTGGTCTGGCTCGATGGGTCGCTGGCTGGTGCTGTCAAAGTCCGCAGCCCAACAGGCCCTGCGTGAGAAACATCTAAAGGTCTACGACGTTTTCCGCGCTTTTAGCCATATTTCCAACCTCTCTGGAATCTCGCTGGACCAGCTTGTCACCGTGTCCAGTTGGATTCCGTTTCTAAATGATGGCGCACGCCACAAGCAGCTTCGCAGTCTTTTTGCGCGGGTCTTGCAAGAGATCAGCGAACCTTATCATGTGGCCTATGAAAGGGCGTCTTTGGACTTGGTGAACCAGCTACGGGCGGACGGCGGCGGCGACTTTGCCACGCAATACGCCGACCGGATTCATGTAGAGGCATTTGGAAGGATTTGCGGGATTTCGGCGGACGATCGGGCGGCTTTTGCTCAACTGGCCTCTTCCGAAGGTGCCGTCGATTTTGCGGTTCGGGTCGCGATCCTTGTAGAGGCGAATGAACGCGCAAAAGCGGGTCTGGATAAAATGGAAGCGATCTTAGCCCGGTCTGAACAAAGTGAGGCATTGGATTTTGTCGGCCGGCAACTGGAATCAGCGGGCATCCAAAGCACCCTATCAGCCAAGGCAGAGTTTCTTGTCGCGCTGACATCGCTGGGCCGGGATACGCTGGCCGGAACACTTACGCTTGGGCTGGCGCAGATGTTTGATGACAATGGCGGGCAGTTGACCCCAAAGGCGTGGTGCGATCCTGCGCAAATGACCAACGAGTTTATTAGATTGTCGTCGGCGGTTCAGATCGTTAACCGGGTGGCGACCAAACCTGTCACCATTGCAGGGCAGCACATTGCCGAGGGCGAAGTTTTAATGATCTATCTGCCCGCAGCGAACCGTGATCCAGCGGCCTTTGCCTGCCCACATCAGATGGACATAAAACATGATCCGGGGGTCCCCTTTGGGGCGGGTGGGCATTTATGCGTTGGCATGCAATTGACCCGCAAGGCGATAGAGATTTCGCTAAGACATTTATCGGGCCTTTCCTCTATGACTGCCCGGCCAGGCCGCCTGATTGGCCAGGGCAAGAACACGCGAAAATATGAAAAACTTCCGATCACGGTGGAATAGATGACACAGACACACCCTATCATTTCGCTGTCAACTGAACGGCTGACCAAATTTCTTGGCCGTGAGTTTACCGAAGCGGACCTAGACCTTTCCTATGATGCACTTGGGGCGGATTCCATGGACATGGTTGTATTGGCCTTTGAACTGGAAAAGCATCTGGGCAAACCGGTAGAGCCCGAAGTCTTTTTGCAGTTCGATACAATCCGCGCCGCGTTGGATGACCTGATTTCACGATGAGCCCTGCCAACGACGAGCCGGTGCCAAACGACATATTTTTGGTCTTCCAGATGGCCAAGGTTGCGTCGCGATCGTGGTCTAACCTGTTGCATCGCGATTTTCCGCACGCGCTGGTCAGCCATTTCCACGCGATTTCCAACAAGCGCGTCGGGCAAATTGAACAATTGATGGCGGCACAGCCGTCAGTGCAAACCATCAAGCATATGACGTTGCCCCGGCTTGGCCGCCCGCAAGACGAGATTACCGGTTTTGTATCTGATGGTCGCTGGGTTGGCCCTAAGGCAACAGTCGTCACCGGTGTCAGAGACCCCGTGGCACGGGCGATTTCTGCGGTAGGTTTCCTGTGCAACAGGCTTGGCTACAAGCCTCTGCCTGTCACGCCGCGCGATGGCGGGACCGCAGAGAATATCATAGAGGTGTTTCATCGCGCATTGGCGGTTGCGCGCGGGCATGACACCGGCGAAGACACGATGATCTCGTTGCTTGCGGGCATCATCGGCGACTTCGATCTGTGGTTCAACGAAGAGCTTTATTCTGCGTTCGACCTAGACATCACGACGACCGATTTTGACCGCGAGGCCCGGATGCTGTCGGTGTCCGGAACGCATAAGGTGCTTGTGTACCGAATGGAGGATCTTACGGATCGTGTTGCATGCACGCGTTTGCTAGACACCGCCAGTCAATTTTTAGGCCGCAAGCTTGGCCACTTCCCGGGTTCGAATACATCCAATGAGGCCAGATACCAGTCTCTGTACCGTCAGGTCACACAATCACTTCGCCTGCCTCAAGACATGTTGGACTGGTTTTACAACAATCCAACTGTCACGAGGTTTTACACGGATGAAGAGATCGCCAGCTTCAGAGCCCGCTGGGCCTGATCAAGGCTTAGGTCATTTCTACCAGTTCATCCTCGATACCATCGACGCGAGAACCGGGAATGTACCTAAAGGCGAGCCCGATGCGTTCGCCGTCGGTTTTGTTTGGCCCCGAGGCGTGAAAACACAGTTGATTGAACAGAACGAATTGCCCTGCCTTCATTTCCATTGGAACGGCCTCAAATTTTGCCAGGCCCTCTGGGACGACAAGGCTTTCAGAGTTATAAAACCTCGCTTGGAACCTGAAGTCCAGAAAGCTTTCGGGCGCTACGATCCCTTGGCTGACCGACTCTTTTAGAAACCAAACGCACCCATTTTCGATAGTCGCATCTTCCAGGGCGACCCAAGCGCTAAATTCGTCGATCAGGCCCAGGCCCCGGTGCTTGTGCGTGTCTTGGTGCCACATGACCGGACGCGCGTTTGGGGGCTTTCGCCAAAATTGGCTGCGCCGCAACATGACTGAAGATCCCATTGACTGTCTCAGGGCCGCAACAATTGCTTTGTCGTTTGCCAGATTTCGTACCACCGCGTGTTTTAGGTGGTTGTTCGCACTCAGCAAAGGTCGCTTGGAATACGGGCTCACAAAATGCTTATCCTGCAATCCGCCACGTGCTTCATGAAATTCGAAAGAACCATTTGCGATGTCAGAGACCGACGCAGCCAAACCGGGTTCGGAAAGGTCAAATGGCCCTGCGAACCCGTTCTTTGCGAAGCTTTCGATGGTAGCGGTGCTCGTCATTTCTGCATTTTCCTCATTAGAATTTATAGTCGAAATAGTCGATTGTAGTGGCGCATTTCTCGTAAACCAGATCCCTTAGGGCGTCGTCATAAAAGATCCTGTAATCTTGTTCTTGGGGCCGTGCTTTGCCCTTTAGCCTCGGTAGCTCACTCCTTGGAAGGCCGACCAAATCGCAGGCCTTGTCGTAGTCGCTTTGAATCGCCTCATACCTTATAAAGACGTCAGCCCAGGGTTGTTGCCGCTGGTCCAGATAGAAATCATTATTGCGTGGAAGCCCATCGCAAATGATTTGCATCTGTTCTCGAAGTTCTTCGTTTTTGGGATCTATCGTACCATTCAGAATCGCATTCCTCGCGGTGTCGCTGAAAATGATCCCTTGCTTATGCTCTCGATAGATTTTCCAAAACAGCATGGAAATCGCGACGTCCCAAGGATTTCGGACACAGGTGATCTTTTTGTAAGATTTCCAGTCGGAAGGCTCCATTATTGCCTTAATTTTTTCTGGGTAGGTATGTGTGGGGATACCTGTGCAATTCATAGCATTTCGAAGGAAACCTTCGGTATTGCCAGGGGCCGTCACAACGTCTGGATGGCGGCAATGCTGGCCAAAAGCAACAAGCAGGCTTGAGCCGCCGACCTTGCGGGGCTTAAAGAAAACGAATTTGTGGGTGTGCGAGATAATCGTCATGGTCTTGGTCCGCTTGCGCTCAATTCGTTTGTCTTTTTCGGCTTTGCAACCAACGTTTGCAATGCAGTTCGCCTAGTATTCTTGTTTTCGGCAGTCACCGGCGCGGCGGTTCATTTCTCCAACGAGGTCTTCACAAAGGCGAATGAAACGCTCAGTCGCGGCATTCATTCCGCAGCCTTCAACGCGTCGGCAGTCGGCTCCAACGCCTCGTGCAGGAGGGCGGTGAGGAGGTGTTGGCGGGTGGTGTCGGCGGTGTTGAGGCTGGCCTCCCGCCGGTCGCAGAGGGCCATCAGGGCATCGACCTTGGCCACGATGCGGTGTTGCTCGGCGAGAGGTGGGATCATTATGGGAAGCGCCTTCAGGACACCCTGGTTGATCTTTGGCATCGTTTTTTGCGCGCCGGTTGCGTTAGCCATCAGATAGTTCCGCCCCGTGGGAGATATGGACCATAAGTGGACGAAGCGTAGGTCCATCTCCGGTACCAGAGCGCTTTTCACTTCGTTTGGCCCCTGATACTCTCTCGCACGCACGCACGCACGCGCACGTATGCCGTTTCTACACACCGGCTCAGCCTTCCTGAGTCTATGGAAACTATGGGACCGAATGGCCCCTTCAGACCCGACGAATCTTTGGGGGTTTGAGCATCCCATAATTTATCAAAGCGCCCCATGGAAAATAGCGCAATAGTTGGGAACCAAAGGGCCAATGCATCAACGACAGAAGCATGGTGTGCGGAGTCGAGAGACGGGCAGCACAAACCGTGCCCCTGACCTATTTCGTCTGCCACTAATGCGGCCAGGGCCCCTATTTCCATTGCATTGGTGTTGTGAACGGACACCATTGCGGGCGACGTGTCGGCAAGCTGTTCTTTAGCCGGCGAACAAGCTGCGCAAGGCGCTGGGCGGTGAATCGGGCACTGCGCATTTCATCGCGCCCAAACTGGAACAACACCTTTTCGAAGGCGTTGGATTCGGCATTGCGTGGTGCAGTTCGCAGAAGGAACATTGGCTGGAATGGCTGCGCGAGTACTAAGGACCGGGTGTTTGCGGTCGCCAGATCGGCCGGTTACGGCCGGACCAGCGCTGGTCACTAGACTTTCTGTCAGACACGTTTGGTACGTCCCGCAAGTTCCGCATCTTGGCAGTGAATGATGATTGCTGTCGTGAGAACCTGTGCCTCATGGCCGACACCAGCATCTCTGGCGCGCGTGTCGCCCGTGAGTTGGATGCGCTGGTTCGGATCTACGGCAAGCCCGCCAGCATTGTCAGCGATAACGGAACCGAGTTCACCAGTCGCGCGATCCTGAAATGGGCGAATGAGAACGATGTCGAGTGGCACTACATCGATCCGGGAAAGCCGCAGCAGAACGCCTTCATTGAGTCATTCAACGGCAGCCTGCGCGACGAGTTGCTGAACGAAGAATGGTTCGACAGCTTGGACGACGCCCGCCGAAAGCTGGCGCTCTGGCGATACGATTACAACAACGTCAGACCGCACTCATCACTGGAGAACCAAACACCCGCTGAAGCGCGTCGTGCGCTTGAGCAATTTGAGGGCTCCGCGCACGACGCGCTTGCCCAAAACGACGACGAAGAATATGAAAACCACACCCGCAAACTCTCGTTATGAATGAGGGAACCTCGGGGGGCAGGTCAGATGCTCAAACCGCTCTGATGTCCCATTTTATATGACGACGGACACAAGTTTGAAGATGATCAGTTATTTATGATAGGCTTTCAATTGCTTTTTCACTTTGCTAACCGTAGGAAGTATCCATGGAAATGAGCCATAAACAATGAAAACCGTCCATTTTCATATTGGCCCGCACAAAACCGGCTCAACAGCCATTCAAAAAGTGATCAGAGCGCGAGGCCACTTGCTGGAAAGCGAGTATGGCCTCTGCGCAATCAACGAATCTGATGTTGTTAATCGTATCACACGCTCATTGATTAATGGAGAAAACCAGTCGGCGACAGCCGACCTAGTGCAATTGGCTGAAATCTGCCGGTTGAAACCGGGTGATTGTCTGATTTCCGGCGAAGATTTTTCTGGCGAACTGCCTGGGCGATCAATGAAACGAAAGCCCTATCCCAAGCTGTTTGAGAACTTAAACACAATCCGAAAAGCGTTTTCCAAGTTTCACTGCAAATTCTATTTCTTCATTCGAGAACCTGAGGCATGGCTCCATAGTGCATACGCTCAAATTCTTAAACATAGCACGCGGTATGCCTCTTTCGAAGAATTTACGGCATTTCTTCATACTGGCGAGCTATGGGAAAACACGCTACATAAACCTCGCGCGAAACTGCAGTCGGACTTCATAGAGATTCCCTATGAAGAAGGCACAGACTTCTCATCCGTGGATACCTTGCTGAATGTCATTCTTGGGCCGGATAAGAAACTTGGCATTCCACACGACTCTCGGCGACCCAATAGCTCGCCTTCCGAAGCCGTCCGGATGCTATTTGAAGCGGTCAACCGGTCTGGTGCATCGAGCGAAGCACAGCGCTCGGCAAAAAAGTGGCTACAGTCTGGGGAAATCTCAACAACGACTGATGTGAATGAGTTATCATTTCCAGTTTGGCCCGCGCGGGTACAAAAACCAGCTTGGCTTTCACCAGAGCTTGAAGCGCTTTGGCGTCGAACCGAACACCGGGTTGATCGACAAGATCAACCGAACCTGTTGCCGGACCCATTCTGCAATCTGTCGGAGTTTCGTCTCCGCCCGGTTGAGGCTCCTGAGGAATTCCCGAACAGTGGTCGTGCAGAAATGAAAAACCAGATCGACATTTTAATGTATCGCTTCCGGGGTCTGCCCGAAACGTGTTTATTGCTGGGACTTTGCATTAGTTATCTGCGCCGGAACACTGATCATACAGAGCACGCAGCCTTCCTGTTTCAGAGACTCTGGGAAGAGGAATACGCCGTCCTCCTAGGTACATTGCCGACAAGATGGTTAATTTCGGCATTTCAGACGTTTTTGGATCATGGCGCAAACAACGCTCAGCGGTTGATTGGATCTTCCGGCTATTTCTTGTCCAACATCCTAAAAGCCTATGAGGCGGAACGCGCGTTAGATGGGCTGGCCCCAGACGCTATTTACCCAAGCGTGATACCGACCACGAAAAACGGGTTCTCGGGGATGGATCGATTTAAGCTTGGTGGCACAGATCTGCTTTTGGACACCAACGCTTTGCTTCTGGAACTTGCGGTACAGGACGAGCGAGCAGGCCGTGTTGCGCAAGAATTCATGTTACGCACCAAAAAATCCAGTTCTGTCTTTTCCCGAATGGACCGAAGTCGCATCGATCACAAGATAGACATTCCTCAATTTTCCAACTGCTGGAGCTTTTTCGAAGACCCAAGAAGCACCTCATCAAAGGAATAACAGGTCTGCTTCCGTATCAATTCCAATGACATCAACCAACAGGATACTGCCGGCGGTCCCAAAACTCAGCAAGATGTCGCCATTGGCTTCGCTGACTTGTAAATTTGCTGTGTCCAAGCCATGAAATTCAATATTGTCAACCCCAACCTCAAATCCGGTTACTATGTCATGCCCATCACCAGCACTGAACACCAGTTCATCCGATCCATAATTGAATAGCGCGAATGTGTCATCTCCGGCACCGCCCTCCAATCGGTTCTGACTATCATAAACATGGAAAAGGTCATCCCCGCTTCCACCCAATATCAAGCTGTTACTGTTTGAATACAAAAAAACGAAATCGTCCCCGTCACCCATATCTACAAAGTTGCTCAAACCCGCGATTAGTGTGAAAGTGTCATCCCCTTCTCCCCCAAGATAGCGTGTATCATTACTAATGATGGAGAAGACATCATCGTGGCGACTGCCGTGGAATTCCTCAATACCCGTGAACTCAGCGAGCCCGCCGCTTGTCTCGACTACACCGTCAGAAGTCCAGACTGATACACCCTCTGTGGCATCAAGAAAGGACAAAATGTCTTCGCCCGCCCCGCCATCAGCAAGCCCGCCGCCCGTCATGCTAAGAAGATCATTGCCATCACCTCCTAGAAGTGTGTCGGTGCCTTCCCCGCCAACAAGCGTGTCATGCCAGTTACCGCCATCAAGCAAGTCATCGCCGTAACCACCGTCCAGAAAATCTTTTCCATGGCCCCCGACGAGTGTGTCATTGCCCGATCCGCCCACCAGAGTATCGTGGTCATTTTGCCCAGATAGAAAATCGTTGCCGTCTCCACCGTCCAGATAGTCATTTCCCCTGCCACCAGAAATACTGTCGTTGCCTAGGTCTCCGGACAAATGATCCGCGTATTGACTGCCGTCGAATGTGTCCGAGATTTCGTTTTGTGAGTCACCCGAAATTGTGACGCCTCCGCCAGCGACCACATGAAGTTCTACCAACTCATATGGATCAAGCTGAAGCAAAAACTGCCATTCGTCCGCTGTCGTAGTGGTCAGATCGATGTTAGTTATGTGCTGAATAGAAGCCTCTGCCCAGTACTCCGTTCCGTTCTCTCCTGAAGCAGCTCCTAGGATTGTCGCGTATACATAAGCACCGGGCACATAGTACTCGGACAGGTCGACCTCCAGAGAAATCGCTTCATCAATGCCAGACACGAAATAGCTGACAAGGTTACCATCTTCCTCGAAAGTGTAGGTGTAGCCAACTGCGCTACCGCTGGCCCCGCGCAACCGAAAATCACTTCCTGTGTCTACAAGCTGCATCCCATCGATGCTGTGGGCAAGCATCGAATAGAAATAGCCTGTCGGAGAGAGATCACTGCCATACCCCTCGCGGGAGCTAAGGCCAGCAGGTCCGTTCGTTTGCGCCGACCATATCATGGCTAAATCAACGCCGTTGGACAGCATTTCGCCGTAAATGCGCATCAATGGGGCAAGTCGCATCAATCCGTTAATCTGTGTGTCGTCCTCGCCATTTTCACCAACATTCCATTCTGTCACGGCAAGCTCAAAATCTGTGCCCAGAACCTGGGACCATATATCGTTGATTTCATCTAGGCGATTGTTGATTCCAGAGCCGATACCCATTGGATCACCGGACGAGTTTGTGCCGTACAAATGGGTTACGACTCCGTCGATTGTCGCTAGACCGGGGCTGTCAAAGAAGGAAGAAAGCAACTCGTTCTCACTCTCTGACCTGCCAGTCTGCGCTAGCAATGTTATATCGTCCCGCATGCCCAGAGATCGCGCCTCATCATCGATCCATGACGCAATCGTCGCTTGTAAGTATCCGAATTGCTCGGTCGTCCACTCAAACCGATGTTGATACCATTCATTCCCAAGTTCAAGTACCAGGCCATCAACCGATCCATAGGTACCTAACAAAAGGTCATTGATAAATTCTCGGATTTCCGCCTCAGCTTCTGGCCTGACTTCACCTGTAATGGGGTCGAAAAAGCGATATGTTGGCAAAACGATTGACGCATTGGCACCGATGTCTGCGCTATACGCAAGAAAATCACTTAGCGGAACGACCACACGCTCTCTTACATTGTTCGCGCCAGACAAAGTATCCAGAATATTAAACTGGACATCCGCGTCTGGATTGCTGATGTCAAAATACTCTTCGGAAATTGTACCGCCCGGATACCGTATGAACCGAATACCAGATCCGGTGATCACCTCATCGAAATCTGACCCGTCATGGGTGCGATCAGAGTGGAACAAAATATTTGTACCAAGATGGTCGGATGACAGAACCTCGCTATCATATCCATCAAATCCCACTAAAACGCTGACGCTTTGCATTTCCGCGCACTCTTCTTCTGCGCCCCCACTTCCATATATCAAGAATAATGAAGAAAATACATTAATAGTCACGGACAAGGTTTTAGTTAATTTATTAAACGCTCGCCAAGATTTGAAATATTTTTTCAGTAAGTAGTCCCCAAAATTTAATATCTAACATGAATATATGTTCGAAAATTTTCATTTTTTTGCCAAAGGTAATTATAATTTTGAAAACCTGTAGTGAGCAGCCCCACTTGAGTGGTCCAAATTGAAAGTTAGTGCATGATTGGCCTTTGGTCCATCGGAACGATGGCCTCTGGCGCAGGTGGGCGATAGCCTGACCTGCCCCCCAAGGCTCGCTCATTCATAACGAGAGTCTGCGGGTCTGATTTTCATATTCTTCGTCGTCGGTTTGGGCAAGCGCGTTGGGCGCGGAGCCCTCAAATTGCTCAAGCGCACGACGC
>Ga0315339_1003029_pt1 | contig 12152 bp, 8 predicted proteins | sample ASW17metaG_FD_204514 | JGI IMG/M metagenome (GOLD analysis project Ga0315339, IMG submission 204514) | Ammonia-oxidizing marine archaeal communities from Pacific Ocean, United States - ASW #17 | ecosystem: Environmental > Aquatic > Marine > Oceanic | place: USA: California | collected 2016-12-05
CCCCTTCGGCGTGAGAAACGCCGATAGGTCCGCTTTTCGGGCCAATCTGGATCTGCAGGAGGGGTCCGCTAGTTGCCGCCGGGGGGATGCGCCTCTATCCACTCACGGCCCGAGGCGTCATGGAGGCATCGGCGCTCTACGAGCCCCCCTCAGCAACCTGCACCCAGGGGGGCCAGATGCGCTTTTTCACGGCAAGGAATGAGGTTTTTTGCACGGCTCTCAGCAAGGAGATCCCGAGTACTACATTCTTATTGGCTCGGGTATCTTCTTAGGGGCAGCAGTCCTCTAGCTCACCACCCGCCTGTTTTGTCTAACCTTCTCCATGTACTTCTCGAAGAAAAACTTCTGGATGTCCATCATGTTGATCTCACGGCCCTGGATGTAGGACTGCTCGATATCGCTGGTCATGTCCAGCGGGGTTCCGGTGGTGATAAGGAGCGTCGCCTGCTTTCCGGGCTCCAGCGAACCGACCTGGTCGCTGATCCCCATGAACTCCGCAGCGTTGATCGTCACTGCCTTGAGGGCTTCTTCTTCGGGGAGCCCAAAGGCCACGGCAACGCCTGCTTCCCAGGGCAGTCGGTTCGTGTAGAGGGATCCCGAGCCACCTGAAATGGCGAATCTTACTCCCGCTTCGTGAAGGCGGGCCGGCATGGCATAGGCTCCGTCGTACCCCTCGTAATCCCGGCCTGGTGCCGCCATGGTCGAGGTGAGAATCACCGGGATATCGTTGGCCACCAACCGGTCGGCCACGTGAATGGCGTCGCCCCCTCCACGGATCACGAGCCGCACTCCCTCTTCCTGAGCCCAGGTGATTGCATCGTTGATCTGGGCGGCGCCGTCCGCTGACACCACTACCGGAATCTCCCTGTCGAGGGCCGGAATCATGGCGGCGTAACGCGAGTCGGTCCGCACTTCTTCCCCCGCGGCGGTAGCGTCGCGATATGCCCGCGCCTCCGCAAAGAAGTCCTTGAGCCGCTGGACCTGCTCGGCGTAGGGGAGGGGGGGCTCCTGCGGGCCGGGCCCAAAACCGCGGCCCCGTCCCCCGCCGGGGTTGGGGTTGGGCCAGTTCACGTTCAGGGCCGCCGCCGACTTCATGGACATCTCCTCCCAATCCCACCCCTCAAGGCTCATTGCCGACGACATGCCGGAGATGAGGCCACCCCCCGGTGTCGTGAGGGTCACGAGCACACCGGCGGAGCGGGTGGTGCCGATATGGCGGCTCTCCGCGTTGACCGCCACATCAGCTCGCACGTTGGGGTTGAAGTCGCCCAGCTCGTTGACATCACTCGAGACGCCCACAGCGCCGATCTCGCTGATCCCCACCGTGCTGTAGGCGTCGATGAGGCCGGGGTAGATGTGCTTGCCGGAGACGTCCACCACGCGAGTCCCGGTGGGAATCTCTACGTCGGTGCCGATCGCCCTGATCACCCCGTTTTCGAACAAGATGGTGCCGTTTTCAATCACCCCGTTTGTCACGGTGTGGATGGTGGCCCCCCGTAACGCCACCGGTTCGGACTGGGGCGGGACGGTCATCCGCACCTGCGCCCTCGCCGCGGTTGGTGACAACAGGAGGGCGGCCACAGCTGCCATCACTACGGCTAGGGTCACTGCGGTCACACCGCCGGTCCTGGACAGATAGCCCGTCATGGCTCCTCGCTTCGTCATGGAAATGGTCGTAGTCATGGTCAGTTGCTCCCGCGCCGCTCGCGCATGTCCTCGTCCCCGTCCCCCGCGACGGAAAGGATGGCCTGTATGAGCTGGGTGCGCTCACGATCGATCTGCTGCCGCATGGCCGCATCCTCCTCGAGAGAGAAGTAACGTCGGCCATCCACCCAGGTCTGTTCGGCCCGGGTAAACTGAGATAGGGGGTTGCCACTCCAGATGACGAAATCGGCGTCCTTGTCCGCCTCGAGCGAGCCCACACGGGCGTCGATGGCTATGGCCTTCGCGGCCTGGTTGGTCACCGTCGAGAGCGCCTGCTCCTGAGTGAGGCCGGTGCGCAGCAGTTTGCCAGCCTCCCAGTTCATGCGGCTGGCGATCTCGTTGTTGTCGGAGTGGAGCGACGTCACAACGCCCGCCTCAATCAGGATGCGGGCGTTGTACACGGAGGCGTCGTACGCCTCCATCTTGAACCCGCCCCAGTCACTCCATACGACTGCGGCCACGCCAGAGGCGGCCAGTTCGGGGGCGATCTTGTAGGCCTCGACCCCGTGCTGCAGGGTCTGCACCCGGAAGCCGAACTCCTCGGCCAGGCGGACCAGGGCCAGGAATTCGTCGGCCCGGTACCCGTGCGACGATATGAGCAGCTCCTGGTTCAGGATGTCGAGGATCGCCTCCATGCGCAGGTCGCGTCGGGGGGGGGTCCCCTCCCCACTAGCCTCCCAGCGCTGCCACTCCCGCTCGTAGTCACGGGCGGCAAGGAAGTGGTCGCGGATGATCTCCTGCGTTCCCATTCGGGTGTCCGGGTAACGCCCCTGACGCCGCTTGGGATTCTCCCCCAACGCGAACTTCACCGTCCGGGGCGCGTCCTCCAGCTTGAGGTCCTCGGGCAGGGAGCCCCACCGGAGCTTCACGAAGACGTTTTCTCCTCCGATAGGGTTCGCAGAGCCGTGCTTGATGTGAGCGGTCGTGAGCCCACCGGCGAGCTGGCGGTACATCCAGATGTTGTTGTGCGTCACCACGTCGCCTATTCGCACCTCGGGAACGATGGCGAAACCGCTTTCGTTGATCGAGCTGACCCCGGAATGGATGTGGGGGTCGATGAGCCCAGGCGTCACGTGCTTGCCAGTGGCGTCGATCTCCATCGCACCCCTGGGCGCGTCGATATCAGGACCCACCGCCACCACCCTCCCCGCCTGGACCAAGAGATCGGCGTTCTCCATCTGCCCCTGGGGACCCTGGGTCCACACGGTGGCGTTGCGCACCACCACGGCAGCGGGTTGCTCGGGGATGGCGCTCCGCCCGAACTCCATCATGGGTCGGATGAACGGCAGGTCGATCTCGGGAACATTCATAGCCACGGTGCCCCGTGCGGCTCCCTCGTACGCCTCTGTGCGGGACCCGCGGAAAGACGGGTTTGCACCGTTGGGGAGGGAGGTCCAGCCGTAGAACTCCTCACCCCGTACCGAACCTGCCAGGAGGGCGATTCCCTCATATCCCAGGTCCTCCCCGTCGAAGCGCACCTCGATACGGCCGGTCTCGGCCACGACCTCTGCCAAGGCCAGGTCGATGGTGGCGCCATCGGAGCCCACGATATCGATAGACCCACGCAGGCGGTTCAGTGGGCCCTCGAGACGGAGCGCCGCTTCGAAGCCCCACTCGTCATCAGACGCGATGTGCCAGGTGCCTCGGGGGTCGATCTCGGGCGGGCGAGTGACTCCGTAGGCCTGCCCGTGCACCCAGACGTCGCGGACGGTGGCTTCTTCGGTGAAGAGGTCGCCTTCGCTCACGACGAGGTTGGCGACCTTGCCCTCCTCAATGGTGCCGTGGGTGTTCTCGAGTCCCAGCCATACTGCCGGGGTGGTGGTGAGCGCCGCCAGGGCGTCGGCCGTGGAGAGCCCCCGTGCCACCGCGATCCGCAGGTTGGGTAGGAACTCGTTCAGCGACGAAAGCCCGTCGGAGGTGATGGCGAAGCGGACGCCGGCCCCGGCCAGCTGGGCAGGGCTCGTGGGTGCCAGATACCAATCGCGCAGGTCGGCCAAGCTGGTGTTCAGGGCCGACTCCGGGTCATCGACATCGGGCGCGTCAGGGAAGCTCAGAGGTATGATGAGCGGATTGGTGCGTCCCCGGAGCACATCGAGAATACGGTATTCCTCACCGCTCCCCCGGAACCAAGCGTCCACGCCGTACTCCGCGGCAAGCTTGTGAGCCCGTAGGTACTCCTCCTCGCTGCCAGTCTCGAAGACGATCGGCTGATCGCCCTGCACCGCGTCCTCGAGGGCCGCCAACGCCTCGCTGGTCTCGGGCGGTAGGAATGCGCGGCCACTGGCCTCGTAGGCACCCCACGCCCTCATGTACCAGTCGGCATCCATGAAGGTCTGCTTCATGAGGGCGATGGTCCCCATGGCCGAGTTGGGGTAGGCTCCACCCAACTGGAAGGAGCGCTGGAAGCCCACGGCCTGGACCAGGTCGGGGCGGAGCACCCGGTCCCGGACCCCGGTGTCGCCCAGGTTCACGACCGAAGCTGTGCCTCGGAAGATGCCCTGCTTGGGCACGACCAGAACCGTTCCAAACCCCTGCGAGCGAAGCGCCGCTCGGCGGTCGGCGCCATCCTGGAGGTTCATCGTGGTGCTGAACCAGGCCCGAACCTGTGGGTTCCAATGGGTCGGCCCCACGTCGCCGCCCTCAGGGACTGCATCCATCCCCAGGCCCGCATGGGCATCGATGAACCCCGGATAGACCGTGTGCCCCGCCAGGTCCCAGACGCGCGCGCCGGCCGGGGGCTGCATGTTGCGTCCTACCCGCTGGATGAGTCCGTTCCGGATTACGATCGTGGCGCCGTTCAGGACCTGCCCCGGAGCCGTCACAACCCGTGCACCCACCAGCACGTGGAAGCCGGTGCTGTTGTCCCGGATACCCGTCACGGGCTCGGTCCGGGTCGCCTGTTGGGCTCCGACTCCTCCGGTGAGCAGGAGGGTGAGCCCTAGGAAGGAGAGGATTGCTCTCACTACAGCCTCCGTAAGAATCTAAGGTGGACCACTGCGTATCTCCCGTGGACTATTTCGCCATCCAAGGGAAGAATCCTTTTCTCCCCGTCAGTACATACTTGAGGACCCAGCCACCCACAAAGGCAGCTAGGGAGAGGCTAATGCCTACCGTCCACCGAAAAGGTGCATTGATAGTGGTCATGATCACAAAGGGACTGAGGAAGCCAATCCAGTGAATCACGTTAGTGAGTCTCACTGGGAACTCTTCCATTTCGCCCTCCCCCTCTCGTGGGATCTCCCTCCCCAACACTTCCAAGAACTCTATCTTCGGACGGGCACCTGCGCTTGTTCGTCTGGTCTGATATCACTCGTCCCGATCCATGCCATTGCGTATATCTGCCCCACCAATGAGTGAGCGCTGACAAGTACCCCGACTGATAGCACGAGATGGGGTGGGCACTGGGTCAGGTTAGGGCACTACTACCTGTTATTTGCAATAAGCTTCAAAATTTTTTGCGTAGTTTGCAGCCAATTCTGAAAAAGATAATCCACCCTCAAAAGATTCATTTGCCTCTGCCTCATACCCTTCTTCTCTGAGTTCCTCTACTTCTTCAAGAAGCTCGCCGGACACATACAGGAAGAGACCTGAGGCACCACTTATGTTCCTGCAGTCTTCTGCTTCCCACAATCCACTGCGTTCAACTGTCTGTTGTTGGGCACCTGCTTCGGCACCTAAGTAGTTCGCCAGGAAGACACCACCAAGAAGACAACCAAGTCCGAAAATGACACTTCGCAGATTACGCATCTTTACCTCCTCTGTAGTGAGCCGAAATTTTTACAGATAATTCTTGGGGGTCTGGGACTCCTATTCAATTTGAAATTACAGAATCCCCTGTGCAAAACCGTGTTGTATAGGTAGCGACACGGGCGGTCAAAAAAGGGGTGGGCCGGGGGTACTGGGGGTCTCCGCTTGCTCTGCGTCAACACGCGCGAACACGAATAGCAGGGTTCTCTTCATGCCCTGATTCTGCCCCTGCCCACTCAGGCCCGCAACTCAGCACGGGCTAAAACCAGGTGGAGGAGTGCCTTTTCTTCGGCGGTCTGAGCATCGCCGAGACCGCTGATGGGCTGTACATTTCCCGGCCCACCGTGAAATGTGACTGGAGCATTGCGCGGGTCTGGCTGTACCGCGAAATGCAATCCCACAAACCATCTGACGACCAGGAGGAGACCTCGTGAAACGCTTCTACGGTATCTATGCCCTCACCGTGTTGCTGTGCATCGGCGGTGCCTTCTGGGCGCCGGCTCCTGCTGTCGCGCAGATTCAGGCATCCCCCGACCGGCCCAGCGGCGAGGGTGAGGGGCCGTTCGGCCGGCTGATCCTGCGAGGGGCGACGCTCATCGACGGCACCGGCGCACCACCGTACGGACCCGTGGACATCATCGTCGAGGGCAACCGCATAGTGAACATCATGTCCGTTGGCGCTCCCAACACACCGATCAACCAGCGGCGGCGGCAACAGGCTCAGCCCGGCGACCGTGAACTCGAACTCGCCGGCCACTACGTATTGCCGGGATTCGTCGACTTGCACGGCCACCTTGGCGGCACCGCACAGGGTGTGCCGGCTGAATACGTCCTGAAATTGTGGATGGCGCACGGCATCACCACCAGCGCCGACCCCGGTTCGGGCAACGGCATCGGTTGGATGCTCGAACATCAGCACCGTTCCAACCTCAACGAGATCACCGCGCCGCGACTGCTGCCTTCGCCGGCCTTCGGCGACGGCTGGGACGGGCCCATCTCCACGCCCGACGAGGCGCGCCAGTGGGTCAACGAGATCGCCGATACCGGCAGCCACGGCATCAAGTTCTTCGGCCTCCGGCCCGACATCATGGCGGCGGCGCTGGACGAGGCGGAAAAGCGCGATCTGTACACCACCATGCACCACGCACAGCTGAACGTTGCCTGGATGGACGTCATCGACTCGGCACGACTCGGCCTGACCTCGATGCAGCACTGGTATGGACTGCCGGAAGCGTTGTTTACCGACCGGACCCTGCAGAACTACCCGCTCGACTACAACTACAATGACGAGCAGGATCGCTTCTCCGAGGCCGGCAGGCTGTGGGAACAGGCGGCAGAGCCGTACTCAGACCACTGGAACGCGGTGATGAACGAACTGCTGGAGCTCGACTTCACCATGTCGCCGACCTTCCACGCCTACGAAACGACCCGCGACTTCATGCGTGGCGCGCGTGCTGAGTGGCACGAGGAGCACACCATGCCCTCGCTTTGGCGCTTCTATGAGCCCAACCGCGTGGCCCACGCATCGTACTGGTTCTACTGGGGCACCGAAGAAGAGGTCGCCTGGAAGAACAACTACCGCCTGTGGATGACCTTCATCAACGAGTACAAGAATCACGGCGGTCGTGTCGCCGTCGGCACCGACTCGGGGTACTCATACAACCTCTATGGCTTCTCGTTCGTGCGGGAAATGGAGCTGTTGCGTGAGGCCGGTTTTCACCCGCTAGAAGTGATCCAATCTGCGACTCTGAAAGGTGCCCAGGCGCTGGGAGTCGCTGACGAAGTCGGCACCGTCGAGATCGGCAAGTTGGCCGACTTCGTGGTGGTCGAGGAAAACCCCCTGGCAAATCTCAAGGTCCTGTATGGCACCCAGGCAGTAAAGCTGACACTCGACAACGAAGTGATTCGGGTCGGCGGGGTGAAATACACCATCAAGGACGGCATCATATTCGACGCCAAGCAGTTACTGCAGGACGTTCGCGACATGGTGCGCGCCGCCAAGGACGAAGAAGGTTTCGAGATCACCCAGCCCGGCAGAGGCCCCTGGCGGTAGAAGGAACCTGAGCTTGCGGTTAACGACGTAGCGGGAGAGCATCTTTTCGGCACCCTACCTCCACGTCGCCTGTTACGTCCTCGCCGCCGCCCCACCCAGGCCCGCAACTCAGGACGAGTGAAAAACTGTCTATAGACTCAGCGTCAGCGGTGGTGAACTAGGGGGCGCGGCGGCGATTAGCTTGGGGGGCGGTCTGGAATTCACGGGCTGGCTCCCTCCTCCGTAGAGGGTTCTTAGGTGGTTGGGGCCCCACCCCTAACACTTAGTCTTCGTTGTCGAGCCCATACTTCCCTCCGCCCTCACGCGCCGGGAACGCCCTTAGGACCTCGGCTAGCACGTCCCACCTGTTCATTCCCGGGCCGGGGCCCTGCTCCTCCCAATCCAAACCCCGCCGTACGATCACCAAGTCGTACGATGGAACTACAATGGTGAAATTCCCTTGGGAGCCTGAGGACGCAAATGCATCCTGTGGGAGATCGGTCCTGCTGTCGGGTACCAGCCACCACTGTCCTCCATACTGGTTCCCTGTACTTCGGGTAGCCGGGGCCGGAGTGCGAACGAAGTCCACCCATTCCTCCGGCACAACCTGCTCTCCATTCCAGCGACCGCGATTCAAGAACAGAAGCCCAAGCCGGGCCAGGTCTCGGGCGTTGGTGTAGACTTGGCTGCTCATCACATAGTTGCCGTACCGATCGACGCCGGGAATTGTGTTCCTCATGCCAATTCTCCGAAAGAGCTCACGGTGAGGAAACTCAAGATACGTCTGCTGGTCCCCGATACCTTTCTTGAGGGCGAGAAGTCCAAGGAGGATGTCGAAATTCTCATAATCAACCACTGTGCCCGGCTCATTGATCAAACCACGGTCGCGGGGATGATAGGAGGAGTCCCAACCACCAAAATAGACCAGGTGTGAGCCTCTCACCGGTTGCCATTCGTTATCCACGGGATAGAGACCGCTGGACATATTGAGCACATGGCGGAGCGTAATCCCACGGCGGGGATCCGGAGCTCCCTTTCGGCCCTCGGGCAGCCAGTCGATGGGAAGTGGACCATCGAGGGCCAGGAGGCCCTTCCCCACGGCGATCCCGATGACTGTGGACGCGATGCTCTTGGCCGTTGACCAGGTACGGGTCTTTGTGTGCATGTCGAAGCCGGGGGCATACCGCTCACCGACGATGTCGCCACGATAGACCACAAGGAGACTCACGGTCACTTGACCCGAGTGCCCACCGTGCCTTTCCCGGTCGAAGATCCACTCTTCGGCTTGCCGGAGGGCCTCACTGTCTACGTCATCTGGCAGCGGCTTCTCGGTCACCAAGTCACCGCCAGGCCATGAAATGGCAGCAGCGTCATCGGGATAACTCGGGAGGCGGAGTTCAGGTAGCGCAGGAACGTCGTCAAAAGTCTGGTCCGGCCCCATCACCACGCATCCCAGGCCTTCCCGGAATGCAGAGCGCATCACAGGAGCAGGATCACTCAAGCCTATGCCAACGGCGACCGTCTTCTGTTGGTAATCGATGGCTACGCGATCTAGCGACATCGGAGCGTAAGGTCGCAGGCCCCCCCGGTGACCATACAGCAGACTGGCCAATTCCTGTCGGTACGCTTGGTCCGGTGTCCGGTATGATACGAAGAGGGCATTGCAAAGGGTAAGGGCCTGGTTTCCCCGCCAGACAAGCTCGGTAGTGAACTGGTGATAGTCGTGGTCGATCTGCGCATGGAGCGGGGGGGGCGGGGCGAACCAGAGTAGCGTGAAGAACAGACCGAGCAAGGATGTCTTGGTCGACACAAACCCTACGACCGACCGTTTCAGCTTCGTGCTGAAGATCATGGCAACCTCTCCATCTCCGTTAAGGGACACCGCGGTCTAATGGCCTGACTTCTGACATAGATCCACCGGATACGGTAATTACTGTTAGGGTCACTTCCCGTCTTCAAGGCCGGGGGTGACAGGAGGTTGGGTCTTGGCCTCTTTGAACGCGCCGACCGCGAAGCGGCCAGAGGCTGCCACCTCCAACCACCCATCATCGGTGAGACGCTGCCCCGAGCTTCCCTCTAACCGCATCGTGACGGGCCCGGGCAGCACCTAGGAGATCCTTGAATCGTGGCGAGGCTCTCAATGACACCAGCCAGGGGTCATGCTCCAAGTAGGGAGTGTTGAAGAACCCTCCCTCTGAGGCTGTCTGAAGATGGTTCAGCGCCCGATCTGGATGTCCGGCAAAGGTCGCAAAATGGACCAACCGGTAGTGGCGCTCGCCATCGACAACCTCCCGGTACTCCAGCTCCTGTAGGACAGTCTCGACCCGACTCGAGTCCCCGAGCGCCATGCCCTCGTAGGCTCGACCGAAGGTCGTCCACACACTCTCGGGGTCGAGGCTTGCACCCGTTCCGAAGGCGTGTACAGCCGACGTCTGGTCCCCTAGATACAGATGGATCACACCCTCGTAGAACCACTGCTTCTCATTGGGACTTCGACCCAGTTCTTCGAGGAATGATTTCACCTGCGCGTGAGACCGGAGGGCCGCGTCGTAATCGCCAAGGTAGATCAGGCTCTTTGTAATCTGGTCCTGAGTGCTTACCAGGTTGTCCAGAGTTGAGTCCAACTCCTGGCCTCGTCGATAGCTCGCCATCGACTCTTCCATCAACCCTGCGTAACGGAGCACATACCCCAACGTCTCGTGGAAGGGGGGGTAGTCCGGATGAGTGGCGAGGCCGTTCGCGAGGAGCTCGACCGCTTCCTCCGAACGCCCAAGCTTCGCGAACAACGACGCCAACTTTGCCCGGGCCGGGGGGTAACCCGGGTCAAGGTCGAAGGCATGCACCAGCGCAAGTGTGGCCTTCTGGTAATAGGGCCCCCGTCCTCCTACCAATCCCGCCAGGTCGAGGTAGGAGGTCCCGAGTGCAGTGGCTGCGGGCGGGTAAGTTCCCAGGCTAGACCGCAACCCTTCCAGGGCTTCCACCCGCCGCCGGAGCGTGGCCTCTCTACCTCCAGGTTCGGAGGGCGGGGAAAGAAGTCTGAGGAACTCGCCGTAAGCCGAGGGGTCGGCGGCCACGCGAGATTCCACTCGTGATGCGGTGTGGTCTTCGATATCGAGTTCGTTTAGTACGACGTCGGCGATCTTACGCGGAAGGTCCTGCAAGGCACCGGTGATCGGCGTCCGATCTCTCGAGGACGGGAAGCCGGGATCGGTCGCGCGCGCCAGGTCCCACACTACCGTGAACCCATCGCCTTCCTGTCGAAGTTCGATCCAGACGACGTAGTCCACGTCCGAAAAAGTTGCGAGCGAGGCTGCTTCGTTTCCTCTTTCAGTTAGTTTCGGTTTTGGATCCCTCACCACCACGACCGGCGAATACTGGAGCCAGTGCGTGACTTCCGTGGCCAGCCCCACGGTCGGCTGCTCGCTCGACGAACCAGAATGCCATCCTTGTACGACCAGCTTCGGAGGTCCACCCGTGGAGGCCGATCGAGCTGCAGTATCGGCCGATCCACACCCACTGGTCACAGCCAGCGCGAACAGCAGGGTTCTCTTCATGCCTTCATTCTGCCCAGCCCCACTCAGGCCCGCAACTCAGGACGCGCAGAACACTGCTGGGTGTGGCTGGGTGCCACGGAGGGGGGGCCTAGGGAGGTGCCTCTACGAAGGACACGTCCCCCATACCGGGCGATACTGAACGCAACTGTTTTCTTCATGCCCTGATCCTGCCCTGCCCCACTCAGGCCCGCAAATCAGGACGCGCGGAACGATCGCCAAAGTTGCAGCTGGTTGCGTATCCATACTCGTCGTCCATATGCGTGATCGCGGTTGACCCATTGCTTCCTGTACTCACGCAATACTGGCATGTACTAGTTGCGCCCATCGAGATCCGGCGCCACCCAGTCGACCGGTGGAGGTTCTCTCTTGCAGCGGTTTATATTCACTTTAAAACCTGCGTCGCAGCCATTCATTACCATACGCCGCTCAGCAATACGCCAATTCGAATCGACGCGCACTAATCTGTCCTGATACTGGCCAAGGATCGTTGCAGTCGATCCATCAGAGCGTTCGTGCCAGGCATGAACATAGCTATTTGCCAGGGCACCGTCATTGTCGAATTTGATTTGAACGTTGGAAAGATGGTGTGAAGTTCGCGACCATCGCCACATCCGTTCAAGGGACTTTTCGAGCGCCGCAGCGCTGTTACTCTGAAGTCGTTCGTCCGGGCCGTAGTCGACTGTACAATCACTTGTGAAAAGCGCCGACAGCAACGGCAGATCCATTCGGTCAAGCGCATAGCAATATTGGATGAGCACATCGGTTATTTCTTGCCGGGCGATTAGAGATTCAGTTGATTGGGAACTTATGATCGGCCTCCTCTAGCGGACATAGGTCGCGCCGTTTACATCCAACGTGGCCCCGGATAAATGGCGGACGGTACCGGTGGCAAGGAATGCAATCAGATCAGCGATTTCTTCGGGCGGCACCCACTCACCCATTGCCAAAGTACTGGTCACAATATCTTCGCCGCCCTGCAGCTCCGCGAAGTCCAGCGACATCTTGGTCCGTACGATTCCGGGTGCAATGATGTACGTATAAATATTGTCTTTCGAGTAACCACGTGCGATTGACTGGGCTACTGCTTTAATCGCTCCTTTTGAAGCTGCATACGC
>Ga0315339_1003030_pt1 | contig 12151 bp, 11 predicted proteins | sample ASW17metaG_FD_204514 | JGI IMG/M metagenome (GOLD analysis project Ga0315339, IMG submission 204514) | Ammonia-oxidizing marine archaeal communities from Pacific Ocean, United States - ASW #17 | ecosystem: Environmental > Aquatic > Marine > Oceanic | place: USA: California | collected 2016-12-05
CGGCGGTGACACGCAGTTCGCCAACATGGCGTTGGCCTTCCAGACCTTGTCGGTGGGTATGCAAGGCCTGTTGTCAGGCCTGCGCGTGGTGCAATCGTCAGGCGCACGCTACGGCGGCGATGAAACCTGTGAAACGCGCAAGGGCCAATTCAAGAGCGTCAAGATGAAGGGCGCGGGCAACGTGGCGACAACGCATGTTCATCCGGCCGTCCGCACCCATCCGGAGACCGGCGCCAAGGGTCTGTATGTGAACTCCGCGCATACTCTGAAGTTCGATGGCATGAGCGAGGCGGAAAGCCGCCCGTTGCTGGATTTCCTGCTCAAACATTTATCAAAGCCAGAATTTACCTGCCGATTTGCCTGGCGTCCGGGTTCGGTGGCGATTTGGGACAACCGGGCCGTACAGCACTTCGCAATTAATGATTACGACGCCCGGCGCGTGATGCACCGGATCACCATCGCCGGCGACACGCACTCCTAGGTGTCGAATGATTCCCTCAATGTTTTCAAGGGCATGACGTAGGTCACTGCGCGCAACGCCTACCCTGTGTAAGCTCGGTTTATGGATGAAAGACGCGAACACACCCGCCAACCACAGCCGCCCCTGCACGTCCGCGCCAACGGCAATCTCTTTCAGAGCCACGAATGGAGCGAGGGCAATTTATTGCTGGAGGCCGACGGCGCCTACACCATCGGCGCGCTGATCAGCATTGATGCCGTCGGGCTGTCGAAGAAGCGATTGCAGGATATTGGCATCCGTGGCCGGGTCGCCTGGGTTACTGATGAGGGCGCTGCGGCAATTGATTCTCTACACCGCGATGATCAGGCTGCCTCGGTGCTTAGGGAGCTTGTTGACGGCGTTTAATCAAACCAACCGCGCCATCCGTCCCAACTGAAAATATGCTCGGCGACAATATCGTAACCTGCAGCGATCGGGTGGACGCCATCGTCCTCTTCGTACATGCCGGGCCAGGCGGGATCATCGACCAAATGACGGTAAAGATCGAAATACGGAATATCCAATTCTGCGGCGACCTCGGCGTAGGCTTCGCTCAGTTCGGCAATACGCGAGCTTGGAAAATGGTAAACGACGGAAGGAGCGGCGCGAAACGGCTGGCGTGAATCATCGACCGGCGGTGGTCCAATCCAAAGCGTCGGCAGCCAGGCGGTGGCCGATGCCAGCATGCCCTTGGCGACCGCGACGGAACGCTCCAGTGGCACGCGGCGCCCATGGCCTTCCAAGTCGGCGCAATCGTTGGCGCCGAAGGAAAATACCAGCGCCGCCGGTGAAATTTCCGGCAACCTGGCCTGGCATTCGGCGCGCCAACGCGCGGCAATCTGTTCCGACGTGTCGGCACGGACACCGAGATTGTAGAGACTGACATCATGACGCGCCTCGCGCTCGCGCCGGCACAAGCGGCCCGGCCATCCCAGATAATTGTCATCATTGGTGCCCAGCAACAGACTGTCACCGACAAAACATATGCGCAGTTCTTTCATCTTCAATCCTCGCCTGGATGATTCCCGATCACCTTCATCAGCCGGTTAAGGCAATCCTGGCGACCGGGTTTGTAATCTCGGTTTTCCCACCAGTCCTCGACTTCGGAAAGTAAATCCCCGACGCCGGGTCCTTGCGGCACACCTAAGGCTAACACATCAGAACCCTTGAGCGGGAATCGGGGGGGTATCCACTGAGCGCATTGCTCGAGCAACCCGACATAGGCTTGAGTGCGCTGGCGTGGCAGTCGCGGCGTGTCCGTCAATTCGCGGGCCCAAGCCGCCAGTGTTAGATCACGCACCGGTTCCGCGCCAAGGCGGCGTATGGCGCGGCGTTCGTCGGCCTTGCCCATATCGACCGATACTTCACCCGACCGCCCGACAATGTCGATCAGCCGGGCCGCGTCGGTGTTTGACAATTTGAGCCGCTTGGCTACGCCCTCGGCGCCCGCCGCATCCGTTTCCGTATCCAACAGCATGGCTAGGTGGCGAATGGGTTCCGGTGCGATACCGTCAATATTGACAGCTCGGGTCTCTAACCAATTAATCATCCTGAGGCTATTAATGTCTCCGGCTTCGGGCAGGATATGGTCGAATATCCGTTCGCCGCGCATCCGTATGGCGACGTCGGCAGGATCGGGCACAACCAAAATCTTCAGCAATTCAGATCGGATCCGTTCGCCGGACAATTCCTGCAAATGTTCGGCGTTGAACCGGCACGCGACCAGGGAGTTCTTGTCGATGGGCGGGCGGCCATAATTACCGAAAAATCGAAAAAAACGTAATATTCTAAGGTAATCCTCGCGCACCCGATCGGTGGCCAATCCGATAAACCGGACCCGGCCGTGGGCCAGATCGGCCATGCCGTCATAGGGGTCGAAGACGTCGCCCGTGGGCGTCGCCGACATGGCGTTGAAGGTGAAGTCGCGGCGCTTCGCATCTTCCAGCCAATCATCGGTAAATTCGACGACGGCATGGCGGCCGTCGGTTTCGGCATCGCGCCTCAACGTCGTGACTTCAAAGCTCTGGCCGCCCGACACGGCCGTCACAGTGCCGTGTTCAATGCCCGTCGGTACGGCCTTCAGGCCGGCATCCTCAAGCAACCTGATGACCCGGTCCGGTGGGTCCGGGGTTGCGATGTCAATATCCTTTATTGTCCGGTGCGCCATCGCGTCACGCACACAGCCGCCGACAAACCTGACGGCACTGCCGCCGGCTTCCAGGGCCTTGATGACGGTCTTGGTCTCCGCCGCCGCCATCCAGGTTTGAGGCGACAGTTGGCCCGTTGACCGGGTCGCATCGGGAACCAGGGTGACTTGCGAAACCGAGGTGGTCATTTGAAGCTTGGCGGGACGATCTTTCCGCCCTCATAACGCGGCGATTGATAATTGCCGTCGCCGGGGCCTTCGCCGCTGGAAACGGCCACCCAGGTGAGGCCCGCAAGCATGAGGACGATGCCGACGATCAAAGAGATGAATATGTGCGTACGCTCGACCGTGGGAATATCGGCGCCGTCTTTGCGGGCCCGGCCGCGCCGCCACCACATGTAGGTGACGTAAACCGCCAGCGGCAACAGCAAGGGCAGGGCGTAATTGATCAACAATCTGCTCATGGCGCGCTCAATACATCATAAAGATTAACCAGCATACCCGCCGTTGCACCCCAGATATAATAATCGTCATAGGGCATGGCGTAGAATTTCCGGGTGTTGCCTTTGTAGTCACGGCTGTGGCGTTCGTGATTATCCGGGTTCATGAGGAAATCAAGCGGCACTTCAAAAACCTCCGCGACCTCATAGGCTTCGGGTGTCACTTCAAAGGGCGGGGTGAGCAGTCCGACGACGGGCGTCACCGAAAACCCGGTCCGCACCCGGTATTCGTCCAACCGGCCAATGATTTCAATGTGGCGGCGATGCACGCCGACCTCTTCTTCGGTCTCGCGCAGCGCGGTTTCCTCCGGGGTGCCGTCACCGGGGTCGACATGGCCGCCGGGAAAGCTGATTTGGCCTGGGTGATGGGCAAGATGATTGGTCCGTTGGGTCAACATCGTAGTGATCCCGTCAGGCCGCTCAACCAACGGCACCAGCACGGCCGCCGGCACCAAGTCGCCCGATTGGCTCATGCCTGGGTTCAATTGATAATCGCCACGGTCGGGACCCTGGCCCAGCTGCCAGGTTTTCAGTTTCTCAATAATTAAATTTCGGTCCACGCGTACTCCTCAAGCGGCTTCATCAGCGGGCAATTTGCCGATCGGGTAAAAATGTCCGCAACTCCAGACACCAAAGATGTGCTCTTCTTCGACGCGCTGTTCAACACCTTGATCAACTAATTGATAAAATACCGCCCGGTTCAGTTTCGCTTCCAGGCCGTGATCCAATGCCAGATAGGGCGCCGGTTCGCCGGTTTCCGGCGCGTTCTCGACCCGCAAGGGATGATCATCAGATAAGGTGAATTCGCCGTCAATATTGGTGCGAAACCGGATGATTTGCTCGTCGCCAGTGCCATCAGTGAACATCTCTACCGCTAAATAGGGCGCATCCTCGACATCGACGCGGGCCATTTCCGCCGGCGTAATCAACCAATGATCGCCGGCCTCGTCGCGCCGGAGCACGGTTGAGAAAAGCTTCACCAGTTCTTTGCGGGGAATGGGTGTGCCGTGGTAAAACCAGACACCGTGCCGGTCGATATGCATGCCGATGTCGCCGCATATGACCTGACTAGGCCGTGGCGTGATGCCCACGGGACCTTGAATATTGCGGGTGCCGTGATCACGTTTGACGGAGCCTTGCGACAAATTGCTGAGGTTTGGCTCGTTTTTGTTCATAATCGCCGTAACCCATTTTGAGAAACCCGGAGGCCCACACGTGAGCCCAAAAGCCCAAACGAAGACGACGCCCAAGAATAAAGCCAAGTCCAAGGATAATGAAACCTCGGAGGCAATCAATTCCGATGCGTTGCTAGATGCCGTTGATAAACTAGGCCGAGACTTAGCGGCCGCCAGGAAGGCTATTGGCGGCTTTATCTATGGCCAAAATCAAGTCATCGAGGAAACCTTGATCACGCTCTTGGCCGGTGGCCATGTCCTGCTTATTGGCGTGCCGGGCCTCGGGAAGACCAGATTGGTGGAAACACTGGGTACGGTCTTTGGACTGGACAGCCGCCGGGTTCAATTCACACCCGATTTGATGCCGGCTGATATTTTGGGCTCGGAAGTGCTGGAAGAAGCGGACTCGGGCCGCCGTGCCTTCCGTTTTATCAAAGGGCCGGTGTTTTGCCAGGTCCTGATGGCCGACGAAATTAACCGCGCTAGCCCGCGGACCCAATCGGCACTGTTGCAGGCGATGCAGGAACACCGTGTTTCAGTGGCCGGCGAATATCACGCCCTGCCCGAGCCGTTCCATGTGCTGGCCACCCAAAATCCGCTGGAACAGGAAGGCACCTATCCTTTGCCGGAGGCGCAGCTCGACCGGTTCTTCATGCAGATCAATGTGGATTACCCGGAATTGGCGGCGGAGCGCGATATTCTGATCAATACCACGGGCGCTGATGAAGGTACGCCCGAGCGTGTCACGAGCGCCGATGAACTGATGGCCGGCCAGCGCTTGGTGCGCCGCGTGCCGGTCGGCGAAAGTGTTGCCGAGGCGATCCTAGAATTGGTCCGTGCCGGCCGCCCTGAGACGACCGATATCGACATGGTCCGCGAGCACGTTTCGTGGGGTCCCGGCCCACGCGCCAGTCAAGCCCTGATGCTGGGGGTCAGGGCGCGTGCGGTCATTGAAGGGCGCTTGTCGCCCAGTATCGATGATGTGTTGGCACTTGCTCATCCCATTCTACGCCATCGCATGGCGCTGAGTTTCGCGGCGCGTGCGGAAGGCGTCACGCTGACATCGATCATCGATAGTCTCTGTGAGCGTGTTGGTTGAGGCGCGTGCAGGCTTGGCGTTGAAAACAGATATGGGTGCCAAATGGCGCCCCAAGTCCCACCATGCAGGTACACATCATCGTGCCGAGCAATTGGCGGCCAGTCTGCCGCCGTTGCTGGTCGCAGCGGAGCGTGTCGCCTCAACGGTCTCGCAAGGTGTTCATGGGCGACGCCGGGTCGGCCAAGGGGAAACTTTCTGGCAATACCGGCGCTATGAGTTTGGTGATTCAGTACAGCAAATCGATTGGCGCCGCTCAGCTAAATCCGATCCGGTCTACGTCCGCGAAACCGAATGGGAAGCGGCGCAAAGTGTGTGGATTTGGCGCGACGGTTCACCGTCCATGGATTTCAGTTCCGACGCCAACCTGGAAGACAAGCGCGTGCGGGCTGACCTTTTGGTGTTGGCACTGACGTCGTTGCTGATCCGCGGTGGCGAACGCGTTGCCCTTCTGGGCAGTGGCATGATGCCGGCTTCGGGGCGCGCCGTTCTCAATCGCATGTGGGCGATGATCGAGGGCGGCAAGACGCCCGCCAACAGCTTGCCCTGCCACGAAGTTCTGCCCCGCTATGCGCGGGTCGTGCTGGTCGGTGATTTTCTCTCAGGGTTGGATGAAATCGCGGAGACAATCGATGGGTTCGCGCACCTTGGCGTGCGCGGCCATATAGTCCAGGTATTGGATCCGGCCGAGGAACGGCTACCCTATGACGGTCGGGTGGTGTTCGACGGCCCCGAGGCCGAAGGTGAAGTGTTAATTTCGCATGTCGAGTCGTTGCGCGACGGATACCTAGGTGAATTGGCCCGGCACCGTGCTGGACTTGAAGCAATTACCCGACGCTACGGATGGAGTTTCGTCACCCACCGCACGGATCGTTCACCGGAAGGCGCCTTGATGGCGCTCTATCAGCAATTATCCGGCACGTTGGGGAACTAAAGAAATGTGGACCGTCGGCGCCCTCAGTTTCGCCGTTCCCTGGGCTCTCGCGGGCCTGATCTCGCTCCCCGTTATTTGGTGGATTTTGCGGCTCAAACCGCCGTTGCCTCGTAGGATTATCTTTCCACCGATTGTTTTACTACAGCGCCTGACCTCAAAGCGCGAGAGCCCGGCCCGAATTCCGCCGTGGTTGCTGGCGCTCAGGCTATTGCTGGCGGCCTTTATTGTTGCCGGTATCGCTCGGCCATTGCTGAACGCCGAAACCAAATTGTTCGGCGAAGGGCCACTATATTTGATTATTGATGACGATTGGGCTGCCGCTGCCGGTTGGGCGGCGCGTCAATCCACCGCCGGCGATATGATTGATCATGCCGAACGCCAGGGCCGGCCCATCGTTCTTGTGCCGACGGCCCCGGCGCCGGAGGGCGCCGCACCGCCGCCGCCGGCATTGATGAGCGCCGATCAAGCACGCCGCGCGATTCAGACTCTGCAACCCAAACCCTGGCCGTCGGACCGCGCTGCCGCGATCAACAACCTATTGGCCGACAGCACACTCAGAGGTCAGCGACCGGGGGATGTTATGTGGTTGGGCAACGCCATTGAACAACCAACTGGCGCCGAGAGCGCAAAAACTGCGGCGGGCGGCATCGTCACCATGGCGGCGTTGACCCAAAGGTTGCGGGCCCTGGGCGCCGTTACCTTGTTTTCCGCGTCGGAAGGCCAGCGGCCAATTGTTTTGCGCCAGCCGGTGACGGACGGGCCCGCGTTGGAGGTTCGCGCTGAACGCGTGGATGCTGTCGGCGGGCGGGGCATTCAGGTCCGCGCCTTGGCGGCGGATGGTGAAACACTGGCCCGCGTGCCGGTGGTTTTCAGCGCTGGCAAGCGATCTGCGTCAGCGAAGCTTGATCTACCGGCGGAACTTCGCAATCGGTTGGCCAGGCTAGAAATCGAAGGCATCCAATCCGCGGCTGCTGTGGTTCTTGTCGATGAACGCTGGCGTCGGCGCCCCGTCGGCTTGATGACCTCATCGGGCGGCCAGGCGGAACAGCCTTTGCTCGATGCCTTCCACTATTTGGGTCAGGCTATTGAGCCGTTCACTGAAATCCGCAAGGGCAGTATATCAGAACTACTGGGCCGTGGTTTGGCTGTCTTGATGCTTGCCGACCCGGGGCGATTGCCGCTATCGGAGTTGAAAGGCGTTGAGGCTTGGTTGGATCAGGGCGGCGTGGTGCTGCGTTTCGCCGGGCCACGGCTGGCCCGCGAGGCTGGTGCTGGGGACCCGTTGTTGCCAGTGCAATTGCGCCGTGGTGACCGGGCCATTGGCGGCGCGCTGTCTTGGCGCAAACCGGAACAACCCGCACCCTTTGCCCGGACCAGCCCTTTCCACGGATTGGACGTGCCGGCCGATATCAAGGTGCGGCGTCAGGTCCTGGCCCAGCCTTCATTGGATTTGGCCGACAGGACCTGGGCCCGATTGAGCGACGGCACGCCACTGGTGACGGCGCAAAAGCGTGGCCAGGGCTGGTTGGTTTTGGTGCACACAACGGCCAATGCGGAATGGTCGGATTTAGCGTTTTCAGGATTGTTTGTCGGTATGCTTCGGCGCTTGGTGCAGCTTTCGCAAGGGGTTGCGGCCGATGGTAGCGGCGCGCCACTGCCGCCGATCGCCAATTTGGACGCGTTTGGGCGCCTTGGTGATCCACCGGGCGGCGCGACCGCCATCGCCGCCGACACATTTACCAAGGCCAAGGTTTCACCGGCTCATCCCCCCGGGCTTTATGGCACGGACGTGGCACGGCGCGCGCTTAATCTTTCAGATACAACGGGTCGGCTTCAGGCGATCAGCAACTTGCCTGCCGGCGTTGAGACGCGCAGTTATGCGCGGTCCTTGGCGCGCGACTTGCAAGCTTGGTTGTTGGCGTTCGCGGCGTTGCTTTTTCTTGTCGATTTGGTTGCCAGCATGATGATCCGTGGATTGCTAGGCCGAGGATTGAATGCCCGTATGTTCCGGCCGGCGCTCGGTTCGGGTGTTATGGTTTTTTGCATCACCTTGGCGGCGGCGGCCCATGGTGATGATACATTTGCCCGCGAAAACAGTCTCGAAACCCGACTTGCATACGTGATTACCGGCAATCGGAATGTCGACAATATCAGCGATGCCGGCCTGACCGGCCTCAATACGATCTTATGGCGGCGCACGGCCGCTGAACTTGGCCCGCCGCAGGGGATTGATCCCAGCGTCGATGATCTAAGTTTCTTCCCGTTGCTCTATTGGCCGGTGGTTTCGGGCTATGTGTTGCCGCAAGGTGCGGCGCCGAACGTTGTTAATTATCTGAGGAATGGCGGCACCATCTTATTCGATACCCGCGACCAGGCGGAAAACGCCGGCGGCGCGACCTTGTCCCGGCTTGCCCGGGAACTGGAAATCCCAAGGCTCGTGCCGGTCGGGCCGAGCCATGTCCTGACGCGGTCATTTTATCTGTTGAAAAAATTTCCGGGACGCTGGACCGGCGGTGCCCTGTGGGTCGAAAAAGCCGGTGAGCGGATCAATGACGGCGTCTCGCCGGTTATCGCCGGCGGCCATGATTGGGCCGCGGCCTGGGCTATCGATGAAAATCAGCGGCCTATTTTCCCGGTGGTGCCTGGCGGCGAACGGCAACGCGAAATGGCCTACCGGTTCGGCGTCAATTTGGTGATGTATACACTGACCGGCAATTACAAGGCCGATCAGGTTCACATGCCGGCGATTATCCGAAGGTTGGGCCAATGAGCGGTACCATTGCATTCGCACCGATGATCCCGATGCCATGGGTGATCGGTTTTGCGTTCGTGGCGATCGGACTTAGCTTGTTCATGGGCTGGCGCGGCGGGCCGGGTGCATTCTGGCGGTTGGCCGCGTCTGCGGCATTGGCTTTGATGTTGGCCAACCCGCGTATTGTCGATGAAGAACGTGAACCACAATCCGACGTTGTTGCCGTTGTCATTGACCGCAGCGCCAGTCAACGGGTCGGCGAAAGAACCCGTCAAACGGATACGGCCTTGGCCCATGTCCGCCGACAAGTCGCGGCCTTGGATCAGTTGGAAATGCGGGTCATTGAAGCTCACGAAACCGCACCCTTATCCGCCGGCGGCGAAGAAGGCACGGTGTTGGTCGGGGCCTTGCGCCAAGCGTTGAGCGCCATTCCGCGCAAGCGGATTGCTGGCGCCGTGGTGATCACTGACGGCCAGGTTCACGATGCCGACGCGGTGATTGGCTTGTACGTTATCGATGCACCGGTTCATGTTCTGCTGAGCGGTGAACCCGGCGAAGTCGATCGTCGGCTGGTTATCGACAAGGCGCCGGCTTACGGCCTTGTCGGTCAAGAGGCGTCCATCGCGTTTCGGGTCGAAGACCGGTTGGGTCCCGGTGCGCCGGGCCTTGGGAACCTGGCTCGGGTTACCTTGAAAGACGGCGATAAGGTGTTGGCGACGGCCCAGGTTCCGGTTGGCCGGTTGGATACCTTCAAGGTGCCCTTGGCCCATGCCGGTCCGACGGTCCTTCGCCTTGAGGTGGAGCCGACCCCGGGCGAGTTATCGACGCTCAATAATCAAGCATTGGTGACCATTAATGGGGTGCGCGAACGTCTTCGAGTATTGCTGGTTTCGGGTCAACCACATGCCGGTGAGCGGGTTTGGCGGAATTTATTGAAATCCGATCCAGCCGTTGATTTGGTACACTTCACGATCCTGCGTCCGCCGGAGAAAGATGACTTTACGCCGTTGAATGAAATCTCGCTGATCGCCTTTCCGACCCGTGAGTTGTTCGAAGTCAGGATCAAGGACTTCGATTTGGTCGTGTTTGACCGCTATGTGGTCCGCGACGTGCTGCCGCTGTCTTATTTGCGCAATATCATCGGATACGTGAACGATGGGGGGGCGTTGCTGCTGGCGGTCGGGCCTGAGTACGCCGAGGACCGCAGTCTGTTCAACACGCCGCTGGGTGGCGTGTTGCCGGCGACGCCCACGGGCAAGGTTGTGGAAGGTGCCTTCCGGCCCAGCGTCAGCGATATCGGCGAACGCCATCCGGTCACGGCGGCGTTGCCGAAAGCCCGACCAAGCCGCGCCAACCGCGGCACCGGCAACTGGGGGCGCTGGTTCCGCCAAGTCGAAGCCGCTGCCAGGGCTGGCCATACGCTCATGGAAGGGCCGGGTAAACGACCGCTTCTGGTGCTCGATCGATCCGGCGAAGGCAGGGTGGCGGCCATGCTCAGCGATCATATTTGGCTTTGGGCGCGGGGCTTTGAGGGCGGTGGCCCGCATGCCGAGCTGATGCGCCGCCTGGCCCATTGGCTGATGAAAGAGCCCGACCTGGAAGAGGAGGGGCTGAGCGCCGAGGTCCGCGACGGCAAGTTGCATGTCGTCAGGCGCTCGCTTCGTGATGCACCATCAAAAATCACCGTGACCGCGCCTTCGGGGGAAAAGAAGACTTACCCCGCCGGTGCAGCGAAAACCGGTGCCGCCGTGTTGGATGTGGCGGTGACGGAATCGGGGCTCTACCGGGTTAATGATGGCGAACGCGAAGTCTTGGCCGCCGCGGGATCATTGAACCCACCCGAATATGCCGATTTGCGGGCAACGGCCGCCTTGTTGAAACCACTCGCCGACGCCAAAGGCGGTGGTTTGATGTGGATCCGCGATGGCCTGCCCGATCTCCGCAAAGTACGGCCGGACCGCGACCGTGCGGGCAAGGGGTGGTTGGGCCTAATTTCTAACAAAGCGTACGTGGTCAGTGGTGTCGCCGAATTCCCTCTGTTGCCGCCGTTGTTGTTCATGGCTGGCGTGCTGATTATGCTGATGTCCGCATGGTGGAAGGAAGGACGCTGATGACACCGTTGGAAGTTTTGGTTACGTCGATGGCTTATTTGATGGGCGGTGACGGCGATATTTCAGCCGAAGAACGCGCCAAGCTGCTGGGCGTTATCCAAAAGCACGTCAATATGAAGGAAATGCAGCCTGCCCATTTGAAAACTCTGGTCACTTCGGCGTTTGCCTATGCCGAGGTGATCAATCTGGATATCTTTTTGGCCGAGGTGACGCCGGAGATGTCGCCCGGCCAGCGGCTGTCCATTTATGCCAATCTTTACGACGTCTCTCTTGCCGATGGCGTGTTGCTGAGCGGCGAGAACAATATGATGGAACGGTTCCAAGGGATGTTCGAGTTGGATTCCAATCAGGTTACGGCGGTCAAGGAAGTCCTCAGGCTGAAAAACGATACCACCATGTTCACCAACCTGGGGCATCCGGCGAACGATCCGCGTTATAAGTTCTGAGTACGTTACCAACGCGAATGATCATGTGCGCTTCAATCACAGTTTTCCGGATCGGGTAAATCCCAATAAGGCTCGGGCCCGAACCGTTCGGCAAGAAAATCGACGAATGTCCTGACCTTCGCCGACAAATGCCGGTTTTCTGGCCAAATAGCATTGACGTGGATGAGGCCAGGCTGAAATTCTGAAAGCACCTTTTCCAGGCGGCCATCGCATAAGGCCGGCCCGCAGATGAATGTCGGCTGCACGATGACACCCGACCCTGCGATGGCGCTGGCCAGCAAGGCTTCGCCGTTGTTTGTCTTCATGCGGCCCGATACCTTGACGCCGATTGCACCGCCGGGCCCCTGGAATTCCCATTCGTTGGGGTTGGCCTGGTAATCGTAGAGAAGGCAATTATGGTCTATCAGTTCGCTCGGGTGCTTGGGGCGGCCGTGAGCATCCCAGTACGCCGGCGCGGCGACAACGGCCAATTGGCAGGGCGCCAGGACGCGG
>Ga0315339_1003031_pt1 | contig 12144 bp, 13 predicted proteins | sample ASW17metaG_FD_204514 | JGI IMG/M metagenome (GOLD analysis project Ga0315339, IMG submission 204514) | Ammonia-oxidizing marine archaeal communities from Pacific Ocean, United States - ASW #17 | ecosystem: Environmental > Aquatic > Marine > Oceanic | place: USA: California | collected 2016-12-05
CAACCGTGACTTGCCCCCATCCTTTGACAAGCTCAGGACGAACGGTTCGGGAGGCTTTCGGTTGAGTTCCGCATATTCGGCCATTCTGGCCTGGGCAAAATTCGGCTGCTGCTGAGTCTGTATTTTCCGCTATGCCGATCAACTGTTATTCCGAGAGAAACGAGGAATCTCGTTACTAAGGTCAACCAACTGCGGGTTTTGAAGAACAACCAAGGCCAAACCCGGGCAATGGGATTCCCTGTCGGATAACGCCTCGTCGGAGTGACAGCCTGGCAGTCCCATCATTCATGCGAAGGCAGGAATCCAGGGAAACCATTGCGCCGATGATTAAATTGATCGTATGGGCGGGTTTCTAACCCGCCCATACGATCATCGACCTGTGCTCGAATCGGGAAACCGTGTTGCGCAGCTGGACCCTCCACGACACGTTGAAGCTACCACAGTAGGACAGGTTAGAAACCTGCCCCTACGTCCGCCTATTCCCCGTCATTCTTGTGAAGGCAAGAACCCAGGCAAGCCATATCTGGCGGTTATTAAAGAAAAAGCCCCGGCTATTTAAGCCGGGGCTTTGGTGCGAGAGGGGTCGAGGCAAGACCCGCTCGCGGGTGCTATGCCGGATGCTTTCGGGCCCGAGGTAAGACTTGGTCGTTAAACGGTGGCATCCTCAGAAGGGAATTCCAGGGTGGTGATGGTCTTGAGCAGGGAGTCGTAGTCATTGACGTTCAGGAAACTCATGGCCGTGACGGACTTGATGGCAGGAACCAGGGAGTCGTAGTCATCGACGTTCGGGAAACTCATGGCCGTGGCGGATTTGATCGCGGGAACCAAGGAGTCATAGTCGTCAACGCTCGGGAACTCTAGGTTGGTTACGGTAATCGAAGAAGAGGCTTCCGTCTCGGTTGCCGGCCGTGCCAGCACGTCGGCGGAAGCGATTCCGGGAAGGATGGTTGCGGCAGCGATCAAGCCGCCGATGATGATGCCGGTCAGGGTCTCGGTGTTGTTCCGGATGATTCCATTGATGTGATTTGTGATAGTCATTTTTGCCTGCACCTCGAATTTATTGTTCTCTTGGGTTGCCGGGTTGTTCGCCATCTTGATGTTCGTTGCTGTTGTCATGATTGCCTCACCTCGGTTTGTTTGACGTGACATCATCGTAGGCCAAGGGCCGGGGGTCGCACATGGGGGAGGTTCTTCGTCTTCAAAATCGGGAAAAGTTGGGGCGATGCAACGGGTATAGGGAGGTATCCCTATAGGGAGCCGCAACCAGGCGCAAACCACCGCAATTGGCAGGGTTTTTCCAGGCCCCAACGCTCTTTGATAACGATGCAAATGGCCGGTGAGAAAAAGTTGAGGCGGAAATGGGGGGATATTTTGGGTTGGTGGTGTGCTGTTCTAAGGCATCCGTAAGGAGGAGGTCTTGCTGTTGACTGCGCATACGGCCATGGCTATGCTGGCAGCTACTCTTCTGGCGCCTTCCGCTTCGGCTGGAGGCCTGCAACTCTTTTTGGCGTCCAGCATCGTATAGAGGGCGCAGATCGCTACGCCTGAATTAGGCAAGACAAGGAGCGACAATGGGCGAAATGCTGCAACAGGGAGCTCGTCTCCCAAAGATCACCCTCCAACTTCTGGACGGAGGGACCATCAACCTACCCGACGACTCACCCACTCAGTGCACAGCGCTGCTGTATTACCGGGGACATTGGTGACCTTACTGCAATCGGTAATTAGCCGAATGGGAAGCGAATAAAGCCGAGTTGGACGAACTTGGCGTCACCGTCTATGCGGTTAGCGTAGACACCAAAGAATTGGCGACAAAGGTTAGGTGCAATAATAAGTTGACCTTCCCGGTAGCTTATGATGCAACCAAGGCCGATGGCGACCTCGTTGGGTCGTGGTGGTCCGAAGAGCGGGGCGGCTACATCCAGCCGACCGAGTTCCTGTTGGGCCGGGGCGGCACAGTGCTGGGGGCAATGTATGCCTCTGGCCCGGTGGGACGCATGGGCGCTGATGAAGCCATACGCCTGATTACCAGGCGCGAGAACATGCGTAAAGAAGAAGAGGGCAAGGCTCACTAGCTCGAGCCGGCAAAGCCAAAACTAACAGGGGAGAGGCATGAGCAACCAGGAAGTTGTCGACCTGATGGAACAGGTCTGGAGTTCTATCTACTCGCTATGCTCTCCCCTGACAGAGGCTCAGTGGAAAACAGCCACTGACTGTCCCGGCTGGTCCGTCCAAGACCAGATGTCCCACCTGGTGGGCTCAGAGTCCGGGATCTTGGGAGAACCCCGACCCGACCACACCCCTCAGGACACGGCCCACGTTAAGAACGACATGGGCCAATCTAATGAAGTGGTGGTTGATTTTCGACGTTCGTGGAGCGGACAAAAGGTCCTGGATGAGTTCCGGGATCTGACCGACCGGCGGATGGCGTACCTCAGGGGCCTGACCGAAGAGCAGTTCGCCACCGAGATGCAGACTCCCATCGGACTTGGGACGGTCACGGAATTCGTGCGTATACGCATCATGGACGCCTGGGTGCACGAGCAGGACATCAGGCGGGCGCTTAACATACCGGGAGAGCTGGAAAGTTCCGTAGCAGCGCATGCCGTCGGCCGAGTCGCCAGAGCGATGCCTTTCGTGACGGCCAGGAAAGCTCAAGCTCCGGACGGCTCCACTGTGGTGTTTGAGATCACAGGTCCCGCGGGACGCGTGGTGCCGATGGCCGTACAAGGAGGCCGGGGCAGCGAACTTGATACAGAGCCGCCATCTCCTACAGTAAAGATAACCGCCGATGTGGAGACATTCATGTGTTTGGGGTGCGGACGGTGGGATCCCGCAGAGTCAATATCCTCTGGTAAGATAGCGGTCGTCGGCGATACCGCACTCGGTGAGAAAATCGTCCATCAGATGAACATCATGATCTGATGGTGGCCTGATAGCGTGACAACGAACGGTAAAGGCGCATGATTAAAACGGACTAATTGATCGAACAGGCGGGTTGTAGCAATTGGCCTTGTTAGATAGATCCAAGTTCGGGTTCTCCCTCACTAAGATGCCCTTCGGCATCCACTACAGCTGGGTGATCGTGGCTGTGCTTGCGATCGTCCAGGTTTTCGGCAGTTCTGTCTTCATAATTGCCGGAGTGATGGTGCCGCCTCTAACCGAACCCGAAGGCGCCTTCGGGTTCGGTTAGAGGCGAGCTCAGCATGGTCATCGGGCTCTACTACGTTTTCAGCGCCATATTCGCTCCCATCACCGGACATCTGGGAGACCGGTTTGGTGCCCGCCCCATGATGTTCGTCGGAGCCATCATGTACGGCGTGGGCATGGTAGCGCTTGGGTTCGTGAGTGAGCTGTGGCATTCCTTCCTCTTCTATAGCTTCCTGATGTCATTCGCCGCATCGATCACCATGGTTCCGATGATGGCGTCCATCAGCGGCTGGTTCCGACGCCGCCTTGGCTGGGGAGTCGGCATCCTGTGGGCCACCGGAGGGATCGGGACAGCCGTCCTGGCGCCCGTGATTGCCTACATGCTGGAATCCATTGGCTGGCAGGCAGCGTTTACATCGGTTGGAGCGATAGGCACCGCGATAATGCTTCTCGTCTTCCTGTTCATACGAAGCAAGCCTGCGGATATTGGAATCCGGCCCTTTGGCGTGCCGGTTGACGCTCCGGAAGCACCGGCCAGAGACTGGGCCATGGAGGCATTGCGCCTCAAGGTATTCAATAAACACACACGGCAGACACGCGCGTTTTGGAACCTTCCTGTCATCCATGCCCTGGGCTGTGCGGGAATGGGGATCATACTGATATACGTGATTCCATTGACCGTGGAACAGGGGCTGAGCACCACATCAGCAGCGCTGACCATCACCATCATCTCGTTGGTCAGCATCGCCAGCAGGCTCGGAGCGCCGGTGGTGGCCGAGTCTTGGGGCCCAGGAAGGTGATGGCCGCCAGCTTGACTATCCAATCCCTGACAATCTTCATCTTGTTCTGGGCGCATGACCCCTGGATGTTCTATGTATTCGCTGCCGCGTTCGGACTGGAGTTCGGCGCCGAGTGGACCGGGTATATGGAGATAAACCGGCGGTATTTCGGTGACGGCCCGATGGGCTCCATCTATGGTTGGCAGATGACCGGGGCGTTTGCCGGGCATGCCGTGACGACGTTCCTAGCAGGCTTGGTTATCTATGTGACCGGCTCTTTCTACCCAGTGTTCGTGCTATCTGCGGTCTTCAGTACGGCCGGACTGCTGGTTATCGCCACGTTGGAGAGCACCTCTCAGGTGTTGATACCCGATTGGGAGGAATCGCTACCGTCAGAAGCCAGGAGCAATTTCTTGCCTGGCGCGGCCGGAGCCGACGACTAGCTCGGGGATTTTTCCCAGGATTCGGGGCGATAGGCCGCCGGTTTGCGGATTGCCTGTGTTCCGGGCTGTATTTTTGATTGCGATTCGCTATAATGCACGAGCCGTAACATTTGTAGGTAGCAGCCATAATCGAAATATCTACTAAGCATTTACACGGGGTGTGCTGATTGGCCCTAGAAAATAATCCCAATTTGAAACTGCCCTCGGCAAGGTTGCCGTTCGGCATCCATTACAGTTGGCTCATCATCGGCATCCTGGCCACGGTGCAGGTATTCGCAAGCTCGATTAGCATGGCGGCCGGCATCATGGTTCCCCCGCTGAACGACGCCAACGGCGAGTTTGGCTGGGGCATGGGGACCATCGGCGCAGCCATCGCCAGCTACTATATGTTCGGCGCGATCTACGCTCCGATGACCGGATGGCTGGGTGACCGCTACGGTTCCCGCTGGATGCTCTTGGCTGCTGCGATGATGTACTTGATCAGCATGTTTATGCTGAGCCAAGTGACCGAGGTCTGGCATTTCTTCGTCTTCTTCGGCATGTTGCTGTCATTGACCCAATCTCTGGCCATGGTGCCCCTGATGGCCGCCGTCAGCGGTTGGTTCCGCCGGCGTTTGGGACTGGGAGTTGGAATCCTCTGGGGTGCGGGTGGCGTCGGCACTGCCGTGATGGCCCCTTTGATGGGCGGCTTCATAGAAGCCTATGGTTGGCAGACCACATTCATATTGATCGGAGCGGTTGGCGGCGGCATCATGCTCGCCATGGTTCCGTTCATGCGGTCTAAGCCGGCAGATATAGGGATACAGCCCTACGGGTCGATAGCGTCCGACCCGCCTCCGGTGCTGAGAGACAAGGCGGTGGACCGGTTGCGGCAGAAGGTGTTCAACCAACACACCCGCCGCACCAAGCCCTTCTGGAACCTGCCTTTGATCCATGGCCTGGGTTGTGCCGGACACGGCACCATCCTGATCTATGTGATTCCCATGGCCTTTGAGCGCGGCGCATTCACGTCGCTGGCTCAGGCGGGCATCATCCTGACCATCATCGCGCTGGTCAGCGTGATCAGCAGAGTTGTAACCCCGATCCTGGCGGAGAATTACGGCACTCGGCGAATGATGGCCGCGAGCTTGAGCATTCAGGCCGCAACGGTCTTCATGCTCTTCTGGTCGCAGGACGCCTGGGCGTTCTACGTGTTCGCAGGCGTGTTTGGCATCGGGTTTGGTGGAGAATGGACCGGTTATCTGGTCATCAACCGTCAGTATTACGGTGACGGCCCCATGGGCACGATCTATGGGTGGCAGACGACCGGCGCGCTCTCGGGACATGCTGTAGCCACAGGGCTGGCGGGGTTGGTTATATATGCCACCGGCTCTTTCAACATGGTAATGGCACTGTCCGTGGGATTCAGTGCCGTTGGAGTCCTGGTGATCTCCATGCTGGACGATACGACCCACGTCCTGATTCCGAACTGGGAAGATGACGTGGATGAGGTTGGAGCTGTGGGTGACGGGCGACTCAGCCCTGCCCCTGCACCAGGCGACGACGACTAGGCTTTCTTCTAGCGATTGGGCTAAGTGATTTTTAGGGCGCCTGAAAAGGCGCCCTGATTTATTCCTGGTTCAGGAAGTCCAAGACGAACTGGCTCATGGGCTCCTTGTCGTAGCGGCTGTTCATCAAGACCACGTTCCGGTTCCGGTCGCCTTGGAAGAACCGCTCGTAGAGGATCTGCCGGGAGCCAAAGGCGCTACAACAGGTATCCCACGCCAGCCGGAAGAGCCGCACTCGGTCTTTGGCCGACGAGAAATCCGTCTCCAGATACTTGGTGATGTCCTCTGCAACCGGCCCTTCAAAGTCTTCTTCGGTGGGCAACGCCATCAGGCTGCTTGAGCCCAACAGGTGCAGGATCTCGCCCATGCGCGGGTACATCTTTATGAATTGTTGACGGGCCACCATGAGTGAGATGTCCTTGGGGCACATGACACCCCATTCGTCCAGTTCTGCGTCTACTTCAGCGGTCCGGAGCAGGGCCTTGGTTATCTCCAGGTTCTCGATGATCTCCGCCATCATGGAGTGGACCTGGGGCAATTCCTCGGAGCCAAGGGTCTTAACCATCAGGTTTGCCAGACCTAAGATGAACTCACATTTGACCACGTTCTTGGTCACCACCTGATGTCCGGAGTGGAGGAACTGGTGGGTTATCAAAGACATGTTGTTGCACATGTCCACGTCGCCGTAGAGGAACACCCGCTCCCAGGGGACCAGCACGTTATCGAAGAAAGCCAGGGCGTCCATCTCCTCGAACCGCGACCCCAGAGGGTGGTCGAAGCTGGAGCGCTCCAGGTCAAATGGCTCCCGGCATTGGAACTTGAGGCCGGGGGTGTCGTTGGGAATGGCGAAGGCGAACGATGTCCGGCCTGGCGCGCCGGTGGGCAGACGGTGAGAACGGGCGGGGTATACGGCTATTTCGTCGGAGATGGGCAGTGTGGCCAGCACCCTTGCCCCGTGGACGATTATCCCTTCGGAGGTCTCATCCACCACGGAAAGGGCGACGTCCAATGAGTCGTCCAGAGTAGTAGCGGCCCCCGAGCGGTTCCGCTGGATGTTGACCAGCGTGTGGGTCAAGACCAGGTCCTTCTCGCGGACCAGTTCGTAATAATTCTGGATGTTCCGCTCGAATTCAGGGCGGTTCTGGCCGAAGAATCTACCTGCCGCAGCCATGGACATCAGGCTTACATTGAGGAAATCAGGAGTCCGGCCCATCATTCCGCAGGTGATCTTGGCCCAGTTGCGCATCATCTGGTTACGCCGGTCCAGGTCCTCGTGGGTCCTGGGGGTCAGGAAAGACATGCCAACCTGGTCGCCGGTCGTCGGTGATTCATAAGTCATGTCCTTGCCGACCTTTGGGTCGTGCTGTAGGTCGTACAGGTGTGCCAGGGTCTTGATTCCGCCCATCAGACCCGGTTCTTTGGTCGGGTCTTTCACCTTCCGGCCAGACATATAGATGTTGGGCGGCCTTTGGCTCAGGCCGTCAATGAACTGCTTGCCGGTTCTGGCTGGCATCCCATTCCCTCCTGGCGTCGAGCGCCTAGCGAAAATTAGCTAAGATGATTCGCCGACATTCTGCTTTATCTTTCCCAGTTTTACCAGAGCCACGGGCACAGGCCGGCTTCCATACACAGGCGTCCATACAAATGTCTGGACCGCAATTTGACAGTGATTATCGATTCCCCTAGGCTGGGGCACACATTCCGGCAAGAGCTATCAAATCAGGAGGCATCCAGAACATGTCCCTTCCTCCGCACCGAGTAGATTACAGCCCGATAATCGAGCGTCCGCCCATCAAGTGGCCCAATGGCGAACGAGTGGCGGTATGGATCGCACCCAACGTGGAGCATTACGAATACATGCCCACAAAGCACGGCCCCCGCGACCCATGGCCCCGCACTCCGTACCCCGATGTACAGCAGTATTCCTACCGGGACTACGGCAATCGGGTCGGGTTCTGGCGCATGATTGAGGTATTGGACCAATACAAGATTCGCAGCTGCGTTTCATTGAACCTGGCTGTTCTGGAGCATTTCCCAGAGATCCGCGACGCCATGGTGGAACGCGACTATGATTTCATGACTCACGGCATCTACAACACCCGTTACCTCTACGCCTATACGGAAGAAGAGGAGCGGGAGTTCTACCGGGATAACGTCGAAACCCTGAAACGGCAGACCGGCAAGCAGTTGAAAGGGATGCTGGGCCCGGCCATCTCCGGCACCGTCCGCACCCCCGACCTGATGGCTGAGGCCGGCCTGATCTACCACACCGACTGGATGCACGATGACCAACCTGTGCCCATCAAAGTGGAGTCGGGGAAACTTGTTTCAATCCCTTATTCCATCGAGTTGAACGACTCGCCTTTATTCCGGGTGAACTACGAGGCCGATTATTTCGCAGAGATCTGCAAGCGGCAGTTCGACCAACTATATAAAGAGGGAGCCGAGAGCGGCCGGGTGATGTGTATCGCCCTTCATCCCTTCTTGATCGGCCAGCCTCACCGGATCAAATACCTGGATGAGATACTTAGCTACATAACGTCCCACAGCGACGTCTGGATGACCACCGCCGACGATATCGCCGAGTATTACATCAAGAATAACTACGACCAGGCCGTGGACCACGCCAAGCAGTACCGGGTCTAGGATCTAATATTTTGCGTGACGCGCCTAGCAGTTAATAGTTTGAAGTCAAAGATTTAAATAATTAACGGGAGACGTAACTAATGCCCGCTGAAAGACGATTAGGGATGGACCACCCACACCACGAGTGGTCCCCGATATCAACCCGAGGCAAACTTAGCTGGCCCAGTAACGCCAAGGTTGCCTTGTGCGTAATCATCACTTTAGAACACACGGAGTGGGAGCAGTTGGAAGGCAGCTTCAGCGCCGATCAAGCCGGCGGTTTAGGCGTCCGGCCCTTCCCGGACTACCCCCGGTTCTCGCACCGTGATTACGGCCACCGGGTGGGAATATTCCGGGTGTTGGACGCGCTGGATAGCCTTGGCATCAAGGCCACGGTGGCCATGGATACCCAGACTGCGGAGGGCTATCCCTATCTGGTGAAGCATTGTCTGGGACGCGGCTGCGAGATCATCGCCCACGGCGTATCCGGCAGCCAGATGATCTCGAGCCAGATGTCTGTGGAGAATGAAACGGTGTTCATCCGCTCTTCTATAGAGGCGATGAAGAAGGCCACCGGCTCCACACCCCGAGGCTGGTTCGGCACTGACTATGGTGAGTCAGAGCGGACGCCCGACCTACTGCGCCAGGCCGGCATTGATTACGTCTGCGACTGGGTCAACGACGAGCAGCCCTACCCCATGAGGGACGGCCTGACCGCCCTACCCACCATGCTGGAGATGGACGACTTGTTCGCCCTGTCCAACCGCCGTGTGACCGTCGACCGTTTCGCCCAATCTCTGAAAGACGGCTTCGATGTGATGTATAAAGACGGGGCGTCTAACGGCCGTCTTATGACCATCAACCTCCACCCGTGGCTGATCGGACAACCGTTCCGCATCGGCTACCTGGAAGAGGCGCTGGGCCATGTTATGGGCCACCAGGACGTCTGGTCTGCCACCGGTTCGGAGATTGTCGACTGGTTTAACAGCAATCCGCCAGTCTGAAGAAAGGCTCAAATCATGCCGTGACGGTGAGCCTGCAAAAAGGGTTAACCGAAGCTGAAATCCCTTGACACCCATATGGCGTTGTGATATTTTTCACCTGGCCTCTGACCGGAGGCTCTTTTACGCGCGGGCGCGTTCGTAAATTCCCCCTCAAAACATAGCAACTTTAATCAAGACGGATAACTATGCTCGACGATCCAAAATCATTAACGAGTGTTGAGTGGAATAACATCCACATGTTCCTGCTATGGTTCTGGATCTATCTGCCCATCGTCTTGACCTTCGGGATCACATTATTAACAGCCCACGCGATCATCCCCTCGATGATTCAGGGTGGCCAAATCCCGGAGTCGGCCCAAAAGCTGCGGGTGCCGATGACCGGCTTCGCTGCTCTATTGTTCGTCGCCGGGGTGGTGCTTCTGATACTGATGATCAACGCCCAGCTGGACGTCCAGCAGATTTACAGCAGGGTCTTCATTTAGCTGCTCCCAGAACTGCTTTTAGACCAACCTGCGAAAACCTTTAATCAATATCAATAATGACGAGCGGATTTAAGAAAACGATGAACGGAACTACTGATTAGATGATGCCAAGTCGGAAAATGATGCCCCTGATGGTTGCCGGTGGGGTTGTAACGGTCATCATGGGTTTTATAGTTATCGTTCTACTCATCTCCTGGTTCTCCAACCCGCCGTTTGGCCTGGGCAACGCTCCGGAACAACCGGTGGCGTTCCCTCATACGATTCACGTTGCGGAGAACAATATCCAGTGCGAGTTCTGCCACCGGAACGTAACGAAGGGACAAGCAGCCACGGTTCCAGCCGTGGAGACGTGCCTCTTCTGCCACAAAGACATTGATGGTGGCACTGTCACCGCCCAGGCAGAGATCGAAAAAGTCAGAACTGCCTTTGAAACAGATACGCCGATCGACTGGGAACGGGTTCATCGCCTTCCTGACCACGTCCGATTCATACATGAAGCCCATATCAGGTACTTCACTGATGATGATATTCCGATTAAATATGGGATCAACGGTGAAGAAATCATCACAACAGATGTCGCCCAGACGTGCACCATCTGTCACGGCGATGTCGGTAACAAGGACGTGGTGCAACCCAAGGCCGGCCAGTCACTGAAGATGGGTACCTGTCTTGATTGTCACCGTAAGAACAGCGCACCCACAGACTGCACGGTCTGTCACAAGTAATGAATTCAGATGCAAAACAGGGTCATAGGTAGATGAAACTAACCAGGCGAAACTTTCTTGCTTGGGCTGGCATAGGTGCGGTGGGAGCCGTTGCCTGTGAGGGCTTTGGCATCCGCGACGGAGAACTGGACATCCAGAGTTCTGTCCGCCTGCCTGAGGACTTGGTCCGAGGGGATGACAATTGGTATGCCAGCCTGTGCCGGACCTGCCCATCCTGCGAAGGTATCGTCGTCAGGGTGATGGAAGGCCGCGCAAAGATGATTCAGGGGAACCCATATTTCCCCACCAATGAAGGCAAGCTGCACGCTCGCTGTGAGGCCGGCCTGCAAGCCCTTTACCATCCCGACCGCATACCGACGGCCATGCGCCGCAGTGGTCCTCGCGGTTCTGGCGAGTATCTGCCCATCAACTGGCAGCCAAATGGGATGGACACTCTGCGCAGCGCCCTTCAAGCCAATGGCTCGTCTTCAGTGTTCATAACCGCGCCGCTTAGAGGGCATATGGCTCTGCTGGCCGATCGGTTCTCCAGCGCCATCGGCAGCGAACGGTTGGGCTTTGAAGCGATCGACAACAACACCTACCGAGCAGCGGTCAAGAACGTCTTTGATCAGGACACCTTGCCCGACCTGGACCTGGAAAACAGTAAGTTCATCCTGTCCTTCGGCGCCGACTTCCTCTCAACTTGGGTCTCTCCCACCCGCTTCAGTCGCGGGTATGGTGAGTTCCGCCAGGGAGCAGGAAGAGACCGGGGGATGTTCTATCAGATAGATTCTCGCTTCTCCATGACCGCGGCGAACGCCGACAAATGGCTGCCGGTGCGGCCCGGTTGGGAAGGCTACCTGGCGATGAGCTTAGCCCAGGTGATTATCTCAGAAGGTCGGCAAGACAGCCGCGTCGACGTTGACTCGTTCGTCGGCGGAAGTTCAGGCAGACAGGCATTGGAAGTATTTAGGCCCGAGATCGTGGCCCCTCTGGCTGGGCTGACCTCGGAGATGACCGGCGGCGACCCAGTGGAGTTCCTGAAAGACCTGGCCCGAAAATTTGCCACCAGCCAGCCCAGTATCGCCATCGGTGGCGGCTCGGCCGGTGCGCAGAGCAACGGCCTCTTTAACCTTGAAGCTATCTACGCGCTGAACCACCTTGTAGGCAGCGCCGGCAATAAGGGCGGACTTAAGTTCAATCCCCCCAGTCCCTGGTCTGATGTACCCAACGCCAGCACGGCGGGCAGCCTGGAAGATTGGACTCGCGTTACCGAACAGATTCGCAGTGGCCAGACGAAATTGCTGTTGCTGCACGGCGCAGACCCGGTTCACGGGCTACCCGATTCCCTGCAATTGAAAGAAGCTATCGCTGAGGCAGATGACCTATTCGTGGTCAGCTTCTCGCCGT